>Ga0187782_10002108_pt1 | contig 14582 bp, 11 predicted proteins | sample 0715_SJ02_MP15_2_FD_132454 | JGI IMG/M metagenome (GOLD analysis project Ga0187782, IMG submission 132454) | Tropical peat soil microbial communities from peatlands in Department of Meta, Colombia - 0715_SJ02_MP15_20_MG | ecosystem: Environmental > Terrestrial > Soil > Wetlands > Peat | place...
AATAACCTCTGCCGCCCCTGACGGGGCTCGGAAGTAAGAAGGATGCCTCGCCAACCCAGCGTTGAAACGCTGGGCTATTATCGGTGGCCCCTCCGGGGCCAAGAAGTTCTCTAGCGCACGACAACAGATTTAGCACGGACGCGGGACAGGTGAATTGATGTCGGTTCGTAGCTTTAGCTCGTTTTGGACCGCTGCTTGCCTCGTGGCTTGCTTGACAGTTGCGCCGACTCGGGCGATTCCCGACGACAACAAGTCAGCCACGGCCAAGGGCCCGAAAATCACTTACGAGGACAACGTCAAGCCGATCTTCCGCGAGAAGTGCGCGGCCTGCCACAACACCGACAAGAAGACCGCCGGGCTCGACCTCACGAACTATTCCGGCGTGATGGCCGGCGGCGGCTCGGGACAGGTGGTCAATCCCGGCAGCTCGGGCGACAGTTACCTTTACATGCTCGTCGCTCACCAGTCGCAGCCCTACATGCCCCTCAAGGCGGACAAGCTTCCCGACGAGATGATCGCCACGATCGCAAAGTGGATCGACGGCGGAGCGCTCGACACGGCCGGCAGCAAGGCGGCCGCGTCGAAGAAGCCGAAAGTCGATCTCGCTCTCAAAGGAGCGCCGACCGGCCGGCCCGCCGGTCCGCCTCCGATGCCCGAGCATCTCGTCTTGGAGCCGGTCATTCGCACGCGCCGCACGACTGCGTCGCGCACGGTGGCCGTGAATCCCTGGTCGCCCCTGGCGGCCCTTGCCGGCCAGAAGCAGGTGCTGCTCTACAACACCAAAACACTCGAACTCGTCGGCGTTCTGCCGTTTCCCGAGGGCGTGCCGCAGGTTCTCAAATTCAGCCAGAACGGGCTGTTGCTTTTGGCCGGCGGCGGAAAGGGTGCGGCGAGCGGCCGAGTCGTCGTCTGGAACGTGAAGACCGGCGAGCGGATCTTCGAGGTTGGCGAGGAGCTCGACTCGGTCCTCGGGGCCGACATCAGCGCCGACCAGTCCCTCATCGCGCTCGGCGGTCCGGGCAAAGTCGTCCGCGTCTTTTCGACGGCCGACGGCTCGCTCAAGTCGACGATGAAAAAACACACCGATTGGGTGACCGCCGTCGCCTTCAGCCCCGATGGCGTGCTTCTGGCAACGGCCGACCGCAACGGCGGCGTCGTCATCTGGGAGGCCGCAACGGGTCGCGAATACGCGGTCCTTGCCGGTCACCCAAGCGCCGTCACGTCGGTTGCCTGGCGGATCGACTCGAATCTCGTGGCGACCGGCAGCGAAGACACCACGATCAAGCTCTGGGAGCCCGAAAACGGCAACCAGGTGAAGAGCTGGGGCGCGCACGGCGGAGGCGTGACGTCGCTTGTGTTCACGCGCGACGGCCGGCTCGTTTCCTGCGGTCGGGATGGCGTCGCCAAGCTTTGGGACCAGAACGGCGCCGCCAAGCGGACTTATTCGGGCTTTGCGGACTTGCCGCTGTGCATTGCCTACTGCGACGAGACGAATCGGGTCGTCGCGGGGGATTGGACCGGCGCGATCCGCGTGTTTGACGCCAACGACGGCAAGCAGCTCGGGCAGCTCGACGCCGACCCGCCGACGCTTGTCGAACGCCTCGACGCCGCCAGAAAAACGCTCGCCGCGCGCGAGGCCGAACACGCTCAACTCGCCGAGCGACTGACCGCGGCAAAGGCCGATTCGGCCAAACGTCACAACGAGCTTGAAGCGGCGCGTAAAGAACTGGCTGCTGCCGAGGCGAACTTCAAAGCGGCCGCCAGCGGCGCCGCGAAGGATAAAGCCGCCGCGGACTCGATTGACGCCGAAATCAAATCGACTCCCGCGCGAGTGGCCGCGATCGAGGCGGCCCTTCCCGCGATCAAAGTCGCCGCCGAAAAGAGCGAACAGGCTCAGGCAAAACTTGCCGGCGACAAAGACTTGTCGACAGCCACGTCGCTCCTCAAAGCGCAGGTCGCCCAGAAAACGAAGGACCTGGAAAACGTCAAACGAGTGCTCCCCGAGTTGAAAAAGCAACTCGAAAAGGCTCGCGGCACTCAGGCCGCTGCCGAGAAACATCTGGCCGAGCTCAAACCCGGCCTCGAATCGCTCCGCAAGCGGGCGACCGACCCGGTTGTCGCGGCCCAAGCGGCGGTTGACGCATCGACGCAGTCGCTGGCGCAGGCACAGCACGAACTGGCGCGATGGAACGAGGAAATCGCCTTCCGCGACAAGGCGGTCCTCGTTGCCGCGGCCCAGGCGCAGGCAGCCCAATTGGCCGAAGCGGTCCAATCGGCGCAGGCGGCCTACGAGTCGGCCAAGGCCGACGTTGCCAAGCTCGAGCAGGGCGTGGTGAGCGCGGTCAAAGAGTCCGAAGCGGCGGCGGCTCGCCTCAAAAAGGCGCAGGATTACGTCGTCCAGTTGGGGGCCGAGCAACAGGCGGCCCTGCGCCACGCAGCGATTATCGATGCGCTGGTTCCGGCGCTTGGCGAGTCGCTCGCCAGGGCCGAAGAGGCCGCGCGCCGCGGCCCAGGCGAAGCCGATGTGGCCGGGCAGGTCAACGAACTCAAGCAGCTGATCGCCAAGAAAACCGCCGAAGCGGAGCTTCTGAAAAAGACGGCTGCCGAGAAACCCAAAGCGCTCGAGAACGCCCGCGGCCAGGTTGCCGCGGCCGAAAAAGGACTTGCCGACAGCAAGTCGGCGATCGAGGCGGCCAAGAAGAAAGTCGTCGAGGCCAAGGCCGGCCTCAAGCCCTACGAAGAGCGGATCGCCGCCGCCAAAGCGAAGGCGGGCGAAGGGACCAAGAACCTCGAGGCTGCCAAGAAGAACCTCGAGGCGTCGGCCCCGCGCCGCGCCGCCTGAGGCGCGAGCTCGTCTTGGACAAGCCTTTCTGACGCGGCTATCATCGCGCGCACCCGGTGCTGCCAATCAGGTTGCCGCCGCGACTTGCTCACGCACTGCGGCATCGTCCAGTCGGAGCAGGGCGATGATTCCCGCCAACGAGACCTTCGACGGCACTTTTCCGTTTGAGCCCCACTTCACGACTGCGCCCGGCTTCCGCATGCATTACGTCGACGAGGGGGCGGGATCGCCCATCGTCTGTCTGCACGGCGAACCGACGTGGAGCTATCTCTATCGAAAATTCATTCCGTCGCTTGCCAGGGATTTTCGAGTCATCGCGCCCGATCACATGGGCTTTGGCAAGAGCGAGACGCCGCCGGATCGCGAATACACTCTGCGCACGCACGTCGAAAACCTGGCAGCCCTGATTGACGAGCTCGATCTGACCGACATCACGTTTGTGCTGCAGGATTGGGGCGGTCCGATCGGCGCGGCGTACACGCTGCGCCATCCCGAGCGCGTCCGGCGCCTCGTTCTGATGAACACAATCCTGGGCTACTCCGCCGCGGTCACCGATATTCCCCGCGATCCGGCCCACAAGCCGCCCCGGTTGACCAGCTCGAACTGGTTCCGTTGGGTCAAGAAATCGGTCGACGAGGGCACCTTTCACGAGCAGATGAGTCACCTCGGTTCGCACATCGGCGAGCTGATGGGGCGGCTCGGAATGCGAAACGCCGACGCCACGACCGAGACGTGGCTTCGCGCGTACGCCGCCCATTTCCAGACGCCGGCCGATTGCAAGGGGGCGATCGAATTTCCGCTGGACATCATCACCGATCGGATGGTCCCTTACGTGCTCGAAGGCTTTCCCAAGGTGCCCGAGCTGCGTCGCAAGCCCGCGATGCTGGCCGAGGGGATGGCCGACCAGGCCATTCCGCCCGAGCTGGCGATCGCCGACTTCAAGGCACTGTTTCCCAATGGGCCCGCGGTTCGGCTTGACGGAGTCGGCCATTTTTGCCAGGAAGACGCTCCGGAAGCCCTGGTGGCGCTGATCCAGTTGTTCATTCAGATGACTTCGTGACCGTGCGCGGGGTTTTGAAATCGATGAGGGCGAGCGCCCCTTTCGCACTCTTGCTGGTTTCTATGTGCGCCGCGACGCCGCTCTCGACGCGCGCGGAGGATGCTCGATTGCACCCGGGCCTTCGCAGCGCGCCGCGCATCACGCATGCGCTCAACGGCGCGCCCGGCGATCCTGTGAACGTCGCGTTCATCGGGTCGGAAGAGGACCTGCACCTGTGCCTGATTTCCGCCAAGTGGGCCCCGGCCGATCCCGTCACGCTCAAGTCGTCGATGCGGATCGTCGGCGACACCGTTTTCAGGCGTTCGTACGTCGACGCTCCGGTGAGCAATCTGCTTCTGTGGGGTCGCAAGCAGGATTTTGCCTTCGAGCGGCCCGTCGGCAAGGATCCCCGGCAGCGGCACCATGTGCGCTTCTGGCGGGCCGACAAGGTCGATTCGCTCAAGCGGCCCCTTTGGATCGGGGCGGCGACCTATGACACGCGCGTCGGCTTTAAAGAGCGCACGGTCAAGATCACGCATCACATCGCCGCCGACGTCGACACCGAGCGGGACAAGTTGATTGCCGACGTCAAGGAGACGGGTGACCTGGTCGACTTCTTCTGGGTCGACGGATTTCACGACAAGCTCCGGGGCAAAAACGGCGGCGGCGATCCGTGGTTCACCGACGGCCGGCTGGCCGTTGGCGTGATCTCGCTGCACAACCGCTTCGCGCCCAAGCCGTAAGGCGGGCAAAGCGGCCCTACGATCTCTCGAGCCGGGCGCTCACGAGCTTCGCCCATCCGTTGAGTGTGGCGGGCAACTCGTCGGGGAGCATCTCCGAGAGAATGTCCAGGCGAAATTCGTTTTCGGTGCGCAGCACGAATTCCATCAGGTCGACGGAATTCACGCCCAGCGTCGAAAAATCGGCGTGGCCGTCGAGCTGAGCGGGGCTGATTCGCCCCTTGCCGTCTTCGCCGACGACTCGTGCCAGGATCTCCCTGAGTTGCTGTTCCACGCTCGATTCGCTCACCGACATTCTCCCCGGGTGCTCGCTAAGGCAGCTGGTCTTTGATGATTTTGCCGGTCGGAGTCCGCGGCAGGGCCTCCAGCGGGATGATAATCTCCGGCCGCTTGTAAGCCACCAGGTTGGCGGCACAGTGTTCGCGGAGCGCGGCCAGGTCGAGCGAAGCCGGGGCGGCGATGGCGGCTTTCACGATTTGCGAACCCGAGCGGTGCTGGCCCGCATACACCTTGACGTCCGCGACTCCCGGAAAGTCGCGGATCACGCTTTCGACTTCGCTCGGAATGACCTTCATGCCGAACACGTTGACGACTTCGCTCTCGCGGCCGACGAGGTGCACGCGCCCCGCCGCGTCGATGAAACCCAGATCGCCGTTCTCGAACCAGCCGTCGCGAATCGAAGAGGAGTCGACGCCCTCGGGCGTCAAATAGCCGGCCATCATCGAAGGGGATTTGACGGCGACGCGACCGACTCCCGGTTTCCAGTCGCTCGTATCGGCCAAGGGGCGGATTTCAACTGAGACGGGGGCCATTCGGGGACCGACCGAGCCGGGAGCGGCATCCGGCGGTGCGTCAACGTCGACGCAGATGCCGCCGGTTTCGGTGCTGCCGTAGAGTGACCAGGCCGTTTGCCCGTTCTTCTCGAAAAACTCCCGGGCCGTGTGCTCCGCCAAAGGGGCACCGGCAGAGAGCACGCGCGGGGGCAGCCCCTCGATTCTCCCACGGCTGGCGACCAGCAGCAGGTGCAGCATGGCCGGGACGGCTGGGAACGTCGTGATCGGGTGCTCGCAAAGAGCCCGAAAGACAGCGTGCGGCTGAAAACGGCGGCTGGAGATGATGCTTGCCCCTGAAACAAGCGACACCATGGCGGCGATTCCGAAGCCGTACGCATGGCTCATCGGCACGACGCAGAGGATCGTGTCATCGGCACACATCCCTATGGCCTGCTGATAATCCACGGCCTCCGCGATCGCCGCGATCCCGTGCCGCGCGGCCAGCTTGGGGACGCCCGTTGTCCCCGAAGTCGGATGCAGGGGCATGCCGGCAATCGAAGGGAGCGGTCGCCGGTCGCCTGTCGTGTCGCTGCGAAGTGCGGCCACCGTCACCGCGGCGTTGGGCGCAAAGGGCAGGCTGGAAACGGACGCCGAAAATCCGGAGAGGTCGTTTTCTGTCCAAGCGTCGCAAAGCGCGAAGCGCGCGTCGTAGGATCGGGAGAGCCGGTCAATTTCGCCGGGAGGCGTATCGACGTGCACCAACACGGGAGATCCGCCGACGCTCAAAACGGCGATCACCGACGCGATGAATCCCGGACCGTTGCCGACTGCCAGGATGACTCGGTCGCCTGCAACAAGTCCAATCTTTTGACTGGTCAGTGCGGTCGCCAGCGCGTCACGGGCCGACCGAAGCTGCGGCCCGCCCAGTTTCAATCCGCGATCCAGATCGTGATACGAGCCCGAGTAGTTCTCGAAAAGGTCCAACAGGGGCGTCGGGGCGAGATCCGGGCCTTTTTCCTGCGTTTTTGAGGGAGCGGAGCCCATGAAGCGTTTTGTCCACGCGACCGCAACGCCTGCGCGCTCGTCGCAATCGGCCAGGGTTTTGCCGGGACTGTTTCTCCAGGCTGTTTATCTTTGCAAACCGGAGCCGCATTCACGAGAATGGAACCCTGGCCCAGCCTTTTTAAATCGCCGGACACGGAACGAGAAGTGCAATCTTTCCGGCGGAAAAAGGATGACCGGATCGAGGACGCCGATCCAGGCCCGCTCGGTCTGCCGGGCATTTTTTGTCGAAACGGAGGGCACAAAAAGTCGTCGCTAGCTAGCCGAGTTTGATCCGGGATGTCCGTGTCGGGTGGAAATGGACGTCGGAGCTCGTCGAGTGATTTTGGCTTGAGCTCACCGGGGGTCGACCCGAACTCTCACAGATTGACATCAATGCGATTTGCCTTTCTGGTTCATCCAGTCGCTGAAAGTGCCGCATCGTTCAAGAAGTTGGATGAGGGAGGGGTGCTCCGGAAGCTTTGGGGCACCGACCCGTTGCGTCTCACCGGCGCGCTGCACAAGGTCGTGCAACACGTCATGGCTGAGGTCGACGACGCCCCGACCCCGGAAGTCCGGGTCGTCGACGAAATGGAGAACCTCGTCGGGCCCAGCGGCGCGACGGCCCATGGCCGGCTTTACGAAATCCCGATGGGCGCGATGGCGATCCTCGAGGATCCGGACCGTGCCCTCGGATACATCCATCAAGCCGTGCAACAGGCGGCCGACTGGGGCGCGCGGATCGTCGGACTAGGTTCGATGACTGGCATCGTCGGTGGCCGCGGCACGGTCGTCGCCGAGCAAAGTGCCGTCGCCGTGACGACCGGCAACAGTCTCACAGCGTACACCGCCCTGCAAAACGTCTTTGAAACGGCCGCCGACCTGAACATCGACCTGTCCAAAGAGACGGTCGCTGTCGTCGGCATCCCGGGCAGCATCGCTTCGGTGGCAGCGACGCTGATCGCCCCGCACTGTGGGCGGTTGATTTTGGTCGGGCGCCGCGCTTCCGGGCCGGCCCAGCGGCTTGCCAATCAGCTTTCGGCCGATTTTATCACCGACGTTGCCGAAGCGCTCGGCCAGGCGACGATCGTTGTCTCGGCGACCTCGTCGGGAAGCTGCATCGAGCAAGCCTGGCTGCAACCCGGGACGTTGGTGGTCGACGTCGGCGTCCCGACGGACGTCCGAGGCGACGCGGCTGAGCGGGAGGACGTGCTGATCCTCACCGGAGGGCTGGTCCACGTCCCAGTGACGATGGCCCAGGCTTCGCCCCTGTTGTGGTTTCAGCATGGAATGATCCCGAGTTGCCTGGGCGAGACGATGCTGCTAGCCCTCGAAGAGCGCGAGGAAAATTTCTCGTTGGGCCGCGAGCTGCAGCCCGAGGCGGTGCAGGAAATTGGGTCGATCGCCCGCCGGCACGGCTTCGACTTCTCGCGGTTGTATTCATTCGGATCCCCTCTTTGCGACGAAGCCCTCGTGCGGTTTCAGAAGACGCGGAGCCGAATGAAGGGTCGGTCGGCGCGCGAAGCCAGCGAGAACGCTCGCCCGACCGCGGCTGCGACGCCCAAGGAGCTGGCCGACCGCGCCGCCAGGCTCTATGCCCGTTACATCAATCCCGTCCTGATGGCGATGAACGGTGGGAGCGGCCTGATCGAGACGTTTGTCCGCGGGGAAGGCGAATACCTCTACGACGCGGCCGGCAAAAATATCTCGACTTCGTCGCGGGCTTCGGTTCGTTGAACTTCGGACACAACCATCCGGCGATCGCCGCGGCGGTCAACACGGCGATCCGCGAACAATCGCCTGGTTTTACGCCCACTTCTGTAAATCCTTACGCCGCGGCGCTCGCCGAAAAGCTCGTCTCGAAGGCTCCGAGCGGTCTCGAGATGGTCTTTTTCTGCAACAGCGGGACCGAGGCAGTCGAAGCGTCGATCAAACTGGCGCGAGCGGCGACCGGCCGCACCGGTTTGTTGTCGTGTGACGGAGCTTTTCATGGCAAGTCGATGGGCTCGCTGTCGGTGACGGGACATCCGGGCTATCAGCGACCGTTCCAGCCGCTGATTGGCGATTGCCAACGGATTCCTTACGGCGACTTCGAGGCCCTCGAACGCACGTTGTCGACGCGGCGGTTCGCAGCGTTCATCGTCGAGCCAATCCAGGCCGAGGGCGGAATTCGCATGCCGCCGGCCGGCTACCTCCGCGAAGCCCAGGCCATCTGCCGCTCGACCGATACGCTCTTGATCGTCGATGAAGTGCAGACGGGAATCGGCCGCACCGGCCTGACGTTCGCCGTCGAGCACGAGGACGTCCATCCGGACGCAATGACTCTGGCAAAATCGCTCGGCGGCGGCCTGATGCCGATCGGGGCGATGCTCTGCCGCCGCGACTTATGGATGAAAGCTTACGGAACCGTTGCCAACTGCACGCTGCACACCAGCACGTTCGGCGGTGGTAGCCTCGCGACGGCCGCGGGACTGGCCGCTTTGGACGTTCTGGAGAGCGAGGGCCTGGCCGAAAATGCCACCCGACGCGGCGAGCAACTGCTCGAAGGGCTGACGCGAATTGCCAAGCAGTTCCGCTGCGTCAAGCAGGTCCGCGGACGCGGCCTGCTCTTGGGCGTCGAGTTGAATCCGCTTCAGTCCAACGTCAAATCGCACTGGCTGCAGATCGACCCGACCGGCATGGCGCGGTACATTGCCGCGGAAGTCGGCCAGATGATCGATGCGTTCCACGTGCTGCACGCGATGCAGACGCTGATGCAGGGACATGCGATCTACACGCAATTCACTCGCTCCAATCCGTTGGTCCTGCGGATCGAGCCACCGCTGACGATTACGGAGGGCCAGACGCAGGAGTTTTTGACCGCCTTCGAGAAAACTTGCGAGGAAATCGATTTTGTCGTCTCGATCATCGCCGAGATGATCGCCAAGACGAGCGTTGGCAAGCACGACGCGGCCCAGCGCGCTCCGTTCACTTCGGCGGATGCAGCTCAGTAGGCACGGCGGCGTTTCTTTCAACGCTTGACGGCGACACCATGACGATGGTCGTTTCCACCCAGCCTTCTACCAGTCAGCGTGCCTATACGACGTCGCTCTATGATTCGATCCGCGACGTCGATCCGGACGAGTGGAACCGCGTCCGCGATCCGCGCGTCGACCCCTTCATGCACCCGGGCTTCGTCGCGGCTGTAGAGAATTCGTTCGCCAATGTTTGCCGTTTTCGGCAGATCGTTGTGCGGGACGAACATGGTCAACCGATGGCCACGGCGTGCCTGTGCTTTTTTCCCGTCGACGCAGCCGTGCTGGCTGACGGATTGGCTCGCAAGGTGGCGAACGTAATCAACGGCGTGGCACCGGTCCTCTTGCGGATTCCGCTCCTCCTGGTCGGCCTGCCCATCTCCTGCGGCGCCAGCCACGTGCGGTTCGCGCCGGAAGCCGACCGCGAGGCGGCTCTCTACCTTATCGATGCCGAGGCTCAGCGCTTCGCGCGTGAAACGAAGGCCAAGTGTATCGTCTTCAAGGAATTCGAAGCGCACGAGTGCCACGATTTGGAGCCACTGGCGGCGCTCGGCTACCGTCAGGCCGACAGCCTGCCCATGAATTGCGCTCCGGCCGGCTACGCGAGCTTCGATGACTATCTGGCGAGCATCCCGTCGGCGAAGCGGCGCACGATCCGGAAGTCCCGCGAAAAATTCGCGAAACTCGGATTCAAAGTGGTCCATCTGCGCGGCGGCGAGGGAGCCGATCGCTTTTATACCGACGACGTGCATCGACTCTACGACGGCGTGCTCGACCGGGCCAAAGTGCGATTCGAGTGGCTCCCGGCCAGTTTTTTCCGCGAGATCGCCCGCCAGCTGCCGGACAATTCGCTGTTCACCTACATCTTTCAAGGCGAGCGAGTCGCGGCGTTTGCCGCAACGCTGACGGTCGAAGAGGTCTTCGACCAGATGTTCGTTGGCTACGACTACAAGCTGAACCCCGATTGCGATCTGTATTTCAACTTGTTCTACGAGGCAGTCTCGGCCGCCTTCCAGCGCCGGCCTCGCCGCATCTACATCGGGCAGACGAGCGACGAATTCAAACACCAGAAGCTGAGCAGCTTCCAGGTCCCCCTTTCGATCTATGTGAAAGGGACGCACCCGGTGATCAACGCGCTCGTCAAGAACGCCTTCGGCTTGTTCTTCCCGCCGCGCCCGATGCAGTATCCGGCGCAATAAGGGCGAGTGGGGCGTGCGCGACTAGCCGACCGACTCTTCATCTGGATCATCTGAGTTGTAGCGCGGCTGCGTTCCCCAATGGAGTTTTCGCCGCAGGGTCGCGTAATAGCTTAGCCCGCTGACGCGAGCCAGCTTGAAAGTGACCGGGGCCCGACGCACTTCGACCACGTCCCTTTCGACGAGCGGGCGTTGCACCTGGCCGTCGATGACGACTGCCGATCCTTCTCGGCCTCGCCGCAGCGTGAGGCTGTAGACGCGATCGGCCCCGTCGACCAACGGGCGATTCGTGAGCGCGTGGGGACAGTTCGGCGTGACGACGAAAGCTTGGAGATCCTGTCGCAGGATCGGCCCGCCGGCCGCCAGGCTGTAGGCGGTCGAGCCGACGGGCGTGCTGACGATCAAGCCGTCGCAGCTGTAGGTCGTGACCGATTCGCCGTCGATCGCCAGGTGCACGTCGACCATGTGCCGGGAGCCGCCGCACGAAACCGAGACTTCGTTGAGACCCAAAAAAGTTTCGACGGCGCGGCCGGCTGCCTTGACCGTGCACTCGAACATCAGGTGCTCGACGACCCGATAGTTTCGGGCCTGCAACTTGGGGAACTGGTTGCGAAACTCTTCGGGCGAAAGGTCGGCCAGAAAGCCGAGGCGGCCCAAGTTGACTCCGACAATCGGGAGCTGCCGCATCCCCATCTGCCGACACGCGCGAAGAATCGCTCCGTCGCCGCCGAGCACGGCGACCAGGTCGGCGTCCAGGTCGTCGAGGACGAGATCGTCGGTGACCGCGGCCGCGACCACCTCGACTCCCGGTTCGCTCGCGAGGAATTCCGAGATTTCATGCCAGGCGTCCTGCACGCGAGGAGACTGGTCCCGTGCCAGCACGATCAATCGCAGGGGTTTGGCCATCGAACCACTTTCGCCCAGAATTCTTGTGGAGCGCGCTTGGGATTGTGCACAATGAGGCGACCGGTGACAACATCGCGCGGTCGCATGTTGATAAGATTGCACAGGCGTCCCACCGGCGGCACCGGTCAGTTGCTCGATGAACTATTTCGCGCACGGCATTCGATTTCTTGATCGGCCCTGGTTTCTCGCGGGAACGGCGCTGCCGGACTGGCTCTCGGTCATCGACCGTCGGGTGCGATTGCGCCCCAAGCCCGTCCTGGAGCGAGCGGACGGCTCCGGGTCGATCGAGTCCGAATTGGCGGCCGGAGTCTGGCAGCATTTAGAGGACGACCGCTGGTTCCACAAGACACGGGCCTTTGCCGAGGCGACGGCCCATGTCGCCAGGCTGTTTCGTGACTTTCTCGGTCCGGGCGACAACTTCCGCTGCGGATTCTTAGGCCACATCGCCTGTGAGTTGCTCTTGGACTCGGTCCTGATCGAGCGGCACCCCAAGGCCCTTGAGCGTTACTACGCGGTCCTGGCACAGCTCGACGCGGAGCGGCTGGCGTGGGCCGTCGCCGATCTCGCCGGCCAATCGGTCGACGTCGCTCGTTGGCTGCCCCTCTTTTGCCGCGAGCAGTTTTTGCGCGACTATGCCGATAGCGCGCGGTTGGCCTATCGCTTGAATCAAGTTCTGCGGCGGGTCAAACTGGATCCGCTGCCGGTCGGCGTCGAGGAACCGTTGTCGGCCGGTCGGAGCATTGTTCGGGCGTACGCGGACGGCCTGCTTCCCGCTTCCCATTTTGCCGTCCCCCTCTTTCATTTCGTCGAGGCAGACTGACATGAAATATGGCATGAACATGCTGTTGTGGACCACCGCGGTCGATCCTTCGCACGATTCGGTCTTCGGGATGCTGAAGGAGTGCGGGTACGACGGCGTGGAGATCCCGATCTTTCAACTCGACGAAGCGAACTTTCAGCGGATCGGCAAAAAACTCGACTCGCTGAAGCTCGATCGCACGACGGTGGTCTGCGTGGGGGCCGCCGTCAATCCGATCTCGCCCGACGCGGGCATCCGCAAGGCGGCGATGGAGCACCTGAAGAAAGCCGTCGACTTGAGCCGAGTCTGCGGCTCGAAGCTCCTGGCTGGGCCGTTTCATTCGGCCATCGGGGAATTCACCGGCAAAGGCCCTACCTCCGATGAATGGCAGCGGGGCAAGGAATTCTTCACGAACCTGGCCGATTACGCCAAACAGGCCGGCGTCACGCTGGTGCTGGAGTATCTCAATCGCTTCGAGTGCTATTTCCTCAACACGGCGGCGGACACGGCCCGCTTCTGCCGCGAAGTCAATCATCCCAACCTGCGGATGATGTACGACACGTTCCACGCCAACATCGAGGAAAAGGACATCGCCAAGGCGATCCGCGACTGTGCGCCTTACACGGTGCACGTGCACATTTCGGAGAACGACCGCGGCACGCCGGGTGAAGGACACGTCGACTGGGACACGACTTTCAAGACGCTTAAAGAAACCCGGTACGACGGTTGGATGGTCGTCGAAGCGTTCGGCCTTGCCCTGCCCGACCTGGCCGCGGCAACCAAAATCTGGCGCCGCATGTTCTCCAGCGAAGAGCAGCTCTCGCGCGACGCGCTGCGGTTCATGAAATCGCGCTGGGCGAGCTGAGTTTCTCCCGATCGCCTGGCCTGCACCTCGTAGAGCTGGCTCGATCCTGCAGGCCGCTCGTGCCTCTCTTGCTGAGGTGGAGCGGTGGGCATCGTAATCGGCACCGGCGTGAAGCCGACGATCACAAACGCCAAGGTCAGCCATCCCAGCACGATTCTGCCGATCCCCAGCGGGACGTGGTCATTGGCGGTCGGCGGATGCCGGGGCCCTGAGAGAAAGAGCAGCGCCACCATCACTCCGTAGGCGAATTCGCCGCGCACGATCATGAAGGTCAAGGCCAGAGCCAACAACAACATTGCGACGGGATGCGCTCGGCGTCCGATGAGCGTGTACAGAATGTGTCCGCCGTCCAGCTGGCCGATTGGGATCAGGTTGAGCGCCGTGATGAAGATTCCCACCCAACCAGCAAACAGCCACGGGTTCAAGATCACGTCGTGGTCTTCGGGAATGGGACCGAAATAAAGTCGGGCAAGCCACTTCAGGAGCAACGGATCGCCATATTGGGTCCCCACCCCATGGATCACGTCCACATGCGCCTGCGATAACCCGATCAACGTGATTGGGATTGCAAATACCAAACCGGCAAGCGGCCCGCTGATGGCGATGTCGAACAAACTCTTGCGGTCCGCGACGCCCGGCCCCTGGATGATCACCGCCCCCATCGTGCCGAACGGTGAAATGGGAAACGGGATGAAAAACGGGAATGTGGCGGGAACTTTGTACCGGCGCGACTGCAGGTAGTGCCCCATTTCGTGCGCAACGAGAATCGTCATGACCGCGGCGAAATAAATGCCGCCGTTCTTCAACATCACGGGAATTTCGGGACGAAGTTCGCGAATGAGTTCGGGCAGTCGTCCGAGTAAATAAGCTTTGTAGCACGCGTCCGCGATCGTAAAAAAGCCGCCTCCCGGTTCGAATCCCGCGAGAAACACGCTGAGGCAGGTCGCCAGAAACAGTGCGATCGCGATCCCGCGATAATCTCTCAAGGTGCGGCCGATGAGCGGGCGCGCACCACGGTGCGCCGGCGCGCGGGGCACAGCCTCGTCCGAATAGAACGTCTTGATTTCAAGCGGCTGGGCAACGCCAGAGTGCTCCCCCGCTGCGGAATTTGGTTCCTTCATGTTGAAGTTATTCTAGGGAAGGTCCATCCGTTCGCGAAGGGGGGAGGCCGCGACTGTCGCGAAGGGCGGCGCTCCACCCTCTCCCATTCCGATGCAACGTTATTCATCAACCAACAGCTCTAAACCCCGTGCAGCGACAAGCGATGCGGCAATCGTTGGAGTGGGCAGTCCTGCAAAAGTGCGCCCGATCGCGGTCCCGGATGCTTACGGGCCCGCAAAACCCGAGGCTTTCCTAATCTGCTGATG
>Ga0187782_10002112_pt1 | contig 14575 bp, 10 predicted proteins | sample 0715_SJ02_MP15_2_FD_132454 | JGI IMG/M metagenome (GOLD analysis project Ga0187782, IMG submission 132454) | Tropical peat soil microbial communities from peatlands in Department of Meta, Colombia - 0715_SJ02_MP15_20_MG | ecosystem: Environmental > Terrestrial > Soil > Wetlands > Peat | place...
ACGCTTTTTTGTTGCTGTGGTTGTGCTCTGCGGGATGGCCGTCCTGACCTATTCGCTCTTGCACGGCGGGAGTGAGAATCCGCTCAAGTTTTGCTGCTATCTCGCGATTGCGCTGGCCGCCTCGCGGCTCAAGGTGAGTCTGCCGGGAATTGCCGGGACGATGTCGGTGAACTTTCTATTTCTGCTGCTCGGTGTGGTGGAACTGAGCCTGCCGGAAGCGATGGCGCTGGGCTGCGCGGCGGTGGTGGTGCAGTATTTGGGAGACCACGCGATTCCGATCCAACTCGCTTTCAACGTCTGTTCGACGGCCCTGGCGATCGCGGTGACCTACGCCTCGTATCGGTATTCTCTGGCGCTTCGCGCCGTGAATAACCCGTCTACCTTGCTGTTTCTGGCGGCGTGCGTTTACTTCGTGGCGAACACGGTTCTGATTGCCGCCGCCACCTCCTTAACGGAGCGCAGGTCGCTGCGAAAGGTGTGGGCAGAAGGCTATCTCTGGAGCTTTCCCTACTACCTGGTGGCAGGCGGCCTGGCCGGCGCCATGAGCTGGCTGCACAGCTTTACCGACTGGCAGACGTCGTTGCTGACCCTTCCGGTGGCGTACCTCATCTACCGTTCCTACCGTCTTTACCTCAGCAAACTGGAAGACGAGAAACGGCATGTGCAGGAGATGGCCGACTTGCATATGCGCACGATCGAGGTACTCGCCCTCTCCATTGAGGCCAAGGATCAGACCACACACGACCACCTGCAAAGAGTTCGTGTCTACGCCGTCGAGGTGGCCAAGGAACTCGAAGTTGAGCAAAGTGAAATGGATGCCTTGCAGGCTGCCGCCTTGCTGCACGACATCGGCAAGCTGGCGGTTCCCGAGCACATTATCGCGAAACCGGGCCGGCTGACGCCGGAAGAATTCGAGAAAATGAAGATTCATCCGACGGTGGGAGCAGAAATTCTGGAACGCGTGCAATTTCCCTACCCAGTTGTGCCCATCGTGCGGGCCCATCACGAGAAGTACGATGGCACGGGCTATCCGCTGGGATTGCAGGGAACGGAGATTCCGATTGGCGCCCGCATCCTGGCGGCGGTCGATTTTCTGGACGCGCTCGCTTCCGACCGGCAATACCGGCTGGCGTTGCCGCTGCATGAAGCGATGATGCGACTGGTGGAGGAATCGGGAAAGTCCTTCGATCCGGAAGTGGTAAGGGTGCTCGAACGGCGATACGTGGAACTGGAGCAACTGGTTCACTTACGCACCGACGGCCTGGGCAGGCATAAGCTATCCACGGAAGTCAAAGATGAAAACGGGAAGGATGAGCCGTCCATCAAGCCGGCAGCCGGCTTCGCCGAGCAAGGACGGCGGCAATTGCCGGAGCGCAGTTTCCTGAGTTCGATCGCGGCTGCTCGCCAAGAAGCGCAGACTCTTTTCGAACTCAGCCAGGACCTGGGGGCTTCGCTCAGTCTGGACGAAACGCTCTCGGTGTTTGCGGTGAAGCTGCGCCGGGTTGTGCTCTACGATGCGATTGCGATCTACATCTGCCAGGGCGATGAGCTGGTGCCGGAATATGTGAATGGCGACAACTTCCGGCTGTTTGCTTCGCTGCGAATACCGATTGGACAAGGGCTGTCGGGGTGGGTAGCGCAAAACCGCAAACCGATCCTCAATGGCAATCCTTCGGTCGAGCCCGGTTACTTGAACGATACTTCGAAGTACAGCACGCTGATGTCAGCGCTCGCGGTTCCGCTCGAGGGCTTGCAGGGCGTGGTCGGGGTGGTGGCTTTGTACTGCGCGGAAAAAGATTTCTTTAGCACCGATCACCTGCGCATTCTGCAGGCGGTAACTTCCAAGATGGCGCTCGCCATCGAGAACGCGCTGAAGTACGAGCAGGCGGAGAGTTCGGCAGTTACCGATTACCTCACCTCGCTCCCCAATGCGCGATCGCTCTTCCTGCAACTCGACCGGGAAATGGCGCGCTGCAAACGCGACAACAAAACGCTGACCGTGATGGTCGCGGACATGGATGGGTTCAAGCAGATCAACGACCGGTTCGGACACCTGGAAGGAAACCGGGTACTGCGTCGGTTTGCGCATGCCCTGAAGGAAACCAGCCGTGAGTACGATTATGTCGCGCGCATGGGCGGAGACGAATTCGTGGTCATCGCCCCTGGACTCACGCCGGAAGCGGCCGCACGCAAAGCGGAACAGATGCGAGACCTGGCAAGACAGGCGGGGAAGGACATCTGCAACGAGGACATTCTATCGTTGAGCGTGGGCAAGGCGGTGTATCCCGAGGACGGGATGGATGCGGAAAGAATCCTCTCCGAAGCCGACAAACGCATGTATCTGCAGAAGAAGCGGAGTCACTCGACGGAGAAGAACCGCCGTCTGTATCCGCGGGTGCGAGGCCAGCTCATCACGGAAATTTCCGGCAATGGCCTGGAACGGGCGATCATAGGCATCGTTACCAACCTCAGCCTGGGCGGCTGCTATGTTGAAAGCAGCGGCCTCCTGTTGCCCGGATCGAAGTTGGAACTCACCTTCTCGCACGAACATACGAGCGTTACGGTGGGTTGCGAGGTGGTGCGCATGGACATGGGTATTGGCGCGGCGCTCAAGTTCACCGAGGCGACGCATGAGGTCCGCACCGCCGTGCAGCGCATGCTGGAACAGTTGGCCAGCGCGGAAGCGGTGATTGACCTGAAGCGCAGGCACAACGCCGCTGCCGGTCTGTAAGAAAAGCGGTTTTGAGGCTGCGGGAAAACCCCGGCTTCTATCAGGGTATCGCTTTAGCGATACCACAAGTTCTTTGAATCAGACGTCCCTTTGGAGTGTAGGTGAGAGCGGGGTCGTCCCTCGGGACTTTAATCATTGCTTCCGCTTTTCCCAGCGCTGAACAACTTGCGGAAAAAGTCGTCGAGGGCACAAGAAGCACACCACAGGCGCTGAAGCGAGGACACATTTTCAACGACTTAACGGCACGACTGAAGTCGGCCCTTCCCCTGACCCGCCCGCCCCCGAATGGTTCCGCAAGTTGTGAAGCGCGGGGCTAAGCTGGTTCACCCTCTTCTGGGGCTGCAGTTTGGATTCTCTCTATCCCCAACTGGTCCGAGGTCAGTCCTCACACCTTGGCGAGCGGAACTTTAGCAAACTTATTTTTCTCCGCCGCTTGCCATGCGCAACCCTCACACTGGAAACTGTAGGTATGCGGATTCTGGCGCGATTTATGCTCTCGGCGAGTGACTTGACGCACTTTCCTCGCCCCGGCGTGCCGGAGATCGCTTTTTTGGGGCGGTCCAACGTCGGCAAATCGAGCCTGATCAATTCGCTGGTGGGCAAGAAACTGGCGCGCACCAGCAATACTCCGGGACGCACGCGAAGCATTAACTTTTTTGAAGTGCGGAGGGCGGGGCAACCCCGGCCCGAGATGCTGTTCGCCGACCTGCCGGGATACGGCTACGCCAAGGTCTCCCGCGAAATCTCGGTTGACTGGGCCGGGTTTGTGGATCCGTACCTCCACCAACGCGCGAACCTGGCGCTGTGCTTGGTGCTGGTGGATTCGAATGTTCCTCCCCAGGAAAGTGACGGGCAGTTGCTGGAATTCCTGGCGTCCAAAGGACGGCCGCATGTGATTGTGGCGACCAAGTGTGACCGGCTGTCTGGCAATCAGCTGCCGCAGGCGATGCGCGCGCTCGGGCAAGCCTATGCCGGGGCCCCTATCGTGGCGTTTTCGGCCAAAACCGGAGCCGGCAAAGAGGAACTGTGGCGCCAGATTCAAAGTGCCTTGCCAAAAGTTCCAGCGGTCTAAAGTTTTCCCGCAATCTGCCGATCCCATTAAGAGCAGAACAACTACCGCTAGTTTCTACCAGACCGCCAAAATGGGGCCGCCGGTGCTGACCCTTACCTCCAGGGATTGCAGCGACTGGCGGCCGTTTGGCGGACTCCGGAAACAAAAGTTACGCTGCTGACAGCGCTGCTCTCGGTGCCGGACAAGTTCATCCGTTATCATTAACAAGCATGGCTAGATATCTTGTGACCGGCGCTGCCGGTTTCATCGGGTCCTCGCTGGTGCGCGCTTTGTTGGAACGCGGCGAGCAGGTTCGGGGTGTCGATAACTTTTCCACCGGCAGACGCGAGAACCTCGCCGAAGTGCTGCACCGGATCGACTTCCGCGAAGCTGACATTCTCGATCTGGAGGCCATGCATAGGGCCTGCGCCGGCGTCGATTACGTGCTGCACGAGGCCGCCATTCCCTCGGTCCCGAAATCAGTGCTGGACCCTCTTGCCAGCAATCGCGCCAATGTCGACGGCACGGTCAATGTTCTGGTCGCAGCGCGCGATGCGAAAGTGAAGCGAGTTGTGTATGCCGGCTCATCTTCAGCGTATGGCGATACGCCGACGCTCCCGAAGCATGAAGCCATGATCCCCAACCCAATCTCGCCGTACGCAGTGGCCAAGCTGGCCAGCGAGCTTTACATGGCATCGTTCTACCGTTGCTATGGCCTCGAGACCGTCAGCCTGCGCTACTTCAACATCTTCGGGCCACGGCAGGATCCTTCGTCGCCATACTCCGGAGTGCTCGCCAGGTTCAGTCTGCAGATGTTGCGCGGAGAACAGCCCACAATTTTTGGCGATGGCACAACCAGCCGTGACTTCACCTACATCGACAACGCGGTCTCAGCCAATTTGCTGGCCTGCACTGCTCCGGCGGCGAAGTGTGCCGGGCGCGTTTTTAACTGCGCCACCAGCCAGCGCACCACGCTGAATCAAATTTTCGATGCTTTGAAAAAACTGACTGGCTACCAGGGCAGCGTGAAGTACGGTCCGGATCGTAGTGGCGACATCAAACATTCGCTGGCGGACATCACGCAGGCACAAAAGCATTTGGGATACAAGGTTCTGGTGAACTTTGAGGACGGCCTGCGCCCCACGGTGGAGTGGTACAAGAACCAGGCCGGCACGGTCGGAGCCTGAACGCAGGCGTAGCCGCCTGTGGACCGAGCGTTGGCCTACAACGCGCGCCGCTGCTCATCCGGCAGGGAATGGGATTTCGCTCTCCTGGATTTCTCCCAAGCAATGAGTTCCTCCAGGTCATAGCGGAATGGGCCAAACGCGCGGAAGCGTTTCTCGTCGAAAAGGCGCATGGCGCCGCAGCCCAGGCAAACCTGGTAGGAATATCCCTGCACGGCAACGGGCCAGCTCATCTTGCGGTGCCAGCAGCCTCGGAGCGCGACCACGGCCATGCCACCCAGGCTGGTGGCCAAAACGCCGGCGGGCCACCACCAGCTGGATTTCCTGAGTTTTTCTGGTTTTTCCTGCTCGACTGCGTCGGTCATCCAATCTCCGGGGCTCTTTTGCTGCTTTCTAACCATAGGCCGAATAGCGGCGGAGGGCAAAAGCTGAAGGGTCGTAGCTCGGGCATCCGACTCGGGCGGCGTTGCTGGCAGCATTGCCAATGCGCAGTCGGACGTGTACTGCCGGACATTGCGGCACCCCCAACAGAATATTACGCTGCAAATTGGAGCTGCGGCTTTCGTTCGGTGTAAGACCGCCAGTGAAGATCGCTGGTGATGTCGCCGGTTGAACGTGTGCCCGTGGCTTGGCCGGTTGAACCAGGAGCGGCATCCAAAGAGTCCGGACACGATGGATAGGTTTTTTGTGATGCTGAGAGCGCAAGCATGAGTGCCAATCCAACCCGAGTTGAATGGGAGGCGTCGGCGACGGCCGACCCTGGCTTTCCGCTGCAGGAGGGCAATCGGGTCCTCGAATCGCTGGCGCGCCAGGAAGCCCTGCGCGCCCTGCTCGCCTTCTCCGAACTCCACGAGCAGATGCGGAACCGGCGCATCGCCACAGGATGCGCCGGCGATCGCGACTTGTTCGAGACGGAACGCTTCATCCTGGATGAAGTACTGCAATTAATCTGTGATCGAGCCCAGGCCATCACACAAGCCGAGGGCATCGTGGTGGCGCTCGCGACCGGATTGCAGGCGGAGGAACCGAAGGCGGAAGGATCGAAGCCGGACGGATCAAAGTCGGACGAGTCAAAGTCGGAAAGACCGGCGATGGTGTGCCGGGCCACCTGCGGACCGCTCGCCGTCCCGCGCGGCGTTCAACTGATCGGTGCGTCCGAGTTTCTGCAGGACTGCCTGGATTCGGGGCGCATTCTTCGTTGCGACGATTGTGAGATCGACGCTCGCGTCGAACTGGATTTCGCACGCGCGCTAGAGGCTCGCTCCACCGTGCTAGTTCCGTTGCGTGGCCGGAACGAGCAACTGGGCGTGCTGCAGGCGTTTTCGACAACCGCTCGCGCTTTCACCGATAACGACATTCGCTGTTTCGATCTGTTCGGGGAACTGGTTCTCTCGGCGCTCAAACCCGACGATCAGGATCGACGCATCCACTGGCTGTCCGATGTGGCTAGCGAAGTGCTGCAGGCGAAACCGGCTGCGGCGGTGCCAGTTGTTGAAGAAGCGGCGGGCATCGAGATTCCTGAAATCGATCCCAGCCCAACCGTCGTAGAGACGGGGATTGGCCCGTCTCCCGTTTTCGCCGCGCGGCAAATTTCCAATGCGGCGCCTCCGTTTCCCGAAGTGGTTCCAGGCCTGGCCGCGCTTGTGCAGCCGGTTCTCATTCCCGCGGCCCTAGTTGAGTTGCCTGAGTCTGGCATCGTGGATGAACTATTTGAGAGCGACGAGCCGACGACTCTTATCGAACCGCCTCGGGCCTTGCCATTCCTGCGCCGCCTTTCTCTTCCGCTCAGTTCGCGGCCGGGATTGAGTGTGGTGATGGGTCTGGTGGCCGTGGCCGCGTTATTTTCGGCGGGAGCGTGGTGGGGGATGCAGCTTCATGGGAAGACGGCGGTGACAAAGGCCGCAGCTGCGAATACCGCGATCAGGCCACGTTCGGCGACGCCGCCGCCAGCGCCGCAGGAGGTTATATCTCTGGAGTTCTCCGACAATCTAATGAATCCGGAGAAGCTTGGCTCGGATGCGGCGCCGCTCACCGCCGTGGCCGAAGACAAGTTGGCGGTGCTGCCGAAAGTCACGGGCGTGCGTCACTGGTCTTCGGAGATGGGAAGCACGGTGGTCATCGACATGGAAGACCAGGCTCCATACGAAGTGCATCGTTTGATGTCACCGGAGAGAATCTACTTCGATGTGCACGACACGGTTCTGCCTCCCGAATTGGCCGGAAAAACGATGGAAGTGGGCGACGTTTCGCTGACTCGTGTGCGGATCGCTCAACCGGTCGCCGGCGTAACGCGAGTCGTGCTCGACACCCGAGGCGGAGCGAACTTCTCCGTCAGCATGGAGTCGAACCCCTATCGCCTGGTGGTTGGGCTGCGCAACAGCGAGAAGGCTTTGGCTGCGAACCAATCCTCTGCGAAAGGCGCTACTGCGAAATTGACGTCTGCCTCCGTGGACCGAGCGTCACCGCTGAGCGCCGCTCCTGTGGCCACATTGGCGGCGAAGCCATCTGGCCAGCCCTTGCTCGCGAGGACCGGCAAATTTCGCATCGTGCTCGACGCCGGACACGGCGGATGGGACCTGGGCACGGTTGGACGGCAGGGATTGACGGAAAAAGATTTGGTGCTCGACGTGGCCCAGCGTCTGGGCAAGTTGCTGCAAGCGCGCCTGGGATCGGAAGTACTGTTCACGCGAACCGGCGACACCTACCTATCCCTCGATCAGCGCGCTGACATCGCGAACCAGGCGCAGGCCGATCTGTTCGTCTCCGTTCACGCCAACTACAGCAACTCGACGGCGGCGCGCGGCGTTGAAACTTACTACAGCGATCTGTTTGCGGCTCCGGGGTCGCGGGAAGCGGAAAAGCATGAGGATGGAAGCTTCGCCAAGCCGACGCCGGTATCGCTGTCGATGGAACAGTTGCACGAAAAAATCGAGGAGTCGCGCCGTCTCGCGACAAGTGTCCAGCACTCTCTCTATGCGGCACTGGCCTTGAACAGCCCAGACATTCGCAACCGGGGCATTAAGGATTCCGCTTTTGTCGTACTGACCGGCACTACCATGCCCGCGATTCTTACGGAGATTTCTTTTGTCAGCAGTCCCACCGACGAGCGCAACCTGCAGAGCCCGAATTACCGCCAGCAAATCGCCGAAGCGATTTATAAAGGCATCGCCCGCTACCAGGAAACTTCCCCCCGCGCGAAAGTCGCCCAACTACAAACGGCCGGCGCGCGCCGGTAGGGGCGCCGACTTCGATCCTGTGCGCGCTTTCATGCGAGCTCCAACATGCGATCGATCGCACGGCGCGCCTTGTGCGCGATTTCTTCCGGCACAGTCACCCGGGGCGACATCGTCTCCAGCGACTGCAAGACTCGGTCGAGCGTAATGGTCTTCATGAAGGCACAAACAGCGTTGGGATTCAGCGGATAAAATTTCTTCCCCGGAAAGTTTTTCTTTAACTGATGCAAAATGCCAAGCTCCGTTCCGACGGCAAACTCGCTGGCCGGCGAATCATTAATGTGACGCAGCATCCCTCCGGTGGAAAGGAAGAAGGTGCGCTTTTGCGGCAGCGTGCCCTCGGCGACTTTCGCCATGCACGAACTCACACATCCGCACTCGGGATGCAGGAGCAGTTCGGCGTCGGGATGCTCTTTGAGGATTTCGACGACATCGTCGGGCCGGATGGTTTTGTGCACGTGGCAGTAACCCGGATACGCGATGATATTGCTGCGCCCTGTTTGCCGCGCAACCACGTAAGCCAGGAATTTATCGGGCAGAAAAAGAATGGGCCGGTCCGCCGGGATGGCGCGAACGACTTTTGCGGCGTTGGCCGAGGTGCAACAATAATCGCTCTCCGCTTTTACGGCAGCCGAGGTGTTGATGTAAGCGATCACGACCGCGTCCGGCAATTTTGCCTTCCACATCCGAAGTTCTTCCACCGTGATCGAAGCCGCGAGCGAGCATCCCGCGCGCAGGTCGGGCAAAAGCACGGTCTTCTCCGGACACAGGATCGCCGCCGTTTCCGCCATGAAGTGCACGCCGCAAAAGACGATCACGTCGGCATTGGTCTTCGCCGCCGCCTGCGAAAGCTTAAGGGAGTCGGCAACCGCGTCGGCGACTTCCTGCACTTCCGGGCGCTGATAGTGATGGGCCAGCAAAATGGCATTATGTTTGGCGCAGAGTTCGCGCACGAGCTGCTGCTTTTTGCGGATCTCGTCCGGCCCGTCGTAAATTGTCTCCACCGCCGGAATCGTGTAGCGCGCCTCGAACGACTGCACAGCTTCTCTATCCAGCACTTGTGTATCTAGCACTTCTGTATCCCGCATCGAGTTTATCTCTCCGCAACTTCCGTTACGCAATCCTTTGGCAAAGGTCGAGGGCGCGCGCCGAGTGAGTCAGAGCTCCCATGGAAATCGCGTCCACGCCGGTGTCCGCGTAAGCTTCCACATTTTGTTCTGAAATCCCGCCGCTCGCCTCCGTGAGTATGTAGTCCCAAAGATCTCTTTTCCGCAGGCCGTCGAGAATGGAGCGAATCTCTTTGGGCAGCATATTGTCCAGCATCAGCAGGCATGGATAGCGCTCCGACGCCTCTTCCTGCACCCGGCGAAAAGTCTCTGCCGCCGCCAGCGCCGCAGCCTCGCCCCTCACCTCCACTTCGATGAAGGCCGCATCTTTGCGGAAGTTCCATGCCCGCGCAATTCCGAGCGGCGCCGCTTCTTGCTCGCTGCCCGCCAGCAGCGAGAGATGATTGTTCTTGATGAGAATCGCGTCACCCAGCCCAATTCGATGCGTTCCGCCGCCCCCAAGATGCACCGCGCGCTTGTCGAGGAGTCCCCATAAAGTCTTGCGCGTGGCGACAACGCGAGTCGAGGGCGAGCGGCCGCGGACCCGCTCCCCAAGGCAGCGCGTCAGGGTTGCGATTCCGCTCATTCGCTGCAGGATGTTGAGGCCCACGCGCTCGAGCGACAGCAAATTGTTGCGCTCCCCTTCCAGCCGCAGCAGCGTTTCCCCGCGCTCGAAAACGTCGCCATCCTTTTTTGCGGCGCGCACCGAAACGCCGGAAGAATCGAGCCAAAGACTCAATTCCGCGACTCCGGCGGCCACCCCCGGTTCTCGCGCCACTATGATCGCCGAACCCGGGTCGCTCTTGATCCCGAGCGCCTCTCGCGTCAAATCCTTTGGCCCGAGATCGACCCGCAGGAGCGTATCGGTGAGGGCGCGGACCTCGCGCACGTAATCGCGATTCTGCAGGGTAAGCCCACCACCCCGAAACAGCGCTTTCTCGAGTTGCTCCGCGCGTATGGCAGCCGTGTCCATCCCTCTTAATCTTACTTCAGGAGGCGTCCCCCGCGCCCTGAGCCGCGCAGCCTTTGGGTCGGGATGACAGTGGCAATGTTTTAGACTTAATCAGAGACTCGCCTGGCCAAGTGGTGAGCGACAACCACCGGGGTCATAGGAACTAAGGTAATAGTTACTAACAAATTGTGCACAACTCCTCAGGGGTCGAGAGTCACCGCAAGTAACCATCCGGCAGGACCTAGTTACTCTTACCAAAAGGCCACTCATACCCACGAAATGGGCCATGTACTATTGTGTGTTTTTGACTTACACTCATCTTACTAACCACCAGTTACGAGAACATTGGAGATTAGATGAAATACCTCCTCTTGCTTCTTTTGCTGAGTGTCGCTATGCAGGCGCAGAGCTTCACGGCGAGCAGCTCAGTGCTTCCCGATGCGCCCAGCCAACAGCCATTTGTGACGGTCGAGAACAAAGTGAACTTCAGCATCTTAGCCGGACTGGTCGCCGCCGACGCCATCACCACTCAGCGCGGCCTGAACCAGGGTCTTCGCGAAGTTAATCCGATTATGCGCCCCTTCGTGACCCGCGGCGCAGCCGGAGAAGCAGCCGGGTCAGCATTGGGCTTTAGCGCCGGAGTTGGCGTTGTCTACCTGTTGCATCGCAGCCACCACTACAAAGCGGAACGTATCACGATGCGAACGATGGTAGCAGGCGAGGGTGCGTTCGTCGCCAACAACATCATCGCGATTCGCTGAGCATCCGCGCTGCCAGTGGGATTGGATTCGGCCTCGTCGAATCGGGCCGATCTTTGCTGTCCAGCTTCTAAAGAGGCGGTTGATTTCGGAACTTGCAGCATCGCTAAAGCGATGTCTTGATACGAAACCGGGCTGTAACCCCCGATTCGTTGGTCAAGCCCGCTTCCACGTTATAATTCAAGTCTGGAAGAAGTTTCCTCCAAGGGTCGGAGAATTTCGGACGTTTCCGCGAATTGTTCGCAGCGAAGGAGTCTGCATGGCGATTGAGAAAACAGAGAAGATCTGGCACAACGGCAAGTTCATTGCCTGGGACGACGCCACGCTTCACGTGATGTCGCACGTCGTGCATTACGGCTCATCGGTCTTTGAAGGCATTCGCTGCTACGCGCTGCCCAGCGGCCCCGCGATTTTCCGCGCCCCCGAACACATACAGCGACTCATCGACTCCGCCCGCATTTACCGCACCGAGATCCCATTCACGCGGGATGAGCTGGTAGGCGCCATGATCGAACTGGTGAGCCGCAACGCGGTGTGGCCCTGCTACATCCGCCCCATCGTTTTCCGCGGATACGGCGAAGCCGGCGTCAACCCCTTACACTCCCCCATTGAGATCTATGTCGTAAATTTTCCTTGGGGGAAGTATTTGGGAGCGGATGCCAGCGAAGGCGTGGATGTTTGTGTTTCTTCCTGGACGCGAATCGCGCCCAACACTCTGCCCGCCATGGCCAAATCCGGCGCCAACTACATGAACTCGCAGCTCATCAAGATGGAAGCCATCCTCAACGGCTACGCGGAAGGCATCGCGCTCGATGTGAACGGCTACGTCAGCGAAGGCTCGGGGGAAAATCTGTTCGTCGTCCGCAACGGCGTGCTGCACACGGCTCCGCTTGGCAACTCCGTGCTTCCGGGGATCACGCGCGACTCGGTGTTGCAGATCGCGCGCGACCTCGGCATCAAGATGGTGGAGCAGCAGATTCCGCGCGAGTCGCTGTACATTGCCGACGAAGTTTTCTTCACCGGCACCGCCGCTGAAATCACGCCCATTCGCTCGGTCGACAAAATTATCGTGGGCAAGGGCAAGCTTGGCCCGATGACCAAATCTCTGCAGGCGGAGTTTTACGGCATCGTTCGCGGCGAGAAAGCGGATCGCTATGATTGGTTCACGCCGGTTCCGGTGGGAGCGAAGCAACCGGTCGGTGTGTGACCAGCATGGGGAAAACTCGATATCCGGTCGAGATGGCCTTCGGACCGACGCAGCCTCGTACTCCATTACACAAATTAGCGGACGGCGGCAACCGAACAGGTTGAGGAAAAACTCATAACAGGCTGAAGGTAGCACACCTCGGGCGCTGAAGCGCAAACCATTGTCAACGACTTGGCGGCACGAGTAAACTCGTGCCCTTTTCTTTCCATGGAGAAGCCTGAATTTTTCAGCAGCCGGCTAAGGGTGCGGTTACTTCCGTCATCTCGTGCGCGGCGTCGGAACGAGTCATGATAGGCACTGTTCCTGGAGCCATGCCTGCATGAATATCGACGACTTGCTGCGCATCGCCATGGAGCGCCGCGCTTCCGACTTGCATTTGAAGGTCGGGAACTATCCTCACCTGCGCATAGATGGCGATCTGGTGCCGCTGACCGACCAACCGCGAGTGTCCGCCGAAGACATGTTGAACATGTCTTTCAGCATGATGTCGGCGCGGCAGAAACAGAAATTCAAAGAGACCACGGAAATCGATATGGCATACGGCGTGGCCGGTCTTGGACGCTTCCGTGTAAACGTGTTTCAGCAGCGCGGCAATGTAGGACTGGTGCTGCGCGTCATTCCGACGAAGATCCGGGCGCTTGACGAATTGTTTTTGCCGAAAGTGGTAGAGCAGATCTGCGACATGCCGCGCGGTTTGGTGCTGGTTACCGGGGTGACGGGGTCGGGCAAATCGACGACCCTGGCTGCCATGGTAGACCGCATCAACTCAACTCGCGCCGAACACATCATCACCATCGAAGACCCCATCGAATTTCTGCACCGAGACAAAAAGGGCTACGTGAACCAGCGCGAGGTGGAAGTCGATACGCCATCGTTTTCGGCGGCGCTGCGCGCTTCTCTACGTCAGGACCCGGACGTGATTCTGGTGGGCGAAATGCGCGATCTGGAGACGATCGCAACGGCGCTGCACGCGGCCGAAACCGGTCACATGGTGTTCTCGACGCTGCACACGCTGGATGCGGTGGAAAGCATCAACCGAATCATTGCCATTTTTCCGCCGCCGGAGCAGAAACAGATCCGGCTGCAGTTGGCGGCGGTGTTGCGCGCCATCGTCAGCCAGCGCCTGGTGCGCCGGTCCGACGCCGAGGGCCGCGTGCCCGCGGTCGAAGTGATGGTAACGACGGCTTACATCCGGGAATGCATTCTGGTGCCCGAAAAGACGCGCGCCATACGCGAAGCGATTTCCTCCGGCACCTCGCAATACGGCATGCAGACCTTCGACCAGTCGCTCTGGGATTTGTTCCAGGCGGGGCTGGTGAATTACGAAACGGCGCTGGAGAGCGCCTCGAACGCGGATGAGTTCAAGCTGCGGATGCAGGGTATTGCGTCGACGGCGGACATCTCGCGGCAGGCGATGCAGTCGGCGGGTTTTGGGCGCTGAGATTGGGTTTATCCTGCTGAACGTTGTTGCTTGTGAAGTTTGTTTCCTCCTGAAACTTGGGCGCGCTTCGGCGCGCCCGTTTTTTTTGTGGTTGATAGGCTGCCGAGAAACTCGCACGCGGCGCACAGTCGCACTCCGGGATTTGCGTAACGGCGACGCCGAACTGGGCTCGGCTTTGGACGGGGCAAAGCCCCTTCCCCACACGGGCCTAGTTGGGCTTGCGGAACTTACTGTCGGCTATATAGCGGAGCATGATGGCGTCGGTGGCGTTCTGGAACTGCTGCTCGATTTCGGGGGCTTGCGGGGGAACGTCCTGGCGGAGGGTCTGGCGGAATCTCTCGCCCATCTCGGAGTCGCTGGCCACAACCTGCATGTAAAACCAAAGGAAATGGCGCATCTGGTCGAGAGCGGACTTGAGGACCTGGATGGCCTCCATCTCGGGCGGATCGGCGAGGGCTTCCATGAGTTCCGGGTCGGTGGGGGCTTGCATGGCGGCGCAGTTGAGTTCGCGCTGAATCATGCGCAGGTCGTCCGTAACGCGCAAAATGCGGAGATGAATCTCTTCCATGCTTTCCCGGTTCTCGCGGTCCATAAGGTCCTTTCCGTTCTGACCAAGGCTTGCTGAGCAATGGGTTCTACTCAAGATCGCATCCTGGAGCAGGAGCGAAAAGATTCCCCGTGTGCATGAGCTTCGGTAATTGAAGTTACTTTCGGTCGGAAGCCGCGCCGGACAGGCCATTTCAGGCGGTCATTCACGCGGTCACCCAGGCGGTCTAGCGGGTTACTACAGGGGACAGAGTCCGCGAAGAAGTTTAATCCAAGAAAGAGGCTGGGTGTGGTACAAACGGTCTCGCGATGACATCTGCACAAACTACCTTGGTGCGGGCGATCGGCCGCTGGAGCCTGGCCGCG
>Ga0187782_10002113_pt1 | contig 14572 bp, 16 predicted proteins | sample 0715_SJ02_MP15_2_FD_132454 | JGI IMG/M metagenome (GOLD analysis project Ga0187782, IMG submission 132454) | Tropical peat soil microbial communities from peatlands in Department of Meta, Colombia - 0715_SJ02_MP15_20_MG | ecosystem: Environmental > Terrestrial > Soil > Wetlands > Peat | place...
TCGGGGGGAAGAATCGGCTTGATACGGTCCCATAGCCCATCGGAAACGAGCGGTTTCGCCATGGGCCCATCCACCTATCCATCCATCGCCGGGTGGGCCAAGTTTTGAAACCGCCTCTTAGGGCCGGATTGTTGAGTCGCAGTGAAAGGTTTGTGACGCGATCACGGCATCCTATAAGGCTGCTCTTCGGGACGCGCTGGCAGCCCGCGGCTGGACTACAAGTTCTCGCCTCGGTGTTGCTGTAGAATCTTGTGTCGCGAAGCGCTGACCGTTGCGTTTTTTTGCCCCTCATTGATTGGGGTTGTCATGAATTCCTCAGCCGAACTGCTGTCGCAATTGCCGCAGAACCGCGGCGAGCTTTACCTGCAGGCCATGAACTTGCGCTTGCTCAACCACTTCGATGAGGCGCTGGGTGTACTGGAGCGGCTGCAGCAGCTGCATCCCCGTTACAGTCGCTTGTACGAGGAGCGTGGCCACTGTTACGCCGCTCTGGGCGATGCCCCGAAAGCCATCGACGCCTTCTGGCAGGCCGTGAACATCAACGCCGCCCTGCCCGCCAGCTGGCAGATGCTGCACACTCTGTATCTGGGAATGGGGGATGAAGAGAACGCCGCCAGGATCGCGGATCGCCTCGCCACGCTGCGCAACCTGCCCCGTGAGATCATCGAGGCCGGCAGTCTGTTCGCTGACGGGGAGCTTGTCCATGCCGAGCGCGTCCTGCGGATGTACCTGGCGCAGCATGGCGAGCACATCGAGGGCATGCGCCTGCTGGGGCGCATCTGCATCGCCCGCGGGTTGCGGGCCGATGCCGAGCGGCTGCTGGAAGCAGTCGTACAACGGGCCCCCGGCTACCGCGCCGCGCGTGCCGACTACGCCCGCGCGCTGCTCGATCAACACGAGTATGTGCGGTCCCGCCGGGAGATCCAGCAGTTGCTCGAGCTCGATCCTGGTAACAGAGCATACCTCCGGCAGTACGGAGAGGCATGCATCAGGTTGGGTGACTATGAGCCCGGGATCAGCGTGTACCGTCGGCTGCTGTGCGATGCCCAACCGGGACGGGAATCCGCAGAGCTGCACATATGGATCGCGTTCTCCCTGAGAACCAAGGGGCACCAGACAGAGGCGATCCAAGGGTACCGTGCCGCCATCGCCGCCTGGCCGGATTCGGGCGAGGCCTGGTGGGGTCTGGCGAACCTCAAAACGTATCACTTTTCCCTCGACGACATCGCGCGCATGCGCTCGGCGGAAGCTGCACCCGCCACATCCCTTGTGGACCACTACCACCTGTGCTTCGCGCTGGGCAAGGCACTGGAAGACCAGAATGACTACGCCGACTCGTGGTCGTACTACGAGCGCGGCAATGCGCTCAAGCACGCGGAAGTTCGTTACCTGCCCAGGCTTGCCGAGGCCCACGTCCGGCAGTCGAAGCAGGTGTGCACACGGGAATTCTTCGACACTCGCAGGGGCTGGGGCGTCGCGGACGCGGATCCCATCTTCATCCTGGGGCTAACGCGGTCCGGCTCGACACTCATCGAACAGATCCTGGCTTCGCATTCAGAGGTCGAGGGCACCCAGGAACTGGCGGACATCCAACGCATCGTGATGGCGTTACGCGGCCGCGACACGGACCTTCAGAACCCGCGCTACCCGGGAGTACTGGCCGAGCTGGGCCCGCAAGACTTCCGCAAGTTCGGCGAACGCTTCTTGGCCGACACCCGGATCTACCGCCAGACGCAGCGCCCCTTCTTCATCGACAAGTTGCCGGACAACTTCCGCGACATCGGCCTCATCCACCTGATGCTGCCGAATGCGAAAATCATCGACGCCCGGCGCGAACCCATGGCCTGCTGCTTCGGCAACCTCAAGCAGCTGTTCTCGGGCGGTCAGGAGTTCAGTTACAGCATCGCGGACATCGCGCACTACTACCGCAACTATCTCGAGCTCATGCGGCACTGGAACGAGGCATTGCCGGGGTGGATCCTGACCGTGCAACACGAAGACGTGGTGGAGAACCTGGAGGGCAATGTGCGCCGCATCCTGGACTTCTGTGGCCTGCGCTTCGAGCCGGCCTGCCTGGAGTTCCACAAGACTGAGCGTAACGTGCGCACGGCGAGTTCCGAGCAGGTGCGGCAGCCCATCAGCCGCGAAGGCGTCGACCAGTGGAGGAATTATGAACCCTGGCTGGGCCCGCTCAAGGATAGCCTCGGCGACGCTCTGACTACCTACAGGGGCGAATAGGTAGTTCCGGTCCCGGAAGGCTACTTTTGCTTGACGCGCGAGCGTCGGCCGCGCCCTTGGCGGGAATTCGATCGGCATACGCATCGGATGCGCATGTAATGTGCATTTTAAGTCGTGCTCGAGACACACGGCTCCCTGGGCGACCGATCAGAGGCCCGCAAGGCAGCGCGCGGGGACGCTTGTTCAGTCGAGCAAGTGGCGTGCGACCCGAGGCAAGTAGGTCGTCCAAGTGGGGTCGGCCGAGCAAGACGCCAGGCCCTGCGAGTTCACGTATAGATCTTTGGTGACGTTGCGCTGTCGGTGGAAGCGCGGACTCATTTGGCTCAAATGCCTGACCGTCGTCGACGAATGGCCCCGAGAGTGTCTGGCCATCGATGTCGCTGGCAGCATTCGCTCGCGTCGCGTCGTCGACGTCTTGGCGCGTCTCGTGACCCTGCATGGGGCGCCGGCGTTCGTGCGCGCGGACAACGGGCCCGAGTTCGTCAGCGAGGCCCTTCTGCGTTGGGCAATCGATGAAAAGATCGAAAAGGGCGTCCATCGATCCCGGAAAACCATGGCAAAACGGCATGGACGAAAGCTTCGACGGCCGCTTTCACGACGAGTGCCTGTCGATCGAGTGCGGTTGGGGCCGGGCTTTTTTAGGCTCTTGTTCTCGTCGACGAATCCGCGGACACTGTGAAGCCCGATGAAAAATGCATCGATCTTTCTGGTTATGGCAGTTGCGGTCGTGTTTGCCGTCACGTTCACGCGTCCCGCGTGGGCGCTCGGTCCCCTCGACATCGAGGTTGCCGCGAGGGTCGGCGGTGCGTCGAACGACGCCAAAGACAGCACCGTCAACCCCCTCGGGTTCGGTTTGGGGGGCCGCGCCGGGGTCTCGTGTTTTGGCATTTATGCGGGCATTTCCGGCATGTACTACCTAGGCGGCAGCGAGAACGTCGAACCAAAAATCAGCTTTTCGTCGTACCTGTACGGTATCGAGGGCGGTTACAACTTCAAGATTCTTCTTCTCACCCTGCGACCGACGGTCGAAGTCGGCAACTACACCGTTCACGTCAGCTTCGCCGGCTCCGGCAGCTCGAACACGAGCAACGTGTATATCGAACCGGGCGTCACGGCGCTGCTTGGCTTCGGCTTGTGGTTCGTCGGCGCCGACGCCAATGTTTTTTTGACCCCCGGGGTGAGCGGTTCGACGGCCGCCTTCATGGCGAACGGTCAGGTCGGCGTCAAGTTCTGACGCGATTCACTTGAGCCGGTCCGGCGCGGCGCGAAAGTCGGCTTCGGTGGGCGGCCCCCCCGACGCCGCGCGGATCGCGCGCGTTCTGGAAATCGACCATCCACCCCGGGTACTCGCGCGGCAGCGCGCTCGCGTCGTCGAGGATCTTGACCTTGTGGTGACTGGAAACCCATTGCGGCGAGCCGGAGTCTACTTGATCCATGGGACAGCCAGCCTTGGCGCTTCAGTCGAAGCCCGCGACGCGTCCGGCTCAGGCGCGCAGCGGGTCCGCGCCGCACCACGTACCGTACGCTTCGAGCGCGATCGCGCGAGTGAACGACGAACGGTCGAAGGTGTTCAGGTCGCGGGAGCGATCCATCTGCATCTTGTGAACGCCTCCGCCTTACGCGAAGGCGCGCGCGGCGGCATCCCCTTCCCAGAAGCTCACCGTCATAGGGTCGAGTGCGAGTCCACCGGGGAAGTTCAACGAATGCTGCGATCGGAGTCCGGCGACGCCATTCTGTCAAGTTATCGCAGACGAGCGCCAGCGGAAGCAGTTTCGTTGGCCCGGATAGCCCTCGCCCAGACCCGCGAATCGCACTGACTTTCTGGTTCTGGCCGGGCGCTCAGGCTCCGGACGATCGTGGTCTCCAAATGCACCAACTCGCCGGCGAGTTCGATCCACGGGCGCTTCGATCCTTCGTAAAGTGAGCGGTTTGGCGCTGGAAATGCGGCGTCGGCGAACGCGCCGACGACCCCGATTTTGTCCGGGAATACGTCGAGATCCCAGTGCACCGTGGTGCCGCACGTCGGGCAGAAGTTTGGAAGCGGAGGTCCGCGACCCGCCTGACCCTCGAGGCTGTACACCGAGCTTGCACGCGAGCACGAACTCAGGATCGCCGGTCGTCTCGGCGCGCAGTCCCCCGCAGCAGCAGCGTGCGGACCGAGTCACCACGAGGCCACTGACTGGACCGGCTTCAGGAGGAGCAATGCGTTGCACATGTCGCGAGACTATCGCGGTAGCGCGCCAGTAGCGGCGCGGATTTCGACGGTTTCAAACCGCCGCGATAGTGTTGCCGAAACCGGCATAAAATCCAGCGAGTGGAGTAGTTGCATCCCCAGGGGGATTCGAACTGGCATTTCGAACATCGAAGAAACCTCAATCGAGACGCCTATTTGACTGCCAAGCGCTCGAAATACCAAGCGAATCTTGAATCCTCTGGTGCCGCGCCATTCCGTCTGATTCCGCCGATAACCCCGGCGGCACGGCAACAGTATGGGAACGGGTGTGACGGCGTTCGAGGCCCGGCGGAAACGCCGCCACCCAGGGTGGTTTGACTGCGTCTTCGCGAAGCGCGACACCGCACGAGTTTCTAGCCACCGCACCCGAGCTGAGTCTCCATGACATCGTGGCCTTCGCAGCCTCCTGAATGGAGCCGCTCACAGTTCGCGTGGGCTGCTAGAGTATCTCCGATGCCTTGCCCTCGCTTTCTCGCCCCCCGAACGTCTCGCTTGAGAAACGTCACCGCGGTTCTCGGTGCCATCGCCAGTGCGTGCGCGTCGCACCCATCGTCGACCGGCGGGGGTGGAGCGACCGGCAGCCCTTCGTCCGGCGGTTCGGCCGCAGGTGGCAGCGGGTCGTCCACAGGTACCGTCTCCAGCAGCTCGTCCGGCGCAGTATCCTCGAGCAGCGCCGGTGGATCCTCGAGCGGCGCGGGGAGCTCGTCGGGTTCCCCCCCCTGCAACCCGGATACGGCGCAGATCGAGTCCGAGGTGAGCGCGCTGCTGGCGAAGATGACGCAAGCACAGAAAATCGGCCAAATGGTGATGGAGGACATCGCTCCTCCCCAGACGTCCAACAATTTGTCGGACGTGTCCTCGCTCTTTCTGGGCGGAGTTCTGGCGAGCGGCAACGACGGCAACAGCAACACCCCGTCGCAGTGGCTCACGATCACGAATCAATACCGCTCCGCCGCCGCGGGCACCTCTCTCGCCATCCCGCTCATCTTCGGCATCGACGCCGTCCACGGAAACGCGAAGGTCGCGGGCGCCACCGTGTTCCCGCAGCAGATCGGTCTCGGCGCGACGCGCGACGCGATGCTAGTGCAGCAGATCGCCGCGGCGACGGCCGCCGAGACTGCGGCGATGGGCTTCACGATGACCTTCTCGCCGGACGCCGACGTCGGTCAAGACGAGCGCTGGGGCCGGACGTACGAGAGCTTCGGCGAGGACCCGACGCTCGTCGCGCCGCTCGTGAGCGCCGCGATGGCCGGGCTTCAGAACGGCTGTTGGAATACGAGCGGCACCACGATCCTAGGGGTGGCCAAGCACTTGATTGCCGCCGGCGGCACGACGTTCGGGACGGGCACCCAGACGGCCAACATCGGTTTTGCCGGCATCGATCGCGGGGACGCGGAGCTCGACGCAAGCACGATCAGCGCCGTGCACCTGCCGCCGTTCCAGTCAGCGATCAACGCGGGCGCGATGACGATCCTCGTTTCGTACAGCTCGGTCAACGGCACGCCGATGATCAACAGCTCGCAGTGGATGACGGACGTCATCAAGAACCAGCTTGGCTTCCAGGGCATCGTCTTGTCAGACTGGGATGCGCTCCCCGCGTCGAGCAGCGCAAGCGCGATTGCGACGTCGATTAATGCGGGCCTCGACATGATCATGCTCTCCCAGGGCGCGAGCACCTTCATCAACACGGTGACGAGCGCCGTACCGGGGATGATCCCTCAGTCGCGCATTGACGATGCGGTGACGCGCATACTGCGCGCGAAGTATGTGGCCGGCCTCTTCAATCAAGCGGCGCCCACGTCTGCGGGTCTCTCGGTCGTCGGGAGCTCCGACCACCTGAACCTCGCGCACCAAGCGGTCGAGGAGTCGCTCGTCCTGCTTCAAAATAACAACAATCGGCTGCCGCTGTCCAACACCGCGCACGTCGCTGTCGCCGGCCTCGCCGGAAACGACCTCGGGGTGCAATCAGGCGGCTGGACCCTCTCGTGGCAGGGCGCCAAGGGTGGGACCGGCATTCCCGGCAAGACCATCTTCCAGGGCATGCAGGACGACGCGATGTCGCCCTCGCTCGTGACTTACACGGCGGACGGGAGCGGCGCGACAGGCGCGGACGTTGGGGTCGTTGTTCTCTACGAGAACCCTTACGCCGAATATTGCGGCGACGTCGTCGATCCCAACTTCGCCACCTCGGAGCCGGCCCGGCCGATGGGCTCGCCTTGCACCGATACGGTCTACGACAGCAACTTGGCAACGATCGTGTCCAACATGAAGAGTGCGAACATTCCACTCGTGCTGGTCCTCGTCAGCGGGCGACCTCTTCGCATCCAGAGCTACCTCTCGACGTTCGACGCGGTCGTGGAGGCGTGGCTCCCCGGGTCGGCGGGCGACGGCGTCGCGGACGTCCTCTACGGAAAAGCGCCGTTCTCAGGGGTGCTCCCCAAGTCGTGGCCGCAGGACTCGACGACGCTTCCCATCTCGTCGCTCGTGACGAGTGGCTACGAGCCTCTGTTTGCGTACGGCTTCGGGCTCACCAACTAGCGGCGGCCTGCTCGCACGTGGACCAGGTGCGAGAACTGCGGCGTGTCCTGTGGTGGCTAGAAACGCGTACGGCTTGCTTTTGCGACGATAGGGCGGCGGCGCATCGTAGCCGAGCCGCCGGAGCGATTCGCGCCTGACGGGGTCGCGCGAATGGGGCAGGGTCGGCGCGATGGTCGGCTTGGTGGTGTCCTTGCTGGGAGCGGCGCTTTCGGCGTTTCGCTCGCGGTCAAGCCTGGTGGCCGAGAACCTCGCGCTGCGCCAGCAACTCGCCGTGCTGCGCGTCGGGCGGCGCCCCGGCTAAGGCCAGTCGACCGGGCGTTCTGGGTCGTACTCTCGCGCCTCTGGTCGCGCTGGGCAGACGTCCTGGCCATCGTGAAGCCAGCAACCGTGATCGGCTGGCATCGGCGTGGGTTCGCGAAGTTCTGGGCGTTCAGGTCGCGCCGGACTGGCCGTCCGGCGATCCCCGGCGAGCTGGTCGCGCTCATCGCGCGCATGTCCCAGGACAACCCAACCTGGAGCCGGCGGCGCATCGCCGCCGAGCTCGCGATGCTGGGCTGGCGGGTGAGCAAGGACACCGTGGCCCGGTACATGTCCAAACCCGCGCCGGCTCCGCGCCGGTCACCGTCGACGAACTGGGCGACGTTCGTCAGATTGCACCTGGCCGGAACGATCGCCATCGACTTTCTGACTGTACCAACGGCGACGTTTCGCACGCTCTACGTCTTCGTCGTGTTGTCTCTGGAGCGGCGCGCACTTCTGCACGTCAAGATCACGTCGCATCCGCACGCCGCGTGGACGCGCACAGATCGTTGAGGCGGTCGGGCCCGACGCGCCGGTGGTCCAGCGGTTGATCCGCGACCGAGACGGGGTTTACGGGGCCGTTTTCGACGCTCGCGTCGAGAACTTGGGCATCGAACAACTCCGGACGTCGCCACGTTCGCCGTGGCAAAACGGCTATGCCGAGCGCCTCGTCGGTACGCTTCGGCGAGAGCTCCTCGATCACGTCATTGTCCTTGGCGAGCGACATCTGCTTCGTGTCCTAAGGAATTACGCCGCCTACTACAACGCGGACAGGCCGCACATGAGCCTTGCGTCGGACTCGCCGCTAACACGAGCCATTGAGCCGCTCTCGGCCGGCGAAGTCGTCGCCCTACCACGCGTCGCGGGACTGCATCACCGTTACGCGAGAAGGGCCGCATGACCACCGATGAGATTTCCGCCACGACAGGCGCATGGCACGCCTGGAGCCGTCGGTCAGCGATTTCAACAGACCGAGGTAGGGTTCCGGACGTTTGGCAGCACGATTGCGTGGGGGGGTCTTGGACAGGCGACATCGTTCGCGTTCCGCCGTCGTTCGATGCGGGGGCGCTGGCACGGCTACTCGAAGTTCTGGTCCGGGCCCGGGCGTGCTGAGCCTTCCGCCGAGCGTACGGCTGTTTCTCGCCACGCAGCCGGTCGAGGGGCGTAAGGGCCCCGACAGCCTGATGGCGCTTGTTCGAGATGTCCTTCGGCACGACCCGCTCAGCGGTCACCTCCGCATTCGCGCCGGACCTCGACGAGGTCCGCACGTGGATCGAGACGATGATCCGGACGTTGCGTTTCGTGGAGCTGGTGACGGCGGTCATCTCGCTCATTGCCCGCATGCGTGACCTCAACACGGACCTTGTCGCGCAGCTCGCGCATCTGCGTCGCAAGCGCCCACGCTCCGAAACGCTGGACCGACTCGAGCGGCAGCTCGTGCTACCTGTCGAGGGCCTGATGGTGACGAGCGCCCCCAAGCCCGCCTGGGGATAACGCTTCGGACAACGAAAAGAGAAAGAAGAAGCGTCGCAGCAAGCACCCGGGGCGCGCCGCCCCGCCGGCGCATCTGCCGCGAGTGCCGGTCTTCAATCGGGTGCCGCCCGAGCAGCGCGTCTGCCCGCAGTGCGGCGCGATGATGACGACCGTCAGTCACACCAGGGTGGACTCATTTGGCTCTTACAAGCCGACCACGATTGAACGCAAGACCGACTTCGGGTTCAATAAGGCGAATGTCCAGTTCCTCCTCGAAGATGCCGACGGAAAAACCTGGGTCATGAAGTCGATGGGTCTAATCCTGGACCCCACCCAGAAGTTCGAGGAGCTCGGGGCGCTCGGTGGGCGGCTGAAGCTGCCGCCGGGATGGAAGTTCAGAGTCGCAGTGCTGGATCGTGATCTGATCCTGAAGCCAGAAAGCGGCGTTGCCCGGATCGTGCAGGACGATCTCGGCAGCACGTACGAGCTGAGCGGGCCGGGGTACAGCAACTTCACCCCGTAGCGGGAGGCGCGCTTCGCGGCTGGCAGCCTCCAAACGCCAATCGGGCGGCCAATAAAGTGCGCCCTCCCAAGGGCCGCTCTTGATTTATTTTGGAACTGATGAAACGTGTCGAGCTTGGGATGGCCACAGGCACGGTCGGGAAAGGGCGCCGGCTTCGCTCGGCCTGCCGGACCTTTGGGCTCCTCGCGTTCACGTGGGTCGGCGTCGGCGTCCTGGCCGCATGCGACGGGTCCGTCGCGCCCCAGCCGGCCCTCGGCGAGACGGACGCTCGGCCCGCGGTCCAGGGTGAAGGAGCCGAAGCGAGCGTTTCGGGCGATGCGGAATCCGAGAGCGGGCCAGAGGACGGCAGCCTGCTCGATGGCCCGGTCTCCGTCACGCTCGACGGCGAGAGCGTCGATGGCGGGAGCGGCGACGCCTCGGCGGATGTCGACGCGCAGGCCGTCTCCGGGGCATGCAACGGCCTGGCGTCCCGAACCCCCCTGGCCTTGAACTTTGTCAATGCCACAGCGCCGACCTTGGCAGGCGGTCTCATCGAAAGTGGTACCTACGTCGCGACGTCGCGCTCGCTCTACCTTTCATCTCCGGCGGAGGAGAGCGACTTCCGCGCAAGTTGTTACGGCCCCATTTTCTCGACGCTCACCCTCCAATTGGCTTCCGATCCCGGGAACCTCTCGGGACAGTTCGATTGGGCCGAGACACAGGGCACCTATGAGATTCTGATGCCACGCAGCTCGGGGGTATATTCCTCAAGCGGCGCCTCCCTGCTGCTGAACGTAACGTGCGCTTCGTGTTCGAGCGGCCTTACGATTGCTCAGGCGGACCTCTGCGGACGCTGCACGGGGACCGGCTGCGACGGTTGTCCGGAATTTTGCAGTAACTCCACGGGCCAAGGCTCGCTGGCCTACGAATCCACGCCGACGCAGATCGTCGTCAGCCAAACGCTCACGGATTGCGGAACACTCGTCACCTGGCTGACCCAGGTGAACGCGTCCGGCGAGGGTGGCGACGCCGGTGCCGACGCGGGGGCCACGCCCGACGCCGATGCCCCGATCGAAGCCGGCGGCACGTGCTTGTCGCCCACCGTGTGCGTCGACGGGGCTCCTTGCACGCCGCCGTCGAGTCCATGCCACGCGGGCGCCCTGTCCTGCGCGACGCTGACTTGCCAAGATCAAGGGACCCCCCTTGCCGATGGAACGTCCTGCCCAGGGGGGATCTGCCAGCAAGGCGCCTGCTTCTCCGAACCGTGCAGCGGCGACGCCGGTACGGCGTGCTCCCCAAGCGCTTGCGAAGTCGGCACCTGTGTTGCGGCGGCGGGCGCCGACGGTGCGGCCGCGTTGACGTGCAGCTACTCGGGCTACGCCCTGGACGGAACCGCGTGTGGGCAGAGTCCCTATCAAATTTGCTCCCAGGGGGCGTGTACGGTGGTCCAGTGCCTGGCCGAATCGGACTGCGGGTCGGGTCAGCTTTGCTCGGTTCCCGGAAACTGCTTGGGGGCGTTCGGGACGTACCCGGCCGCCGATCTCGAGCTCACGGCAGGAACGGCGTTCGAAGGCACGCTTTGCGCCGTCGCCGACTCGCAGGCTCTGGACACGGCAGGAGCGCTCATCGCATCGATCGACTGGGGCGATGGCGAGACCTCTGCAGGCGTCGTCGGTGGCGAGAGCGGTAACTTCACGGTGGCCGGCGCGCACACCTACCTTTCGACAGGCAGCGACGCGATCACGGTGACTGTGACAGCGCCCTGTACGCAGGTCGAGTCGACCTGCACCCTCACCGCGACCGTTCAGTGAGGTCAGAGCTCTACGGCGGTTGGACCGCAACGCTCTGCGGCGAGCAGGTCGTGCAAAGGCCAAGAACGCCGCGATGGGGACCGAGGAGGTTGAGCATCCGGTCCCGCCGGAGATGAGACTGTGCCCCAAGTGCGGCGGCGTGCACTTCCGATCGCTTGATTACGAGTCGAGCGCGACCTACGAGTACCTGCCGGGGCATTTCGTTCGGCGCATCCACAAGCGCGAGAAGCTCTCGTGCAGCTGCGGCCACTACATCGTCACCGCGCCCGCCCCGCCCAAGCTCCTGCCGGGCTCGCAGTACGGCTTCGGCTTCGTCGCGTTTCTCATCGTCGAGAAGTGCGCCGACTCCATTCCCATCCACCGCATCGAGAAGCGGTTCGGTCGGCTCGGCATCCCGACGGGCAGCCGTGACCAGACGGGCTTACATCGGCTCAACCCGCGGGCGGGCCGCTCGAGCGGCGGACTTGGACGCGGCCGGCGAGGGGCGGGCGCGACGCACTCTTACGCTGGGCGCACCACGAACCTCGCCGGCAGGCGCCGCGGGCATTCGTTCCGTAAAGGGGGCTGACCGGTGGACGGTCGTTGCGTCTTGCCGACGACGGTCGGGCGGTCTTGCCGAGGGGGACGCGGTGATGGCCCGATTGGCCCGCGATCCTCGGCGTTCGCGCGGAGGATGGATGAGGGCACGAGAGCGCGTCGTCGTTGACGAACGAGGTCAATGCATTGGGGGCAGGAGCAACAGCAAGGCGAAAAAGCGCTTACGACAATACGTAAACCCGATATTTCTTGATTGCGACGAACGCGGGTCGTACTTGAAAGAGCGCCACCTGCGCATATGGTTGCGCCGCCTCGATCTTCCCGCCTCGATGGATTTCACGTCGCGGCTTTCGAAGCCAACGTGACCCAGGGAGAAACCATGAAATACCTGCCGCCTTCAGCCGTCGCGCTCGTGTCCGTGTCGACCGTCTCGCTTGCCCAGGCACAGATATCCGCTCAACCGGAGTCACCCACCACCAGCTATGCTACGGGGGCTTATCCGTCGACGGCGCTGGGCGCGTTCAACATTGAATATGAGGTGAATCAGAGTACGTACAATAACCTCGTGGACGAGGGCGTGGCGTACGAGGGCCTGGAATCGAATGGGATTTTCATGGCGCACGGCTTTGCGTCGAACATCGCCAGCGACAGCGGTAACTTCGAGAACGACGTCATCGAGGTGCACCAAGCCGACCAGGGTGTCGCCGGCGCGCTGTGGTACCATACGGGCCAATACACCGGAAATCCCATCAGCTGGAACTCTCAAGCTCAATACGATAACGGCTTTGCTCCGGCCGTCGCCGCGTTGACCTTCGTCGATAGCGTCTATGGCTACGCGTCGGGCGTCGCCGAGGTTCACCAGGCCGAGCCAGGCGCCGGGGCTCTGTGGATGAGACCCGCCTGGGGCTCGCAGAACGAAGGACTGGCGCAGGTCCACTGGTTCAACAGTTTCGACTACGACAGCGGCGTGGCACCTTCCGTGGCGATCGCTGCGGAGGGCACGCAGCAATTCCTCGTCGTCGAAGCCCATCAAAGCGGCTCCTCCAGCACCGGACCGCTCATGTTCAGGACCGGAGTCCTCAGCTTTTTTGGCTGCTCGGGTTCCGGAGGCAATTGCACCAGCTTCCAGATGAGCTGGATGACGCAGGCCAACGGCGAGCCATCCATGCAATACGGAGTGGGTGAGAACCCATCGGTCGCCTTCTGTTCTTCGAGCCCGGAGCGACTCCCCCTTTACCAGAACTCCGGGATCGTCGAGGTCCACGAATACGAGGGGACCCTTTACTATCAGGTGGCGAATTACAATCTGCAGGAAGAGCTCTGGAGCTGGACGGGCCCGGTCGCCTATGGCGCGGGGTACAATCCGAAGTTTGCCTGTCAGCAGACCGCCGGCATCGAGGTCCATCAGGCGTCCCAGCCTGGCGCCGGCGGCGAGACGACCCTGTCGCAAGTCCCCTTCGCGATCGCCTATCCGTGACTTGCTCAGAGCTCCGCCCTTTCAGCGACAGCCGAAGGAACGGTGTGTCAACGCAAAGTAGAAATGTTGGGTAAAGGCCCCCAGGTGACTTGAAAGCCGAGCATCATCCAGGCGTGCAGGGAAGTGGGCACTTGGGCATTCGAGTTGGCTGCCCCCACCTCAGACAGGTATGCGCCGACCGCCAACGCGGCGAAGGGGCCGATGTGACAGCCATCGGCACCGCGGTGGTCAAGTCCGAATTGCACGTTTGCGAGCTCCAAGCCCTGGAGCCCCGCCAGGCCCGAGCCGCCAAGTGCGGTCACGAGGAGCCACTCGTAGCCGGCGCCGACGCCCAACCACGGGTCCCACGCTCGCTCGGGGGGGGCCAGGTGGTGTTGCATTTCGATCCCTAGACGCACGTCCTGCGGTAGACAAAGCGTGCAGGCCGCGCCGAGGGCCTTGCCGATGAAACCGGGCGCATAGCTCGCGTAGAGACCCACGAACCCTGGGGCGAATCGCCATCCTGCATCGAACCAAAGTGGAAAGACGGAAATTGCGGTTTGCGCCAGCGTGTCACCGGGCGCCGCGTCGACCTTCCCCAAGGGGAAGGCAACGGCCGCCCTTGCAGCAACTTCGATGCCGCTTTGCGAGCTTTGTGCCGTCGCGCTTGGCTCGCGCTCCGCTTTGTCGGTTTCCGCGTCACTCGCGTGCGCTGGCGCCGCCCGGGCAAGGGCCGCCGTCCAGACAAGGGTGCACAAGCCCAGTGCGCGCTCGAACCCCCGGCACCGACGCCGGTATGCGCGGCGGTACACACCCGCGTCAACTGCGAGCGGGGGGAGCCCCGTAGCACGAGGCCGGAGTCGTAGTTGGCAGGTTGACATTGTCAAACCAATAATCGTTCGCGCACTCGCCCTGGCTGTTCAGGTACTGGTTCAAGCCGCAGGCGGTCAGGGTGCAGAGGTCGTTCTCGTAAGAGCAAAAGCCGAGCGGGCCACAGTGGCATTCAAGCATCGCGCAGGAGGGGGTAACCCCACCGTCGGTCGGGCCCACACACGTGCCCGCCACAGAGTTGTCGTCCGCGGTCTCGCTGTTGATCCTGCCACCGCAGGCCGCGTTCAGGCCCGCAAGCGCCGCGGCGAAGGCGATGCGTCGCGCGTGAATGGGCGCTCCGCGCGAGGGGGCGGGTGTCCGCGCCGCTGTGAATTCCAGTCCGCAGTGTGGACAAGCACCTTCCGCCGACTTGACGTGGCATCGGCACCCCGGACAGGGAAGCAGGAATTCGCCCCGACACCTTGCCATCAAGGACCTCCTTCTCCTCTTTTGCTTGGCCGAGGGGCGCGCGATCCATTTCAGAAAAAAGCGGCCTCTGAATCCGGAGCCGAGGTGAAGCCTCCCCCGCGGCGCTGGATCTCTCTTTGGCCGCGCGGCCTGCCACCTTGTTCAGTGGCGGCCCCCTCCGCCTTCGTACTCTGCGCGCAGTCTCA
>Ga0187782_10002114_pt1 | contig 14572 bp, 12 predicted proteins | sample 0715_SJ02_MP15_2_FD_132454 | JGI IMG/M metagenome (GOLD analysis project Ga0187782, IMG submission 132454) | Tropical peat soil microbial communities from peatlands in Department of Meta, Colombia - 0715_SJ02_MP15_20_MG | ecosystem: Environmental > Terrestrial > Soil > Wetlands > Peat | place...
GTACTGATCATTATCGCTATCGCGTCAGCCTATCCGATTGTGACGCACATGTTCCCGCTGCCCGAGGACATCTCCACGCACGGGCACGCGATCGACGAACAATTGAAAGACACCATGTGGGAGGCGGGAGTGTCCTTCGTGGCGGCCCAGTTGGTGCTGGCCTTCTTCGTCTGGTCGTTTACCGGCCGCAAAGAAGGCAGTCCGCTGAAGAATTTCCCCGGCGGCGCGCGCGTGATGGTTATCGCCGCGTTTCTGCTGGTCGGCACCGAAATTCTGGCCCTGGGTGTTCTGGGGCAGAAGGCGTGGGCGAACGTGTACTTCACTTCGGCTTCGCCGGACGCCGTGCAGATTCAGGCACAGGCCGAGCAGTTCGCTTTCTACTTCCGTTATCCCGGCCCAGATGGGAAATTCGGGGGCATTCACCCGGACAAAATCGACGAGGGCAACCAGAACTACTTCGGCCTCGACCCGGCCAACGACGTGGACGCTCGCGATGACATTGTGAGCGGCGAATTGGTCGTGCCGGTCAACCGCGAAGTGCATTTGATGATGCACGCCAAGGACGTGGGTCACTCCTTCTACGTCCGTGAACTACGCATACAGCAGGACTTCGTTCCGGGGCTGGACCTGTCCGTTCACTTCACGGCGACGAAGCTCGGCAAATACGAGATCGTCTGCACGCAATTGTGCGGGCTGGGTCATTACAACATGAAGGCGTATCTCAGCGTCGTTTCCGAGGCCGACTTCGAAAAGTGGTTGAAGGACCAGGCAGGACAGTAGAAAGGAAAATAGCCGCGCCGGTGAGAAGAAGACTCGCGAGTGCGGCAGTATCGAGTGAGGTGATGTGATGGAAGAGTCTTCCGTTCAACAGGCGCACGTGCATGCGCCTCCGGAAGGGTTCATCCGGAAGCATATCTTTAGCCTGGACCATAAAGTGATCGGCAAGCAGTACTACGCCTTGGCACTGGTGGCGGTTTTCACCGGAATGATCCTCTCCTGGCTGATGCGCATTCACATGGTGTGGCCAGCGGCGAAAATTCCCCTGTTGGAACACATCTCGAGCGCCGGTGCGCCGGGCGGCGTGATCACGCCGGAATACTACCTTTCCCTGCTGACCATGCACGGCACCTTGATGGTTTTCTTCGTGTTGACCAACGCGCCGTTTGCGGCGTTCGGCAACTATTTTTTGCCGATTCAGATCGGCGCGGAAGATATGGCCTTCCCGCGCTTCAACATGATGTCGTTCTGGGTGACGTTTACCGCGTGGGCGGTGTTGATGCTGGCGTTTTTCATCCCCGATGGTCCGCCGATTGCTGGTTGGACTAGCTATGCTCCGCTAAGCGCCGTCGGTAAGGACGCAGGGCCGGGCATGCAGTGGGGAATGAGCTTGTGGGGCTTGTCTATCGCCTTATTCTGTATTGGGTCGCTGCTCGGCGCTCTCAATTTTATTTCCACGACGTTGGATCTGCGCGCCAAGGGGATGACGCTGATGCGCATGCCATTGTGCACCTGGGCATGGTTCATCACGGCGTGCATCGCCTTGCTGGCGTTTGCTGTGTTGCTACCCGCCTGCATTCTGCTGATTCTTGACCGCCACGCCGGCACGAGCTTTTATGTCCCCGGCGGTTTGGTGATAAGCGACCGGTTACAGGCGCACTCGGGCGGCTCGCCTTTGTTGTGGCAGCACCTTTTCTGGTTCTTCGGTCACCCGGAAGTGTACATCGCGATCTTGCCGTCAATGGGCATCGTTTCGCACATTCTGATCAACAGCATGCGGAAGCCTTTGCTCAGCAGCAAAGTGGTTATCTATTCGATGATGTCGATCGGCTTCTTGAGCTACATGGTGTGGGGCCACCACATGTTCCTCAGCGGAATGAATCCGATGTCCGCATTGGCATTTTCTTTCCCAACCTTGACGATCACAATTCCGGCGACGGTGTTGACGCTGATCTGGCTGGGCAGTTTGTATGGATCCAGGCTGCAAATCAACTCCGCATCGCTCTTCGCCTTGGGATTCATCTCCATGTTTGTCTCGGGAGGTGTCAGCGGCTTCTTCCTGGCGCAGCCTTCCATCGACATCTACCTGCACGCAACGTACTTTGTTGTCGGTCACTTCCACATGGTGATGGGCGTAGCTTCCCTGTTCGGTGTTTTCGCCGGAACGTATTTCTGGTTCCCGAAAATGAGCGGGCGCATGATGAACGAGACTCTGGGCAAGCTGCACTTCTGGATAACGTTCGTCGGGACGTACTGCATTTTCATGCCCTTCCACTACCTGGGATTGATCGGCAACGTTCGCCGTTATCAGTCCTTCGTAGATGACTACATGCAGCCTTTCCTCGGCTGGCACAAGTTCATGACCATCGCCGCACTGATCACGGGTGCGGCGCAGTTTATTTTCCTGTTTAACCTGATTTACAGCCGCTTCAAAGGCAGGGTTGCTCCAGAGAATCCGTGGAACGGTACGTCGCTCGAGTGGTCGATTCCTTCGCCGCCGCCCTGGAACAACTTCGGCGCCAAGCATCCTGTTGTTTATCACGATCCATTCCAGTACGGGGTGAAAAGCTCGAGGGGCGACTTCGTGATGCAAGACTCACCCGAGCAGGTCGCACGAGCGAGTGGTGATTAGGGTCAGGGGGCGCAGTGCGAGGTCTGCCAAGTCCCTCGCGCCGCGTTATATCGCACAGGATTAGGAGAATATGTCTTCGACGATCGTATCCACGGTGAATCCGCAAGCAAATGCATTATCTCCGCCAAAGCGCGCGGCCGCCCCAGCTGCACTTGTGTACGGACATGAGCGCGCCTCAAGCAGCGGCATTTGGGTCGGCGTGTTTGCCATCACAATGAGCTTTGCGGCTTTCACCAGCGCCTTGTTCGTGCGGGAGGGGACGACGGACTGGGGCCACCTGACGCTGCCATCCGTTCTGTACTTCAATACGCTGGTGCTTCTGGTGAGCAGCATCACCCTGGAATGCGCGCGACAGGCGCTGGAAGGGCGAAGATCGGAAGCTCTGGAAGTTGCGCAGAAGGCAAGCGCGTGGGTCATGATCACACTGCTCCTGGGCATCGGATTCTGCGCGGGGCAATTTCATGCCTGGCAGGAGCTTCGCGCTGAGGGCATTTACCTTGCGACCATTCCAAATAGCTCTTTCTTCTACCTGCTGACGTTCCTGCACGGCATGCATGTCCTGGTGGGCATCCTTGTGATGGTCTATCTCGCGGGCCGTCTCATGGCGAGCCACACGACTTTCCGGCGGAGCCTCTTTTCGAATACGGCGATCTACTGGCATTTCATGACCTGGCTATGGATTTACTTGCTGTTGCTGTGCCGCACGAAGCTGTGAGCGGAATGGTGGGGGAGAATCCGTGAGCGAAACTGAAGCGGCAGTACACGGGCATGGCGCCCTGATGGAAGAATCGCCGTACGCAATCCCGTCGCGAAAGTTCACGATGTGGTTGTTCATCATCTCGGACGCGGTGACGTTTGGCGCTTTTCTAATGGCTTATGGTTTTCTGCGCGTGGGCACGCCGGATTGGGTGCGCCCGTTTGAATCCGGCAGCGTGATCAACGTAATTGTCATGACCATTGTCCTGATCACCAGCAGTCTGACGATGCTCGGGGCCGTGGACGCCTCCAAAGCCGGGGATAAGGGCAAGGCCATACGGTTTCTTTATTCCACGATGGCGCTTGGTGCGATTTTCGCTGTCCTGCATCTTCGCGAATGGTTCGAATTGTTTGGCCGCGGCATCGCCATCGGCTCCGGGCTTTTCGGACAAACGTTTTTCACGATTACCGGCCTGCACCTGCTGCACGTGATCAGCGGCGTAATCGCGCTGTTTGTGGTTGCCACGAAGTACTCCCGGGATCGGCTCACGCCGAGTCACGTGGAGACGACGGGCTTGTACTGGCACTTCGTAGATCTGGTGTGGATGTTCGTTGTGCCGCTGGTCTACCTGACCAATATCGCGCACTGAGCAGGTAGCACAAAAGGAGAGATCATGAGCGCTGCTTCTACCTCGGGAAATGTCATTCGAAGATATCTTCCCGCTTATTTCGTGCTGATTGGGATTTTTTTGGTGGAAGTCTTTCTGTCCTTCCGGATTGTCCACACCAGCACGCTGGCGGTAGTGCTTTTGCTGCTGGCCATCTGCAGCGCGGCGCTTGGATTGATGTATTTCATGCACCTGGCAGAGGAACGCCGCAGCTTGTTTCTGACGTTGATCCCAGCGACAATTTTCGTGCTGCTCATGATGAATATGTTCTGGGGAGACAGCGTGCGGCTTTTGCATTTGCGGAGTGTGGCCCAGTAGGTTGCCGAGGCGCCGCGCTCGAAGGCCGCTCTTGGGAGTGGAACGATGAGGAAATTCCGGCGGAAAGCTCTCTCCGTGTGCTTGGCAATTCTATTTCTAACGCCTGCTGCAACGTTCGCGCAAAGTTGTGCCCTCTGCTACACACAAGCCGCGGGCTCCGGTCACCGCATGATTGCGGCGTTGCGCAGTGGCATCCTGATTCTGATGGTTCCGCCGATATTAATCTGTGCTGGGATTACCTGGATGGCTTACAAAAAGCGCAACCAGTTTAACGACTGCGGCGACGCGGATGCGACAGAAGGCAGCGAGCCGTAATTCTCCAAAAAACGCAATCCCTTGTCATTCGGAGAGAAGCGAGGAATCCCTCTTCGATGGCGATGCAAAGAAAGAGAGATTCCTCACTTCGCAGGATTCCTTCGGAACTAGCCTATTTTGCAAACCAGTCAGCTTGCCCCGGCTCCCATTCCGCCGGCCCCAAAAGAGTGAACAGCAGTAGCTTCATCCGTGTGTATGTCGAAAACCTTGTTCATGCCCGTAGCTTGCAGCAACTCGGTCACCATCTTGCTGGGGTTTGCGAGTTTTAGCTGCCCGCCCTGTTTGCGGATGGCCATGTGGCTGCGCACGATTTCTCCCATGCCGGAACTGTCCACGTAATCCACTTCTTTGAGGTTAAGGATGACTTTTCTATACCCGCCAGCGATGAGGTTGGCGACAGTCTCTCTCAGCTTTGTGACGCCTTCCCCGAAAGCGATTTTCCCTCTGGCGTCAACGACTGTAATGTCGCCCTCTTTCCTCGTGCTGGTTTCCGGCTTTGATGACGTAACCGCTTGCCTGCCAAGTCCCAGTTTGTCGAGCACCCCCGAAGCCGCTGCGGCCACATCCTGAAATTCTGTGCGGACCACGATGACCGAGCGGCCTTGCTTCAGCACGTCCAGGAGGTACGCCCCCTCCTCACCTGCTTTCTCAGCCGGGCTCTCCTTTGGCGCGCTGGGGTCTTCGGAGATGCCCCTGGCCAGACTGCCGCCGACCTTCGAACCCAAATACCCGAGAAGCGCGGCGCCGCCGACACCCAAGGCAAACACCTGACCAAAACCCGGAATCAACGCCAGGGCAGCTCCCACACAACCCGCCGTAGTTCCCACTGCTCCGCCGATGAATCCGCCTGCGTATGTACCCAGCTCCTTGCCGAAAGTCATTGCTTCGCTTTCCGAACGTGTGAGAAAAACGATGGATTCCTCGGGAACATGTTTTTGGAGCAATTCTTTCACGGCTGCTTCAGCATGTTCGCGGGAATCGAAGACACCAATGGCTGTTTCCATTCGATCCTCCTCTGAACCTGAGACCCTACGCGATTTTCTTGAACCGCGTCCCCAAAGTTTGCGTCGCAGAATTTGCGCCAAAACCGTTGGTTTGTCAAGGAAAAAGGGCCATTTTTTGCGGCTTTTTGTGAATTTCAAGGGCCAAAACAGGGCGGATTTTGGCCGGTACCAGAGGTTCCAGAATGGCCGGAGAACGCGTTGACTTGAAGGGAATGCGTCCATAGCATACCACTCGATGAGACCAGTCCTGAGCTTCTCTGCGTGCCCGGAATGCCCACACTCGCGCGCAAGCTAAACCTCTGGAACTATTTTGCACTCGGCTTCGGGGCCATGATCGGCACCGGCTGGGTCGTGTTGATAGACGACTGGTTGGGCCGCGGTGGGCCCTTCGGGGCCATGCTGGGCTTTGCTCTCGCCGGGGTTTTTCTCCTGCCGGTGAGTTACGTTTACGGCGAGTGGGTGAAGCGTTTACCGGACGCTTCCGGAGAAGCGGCCTATACTGCGCAGATTTTTCCGCCGTTTGTAAGTTACATGACCGGCTGGATCATGTTCCTGGCGTATTTCATCGTGTGTCCGTGGGAAGCCGTGGCGGTCGGAAAACTGGTGGCGTTTCTTTTTCCGCGATTGGACACTTGGGAGCTGTACCGTGTCGCTGGTGAGCCTGTCTTTCTGCCGCGACTCCTGCTCGGGGCCGCGCTCACGGTTTTCCTGGCTTGGCTGAACTACCGTGGCATTCGGGCCAGCGCCATGTTCCAGAACTGGACCACGACTGCCGTGCTCGTTGTGGTCCTTTTCCTGCTGGTCGTGAGCGGACATGACGGACGCGCCGCAAACTTGCAACCGCATTTCAGTCACGCTCCTCTGCTCTCCATACTCCTGACGCTCCAGATCGTGCCTTACTTCGTTACCGGATTCGAATCCGTGCCAAAGGTCGCGGAGGAATCCCATCCCGGGTTTCCGCCACACGATTTTTTCAAAGCCATTGCCATGGCACTGCTGGTTGGCACGGGCTTTTACACGCTGGTGATTGGGGCCGTCTCTTATATCGCGCCGTGGCAAGGCCTGGCAGGCAAGCGATTCGCCACGGCGATTGCCTTCGGGCAGGGCACCCACTCCACTTGGATTGTGCGATTGATTTTGGGGATTACGCTGGTTGGACTGTTGCAGGTCTTCAACGGCAATTTCGTGGCGGCCACACGAATGCTGTTTGCCTTTGGCCGCCGCGGGACGATTCCCCCGTGGTTTGCCGGAATCAATGCCAACTATCAGACGCCGAGTGCGGCGATAGCCGGCGTGACGATTGGCACTTTGATCGGTCTGCTTGTGGGAGACGCCTTACTGGTTCCGGTCACGGAAGTGGGCTCGATGGCTTCGGCGTTCGGCTGGCTGGCCGCCTGCGTATCCTTATATGTGGTGGACGGTAGAGCGCGGCTGCGGCTGTTAGCCGCCATGGGTATTTTGGTGTCCTTGCTTCTGGTGCTGATGAAATGGCTTCCGGAAATACCTGGACACTTCACTTTGACGGAATGGATCGCACTCGGAATGTGGCTGGCGCTTGGGCTGCTGTTTCATTGGCGGTCCCGAAGGGGTTGAGAAGCCGCTCATGTATACTTCTGAAGAGCATCGCATACACTGACGAATGATTCCTTACCTCCACCTGGGGCCACTCTCCTTACCGACTTTTGGATTGATGGTCGCGCTGGCCCTGATCAGCGCGGCGTATATCCTGCAGGCCGATTTCGACCGGCGCGGCATGAAAGCGGACGCCTTCTTCATGATCACGGTTGCGGGACTTGCGGGAATATTGGGCGCCAAGCTGTATCACCTGTTGGAACCTGAAAATCGTCGATTGTTTTTTGAACAACCGTGGGACTTGTTGTTTAGCCGCTACGGCTTCGCGTGGTTTGGCGGTTTTCTTGGCGGTTTTGGCGCGATGCTGCTGCTCGGCTGGCGCGTGAAACTGCCGCTGTTGCAGTTTCTGGATTCGTGTTCGCCGGCAGCCGCGTTCGGCTATGGCATTGGCCGCGTCGGGTGCTTTCTTTCCGGCGACGGAGATTACGGCAAGCCGACTTCACTGCCCTGGGGCATGAGCTTTCCGAATGGCACCGTGCCGACCACAGAGTCATGTGTCCTATGGGGAGCGCCAGCGGACTGCAGAGTGCATCCCGCGCCCCTTTACGAACTCATCCTGTGGTGCACCATCGGAGCCCTTTTGTGGCACATGGGCACAAAGACGCTCAAGAATCCAAAGGCCAACGGCACAACATTCTGTATCTATCTGATCCTCACCGGAGTCGCACGTTTCCTGGTGGAGATTATCCGCATCAACCCACCCTGGATCTTTGGCATGTCCAACGCACAGGTTGCCAGCCTCGCCTCCATGGTCGCTGGAGCTGTACTCCTGCTGTATGTCAGAGCGGCAAAGGTTATCTAGCGGCCGCTTGCTCTGAACCAAGAGAACAGCCTGCTTCTTGAAGATCTGGTTTTCGGCCCTGAGGAATGGAGCGTTCTACTCGAGCATTTGGCGGAGGACGTACTGCAAGATGCCGCCGTGCCGGTAGTAGGAGACTTCTTCGGGGGTATCGACACGGATACGCGCCTTGAAGGTTTTTACCTTGCCATCCGGAGCCTTCGCTTGAACCATCGCTTCCTTCCGAGGCGCCAAAGTGGCAATTCCTTCGATGTTGAAGACCTCGTAACCAGTCAACCCTAGCGATTCGCGATTCACTCCCGGCATAAATTCCAAAGGCAGCACGCCCATGCCGACGAGATTGCTCCGGTGAATGCGCTCAAAGCTTTCCGCAAGCACGGCGCGGATGCCGAGCAGGCGCGTGCCTTTGGCCGCCCAGTCCCGCGATGAGCCGGAGCCGTACTCCTTGCCCGCGATGACCAAGAGCGCTACACCTTCCTCGCGGTACTTCACGGCTGCGTCGTAGATGAACATCTTCTCCCCGTCGGGCAAGTGCAGCGTCCAACTGCCTTCGGTTCCAGGAGCAAGCTGGTTGCGCAAGCGAATGTTGGCAAACGTGCCGCGCATCATCACTTCATGATTGCCGCGCCGCGCGCCATAGGAATTGAATTCGTGCGGCTTCACCCCGTGCGCGACCAGGTACTTTCCGGCCGGCGATTCCACCGCGATGGAGCCCGCGGGAGAGATGTGGTCGGTCGTGACGCTGTCGCCCAGCACCGCCAGAACGCGCGCCCCGGAAATATCCGCGAGCACGGGTGGCGTCTTCGGCATATTTTCGAAGTAGGGCGGCAGCTTAATGTAGGTGGAACCGGCGTCCCACTTGTACAAATCCCCTTCGGGAACTTGCATGCCCTTCCAGTGAGCGTCGCCTTCGAACACCTCGCTGTATTCCTTGCGGTATTGCTCGGTGGTGACCGCGGCGCGCACCGTGGCTTCCACTTCCTGTGGCGTGGGCCAGATCTCGCGTAGATAGACGGGTTTTCCGGCTGAATCCGTTCCAATTGATTCGCTGGTGAGATCCAAATCCATCCGGCCTGCGAGAGCATATGCCACTACCAGCGGCGGCGAAGCCAGATAGTTCGCGCGCACCAACGGATGCACACGTCCTTCGAAATTGCGGTTGCCGCTCAGTACAGCCACGGCGACCATATTGTTTTCCTTGATGGCCACGCCAATCGGCTCTGGAAGTGGGCCACTGTTGCCGATGCAGGTCGTGCAGCCATAGCCCACCAGGTGGAACTTCAACTTTTCGAGATAAGACATCAAGCCGGAGGCGACCAAATAATCGGTCACTACTTTCGATCCCGGTGCGAGGCTGGTCTTCACCCAAGGTTTTACTTGAAGACCACGCTCAACCGCTTTCTTCGCCAGCAATCCTGCACCCAGCATCAGGGAGGGATTCGAAGTGTTCGTGCAGCTTGTGATCGCGGCGATGACCACCGCGCCGCTGGAAAGCGGAAAAGCGTCGCCGTTATTCTTCACCGCAACTTCTTTCGCCGGCGTGCCCTCCACCACCTTGGTAAACGAAGACTTGGCGTTCTTTAGCGTCACGCGATCTTGCGGCCGCTTCGGCCCCGCGACAGTTGGCTCAACGCTGCCGAGATCGAGCTCCAGCTTGTCGCTGAACTGCGGATCCGGCGTCGCATCGGTGCGGAAAAGCGCTTGCTCCTTGCAATACGCTTCCACAAGCGCGATCTGTTCATGACTGCGCGCCGTGAAGCGCAAATAAGCCAGGGTTTCGTCGTCGACTGGGAAGAAGCCCATCGTCGCTCCGTATTCCGGTGCCATGTTCGCGATTGTGGCGCGGTCCGGCACGCTCAAGCTGGAAAGTCCGGAGCCGTAAAATTCCACGAATTTTCCGACAACGCCCCTCTTGCGCAGCATCTCAGTGACAGTAAGCACCAGGTCCGTTGCCGTCGACCCCTCAGGCAAGCGCCCGTGCAGCTTGAATCCCACGACTTCAGGAACCAGCATGGATAGCGGCTGGCCGAGCATCGCCGCCTCTGCCTCGATTCCGCCGACGCCCCATCCGAACACCCCCAGTGCGTTCACCATGGTGGTGTGAGAATCGGTGCCGACCAGCGAATCCGGGAAGGCCTCCAATTGATTGCCGTTCGGCACAGAGCAAACCACGCGCGCCAGATATTCGATGTTCACCTGATGGCAGATTCCTGTGTCTGGTGGCACAACCTTGAAATTTCTGAAGGCGTTCTGCCCCCAGCGCAGAAACTGATAGCGCTCGATGTTGCGCAGGAACTCCAGTTCCGCGTTCAAACCGAACGAATCGATCTTGCCAAAACTGTCTACCTGCACAGAGTGGTCGATGACCAACTCGGCGGGAAAGAGCGGGTTGATACGCTTGGGATTTCCGCCGAGCTTCTGCATGGCTTCGCGCATGGTGGCGAGGTCGACCACAGCGGGCACGCCGGTGAAGTCCTGTAACAGCACGCGGGCGGGCATGAAGGCGGTTTCTTTCTGCGTGCTGTTCGGCGTCCACCTGGCCAGAGCTCGAATATCCTCCGCATGCACGAAGCGGCCGTCTTCACAGCGAAGTAGGTTTTCAAGGAGGATGCGGAGAGAAAAGGGCAGATGGCCAATGGTGCCTAGGCCCTGCTCTTCCAGCTTCTCAAGTCGATAAATCTCAAAGGGTTGCGCGCCGACGCTCAGCTTATCGCGGGTATTGAAGGAGTTTGCTGCGGAAATGGGCATTCTCACTTCCTTTCAAGATTTGAATGGACTTCTATGATAACCGAAATCGCGGGTGCAAGCAGAGGCGGCTATAATGAAGCATCGTGCGCATTGTCCTGATCTCTACTTATGAACTCGGCCGCCAGCCGTTCGGATTGGCCTCGCCTGTGGCATGGTTGCGCAAGCGCGGGCATGTGGTGACGTGCCTCGATTTGTCGCGAGAAGGACTGAATGAGCAGGCTATTCGCGATGCCGGCTTAATCGGGTTTTATGTGCCAATGCATACCGCTACGCGGCTAACTCTCGAATTGACTGAGCCAATCCGCCACATTAACCCGAAGGCGCATCTGTGCGCCTATGGTCTCTACGCTTCGCTCTCTGCTGATATTCTGCGCAGTCAAGGGTTCGGAAGCCTGCTGGGCGGGGAATTTGAGCAAGCGCTTGTGGATCTCGCCGAGCATCTTTCTGGGCTTTCGGCCTTGCCACAAATTCATCCTCTGGATTCGAATGTATCCCTGAGCCGACTGCGCTTCCAGGTGCCGGACCGGTCTGGCTTGCCGCCCCTGCGTTCCTATGCGCATCTCGTGCTTCCTTCCGGGGAGCATCGCGTTGTGGGCTACACGGAAGCAAGCCGTGGCTGCAAGCACCTTTGCCGGCACTGTCCGGTAGTTCCCGTTTATGAAGGCGTGTTTCGCATCGTGGAGCGAGAGGTCGTTCTTGCCGATATAAGGCAGCAGGTGGCCGCTGGAGCGCGGCATATTACCTTCGGCGATCCCGATTTCTTTAACGGAGTTGGTCACGCGATTCCGTTGGTGGAAGCTCTGCACAGGGAATTTCCGGAACTAACCTACGACGTAACAATTAAGGTGGAGCATCTTCTGCAGAATGCAGATCTGCTCGCCACGCTTCGTTCCACGGGCTGCCTTTTTCTCGTCTCGGCAGTCGAATCGCTCGATAATGTTGTGCTGCAGAAGTTGGACAAGAGTCACACCAGAGCCGATTTTTTCCGTGCGGTCGAACTCTGCCGTCGAGCAGGGATCACCCTACAGCCGACCTTCATTCCCTTCACGCCCTGGACCACCTTCGAAGAGATCCTGGATCTGTTTGAGCAACTCTATGGCCTCGATTTGGTCGAAGCGGTGGCCCCCGTCCAGCTCGCCATTCGCCTGCTGATTCCCGCCCGATCGCGACTTCTCGAGTTGGAGGAAGTGCGACAGATCATTGGACCCTTCGATGCGCGAGCACTCGTCTACCCGTGGAAACACTCGAATCCAGCAGTGGATCAACTGGGAGAGGAATTACAGGACCTGGTGGCCACGAGCGAAAAACTGAAACGAAACCGTTCGGCCACTTTTGAGAAGATGTGGCAAGTCGTGAGCCGGGCCAAGAACCAGCATCCGCAGTTCAGTCCGCGGCCTCTCTTGGCGTCGCGCGCAACGGTGCCCTATCTCAACGAGCCGTGGTTCTGTTGAGCAGAGCCAACGCGGGACCAGTTGGTCCCGATAGCCAAAGCAAGAGAAGCCGTACGCCAGGCGGAGGCATTCCTGTAGCAACTCTGTGACGGACGCAATGGCTCAAAGAAAAAGAGTCCTGTTATTCGCGACGAAGCTCGGCTATCAAACCCAGTCGTTCCGGGGTGCCGCGGACAAACTCGGTGTGGAGCTGACGTATGTGACCGACCGGTGCAGCCACCTGGACGATCCGTGGAACGATCATGCGCTGCCCGTACACTTCGAACTGCCTGAAAGCGCGGCAGGGCGCGTGTTGGAAGCGCAGCGGGGCCTTCCCGTGGACGGGGTGTTGGTCGTCGGCGACCGTCCCACCGTTGCTGCGTCATACGTAGCACGTGGATTGGGCCTTCCGCACAATCATCCCGCAAGTGTCGAAGCCTGCCGTAGCAAGCTGCGGGCAAGAGAAGTGTTGCGCGACGCAGGAGTGTCAGGGCCGTGGTTTCTTAGTGTGAAACTGGATCCTCTTCCAGAACCGTCGCTGCTCGGCGTTCGATATCCTTGCGTGCTAAAACCGCTGTCGCTTTCGGCCAGCCAGGGCGTGGTTCGAGTGAATAACCGTGATGAGTTTCTGGCCGGAGCGGCCCGACTGAGGCGCCTCCTTGATTCGCCGGAGATGCGTGCCACGCGCGAGCCACACCTTGATCAAATGCTGGTGGAAGGCTACTTGGAGGGCAGGGAAGTGGCGGTCGAAGCGCTGCTCACCGACGGGGACCTGCGCGTGCTAGCTATTTTCGACAAGCCTGATCCTCTCGAAGGGCCGTACTTCGAAGAATCGATTTACGTGACGCCGTCGCGCCTTGCCGCGGGGGACCAACTGGCCATCGAAAAATCTCTGATAAGTGCAGTGCAGGCTCTTGGGCTCTCTCACGGTTCCATCCACGGCGAATTTCGGCTAAATGGGGAAGGCGTCTGGCCGATCGAGATTGCTCCCCGGCCGATTGGGGGGCTTTGCGCCCAGGCGTTACGATTCACGATTCCGGGTGAGAAGGATCGCATCGGCCTCGAAGAGCTTCTACTGCGACATGCGCTGGCATTGCCGGGTGCGGACGCAGCAAGGGAAGCCGAAGCCTCCGGCGTCATGATGATTCCCGTGCCCCATAGCGGGATCCTGGAAAAAGTGGAGGGACAACAAGAGGCGAGCGCCACACCAGGGATCTCAAATCTCGAGATCACCGCGCGACTGCAGGATTTCATTGCCGCATGGCCCGAGGGGTCGAGTTATCTGGGTTTCTTATTCGCCCGCGAAACCGAACCGGCCGAGGCCGAACATGCGCTGCGTGTTGCTCACGCCAAGCTGCGTTTCACACTGAGCCCACGTCTGCCCGTCGAGCATCCTGTGAGCCATAAGGTCTCGCCGGCGGAGCGAGCTGGAAGTGCTCAGTTATAAGTTTTGAGGTAGGAGTCAAAACCACGTGCAAGAGTTGTTGTGTTTCCGCAAAAATCCGAAGGCGCTTCCAATTCAAGAACTTAGGACTGAGAACTTGGAAACCTCCCTTAACCCTTCGCCTTCGGGGGCACGTAGCCGTCCGGCAGCCTTGCGCCCTCGCCGAAGAAGAACTGCTCCATTTGCTCTTCCATAATTTTCTGGGAGTTTGGATCCAGAGGATTGAGCCGATACTCATTCATGACCATCTTCGAATGCTCCAGCCAGAGCTTCCAGGCGTCCTTGGATACATTCTCATAAACTCGCTTGCCGAGTTCACCCTTCCATGGAACCCGATCCAACCCAGGAAGCTCTTTTCCGAATTTTACGCAATGCACCAGGCGCGTCCCTGGCTTTACGGGTTCGCTGGGCGGTGGCGTGGGTTCACATGAATCGTTGGCCATGCTGTCCTCCAAGGAAACATTCATTGTGCGACACCGATCTTTCGCTTGCAATAGAGCGCCCCAAGGATCCCAAGGATGGGCAGGGAAAACAGGACAAACCCATGCCTCCGTCTCGGGAAGCCCGCACCTGGTATTCCCGATTTTCAACGTTTTTTTCCTTTCGTCGTACGGCCTAATCTGATATTCCTCGTTGGCTTCCGGGGAGGCCTTTCCGTGGCAGAAATTACCACAGTTTTTTGGGACATTGGCGGCGTCATCCTGACGAACGGCTGGGATCACAATTCGCGCATGGAGGCCGTCGAGATGTTCGGCCTGGATTGGGAGGAGTATCGCGAGCGCCACGATTTATCGTTTCCCGCTTTCGACGCAGGGCAAATCACTATCAACCAGTACCTGGATCGCACCATCTTCTACCGGCCGCGGTCCTTCTCTCGCGAGGAATTCAC
>Ga0187782_10002116_pt1 | contig 14567 bp, 12 predicted proteins | sample 0715_SJ02_MP15_2_FD_132454 | JGI IMG/M metagenome (GOLD analysis project Ga0187782, IMG submission 132454) | Tropical peat soil microbial communities from peatlands in Department of Meta, Colombia - 0715_SJ02_MP15_20_MG | ecosystem: Environmental > Terrestrial > Soil > Wetlands > Peat | place...
CCCGACACGATTCGAACGTGTGGCCTCCACCTTCGGAGGGTGGCGCTCTATCCAGCTGAGCTACGGGTGCATGTCTCATTCGCCTAGTCCGATCGACCTCTGACGGCCAACGGATTCGGATACCTTCAACCAAGCCTCTCATCCCAATGCTCTACGCCCCGTGCTGGTGCGGGCTGCGCTACGCATCCGTTCGCTGCCGTTCTCCGAAATCTGCTTACGCGGTGCTTACGCGAAGAATCTTCCAGATCGTGCAGCTTGCCGAGAGACCCTTAACCCACTGAAACTTGTTGCCTTTTTCAACTCCCTTACAAGCCAAATCCCCTTGACACCCGCCTTCGGAGGGCAGCGCTCTATCCAGCTGAGCTACGGGTCCCCAAGCACCGAACCTTAGGCCAACCGCCCCCCGCGGCGCAAGCAGCCGCACCCCTCGGCGCCAAGGTTACTCGGCGTTAAGCCTCCTCCGGTATAGAATTGGTCCGATACTCTTGCTTCTGGTCGACGAGCCGCCCGATGTCCCGTGCTCCGCGCTTTGCCGCCGCCCTCGCGCTTCTCGCGCTGCCGCTGCTCGTCCTGCCGCCGGCGCCGGCTGCCGCCTCGGGCGAGACGGCCGGCAATGACTGGAGCCGCGTCGCGGCGCCGCTGCCGGGGCCGGCGCGGATCATCGGCGGCGCCGCCCATGGCTGCCTCGCCGGCGCCGAAGAGCTGCCGCCGGACGGGCCGGGCTATGAAGCGATCCGCCTCTCCCGCCACCGCAATTTCGGCCATCCCGATCTCGTCGCCTATATCGAGCGGCTGGGCCGGCGCGCCCAGGCGGCGGGGCTGCCGGTGTTCTATATCGGCGACATGGCGCAGCCGCGCGGCGGGCCGCTGCCTTTCGGCCATGCCAGCCATCAGACCGGCATCGACGTCGACATCTGGCTCACGCTTGCGCCCAAGCCCTATCTGCCGCCGGCGCAGCGCGAAGCGGTCGAGCTGCCCTCGATGCTGCTCGCCAACTACCACGAGATCGACAGGAGGCGCTTCGGCGAGAAGCAGGTGGCGCTGCTGCGCCTTGCCGCCAGCGACCCCGCCGTCGACCGCATCTTCGTCAACGCCGTGATCAAGGAAGCGCTCTGCCGCAGCGCGATCGCCAGTCCGCCCGCCGAGCGCGCCTGGCTCGGGCGCATCCGCCCCTGGTACGGGCATGACGAGCATTTCCATGTGCGGCTGCGCTGTCCCCCGGGCTCGCCCGATTGCGAAGAGCAGCGCCCGGCGCCCGAAGGCGACGGCTGCGGCGCCGAGCTCGCCTCGTGGCTGCGCCATCTGCCGCCGCCGCCGCCGGAGAATGCGGCCGGCCGTCATCCGGTGCTGCCCGCCGCCTGCCGCGCGGTGCTCGACCCGCGCTGAGAAGAATCGACGGCGTCATATGACGCTGTCCGAGATCCCTCCCGGGCGCGCGCCTCAGCTTCCCCGGCTCTCCCAGAACAGCACCGCGCCGAAGATCAGCCAGCCGGCGACCACCAGCGCCAGATAGGCTTTTTCACCTGCCGACATGCGCGCCCTCCCCGAGAATGGCTCTCGGGAGGGAGCACAGCCGATGGGCGGATTTCCGCGTTGACCTGGATCAATGGGCGCCGGTTGAAGGCGCCGCCGCCTGCCGCTCCAGCGCCGGCGCCGCTTCGCCGACGCCGCCGGCAAACAGCACCGAGCTCGCCCGCCGGTCCGCGCCCGAGGGCAGCGGCGCGTCATGATCGCCGATCCAGCTCTCGACGTCGCGCCATACCGCCGGCGCTTCGAGGTCGCGCAGCAGCATGTGATAGCCCGCCTCGTACCAGGCGATGCGGCGCGTGCGCCGCTCGGCGAAGGGCAGGCCGGCGATGAAGCGCTCGGTGGGCGCGCGCGGCACCAGCTCGTCGCGGTCGCCGTAAAGCAGCAGCATCGGCGCCGTCACTTGCGGCGCCGAGGCCAGCGCCGTGTCCATGAGGTCGACCAGCCCCTTGACCGCCGCCACCCGCGTCTCCTTGATCACCAGCGGGTCGCGCGCGAGCTGGCGCAGCATCTCGATATTGTCCGACGGCATGATGTTGAGGCCGCGCCCGGTCAGCGTCATGTCGGGAAAGAAGGTGTCGCCGGTCCACAGCGCCGCGCGCTCGAAAAAGGTCATCGTCTCGCGGGCCCAGACCGCCGGCGCCGCCAGGATGATGCCGTCGCAGGCCGGCCGCGGCGCGCCCGCTTCGCCGCTCGCCGCCGTCGCCACCACCGCGCCGCCCATGCTCTCGCCCAGGCAATAGAGCGAGGTTTGCGGATGGCGCGCCTTGATGAGCCGGCTCGCCGTGGCGAGGTCCTCGGCCAGCAGCCGCGTGCCCGGCCAGCCGCCGCGCAGCGGCGCGTCGCCGAAGCCGCGCTGGTCGTAGGCGTAGGTGGCGATGCCGTCCTTCGCCCAGACCGCCGCCGGCGCGGCAAAGGCGTTGGAATAATCGTTAAAGCCGTGCAGCGCCAGGATCACCGCCCGCGGCTTGCCTTCGGGCAGCCACGCCCGGAGCGGCAGCCGCGCCCCGTCGCGGGCGGTGATCGCCCGCTCGGCGAGCAGCGGCGCGAGCGGCGGCCCGGCCGCCGCCACGGCGTTGCCTTCGGCGGTAAAGGCGGCAAGATGGCCCGTGCCCTGACCGGCGCAACCGGCGAGCAGCAGCGCGAGGATCAGGGCGACGCGGCACATCACGACACTTTGCCCTGGCGGCGCGTCAACCGCAAGAAAACCTCTTCGAGGTCGGTCTCCTCGGTGGCGAGGTCGCGGATGGTAAGGCCGGTCTCGCGGATCGCCGCCAGCAGCGGGTCGAGCCGGGTGCGGCTCGGCCCGTAGCGGTAGAGCAGCCGGTCCGGCGCGATGAGCATGAAGCCGAGCGCGGCCAGCGCCGGCGGCAGGCTCGCCACCGGCTCGACCAGGGCGACGGTCAGCGTCTTGTCGTCGACCTGCTGCACCAGCGCCGCGGTGGTGTCGCAGGCGATCAGCCGGCCGTGGTCGATGATGGCGATGCGGTCGCACAGCTCCTCGGCCTCGTCGAGATAGTGCGTGGTGAGCAGGATGGTCGTGCCGGCGGCGTTCATCGCCTGCACCAGCGTCCAGAGCTGGCGGCGCAGCTCGACATCGACGCCGGCGGTGGGCTCGTCCAGCACCAGCACCGGCGGCGAATGCACCATCGCCTTGGCCACCATCAGCCTTCGCCGCATGCCGCCCGACAGCGTGCGGGCATAGGCATCCGCCTTGTCGGCAAGGCCGAGCAGCTCCAGGATCTCCGCGGTGCGCCGCTCGGCGCGCGGCACGCCGTACATGCCGGCCTGCAGCTCCATCATCTCGCGCGGCGTGAAGAAGGCGTCGATGGTGAGCTCCTGCGGCACGACGCCGATCGCCGCGCGCGCGTGGCGCGGATCGGCGTCGATGTCGATGCCCCAGACCGAGGCGCTGCCGGCGCTTTTCACCACCAGCCCGGCAAGGATGTTGATCAGCGTCGACTTGCCGGCGCCGTTGGGGCCGAGCAGCCCGAAGATCGAGCCGCGCGGGATCGCGAGGTCGATGGCGTCGAGCGCAGTCAGCGCCGGCGCCCGCCCGGCGCCGCCATAGGTCTTGGTCAAGCCCTTGAGTTCGACGGCATTGACGGGCGCGCGCTCCGCGGCGGCGGGCGGCGCGGCATCGGCGATCGGCTTGGGCTTGGCGAGCGTCGTCATTGATTGTCCTGGGGCAATCCGTATCATCCGCATGTCGGCCGGGTCAACCTGCCGCGCTTGCGACGTCACCGGATATTGAGCACCATGCGCCCTTTCGAAATCATTGAGGTGGATGGCGCCGTGGCGGCCTGCAACGGCGGCGGCGGGGCGCTCGGCCATCCCCGCGTCTATCTCAATCTCGGCGGCGCCGGCAGGGTCGAATGCCCCTATTGCTCGCGGCTCTTCGTCGCGCGCGGCACGGCGTCCGAGGCCGCGCCGCCGCCGCGCGGCTCCGGCGCGCCGCCGTGAGCAGCGCGCTGCGCCACGTCTATCTCGTCGACGGCTCCGGCTACATCTTCCGCGCCTATCACGCGCTGCCGCCGCTGACCCGCGCCGACGGCACGCCGGTCGGCGCGGTGCTGGGCTATTGCAACATCCTCTTCAAGCTGCTGCAGGACACCGACGCCGACCATCTCGCCGTCGTCTTCGACACCGCGCGCGTCAGCTTCCGCAACAAGCTCTACGATCAGTACAAGGCGCATCGCCCGGAGCCGCCGCCCGATCTCGTGCCGCAGTTCAAGCTGGTGCGCGAGGCGACCGACGCCTTCAACGTCGCGCGCATCGAGCGGCCGGATTACGAGGCCGACGACCTCATCGCCGCCTACGCCCGCGCCGCCGCGGCGGCGGGCGCGGCGGTGACCATCGTCTCCTCCGACAAGGATCTGATGCAGCTCGTCGACGACAGGATCGGCATGCTCGACCCGATCAAGCAGAGGCCGATCGGCGCCGCCGAGGTGCGCGAGAAATTCGGCGTCGGTCCCGACAAGGTGGTCGACGTCCAGGCGCTGTGCGGCGACAGCGTCGACAACGTGCCGGGCGTGCCGGGCATCGGCGTCAAGACCGCCGCCGAGCTCATCAACGCCTATGGCGATCTGGAAAATCTCCTGGCGCATGCCGGCGAGATCAAGCAGCCCAAGCGCCGCCAGTCGCTGATCGATTTCGCCGAGCAGGCGCGGCTGTCGAAGCGCCTGGTGCGGCTTGACGCCGACGCGCCCTTGACCGTGCCGCTCGAGGCGCTGGAAGTGCGGCCGCCCGACCGCGACAAGCTCGGCGCCTTCTTGCGCGAGAACGGCTTCAAGAATTTGATGGCGCGGGTCGAGACCCGGCTCGGCAAGGCCGAGGGCGCCGCCGCTGCTGCGGAGAGCGCGCCCGCCGCCGCGCCGGTCGCGCCCATGGCGCTGCCGCCGCCGCCGCCGGATCTCGGCAAGGTCGAGCGGCGCTATGCGCTGGTGCAGGACTTGGCCGATCTCGACGCCTGGATCGCCGCCGCCGCCGCCAAGGGCGTCGTCGCCATGGACACCGAGACCACCTCGCTCAATCCCGCCCATGCCGAGCTCGTCGGCGTCTCCTTGGCGCTCGAGCCCGGAGAAGCCTGCTACATCCCGCTCGCGCACCGCGCCAACGGCGCGGGCGAGCTCGCTCTCGGCGACGCGCCGGCGCCGGCGGCGCCGAAGCAGATCCCGCTGGAAGCGGCGCTGGAGCGCCTGAGGCCGCTCTTCGAGGACGAGAGCGTGCTCAAGATCGGCCAGAACATCAAATACGACGTCGAGGTGCTCGCCGGCTACGGCATCGCGGTGGCGCCGGTCGACGACACCATGCTGATCTCCTTCGTGCTCGAGGGCGGCTTGCACGGCCACGGGCTCGACGAGCTGGCGGAGCTGCATTTCGGCCACAACACCATCAAGTACAAGGACGTCGCCGGCAGCGGCAAAGGTCATATCGGCTTCGCCGCCGTGCCGCTCGACAAGGCGCGCGATTACGCCGCCGAGGACGCCGACATCACCTTGCGCCTCCACCGCCTGCTGAAGCCGCGTCTCCTGGCCGAGCGCCGGCTCGCCTTCTACGAGACCATCGAGCGGCCGCTGGTGCGCGTCGTCGCCGAGATGGAGCGCGCCGGCATCCGCGTCGACCGCGCCGAGCTCAGCCGCCTGTCGCAGGATTTCGCGCTGCGGCTGGTCGAGCTGGAGCAGCAGATCTTCGCGCTCGCGGGCCATCCCTTCAACATCGGCTCGCCCAAGCAGTTGGGCGAGGTGCTGTTCGACGAATTGGGGCTTGCCGGCGGCCGCAAGGGCAAGACCGGCGCCTACGGCACCGACGCCGCCGTGCTGGAGCAGCTCGCGCTGACCCACGATCTGCCGGCGCGCGTGCTCGACTGGCGCCAGCTCGCCAAGCTCAAAAGCACCTATGCCGACGCCCTGGTCGAGGAGATCAATCCCAAGACCGGCCGCGTCCACACCTCTTTCTCATTGGCGGGCGCGATCACCGGGCGCCTCTCCTCGACCGAGCCCAATCTGCAGAACATCCCGATCCGCACCGAAGAGGGCCGCAAGATCCGCCGCGCCTTCGTCGCCGAGCCCGGCCATGTGCTGCTGTCGGCCGATTACAGCCAGATCGAGCTGCGCCTTGCCGCGCATATCGCCGATGTCGGCCCGCTCAAGGAGGCCTTTCGCGCCGGCGCCGACATCCACGCGCTCACCGCCAGCGAGGTCTTCGGCGTGCCGATGGACGAGATGACCGGCGAGATCCGCCGGCGCGCCAAGGCGATCAATTTCGGCATTCTCTACGGCATGAGCGCCTTCGGCCTCGCCCAGCGCATCCAGGTGCCGCAGGCCGAGGCGGCGGAGTTCATCAAGGCCTATTTCGCCCGCTTCCCCGGCATCCGCGCCTATATGGAGCGCTGCAAGGCCGAGTGCCGCGACAAGGGCTATGTCGAAACCCTGTTCGGCCGGCGCTGCCATCTGCCCGGCATCAAGGACACCAACCCGGCGCGGCGCGGCTATGCCGAGCGCGAGGCGATCAACGCGCCGCTGCAAGGCACCGCCGCCGACATCATCAAGCGCGCCATGGCGCGCATCCCCGCGGCGCTGGCCGAGGCGCGTCTCGCCGCGCGCATGCTGCTTCAGGTCCATGACGAGCTGGTCTTCGAGGCGCCCGAGAGCGAGGCGCAAGCGACCGCCGCGCTGGTGAAGCAAGTGATGGAGCACGCCTGCGCCCCCGCACTCGAGCTTTCCGTGCCGCTCACCGTCGAGACCGGCATGGCGGCCAATTGGGAAGAGGCGCACTGAGCGCCGCTACCCCGCCAGCCCGACCACCCCCGCGACGACGCCGAAGCCGGCGGTGAGCGCCATCGCCGCGCCGACGATCCAGGCATAGACGCCTTTGAGCCGCCAGGGCTGCGGCAGCACCTTGAGCGCCAGCAGATAGAGAAAGCCCAGCACGATCGGCAGCAGCAGCGCGTTCAGCACCTGCACGGCGATGGAGAGCTGCACCAGGTTGATTCCCGAGGCGACCAGCGCCGCCGCCGCCGTCAGGCAGAAGCTGAAAATGCCGTAGAACCACGGCGCCTCCAGCGGGTGATGCGCGAGCGAGCGCTTGTAGCCCGCCACCTCGCCGACGCCCCAGGCGGCGGTGAGCGAGACGACGATGGCGGCGACCAGCGCCGCGCCGCTCATGCCGGCGGCGAAGACCAGGCGGCCGAGCCACGGCCCCAGGAACGGCGTCAGCGCATCGGAGATCTGCTGCACGGTGTCGAGCGGCGCGTCGGGCCGGGCGCGGCCGATGGTGGCGGCGGTGGCGACCAGCACCGCCGCCATGATCACCTGCGTCAGCACCGCGCCCGCCGCCGTTTCGGCGCGCGCGACCTTGAGCTGCGCCGGGCCCAGCCCTTTCTCCACCACCGCCGATTGCTGATAGAAGATCATCCACGGCATGATCACCGCGCCGATATTGGCGGTGGCGAGATAGAGATAGGCGGGGTCGCCGAGCGGCGTCTGGGCGAGGCCGGCGAGCATCTGCGCCGGCTCCGGATCCGCCGCCCAGGCGACGCCGACGAAAGCAAGCTCGAAGAGGCCGAGCGACACCGCCACGCCCTCGACCGAGCGATAGGAGCCGGTGAGCGCCATGAGGATGATGGCGCCGGCGGCGAGGCTGACGCTGACCCCGACCGGCACGCCGAACAGCAGCCCGACCCCCGCCAGCCCTGACAGCTCCGTGATCAGCGCGCCGATGCAGGCGACGGCCAAGGTCGAGACCGAAAGCCAGGCCCAGGCGCGGCCGAAATGCTGCGCGATCAGCTCGCCATGGCCGCGGCCGGTGACGAGGCCGAGCCGCGCCGTCAGCTCCTGCACCATATAGAGGATCGGCACCAGCAACGCTTGCAGCAGCAGCAGCCGATAGCCCCATTGCGCGCCGCTCTGCGCCGCGGTGATGATGCTGCCGGCGTCCGTGTCCGCCAGCATGACGATGAGTCCCGGCCCGAGCGCCGCGAACCAGGCGAGCTTTTGCAGCGGCGAGCGGCGAAGGGTGAAATCGGACACGGGGCGCGGGCCGGAAATTGCGCGGGGAACCGCCGTTGCTAGCAACAACCGCCGCCGCCGTCCACCGGCTTGTCGGCCCCTCGCCGGCCGGGGTCGGGCGGGCCGGATCGTGCGTGCCCTGACACGCTCCTACAGGTCCCGGAGAAATTCGATCAGCAGCGCATTCACCTTGTCGGGCGCTTCCTGCTGCACCCAATGGCCCGCGCCTTCGATCAGCACGCTGCGCCGGATCCCCGGCAGCACCGGCTTCAGCTCTTCGAGATCGACGCGCATGCCGGGCATGCGGATGACCCCGTCGCGCGCGCCGGCGATGAACAGCGAAGGCTGCGGGATCGGCGCGCCGGCGAACGGTGCCATCAGCTCCCAATTGCGCTGCAGATTGCGATACCAGTTGAAGCCGCCGCGAAAGCCGCTGGCGCTGAAGTCGCGGACGTATTCCGCAAGGTCCTCGGCGCTGAGCCAGGGCAGCGGCATCTCGGTGTCGAAGGTGGTGTCGAGCAGGCCCCTGCCCGGCGGCACGAAGGCGTGCCAGCGTTTTCCCTCCGGCAAGCTGCCCGAGGCGGAGTAATAGACCTGGCGCAGCGCGCGCGTCACGTCGCGCTCGAACTCGGCCTCGGCGACGCCCGGCTGCTGGAAATACATCATGTAGATGGTTTCCATGCCGGCGAGCTTGAAGGCGTCGATGGCGCTGATCTTGCCGCGCGGCCGATAGGGCACGCTCAGCCCCGCCACGGCGCGGAAGCGGTCGGGCCGCATCAGCGCCGAATGCCAGGCCGCGGGCGCGCCCCAGTCGTGGCCGATGATGACGGCTGTCTCGATCTCGAGCGCGTCGAGCAGCCCCACCATGTCGCCGGCGATGTGGAGCTGGGTATAGGCGTCGACCGGCTCGGGCCGGTCGCTGCTTCCATAGCCGCGCATGTCCGGCGCCAGCACGCGGAAGCCCGCGCCGGCGAGCGCCGGGATCTGGTGGCGCCAGGAATACCAGGTCTCGGGCCAGCCATGGCACAGCACCACCGCCGGCCCGGCGCCGGCCTCGGCGACGTGAAGACGGATGCCGTTGGTCTCGACGAAGCGATGCTCGATGCCGGAAGGCGCCATGGCGGTCTCTCCTGATGCGGCGGGCATCTTTGGCGATTGCGGGCGCCGCGGCAATACCGCTGCGGCGCCGGCGTCCGACGCTCATCGCCCGCGGCATCTTGAGCAGGGGTTGCCTCGTTTGCGATGCACCGCTCTCGGATGTGCGTGCATCACCCAACGAATCGCGATCGATCTGACTGCTATCCCAGATGTGGGATATTGTGCCATGGCCCGCACGCCGGGATTACGAGGCACGCCATGGCAAAACGACATCGTGAAACGGCCGACGGGATCGTCCGCGGGACCGCCAATGTATTCGCCGATCTCGGCTACCCGGACGCGGAAGAACGGCAGACCAAGCTCCGATTGGCTTATGCGATCAACCGGATCGTCGAGCAGCGTCGACTGACTCAGGCGACCGCGGCCGATCTGCTCCGCATCAACCAGCCGAAGGTCCCGGCGCTGCTGCGATACAAGCTGGAAGGTTTTTCCGTCGAGCGGCTGATGACGTTCCTGACGGCGCTCGACCGGGACGTTGAGATCGTCATCAGGAAGAAGCCGCGCTCGCGGCAGGCGGCGCGCATCAGGGTGGTGGCTTAGGTTCCGCGTCGGGTCCGGTGCTGTGCGCGACCGTCAACCCGGGCGCACGCTGTAGAACTGGGCGAAGCCCTCGCGCACGCCGGCGAGGCCGCGGCGATAGGCGGTTGGCTGGAAATACTGGCCGAGCGGGATGAAGGGCACGAAGCGGAACGCCTCCGCCTGAATCTCGGCGCAGAGGCGCTGCTGCGCCGCGAGGTCGGGCGCGGCGAACCAGGCGTCGCGCAGCGCCTCGAGTGTGGGATCGCTGGGCCAGCCGAACCAGCCTTTGTCGCCATTGGCGCGGAGCCCCAGATGCGCCGCCGGGCTGAACTCGTTCGGTCCCTGGAGATAGGTGAAGAAGAGGTTCCAGCCGTGCTGGTCCGGCGGGTTCTTGCTGGTGCGGCGCTGCACCACCGCGCCCCAGTCGAGCCCCTGAAGGTCGACCTCCATGCCGATCGCGCGCAGCACCGCCGCGCCCACTTGGCCCAGCGCGTTGATGCTGGGAAAATCGACCGGCGTGAGCGCCACGACGCGCTCGCCGCGATAGCGCGTCTTCGCCAGCGCCGCCTTCGCCGCCGCCGGATCGCCCGCCATGATCTCGGTGCCGGCCTCGGTGGCGAGCGGCGAGACGGCGTTGAAGACGCCGATCTTGTCGCGCCAGTAGCGCCGGTCGGTGCCCGCCACCGCGGTCATGAAATCGGCCTGGTTGATCGCCGGCAGGATGGCGCGCCGGACCGCCGGATCGTCGAAGGGCGGAAAGAGGAAATTGAAGCGGATGACGCCGATGGCGCTTGCCGCCTCGTCGACGCGGACCTCGATCTTGCCGTCGGCCGCGAGCAAGGCGACGAGATCGACCGGCGGCTGCTCCCACCAATCGACCTCGCCCGAGACGAGGGCGTTCGCCGCCGTCGTCGGGTCGGGGATGACCGTCCAGTGAATGCGGTCGAAATAGGCCACCTTGGGCCCGGCGGTATAGCTGGGCTCGCCGCTCGCGCGCGGCACGTAGCCGGCGAATTTCTCATAGACGACCTGCGAGCCGAAGACGCGCTCGCCGGCAAGGAAGCGGTAGGGGCCGCTGCCCACCATCTCCGTCACCGGCTTGAAGGGATCGGTCGCCGCCAGCCGCTCCGGCATGATGCAGGGCATGTTGGAGCCGGGCTTGGCGAGCGCGTTCGCAAGCTGCGGGAAGGGCCGTTTCAGGCGGAACTGCACGACCCTGTCGTCATCCGCCGCGAGCTCGTCGGTCGCCGCCATGAGCGCCAGGCCATAGGCGTCGCGCGCCGCCCAGCGCTTGAGGCTCGCCACGACGTCGGCCGCCCGCACCTTTTCGCCGTCATGGAAGCGCAGGCCGTCGCGCAGCGTGAGCCGCCAGGTCTTGCCGTCGTTCTCGACGACGTGGCCCTCGAGCATCTGCGGCTGCGGCGCGTAATTCCGGTCGACGCCGTAAAGCGTGTCGAAGACGAGATAGCCGTGGTTGCGCGTGACGTCGGCCGTGGTCCAGACCGGGTCGAGCACGGCGAGATCGGCCTGCGGCACGAAGCGGAGCACGCGCGCGCTCTCGCCGCGCAGCACCGCGGGCATCGCCAGGCCCGCCAACCCCGCCGCCGACGCTTTCAGCAGGTCGCGCCGCCGCATCGATCCCCTCAAGCCGCGGCCGGGCCGCGGCGTCTAGGCCGCCGGGTGAATCCCGGCCGCGCGCACCTCGCGGCCGACATAGGGCTCGAACTTCTTGAAGTTCGTCTCGAAGCGCCGGGTGAGCTCGCGCGCGGTCTCGTCATAGGCGGCCTTGTCCGACCAGGTGCCGCGCGCGTCCAGCACTTCGGCCGGCACGTCGCCGCAGCGCTCCGGCACGTAGAGGCCGAAATAGGGCTCCTGCTTCACCGGGGTGTTCTTGAGCGTGCCGGCGAGCGCGGCGCGCACCAGCGCGCGGGTGTGCTGGAGCTTCATGCGGCTGCCGACGCCATAGGCGCCGCCCGACCAGCCGGTATTGACCAGCCAGCATTGCGCCTTGTGCTCGCGGATGCGCTCGCCCAGCATCTTGGCGTAGACCGCGGGATGGCGCGGCATGAAGGGCGCGCCGAAGCAGGTGGAGAAGGTCGCCTGCGGCGCGTTGCCGATGCCCTTCTCGGTGCCGGCGACGCGCGCGGTATAGCCCGACAGGAAATGATACATCGCCTGGTCCGCGCTCAGCCGCGCGATCGGCGGCAGCACGCCGAAGGCGTCCGCCGTCAGCATGATGACGTTGTCGGGATGCGGCGCCACGCCGGTGGCGCTGACATTGGAGATGAAGTCGAGCGGATAGCAGGCGCGGGTGTTCTCGGTGAGGCTGCCGTCGGCGAAATCGGCGCTGCGCGCCTCGGGCTCGAGCACGACGTTCTCCAGCACCGTGCCGAAGCGGTTTATCGCGGCGTAGATCTCGGGCTCGGCCTCGGGCGAGAGGTTGATCACCTTGGCGTAGCAGCCGCCTTCGAAATTGAAGAGGCCCTTGTGGCTCCAGCCGTGCTCGTCATCGCCGATGAGCATGCGCGCGCCGTCGGCGGAGAGCGTCGTCTTGCCGGTGCCGGAAAGCCCGAAGAAGATCGCGCTGTCGCCTTTGGCGCCGACATTGGCCGAGCAATGCATCGGCAGCACGTCGCGCGCCGGCAGCAGGAAGTTCAGATAGCCGAACACCGATTTCTTGATCTCGCCCGCATATTCCGTGCCGCCGATCAGCACCAGGCGGCGCGCGAAGCTGACGAAGATGAAGGTGTCGGAATGGATGCCGTCGAGCTCGTGCCGGGCGAAGAAATGCGGCGCGTGCAGGATGGTGAAGTCGGGCTCGAAATCCGCCAGCGCCTCGCCGCGCGGCCGGATGAACATGTTGCGCACGAAAAGGCTGTGCCAGGCGCTGTCGGTGACGACGCGCAGCTTGAGCCGGTAGTCGGGATCGGCGCCGCCATAGAGGTCCTGGACGAAGAGCTCGCGCCCTTGGAAATAGGCGGCGAGCCGCCGGTACAGGCTTTCGAACCGCTCCTCGCCGACCGGCTTGTTCATGTCGCCCCACCAGATGTCGGCCTGGCTCGAGGCTTCCTCGACGATGAACTTGTCCCGGGGCGTGCGGCCGGTGAAGGCGCCGGTGCGCACGACGAAGGCGCCGCCGGCGGCGACCAGCCCTTCGCGCCGGCGCACCGCGTGCTCGTACAGCACCGGCACCGGCAGGTTCCAATGCGTCGCGGCGAGGTTCCGCAATCCCTGCTTTTCGAGCCCGAAGCTGCTCGCCGTTCCCGTCACCCGATGTGCTGCGTCTTGCACGGCATCGACCTCCTGGATCCGCTTTTTCCGCCCCTTTCCAGGGCTTGTAACAAGCGAGATGCCGAAAAACGGCATCCCGCGTCACCCCCCCCTCGGGCGGGACGCTCGGTCCGCGGGAGAACGCCCGTCCTCCCGGGATCGTTCCCGCGGCGTCAGGCGCCGTTAATCCATCCCTCTCGCCGCTTTGGCGAGCCGGACGAGCTCGGCCCGTGTCCCCTCCGCATCGCCTACCGGCGCTCGGAAGTCAAGCCTCGCCACGCCGCCGCCGCGGCGGAGATCGGCGCCCTCGGGGTCGATCCCGGTGAGCCGCCAGCCCTCGCCCGAGAGTCCCAGCAGGCGGTCGGCATAGAGGTCGATGGTCGTGGCATGGTCGGCGTTCATATGCGCCAGGATGTCCGCCTCCGCCGCCTGGAGCGCCGGGGCAGGCGGCGACAGCAGCGCTTGCGCCTCGACCCAGTCGATCCGGCCGAAGCCGGCCACGAGATGGGCCCGTGCCACCCGCAGCCGATAGAGGCGGAAATCGGCGAAGGCGGCATAGCGCTCGGCCGAGGGGTGGCGCCTGATGAAGCGCGCCAGCAGAAGCGGGTCGGAGGAGTCCGCCACCTCGCCCATCACGGTGACCCTGGGGCCGGTGAGCGGGTCGTCGCGCCCGGCGGTGCCGTCGAAGAGCAGGGAGGCGCGGGGATCGCGCTTGAGGTTCTTGGTGTGCTCGGCGAGGTTGGAGAGCAGCAGCAGCGGGCTTGCGTCCGGGCCCAGCGCCACCAGCGTCAGCGAGGCATAAGGCCAGCCTTGCTGGGCCGTCGCCAGGCTGGCGCGGTCGGCGGCTCGCATCAGCCGGCGTGCGCCGGCGGCGGGGGAGGGGGCGTCGGTCATGGCGCCAGTCTAGCACCGATTTGCCGCGCTCCGCTGCCGGCGGATAAGGGATCAAGCAGGCTGGCGCAGCCAGCGGAATCCAATACAGTCCAGCGAAGTCGAACCAATTTCTCTGTCAGGGGCTCGCTGAACGACATCGCGATCCAACGACTCCTGCCGCAGATGACGCCGTGACCGTGGAACCGAATTGGAAGTTCCCACGCGTTCGGCTGTCGGGTGTTTGGCTGAAAAAGCGTCCACGCTCCTGACACCTCCGTGCACGCGCTCTTGGGAGGGGCGGCGGCAAACATAGCGCGTAGCGCTCTACGCTGCGAACTAAATCATTTAATTCTTCCCCTATTGTCCGATGAAAAGCGGGCCGTTCAGCGCGTTAGCGCCGCAGTTGGTAAAAAGCGTAGCGTCTTGACGTTCCGCCAGTGCGCAGGGTGGCTGTCATATTAAACCGCTAGCTCGGTCCGCGCGGAGGGATGGCGCCGGGGGATCTGGTATTGTCGGAAGCGGGCCATTGTGCCTGCGGGGCCGGAAGCAGTGTTTCCTTGCCGGTCATGCGGTCGACGGCGATCGCGTAGACCGTGATCTCGTCGAGCCGCGGGAAGAAGCCCTTCGGCCGCTCGGCGCCGGCTTTGCGGTACTTCGCCATCAGCGCCTCGCAGAACCGGTGTTTGGTGGCGGTGTCGGTCACGATGCGGG
>Ga0187782_10002117_pt1 | contig 14562 bp, 14 predicted proteins | sample 0715_SJ02_MP15_2_FD_132454 | JGI IMG/M metagenome (GOLD analysis project Ga0187782, IMG submission 132454) | Tropical peat soil microbial communities from peatlands in Department of Meta, Colombia - 0715_SJ02_MP15_20_MG | ecosystem: Environmental > Terrestrial > Soil > Wetlands > Peat | place...
CGGCAACGGCAACGGCGACATGACCGGTACTCACTGGGTAGACGAAAGCGGCGTGGTCGAGACTCCGATTCTCATCACCAACACGGGCAGCGTAGGCGTGGTGCGCGACGCCGCGGTGGCGTGGATGGTCGAGCACAACCACCACGGCCAATTTTGGTATCCGGTGACGGCGGAGACGGCGGACTGGCCGCTGAACGATATTCGCGGACAGCACGTCTCCAAGCAGGATGCGTTGGACGCGCTGAACTCGGCCTCAGGCGGACCGGTTCTGGAAGGCAACGTGGGCGGCGGCACCGGCATGGTCTGCAACGGGTTCAAGGGCGGCACGGGCACCTCGTCGCGAAAGCTGGAGGCCGGAGCCGGCGGCTACACCGTGGGCGTGCTGGTGCAATGCAATTACGGCGGCCAGAACCAGTTGCGCGTGGCGGGGATTTCGGTGGCGCGGGAAATGACGTTGCAGCATCCCTGCGTGGAAAAGAAGCTGGATCCGCCGGCGCAGAACTGGGACGGCTCGCCGGCGCCGGTGTGCAATCCGGCCAGCGCGTCCCGAGGCGGCAGTAGGGAACGCCCGGAACACGGATCCATCATCGTGATTGTGGCGACCGATGCGCCGCTCACTCCCGACCAGCTCAAGCGCCTGGCGCGGCGCGTTTCGGTGGGGTTGGGGCGGGTGGGGGCGTTTGAAGGCGACGGATCGGGCGACATTTTTCTGGCCTTTTCCACGGCGAACGCCGGGGCCGACGAAGGCAACAGCACGGCACCGCCCTACACCATATCCAATGCCAAAGTGGAGCGCGTGCAAAGCTGGAAGATGAATGCGCTGTTTTATGCCGTGGTGCAGGCGACGGAAGAGTCCGTCATCAACGCGATCATCGCAGCCAAGACCATGGTGGGAGCCGATGGCTGGGTGATCCCGGCGATCCCGCACGATCAGTTGCAGAAAGTCCTGGCGGCGCATGGGATGCTGAAGAAGTAGCTTGACAATGGTAACGTATGTGGTACTATATAGATGATTGACGTTCGTGAATATAACGACCCGCGTGGCCGGAGCCCTTACGCAGATTGGTTCAACCGCCTCAACGCGCAGGCGGGTGTCAAAGTGGCGACAGCGCTTACGAGGTTGGCCCAAGGCAATTGGTCGAACGTTAAAGGCGTTGGTTCCGGTGTGTTTGAACATAGGATTGATTTTGGTCCCGGGTACCGCGTGTATTTTGGCAAGGATGGCGAGCGGCTAGTGATCTTGCTTGGCGGAGGCACGAAAAAGCGTCAGCAGCAGGACATTCATGCCGCCGTGGCCAATTGGCTTGATTACAAACGAAGGAAATTAAGGGGCTGACATGCCCTTAACCCGCGATTTCAAGGAAACAATTCGTGCGCGCGCGATTCGCGACAAGAAGTTCCGCAAGGAGCTACTGCGGGAGGGCGTCGAGTGCCTACTTGCGGGCGACATGGCGACCGGCAAGGCCATTCTGCGCGACTATATCAACGCAACTGTCGGCTTCGCCGAGGTCGCCGAAGCCACGCACATTCCTCCCAAGAGTCTGATGCGAATGCTGGGGCCTTCCGGGAACCCGCGCGCAGACAATCTGTTCGAGATTATGAGTTTTCTACAAGGCCGCGAAGGCGTCCGCTTTCACGTTCGAGCCGAACTCGCTTGAATTCTCCTCCGATTGTCCGCGCTCAAGCCGAGACCTGGCTTGAGCGGGCCACTCATCGCCGCGTCCTGGCGATTTGCGCGGTTACGGTCAATGGTTATGGAATAGAAGTAGGTGAACACCGCGATGCGTTCCGATGATCCGGAATTCGAAGACGAACTCGCGCCCGCCGATGAATGGGAGGAGTTCCGTTACGACGACAGCTATCCCATCGGCGTCGATGAACTAAAAAGGCTCGATCTGGCGGGCATGCCGGACGACATCGCCAAGGGCCGGGCGGTTTCCGAGGCGTGGACGCGGGAACAGCAATCCCGAGTCCGCAGCTGCTAAGGAAATACGTGCGTTCTGGCGTGGAGCACAAAGTCCCTCGACTCCGCAGAATTGCCAAAAGCGGCAATTCTGCTCCGCTCGGGATGACAAGTAAGTGGAGTTCTCCTGGCAAAGAGGAGTGAGCGTGAAACAACACACATACCAGGTTCAGGTGGAATGGACGGGCAACGACGGCGAAGGGACGAAGACCTACCGCAGCTATCGCCGCGATCATTCGATCGTGGCGGAAGGCAAGCCGCAGATTATGGGGTCGAGTGATCCCGCGTTTCGCGGCGACCGCTCACGCTACAACCCCGAGGAGTTGCTGGTGGCCGCTCTGTCTTCGTGCCACATGCTTTCGTATTTGCATCTGTGCGCGGTGAACCACATTAACGTGGTGGAGTATCGCGACGCCGCAATCGGCACCATGGAAGAAAGCGCGGATGGCTCGGCTCAGTTCGCGCAGGTTATTTTGTATCCGGCGGTGAAGATTTCAGCGGAGAGCGATCGCGACCAAGCACAGGCGCTTCATCATGACGCACACCGGCTGTGCTTCATTGCGCGCTCGGTGAATTTCCCGGTGGAAGTGGCGGCGGAGATCGAGCAGGCGCAGGCTGCCTAGTCATTTCATACAGAAGACACTGACGGACTCTCAGGGGCGAGGCTCGCTGCGCGCCAGCTTGAGCTCCGTTTTGCGGATCATTTCCGGCCACAGGGAATCGGGATCGGAATTGAAGACAGTTCCCGCATCCGCCGGAAAAATGAACCACGCGCCCCGTTCGACTTCCTTCTGCAGTTGATCTTTATGCCATCCGGCATAGCCCAGATAAACACGAAAAGCCCTTGGGGAGGTTCGGGCGGAAAGAGTCTGATCGAAGAGGGCCTTGGTGGTAACCAGGTTCACCCCATCGGAAATGGGCTGAGCGCCGTCGAGTTTGGTGGACGACTTGAGCAACGCCAGCGCAGAGTAGGGGTCGACCGGACCTCCAAGATAGAGCGGGTCGGAAAGGTCTTTGGCCGCCTTGTTTCCCTCCAGCGCGCGGGAAAGCGGGATTTCTGTGCGGCGATTGAGAATCAGTCCGGCAGCACCGCTGGCATCGTATTGAATCAGCAGGATTACGGTTTGCGTGAAATTCGGATCGCCGAGGTTTCGGCTCGCCACCAGCACCTTTCCAACGCCGAGATGGTCGGGATTCTTGGATTGGAGCGGAAGAAGAAGATGGGCAGGAGCGGTCTGGCTATGGTCGGAGGATGCCTTGACCCGATTCGTTCCGCTCAGATTGTTCGCGACCTGAAGGTTGAACGTTCCGGCCGGCGCGTGCGCGACCATCGTGGCCAGCAAGGCGATATAGCCGAATTTGGCCAGAGACATGACTACCCCCTCATGCGGAATCGGGAACTTTTTCCGAATGTTGTCGTGCGCCAGAGAAAATTATACTCAGCCGTGGTTTTGGTTCACCAGGTCTCCGCGGCTTCAGAATAGCCTGGCAGAGAGGTTCTGCTCGATATACCTGTTGCTGTCGAATTTCCTGCCCGTGCTCGCGGCGGCCAGATTCTAGTGAGCCGACAGGATGGCGTCGGCGACGCGCGCCGCTTCCACTGCAGGTTTCACGTCGTGGGTGCGGAGGATGTGCGCGCCTTTCAGGATGAGGGCGACCTGGGTGGCGAGGGTGCCGTAAAGCCGCGCTTCCACGGGCGCGTCCTTGCCGCCATACTCGGCGAGGGTGCCCAGCGTGCGTCCGATGAACGATTTGCGCGAAGTGCCCGCCAGCAGCGGGAAGCCGGCGGCCTGCAGTTCGCTGAAGCGGCCGAGCAGGGGATAGTTCTCGTCGAAGTTCTTGCCGAACCCGAATCCGGGATCGAGCACGATGCGCTCGCGGCGCACGCCCGCGAGAATCGCTCTCTCCGCCCAGTCTTTGAGCTCGCGCTTAACCAGCAGCAGGATGTCGCCCGGCGGCGGCAGGGTGCGCCATTCTTCGGGACGTCCGCGCATGTGCATCAGGACGGCGCCGCATTTGAGTTCGGCGACCGTTTTGGCCATCTGCGGGTCCCAGCGAAATCCGCTGACGTCGTTGACGATCTCCGCTCCGGCGTTGATGGCGGCGCGGGCGACGGCGGCTTTGTAGGTGTCAATGGAGATCACCACCGAGGGATGGCGCTTCTTCAGTTCGGTAACCACGGGAAGAACACGCTCGAGTTCCTGCTCGGTGCTCACGGCGGGTTTGGAGGTCGTGGTTCCCACGCTGGCGCCGGGACGCGTGGATTCGCCGCCGACGTCGATGATGTCGGCGCCTTCGGCGAGCAGTTGCTCGGCGCGAGCCAGGGCTTTATCAGGATCGAGAAACCTGCCGCCGTCGGAAAAAGAATCGGGCGTGACGTTAACGACGCCCATGATCAGCGTACGCTTGCCCAGTTCCAGCGAACGGGCGCCCAGGTTCCAATGGAAAACAGATCGCATGGTGCACGATTCTAAATCACGCGCGCGGCGGACAGGCTTGCAGCAGGCTACTTGCGCTTTACTGCGGTTGCGCGCTTGCGGGAGGCCGTAGCGGGGCCCGTGCTTGCCGGAGGCTTGCGCATCCCGTCGAGCAGTTCTTTGAGTACGGTTGCGTTGTTGCGGGTTTCGTTCTTCGAGGCGAAGAGCAAGGTGAGGCGCTTTTTGCTGTGGGCGAGTTCATAGAGCTGCCGCAATGCTGGCTGGCATTCCGGCAGGGCGAGCTCTTGCAAATACTTCTCGCGAAATTGCGGCCACAGCTCAGGGCGGGCATGATACCACTGCCGCAGTTCGTTGGAGGGAGCAAGATCGCGCAACCACGCGTCCAGAGCGGCGCTTGCCTTGGTGAGACCGCGTGGCCACAGGCGATCCACCAGCACACGCGCACCATGGCTGCGGGACGCAGGTTCGTAAACTCGCTTGATCGCGACGGGCATAAGTAGGGCTCGCTTTGCGGCTTTGCTCTATCATTGTAAAGCGGCAAGCCGCGTGGTGCGTTTTGAGCGTGGCAAGGATGGTCATGCGATTGAAGTGGACGGGAACAGCGGGAAAGTTTCGTGGATTGGCTGCGGGAAGTGCGATGGCCGGGATTCTGCTGGCTGCGTTTGCCTGCGATGTGGAGCGGCGCAAGTCGGATGCGGAGCTGGGCTTGAATGCGCAGCAGGCGGCGGGAAGAAGAATCTATGATGCGCAGTGCGACCGCTGTCACGAGCCGTATTCCACGCGCGGAAAGAAAGGGCCGGGGCTGAAGGGAGTGTTTCAGAAGAAATTTCTTTCGCTGAGCGGCCTGCCGGCGAACGATGAGCGCGTCACTGACATTATTCGCCTCGGCCGCAACAGCATGCCGGGCTACAGCCAAACGCTCAACGCGCAGGACATTCAGGATTTGCTGGCGTATATGCACACGCTGTGACGCGGGAACTCGCAGCGTCAAGGCTTAACGATTCGAAGATGAAGAGCGAAACCACAGCAAAGCCGTTTCGCGGATTGCCGTCGGTGGACGAGTTGCTGCGCGCGCCGGAGATTGCAGCGCTTGCGAGCGCGCACGGCGCAGCAGCGGTGACCGACGCAGCGCGCGCCGTGCTGGCGCGGTTGCGGACGGAGATCGCCGCGGGGCTGCTGGATGGCGCGGGTTTGCGGCTGGCTCTCGAGGGCATAAGCGGCGCGGTGGAAACGCAGCTTCGACAGGCTCTCGGTTACTCCTTGTGTTTCGTCATCAACGCCACGGGAGTGATTCTGCACACGAATCTAGGACGCGCGCCGTTGGCCGCAACGGCGCTCGATCATATTCGCGAGACTGCCGCGCAGTACTCGAATCTTGAATTCGACGTTGCCGCCGGAGAGCGTGGCAAACGCGATGTGCACGTCGATCGCTTGTTCCGCAAGCTGCTGGGGGAAAGCGGAGACAATTTCTCCACGATCGTGGTGAACAACAACGCCGCCGCCGTGCTGCTGGCGCTCAACACGCTGGCCGACGGCGGAGAGGCGATCGTTTCGCGCGGAGAGCTGGTGGAGATTGGGGGATCGTTCCGCATTCCCGATGTGATGTTGAAATCGGGAGCGATGCTGCGCGAAGTGGGCACGACCAACCGCACGCGCATTGCCGACTACGAAAAGGCGATCAACGAGAAAACGCGCCTCTTGCTGCGCGTGCATCGGTCGAATTTTGAAATCACCGGGTTTGCCGAAGAGGCGTCGACTGCAGAGCTTGTTCAACTGGCGCGCGCCCGCCATTTGCCGCTGATGGAAGACCTGGGCAGCGGGGCGCTGGTTGGCCTTGAGAGCTTCGGACTACGCGGCGAGCCGGGGGTGCTCGACAGCCTGCGCGCCGGGGTCGACATTGTGACCTATAGCGGCGACAAGCTGCTGGGCGGGCCGCAGGCGGGGATGATCAGCGGACGCGAAGATCTGGTCGCGCGGATGCGCGCCAATTCTTTGTTTCGAGCGCTGCGCGTCGATAAGCTCACCTACGCGGCGCTGGAGGCGACGCTGCTGGCTTACGTGAAGCACGATCATGACGCGATTCCGACATTGCGCATGATGCGGCTGACGAAAGATGAGATCGGAGCGCGTGCCGAGAAACTGGCGCGCGGGGGCGCGGCGACAAGCCTGAAGATTGAAGTGGTCGACGGCGAGTCGGTGATTGGGGGCGGCGCCGCGCCATCGTCGGTTCTGCCGACGCAGCTGCTGGCGCTGAGTCATGCGCACTTGAGCGCGGATGAACTGGCTGCGCGCCTGCGGGCAGGCGATGCGGCGGTTATCGCGCGCGTGGAAGAAGGGCGCGTGTTGCTCGATTTGCGCACCGTGTTTCCTGAGCAGGATGCAGCCATCGCGAACGCACTGCAGGGGCTCGGATGATCGTCGGCACGGGCATTGACATCGCTGAAGTCCCGCGCATTCGCAAGTCGATCGAACGCTTCGGGCAGCGGTTTCTGGAGCGCATTTTCACCGCCGGCGAGATTCGTTATTGCGATTCGAAGGCGAACCGCGTGGAGCGCTATGCCGGGCGTTTTGCCGCGAAGGAAGCCGCGATGAAAGCTCTGGGCACGGGATGGAATCACGGCGTGCGCTGGCGCGACTGCGAGGTCTCAAGAAAACCGGGCGGGCGTCCGACGATGGTGTTTCATGGCAAGGCTGGAGAGTTTGCCGCCGGCCTCGGCGTGAAAAATGTTGCGTTGTCGATTTCACACACGGAAGAGCAGGCGATTGCGCAGGTGATTCTGGAAGGCTGAGAAGAGCCGGATTTCGGCTCTCGGCTTCCGGTTCCGTTCGGGATCTTCCAACAATCGGACGCCTGGATGTTAGACTGTCGCCTTTGACTCCACGATTATGGCCGTTACCGCTGCGACGCTTTCATCTGCTCCGAAAACGATCATTCCCGACCGAACGTTGCTGGCAGGCCTGGCGCTGACCAGCTTCGCGGCGCTGCTGCTGGAGTTGTCGCTGACGCGGCTTTTTTCCGTAGTGTTGTTTTATCACTTCGCATTTCTTGCGATCTCGATCGCGCTGCTGGGTCTGGGGGCCGGAGGCGTGTTCGCGTATCTGCTGAAGAGTTGGCTGGCGAGGTTTGCGACGCGCGCGCTGGCCGCGCGCCTTTGCGCGCTGAACTCGATCGTGATTGTGGGCGTGCTCGAAATCGTGCTGCACGTTCCGGTCGCTCTCGACGTCACGGAAGAGAATCTGTTCCGGCTGACGGTTCTCTATCTCACCGCGGCGGTTCCGTTTTTTCTGACCGGCCTTCTGTTTTCCATCGTTTTCGCTCGCGAGAGCGGGCACATTCCCCGGCTTTACGGCGCAGATTTGTGCGGCGGAGCGCTGGCATGCCTGGCAGTCGTTCCTCTGCTGAACTGGCTAGGCGGACCCAATGCGATCCTGGTGTCCTCCATTGCGCTGGCCTGCGCCGCCATGATCTGGGCTGACGCGAGTTCGGCGCGCAGAAATGCCGGAGTGTTGGCGCTGGCGCTGGTCGCGCTGACCGCCGCGAACTACTACAAAGGCTGGATCGACGTGATCTATGCCAAGGGAATGTTCCGCGATCCGGCGTGGGTGGAATTTGCGCGCTGGAATGCGCTGTCGCGTGTGGAGGTCGACCGCCAGGGACAAGCTAAAGCCGTTGTGATTGACGCCGACGCTTCGACTTACATCATGAACGCCGATGTATCGCGCTGGCATGAGACTGCGTGGGAGAGAGCTTTGATGTCAGCTCCGCCGGCGCTGGCGAACGTTCTGCGGCCGCACGGGGAGTTTGCCATCATCGGGCCGGGCGGTGGAGTGGATGTGCTGCGCGCCGTGGCCAACGGCAGCCCCAGCGTGACCGGCATTGAAATCAATCCCATCATTGCCACCACGATTATGCGCGGCCGCTACGCCGATTATGCGCAGCATCTTTACGAAAGGCCGGAGGTGCACATTCACGTCACCGACGGCCGGTCTTACTTACGCTCAACCCAACAACGATTCGACGTGGTGCAGATGACGCTGGTCGATACGTGGGCTTCGACGGCGGCCGGAGCCTTCGCGCTGAGCGAGAACAATCTGTACACGGTGGAGGCGTTCCGCGAATATTTCGATCATCTCAAGCCCGATGGAATGATCGCCATTACGCGCTGGGAGTTCCGCCAGCCGCGCGAAGCGCTGCGGGTGGTGGCGGTGGCGATGGAGGCGCTGCAGCGGCTGGGCGTGGCCGATCCGGCGCGGAATTTTATCGTTGCTTCGCAGGGTGCGCTGGATGAGGACGGAATTCCCGTGGTGGTGCTGGCGAAGAAAATCGCGTTCACTGCGGCGGAAGAAACCGCAGTCAACACACATTTACAGGCCTACAAGCAACTCCACCCTCTTTATCTGCCCTCGCAGCCGGGGCAAAATCCGTTTTCGGATTTGATCGCGAGCAACGACGCCTCCGCCTTTGCGCACAGCTATGCCTACAACGTGGCTCCGGTGAACGATAACGCGCCATTCTTCTTCTTCACGCTGAAACCGGGGCAAATTCTCGCCGAAAAAAATCTACGCCACGGCATCGACTGGAAGGTGAATCTGGGCGTGCTGGTTCTGGTGCTGGTGCTCGCCATCTCTCTGGTTGCGGTGTTTGTGTTCTTGATTCTGCCGCTGGCATGGAAGGGGCTCGGTGGAAAGACCCGCCCGTCGCCGCTTTCGCTCTTTTACTTTGTGGCCGTAGGATTGGGTTACATTCTGGTGGAGATCGCCTTCATCCAGCGTTTTGTGTTGTTCCTCGGGCATCCGACGTACGCGCTCACCGTGGTGATTTTTCTGCTGTTGCTTTCGAGCGGTGCGGGCAGTTTATTTTCGCGCCTGTGGCTGCCGCGCGCGGAGATGGTGTGGGTCCCGCTGTTGCTCGTGATCCTTACGCTGGGCACTTATGTGTTGTTTCTTCCCAGCCGGCTGGCAGCGCTGGTTGGAATGGCCTTCGAGTTTCGCTTGTTCGTCAGCGGAATTTTGCTGGTTCCGCTGGGATTCATCATGGGCATGCCGTTTCCCACGGGTCTGCGCGCCCTGGTTGCGAAATCTCCGGGGCAAGCCGGCGACGACAACGCAGTCGAATGGGCGTGGGCGATGAACGCCGCGGCCAGCGTTTTGGGATCGGTTCTGGCGATGGTAATTGCGATTCAATTCGGCTTGACCGCCACGCTGGCCTGCGGGGTGGGAGCTTATCTGCTGGCGTTGGCACTTGCGCGGGCGACTCGGTAAGTTCCGGCTACCGGCACAGATCGTCCACCCAGTTGACCTTGGGCTGCTGCCGCGTTGAGAATGCCAGTGCTGCGGCATTTCACATTCTGAACCAAAAGGACTGACTCCTATGGCAGCGAAAAAGAGCGCCAGCGGGCCAACGGCCAGCACAACACCCAGCACAACATCGCCAGGTCCCAGCGCAACATCGCAAAGTCTTCAAACCTTCACGCTCGACGAACTCCAGCAGTTCACAAGGGAGAAGGTCTACTCCACAAATGCCAGCAAGCAATTCCACTTGTTCTATGTTGGCCGCGATGATGTGCACAGCATTCTCAAATACGTTCTTTCCAGGGTCACGGTCTCTCTCTACCTGAACATGTTTGGCTACGACGACGCCGAACTCAACGGGATTCTTATGGAGAAGGCGGTCGACCCGAACATCACCATGCTGATCACTTTGGACAAGAGCCAGACCGGTGCCAAGACGGAGAAGGCCCTGATCGCGCTCGACGAGAAGGAGGATCTTGCGGCGTTCAACACGCACTTCGTCATCGGACAAAGCGCAACCCACCAGATTAGCCACACTAAGGGCTTCGTTGCGGACGGGAAGGTGGCTGGCGAAGGCTCCACCAACTGGTCCGCATCCGGGCAGGGCACATTCGTAGTTCCCGGACAACCGGGTGGCACGGGCTACAAGGCGCAGAACAACACGCAGTCCATCATCACCGACCCGGACACTATCAGCCGATTTACGGCTGAGTTAATTGCGGAACACATGGCCGCTCAGCAGGTGGCAGTCCACTCTTCCGACGGTAAATCGTCCTTACAGCGTCCGCCGAAAAAGCCGAAATAGAAGAAATCGTTTTATTTGACACATTACCTCGCTGGGCGCCCCATGAGGAGCTCAACCTTAGCGGCTCGGTATCGCCGCGGGGACTCTGCCTGTGTACGCAATTTGTTATCATTTTGCGATGAGCAGTTCCCGACTGGCGTTATGAGGAAAGCCATTGCCTAGCCAGAAGCAGCTCCAGTGGTCGCAACTTAAGGTTGGGATCACGGTGATCGTCGCCAGCCTGACGTTGGGCCTGCTGTTGTTTTTAATGTCCGGAACTGCGGGTCTTCTCACATCCCGAATCACACTCAAGTCCTATTTCGATAACGCGGAAGGCCTGCGGCCGGGAGCGCCGGTGCGGTTGAGCGGCGTCGATATTGGCAACGTGGCCCACATCCACATTGTCCCCGACCTGGACAAGCGCACTACTCCCGTCGAAGTCACCATGAAAGTGAGCACAAGATACATTTACGACATGCGCCGCGACTCGGTGACTTCGCTGGAGACGGCGGGAGTGCTGGGCGAAACCTATCTGGACATTGACAGCACGCAGGCCGTGGGCGCTCCGGTGCAGGACGGAGACACGCTGCCCACGCAGGTGCATCCCGATTTCACTCAGGTAGTGCGCGCCAGCCAGGGCACGCTGCAAAACCTGGATACCCTGTTGAAACGCGCGGATCACATTCTCTCCATCGCTGAGAGCGGCAAAGGCTCTCTGGGAAAACTGATCAACGACCCCACGCTTTACAATCGCTTCTCGGTCACGGTGGCTGATTTCCAGAAGATCGTCGATCAGGTCGGCAGCGGCCAGGGCAGTCTGGGCGCGCTTATTAGCCGCAATGACGCTTACGACAAATTCGTCGCCACACTCGACAAGATGAACGGCGTGATCGACGAAATGCAGCAGGGCCAGGGCACCGCCGGCAAGTTCCTGAAAGATCCCTCGCTCTACAACAACGCCAACGACACCATCGCGAATCTGAAGGATCTATCCTCTGACATTAACAAGGGCAAAGGAACCTTGGGCAAACTCAGCAAGGACGAAGCCCTGGCGCAGAAGCTCGATACCACCATCACCAAGCTTTCGCAGCTCACCAGCGAACTGGAAGCCGGGCAAGGCACAGCCGGCAGGTTGTTCAAAGACGAATCCCTCTACAACAACGCCAACGAAGTGCTGGTTGACGTCCGCGACCTGGTGAAAGCGTTTCGCGAGAATCCCAAGAAATATCTGAGTGTTAAGATGCACATTTTCTGAGCATCTGGGTCCCTGCCTCTTCATTCCGACTGCATTCTCACTTCCTTTGCTTGCGCGGAGGTGAGAATACGGCGGTGAGCCGGTTCATGTCGTCTTCCGACAAAGTATAGGAGCTGCCCAGTGGGCCGGTCAGAATGCGGTTGATGGCTTCGAGAGATTGGCCGCTGGTGTGGGCGAGGAATCGCGACCACTGCTCGGCGACGGCGGCGTGCTCGTCGCCGCTGGCGTCGGAGCAAAACTCGCGCGCGGCCGCTTCCGGCGAGCCGTATTCTTCCCGCATATCCTGATGCAGATAGCCGCGCAGGAAGCTGCGCAGGTCGGAGAACTCGGCGGCGGGGAATGGCTTGTCCATGGCCTGCGGCGGCTTTTTCGGTGCGGGGTCGGCGGTCATCGGCGGCACTCCGGATACGCGGTCAGGACGTAATAGCTCTCAGGCGGATCCCACTTCAGCACAATCACGGCGTGTGCGCAAGGTTCCACGCTGTCGCTGCCGCGGCGCAAGGTGCGACCAAACGGATGCGCCGGATCGCCATCATAGTCGAGCACCAGGTTGGCATGTCGATCGCGCCCCAGCCAGCGGGAAATCTTGTTGCTCTGTGCGGCGATTGCCGCTCCCACAGCGGCTTCGGCGCTGGCGCGATCATTCCACGTGGAGGCGGCGAAGATGTTTCGTTCCTGATTCAACCGCTCGCGAAGCTGGTCGTCGGTGCGTCCGACGTGCTTGCGCAGCGTGTGGCCGCCGGCGGCTTCGTCTTGCGAGAGATCTCGCGGAGCCGCTTTGGGGGCCTGCGATTCGTGCCGCGAACTGGAAAAAGGCGCGGGGCCGCTCTTCTCGCTGCCCGGCGGTCTGGTGCAGGCGGTCAGCAAGGTCAAGACAAAGATGAGCAGCACGACTGCTGCCCGTCCCCGTCGGCTGATTGCTTTTGCCTCTTCCATGCTCGCTTTGCCGCTTTGTCGCCCGATTCTACTAGACTTGAACAGGGATTGGGCCGAAACGCTGTGCCCCAACCGCTATGCCCGAATCGCTAGCCGAGTTTTTCCTCGAAAACTTTCAGGCTCATCGTGATGAGCCCGCCTACCGGCAGCGCCGCGGCTATCGCACGGAGACGCTTACTTACGGCGACGTCGCCGACCTGGCCGGGCGCTTGGCGAATCAGCTAGCGGCGCAGGAAATTGGCAAAGGCGACCGCGTCCTGGTTTGGGGGCCGAATTCCGCTGAGTGGGTTGCAGTATTTTTCGGATGTGCGCTTCACGGAGCGATTGTCGTTCCCATGGACGACGGTGCGTCCACGGATTTTGCTTCGCGAGTTTGTCGGCAGGTCGGGGCAAGGCTGGTAGTCGCATCGCGCGAGCATGCGGGCGAATGCGGCGCTGCAGGCTTGTCGATTCCAATTTCGATCCTTGAAGATTTGCCGCATTCGCTCGACGCCAAGCCGGTTCTTCCCAATGTTCTGACACGGCGAGACGATGTTCTGCAGATCGTTTTCACATCTGGCACGACCGCAGATCCCAAGGGCGTAGTCATCACGCACGGCAACGTGTTGTCGAACATCGCGCCGCTCGAAAAAGAGATGCGCGCCTATCTCCAGTATGAGCGCTTCGTGCATCCCGTGCGGTTTTTGAATCTGCTGCCGCTCAGCCATGTGTTCGGACAATTTCTGGGGATGTATTTGCCGCCGATCATGGGCGGGACCGTAATTTTTCAGGATGAGCTGAAGCCGTCGGAAGTAATCCACACCATCCGGCGGGAGCGTGCCTCGGTTTTGGTGAGCGTGCCGCGGGTACTCGAATCGCTGAAGCAGAAACTAGAGCGCGATGTGGAAGATCGCGGCCAGAGCGACGACTTTCGCAAGAAGCTAACGGCCGCGAAAGAGACGCATTTTCTGCGCCGCTGGTTGATGTTTCGCCGCATCCACAGGGAGTTTGGCTGGAAGTTCTGGGCCATGATTTCCGGCGGCGCGGCGCTGGGCCGCGAGACTGAGGAATTTTGGCGCCGGCTGGGCTACGCCGTCATTCAAGGTTACGGACTCACCGAAACCACTTCATTGATCAGCGTGAATCATCCCTTTCGCCTGGGCAAGGGATCGATTGGCAAAGTGCTGCCCGGCCGCGAAATCAAGCTGGCAGAAGACGGCGAGATTCTGGTTCGTGGCGGCGGGGTGGCCTCTGGCTACTGGGGCGCAAGCGGGGCGCACGCAGTTGCCGACGCCGAAGGCTGGTATCGCACCGGAGACGTGGGCGCGGTCGATGACGCGGGCAATCTCTACTTCAAAGGGCGAAAGAAAGAAACGATCATTACACCCGGCGGCACCAATGTGTACCCCGAAGATTTGGAGGCAGCGCTGCGGCTGCAGCCGGAGGTGAAAGATTGCGTCGTTGTGGGAATCGAGCGTGGCGGGAATGCGGAGCCGTGTGCCGTGGTGATTCTGCACGAAAACGGTGATCTGGAAGCGGTGGTGCGGCGGGCGAATGAGTCGCTGGCGGAATATCAGCGCATGCGCCTGTGGATGGAGTGGCCGCACGAAGATTTTCCGCGTAGCAGCACACAGAAGCCGCGACGAAACGTAATTACCGAGGTGGTGCGGAGTTCGCTTCCCTTCTCGCAAAAAACGCGAGAAGAGTTGGACACCCAGGCGGAGGGCGCAAGCGCAGCGAGGCCGCTGGCCGAACTGATGTCGCGAATCGCAGGGCGCACCATACCGGCTTTGAACGGCAACGCGCGGCTGGATTCGGATTTGGGCCTCAGCTCTCTGGATCGCGTGGAATTGATGGGTGCGCTTGAAGACCGCTTTCAGATCGATCTGAGCGAAGCGCGGTTCAGCAGCGTGGC
>Ga0187782_10002118_pt1 | contig 14560 bp, 13 predicted proteins | sample 0715_SJ02_MP15_2_FD_132454 | JGI IMG/M metagenome (GOLD analysis project Ga0187782, IMG submission 132454) | Tropical peat soil microbial communities from peatlands in Department of Meta, Colombia - 0715_SJ02_MP15_20_MG | ecosystem: Environmental > Terrestrial > Soil > Wetlands > Peat | place...
ACGGGAACTGCTCGGGCTTGACGAAGTTGCGGCGGCGAATCTCAGCTTTGTCGATGCCGACTTTTTGCGCGAGCACGTCCATCATGCGCTCGATCAGGTAAACCGCCTCGGTCACGCGCAGCGAGCAACGGTAGGCAACGCCGCCCGGCGCTTTGTTCGTATATACCGCGTCGACGCGGCAATAGGCATTCGGGATCGCGTACGAGCCCGTACAGATCGAGAATAGCCCCGCGGGGAGCTTGCTCGCGGAGACATGCGAGTTGAACGCGCCGTGATCGGCGAGCGCCGTGAAGCGCAGGCCTTTGATGCGACCGTCCCGATCGGCCGCGAGCTCGCCGACGCAGTGGTAGTCGCGCGCAAAACCCGTCGTCGAGATGTTGTCGATGCGCGATTCGATCCACTTGACCGGTAGCCCGGTCACGATCGAGGCGACCGTGGCTACTACATAGCCCGGATAGATCGGCACTTTGTTGCCGAAGCCGCCGCCGATATCGCCGCCGACGACACGAATCTTGCTTTCCGCAACGCCGGACAGCATCGCCAGCACCGTGCGAAACAAGTGCGGAATCTGGGTGGTCACGTGGAGCGTCAAGTACCCGGTTGCCTTGTTGAACGATGCCACGCAGCCGCAGGTCTCGATCGGGCAGGGGTGCACGCGCGGGTTCAAGATCTCCTCACGCACCGTGACGGCGGCGCCCGCGAATGCCGCGTCGGCCGCCGCCCTGTTGCCGGCCTCCCAGGTGAATATGTGATTCGGATGCGTCCGCGGGCCGTGGCCCACCTCCTTCTTGTCGGCGATATCCTCACGGATCACCGGCGCGCCGGGCGCCAGCGATTTCTTCGGGTCGACGATCGCCGGCAATTCCTGATACTCGACCTCGACCAGCGCCACTCCGTCAAAGGCGGCGTGCCGGTCGGTCGCGAGCACCATGGCAACCTCCTGATACTGGAAGCAGACCTTCTCGTCGCCGAGCACCGCCTGCACGTCCCCGCCGACCGTCGGCATCCAATGCAACTTGACGGGCTTCAAGTCATTCGCCGTGAGCACCGCCACCACGCCGGGCGCGGCCAGCGCCTTGCTCTTATCGATCGAGACGATTCGCGCGTGCGCATAGGGACTGCGCACGATGGCGCCGAACAGCATGCCGGGCAGCTTGATGTCATCGATGTAGGTGCCCTGACCGCGGATGAAGCGCGCGTCCTCCTTGCGCAGGAGCGAGCTGCCCAGTCCTTGAAGTTTTTGCTCGCGTTCCTTGAGTTCCGAGGTTTCGCTCATGGTATATCTCCGTTGCGGCCTTGGGGGCAGCTCGCCCCTCAGGCGGCTGCCCGCGCAGCCGACAGCTTCTTGGCGGCCGAGAGGACCGCCTTGACGATGTTCTGATAGCCCGTGCAGCGGCAGAGATTTCCAGCCAGGCCGTAGCGGACCTCCTCCTCGCTGGGGTTCGGATTCTCTTGGAGCAGCCGGTACGCGCGCATCACCATGCCCGGCGTGCAGTAGCCGCACTGCAATCCGTGCTCCTCGTGAAAGGCCTGCTGGATCGCGTGCAGCGCGCCGCCGCGCTCCAGGCCCTCGACGGTGAGCACTTGCGCACCGTCGCATTGGACGGTGAGTACCGTGCAGGCTTTCACCGACATGCCGTTGCAGTCGACCGTGCACGCTCCGCAATGCGAAGTCTCGCAACCGATGTGCGGCCCGGTGTGGGCGAGCTTCTCACGCAGCGTGTAGATCAGGAGCTCTCGAGCCTCGACGTCCACCTCGACGTCGTTGCCGTTCAACTTGAAGCGCACGTGATGTGTCTTGGCCATGGCTCACCCCTCGCTCGCGTTCCTCAGCCCTTGGCGCGGGCCGCCGCCGCCTGCAGTGCACGGCGCGTCATCTCCCCGCACATCGCCCTCTTGTACGCCGCATCGCCACGCTGATCGGGCGCGGGCTCGCAGATGCTCATCGCCCGCTGTGCCGCCTCGTCGAGGCTTCGCTCGTCGAGGGACTTGCCGATCAATGAATCCTCGGCGGCCTTGGCCTTGAGCGCGGTCGGTCCCACGTTGGTGAGGGCGATCGAGACCCTGGCAACTTTCCCACCCTTCATTTGGAGCAGCACGGCGGTCGCCGCAGTCGCGAAGTCACCGGTCTTGCGCTTGAGCTTCTGGTACGACCAACCGCTCCCGGGTGCAGGAATGGGAATATGGATCTCAGTGAGAATCTCCTCGGCAGCGAGCTGGGTCGAAAAGGGGCCAAGGAAATATCCGTCTGCTTTGACGGTTCGCGCGGCTCGAGGACCCGTCAACACGAAGGAGGCGTCGAGCGCGATCATCAGCGCGGGATGATCGTTGCCCGGATCCCCGTGCGAGATGTCTCCGCCGATCGTTCCCTTGTAGCGCACCTGGGGATCGCCGATCAAACCTGCGCCCTCCGCGAGAAGCGGCACCTTGCTCCTCACGAGGAGCGAGCTGATCAGGTCGGCTTCCGTGGTCATCGCGCCCACGATCAAGCTCCCGCGTTCCTCGCGAATCCCGCGCAACTCCGGGATGCGCGCGAGGTCGATGAGATGGGCCGGCTGCGCAAATCGCAGCTTCATCATCGGCAACAAGCTGTGGCCGCCCGCGAGGAGCTTGGCCTCGCTTCCGAGGCCACCCAACAGGGAGAGTGCCTCGCCGATCGAGCGAGGGGTGTAGTAATCGAATGACGGGGGGATCACGGCGGCTCCTTGAAGACGAGGTACTGATCACCCGAAGCGCCTATCTTGCTCGCCGTTTTGACCTCAAATCAATGAGAATCCCCGTCTCGCGCCGGGTAGTGCCGAGCTCCGGCGCCAGTGCCGAGCTCCGGTGGTGCTGGCCGGCCGGCTTAAGCCCCTGATCGGACTCGAGTATCGGATCAATTCCTACGGAAAGGCGATTCACAAGCCCTTGGGGTGCGTGCGGAACTCCTCGATGATCTCGGGCGGGGGCTTGACGAAATCCGAGGTTCCGGTGAGGCGGCGAGCTTGACGGCGCTCTCCGCAAGCTTGACGAGGATGGGAATTCCGTCCACGACCGGGTCGGCGATCTGCCCGAGGTCGGCACGCAATCGATCCCAGTAGGTCTTGCCGTTCTCGTAGTCTAAGATTGCGGCCATCGTGATCGTTAAACCCGCCGTCGACATCGCCCTAGGTCGCGGTCTACCTGCGACTCGAGGGGGAGCTGCCACCATGACCCGCTGCCCGCGCTTGAACTTGACCACACGCCCTTCTGCTCGTGCTCCTGGCCGGGTGCTCGGCGAACGTGCGACCGACAACGTTTCCCAACGGTACGACCGGCTACTCGATCGGCTGCAGCGGCGTGCAGCGCTCGATGGCCGATTGCGAGGCGAAGGCCAGGGAACTCTGCCCCGGGGGATACGAGACGGTCAGCCGCGTGATCGGCACGCCGGGCTCGGGCCCCTACCAGTACCAGCGGCTGATCTCTATTCGCTGCACGCCATAGCCTCGAGGGGCGCCTCACACCCGAGAGGGTGCGCGCTTCGTGCGCGACCATATCATTCGCACGACCGATCGGGCTTTCGATGACTTCGCCGGCACTGCGCCGGATCCTGGCTTGGTTCGCCGCCTGCTCGGCCTCACCTGAGCCCAAGCAATTCCGACGAGACGGCTCGCCAGGCGGGGCTCAAAGGATCGATCAAGGCAAAGTGCCCGGTGTCTGGGAGCGAGCTCAGCCGCACCGACGGATGCGCGGCCGCATAGGATTTCGATAGCTCGATGGGCACGATCGCATCGCTCTCCCCGTGGACGATGGTGGTTTTCACGGCCGGCGCGCTCATGCGCCGCGGATCGAGCTGCGGCCAGTCGTCCGGGTCGCCGCCCAGGAATGCCGTGACCGCACCGTTGCCGAGTCCCAAGGAGTGCGCGAGCGCGAGATCGGCCGCCGGCGCGAGTGCAAGGGCGCCCGACAACACCGAGAGCGCAGCGGGCGCGCGGGCGACACTGCGACCGAACGCCGGCGGGGGGCCGGCGCCGGAGGCCGCAAGCCATAGCACCAGATGTCCTCCAGCCGAGTGACCAACAACGAGGGCTCGGCCGCTGTGGCCTGCGATCTTCGCCGGTAACACTTCGACAGCTCGACGCACGTCGGCGACGGTCAAGTCGGGCTTGCCCGGTCGTCGGCGATACTCGACCGACGCGACCGTCCATCCGATCGCCGCGAGAGCCTCGGCCATGGGCGAAAGGTGCGACCGGTCAAACGCCGGGCGCCAGAAGCCACCGTGGATCAGGAGCACGAGCGGCCGCGCCTGGTCGGCCGATGGGCCCGCCCAGAGGTCGGCGACCTGATCCGCGTCGGCGCCGTACGTGAGTGTCGAATCCGGGGCCCGGGCAGCGCGTGAGAGAACCGATCGGTCTTCCTCCATGCCCCTCAACTCCCTATCACGGCGTACGCCCGGCCAATATACCAATTGTGCTATCGAGCACACTTTTATGCGCCGGTAAGTGCTTGAATTTACTTCGTGCACAGAGTTCGCTGTCGTCTCCGAGGGTAGCGCCATGCCGCGCCAGGTCGACCTATCATCGGACGCCGAGCCTCTCGAAGACCTTCGTCGCAGAAGCCCGCGAGATCGCGCAGAGGGGCCGCGCAGAGCGTGGCTCGACAACCCCGAGCACTTGCGGTCATTCTTCGAAGCCGTCGATCGTGCCCGTCACGCCAAGGCAAGCCCGCCGTCCGAGAAAAATACGCTGCCTCTTCGAAGATAGATATCGCGTGTCGCGCGTGTCGCGCGTACCGGCATCCGGCGTTCGCTGCGTTATTGGTATCATGATTGCGGTGTCGACCTTCGATTTCGCCCATCCGCACGTCATTGAGCTGAGCGTCCGGCCCGAGGACATCGACGAGTACCAGCACGTCAACAATGCCGTCTACCTCACATGGCTCGATCGGGTGGCTTGGTCTCATTCCGCCGCACTGAGCGTTCCCATGGAGGAGTGCCTTCGACTCAGGCGGGGAATGGCGGCGCTGCGAACCGAGATCGACTATGTGCTCGCCGCGATGCGGGGCGATATCGTGCGGGTCGGAACCTGGATCACGCGCTCGGACGGGCGGCTGCGCGTCGAGCGCCGCTTCCAGCTGCTGCGCGCAGCCGATTCGGCCACGCTCGCCCGTGCACGCACCGAGTACGTTTGCATCAATCTCGATTCGGGACGCGCGGCACGCATGCCGGAGCTCTTTTCCCGGGCGTATGTCGTCACCTCGCCCGCCTAGCGAGCACCCGAGCGCGCGGCCACTTGCCTGGTGGCCTGCAGGAGGTCCTCGGGTGCGATGCGAGTCGTATAGTCGGGGTCAATCCCCTCCTGCCACCACCTCGCCGTGGACCGCCGGCCGGCGCACCAGGAAGCACAAAGGAACGAGCACCACGCAGGCCCAGGCTGAAAAATAAAACAAATCGAGCGAGGACAGGAGGTAGCTCTGCGCAACGAGGCTGTGGGTCATCGCGCCGGCGGCCGCTTGATCGGTCAATCCGAGCTCGTGCATCTGCGCGAGCGACTGCTGGTAGGCAGGTGCAAAGACATTGACGGCGTCGGCGAGCCGCGTCTGATGGAGCGCTTCGCGGCGATCCCAGAACGTGGTGGTGAGGGAGGTCGCAAAGCTCCCCGCCGTGATACGCAGGAAATTAGACAGTCCCGAGGCCGCCGGTATCTTCTGGGGCGGCAGGCCGTCGAAGATCACGGCGAGGAGCGCCACGAAGAATAGTCCCATCCCGAACCCTTGCACCAGCTGCGGCGCCATGAAGGCGAAGAAGCTCGCATCGGCCGTGAGGCTGGCGCGCATGAAATAGGAGATCCCGTACACGCTGAAGGCGATGGCGGCGAGAAGGCGCGGATCGTGGCGTTGCATGAGGCGCCCGACAAAGAGCGACACGAGCACCGCGGTGATGCCGCTCGGCGCCGAGACCAGGCCTGCCCAGGTCGCCGTGTAGCCCACGAAGCTCTGCAGCCACAGCGGCAGGAGCACGATGTTGCCGAAAAATACGGCATAACCCAGGCACAAGGCCACGGTGCCGAGCGCGAAGCTGCGGGACTTGAACAAGCTCAAATCCACGATCGGGTGCTCCTCGGTGAGAGTCCAGATGAGCCACGCGGCAAAGGCAATCACGGTCACCAGCGTCAACACGACGATAATGCGCGAATGGAACCAGTCGAGGTCCTTGCCCTTGTCGAGCATGATCTGCAGCGCGCCCACCCACACGAAGAGCAGGAAGAGACCCACGCGGTCGATCGGAAGCTTGTGAGTCGGGGTCTCCTGGGACTTCAGATTGGTCCAGCAAATGAACGTGCAGAAGATGCCCACCGGCACATTGATGAGGAAGATCCAGGGCCAAACGTAGTTGTCCGAGATATAGCCGCCCAGGAGCGGCCCGGCGATCGGCGCAATCAACGTGGTGAGGGACCAGATGGCGAGCGCGGTGTGGCGCTTGGACGGTCCGAATACATTGATGAGAAGCGCCTGGCTCCCCGGAATCATGGGGCCCGACACCGCGCCCTGCAGCACGCGAAATGCGATCAGCGACGACAGGCTCCAGGCGAGACCACAGAGCAGCGATGCGAGGGTGAACAGGACGACCGACACCACGAAGGTACGCACCACACCGAAGCGTTGCATGAGCCAGCCGGTCAGCGGCACGGAGACCCCGTTCGCCACCGCGAAGGAGGTGATCACCCAGGTGCCCTGATCCGAGCTCACACCCAAGTTGCCGCTGATGGTCGGGATCGAGACATTCGCGATGGAGGTGTCGAGCACCTGCATGAACGTTCCGAGCGCCAAGGCCACGGCGGTGAGCGCCTTGGTTCCGCCGACGAGGGCCGGCGCCGGAGCGGCCGCTGCAGCGTTGGCGCTCATGGGCGGCGGGCCAAGACGCCGAAGCCGCTCTCCGAGCGCCCCTTCCCACTGAGCCGCACCGGCTCATTCGCCTCGGGGCCGGCGTTGTCGGCGATGATGAATGCAATGCGCGCATCGACCGCCGGATCATCGCCCGCGCTCGGCTGTGTCGGCAGTGGCACATTGCGCACCGCGCTGGTCATCAGTGGACCCGACGTATCGTGCAAATCAACCGTCACGGTCGTCGAGAGCCCGACGCGCAGGGGGTGATCCTTGAGCTCGTTCGGATCGATGAGAATGCGCACGGGCACGCGCTGCACGATCTTGATCCAGTTCCCCGAGGCGTTCTGCGCCGGCAACAGCGCAAACGCGCTGCCGCTGCCTGCGGCGATGCCGACCACATGCCCGTGGTAGGTGACGCTACGCCCGTAGAAGTCCGCCCGGACGGTTGCCGGCTGACCCGCGCGCATGCGCTTCAACTGCACCTCCTTGAAGTTCGCATCGATCCATGCATCCTCGAGCGGCACCACGGCGAGGAGCGGCGTGCCAGCCGCCACCCGTTGGCCCACTTCGACGGAGCGCTTGGCGATCACGCCGCCCAGCGGTGAGATGAGCTCCGTGCGGCGCAGAGCGAGCGCTGCATTGCGCACGGCAGCGGCGGCTGCAAGCACCTGCGGGTGATCCGCGATCGTGGTGCCGTCGATCTGAGCGATCGTTTGAGTCAACGCTTCGCGCGCTGCGGCGACGTTGGCGCGCGTGGTCGTGACCGCATCGCGAGCATGCGAGAGCTCCTCCGCAGAGATGGCGCCGTCGTCCAGAAGTCCACCGCGCCGCTTGAGGTCCTCATCCGCGGTACGCGCCGCCTGCTCACGCTGCTCGACCTGAGCGCGCAGCTCCTGGCTTTGCGCAAATAGACCCCGCACCTCGCGAACGGTCCGGGCGAGGTCCGCCTCGGCGTTGGCGAGAGCGATCTTGGCGTCCGCGGGATCGAGCTCGAGTAGCGGCTGCCCGGCGCGCACCGGCTGGGTGTCATCGACGTTGAGCGCGATCACCGTGCCCGGGATTTCGCTCGTCACCTGCACCACGTCACCGTTCACGTAGGCGTCGTCGGTCGACTCGAAATAGCGGCCATCGAGCATCCAGTATCCGCCGTAGCCGAGGCCGCCGAGGGCGACCACTGCGGCTAACCCCCAAAGCCCGAGGCGCCGCGCGCGGCCGGGCGAGCTGTGAGCTCGCGGTGTGGAGGATGAATCCCGCACCCCGGTCGAGTTCGATGTCATGCTCGATGATTCCGGGATCCTTGAGGTTTGTTTCGTGTTCATGGGGTTGTCCGCGTCAATAGTTCGGAAGAATTTGCCGTGGGTCGTGCCTCGGCGAATGTGCCGGAAGCACGAGGATCGAAGCTGCCCCCCACGGCGAGGAGCAACGTCACCCTCGAGATTGCCTGGTTGGCCAGGATGTCCACCATGCCTTGGCGAGCAGCGAGCACCTGTGTCTCGGCATTGAGCACCGATAGATAGCTCGCCAGTCCCGCTCGATAACGCTCCTCGGCGAGCTTGTAGGCCGCCTCGTTGGCCTCGAGCGTTTGCTGTTGATCGAGCCGCTCGCGGGCGAGCGCATCGAGGCGCGTGATCTGATCGGCAGTCTGCTGAACGGCGCGTAGCACCGTCTCGTTGTACCCGGCAATGGCCGAATCGAGCTGCGCTTCGCTCCCTCGATACTCCGCGCGCAGCTTCCCACCGTCGAAGAGAGGCAGTGAGATGAGGGGGCCGGCGCCGTATCCGGATGCGCTCCCCTGGACGAGGTTTCTCATTCCGAACGCGCCGAAGCCGGCGAGCGCACGCAGGCTCACGTCCGGATAGAACGCTGCTTTCGCGGAGAGGCGCCCGGCGTCAGCGGCCTCGATGGATAACCGTGCCGAGAGCACATCCGGACGACGTGCGAGCAAATTGATGGGAAGCTCCATGGGCACGGGTAACGCCGCCTCGATGTTGAGCGTCGGACGCTGAATCGAGGCATAGGCATCCGCTCCCTGACCGGTCAAGGTGGCGAGCTCATGCACCGCCAGGTCTGCGGCGGCTTGCGCCTGGGCGCGGGCCACCCGCGCCTGCGGCAGCTGACCCTCCGCCTCGCGAATCTCGAGCTGGGTGTCGAGCCCGGCCGCGACGCGCCGGCGCGTGATATCGACGATGTTCTGGCGCTGCGCCTCGGAGCGCTCGGCGATCGCGGCGAGGGCGTTCTCGCGGTAGAGCTCCACGTACGCCTGGGCAATCGCGCCCGCGAGCATCAGTCGCGCATTGTCCTCGTCGAAGTGCGCCCCTTGCGCGAGATCCTGCGCGCGGTGTACCGCATCGGCCTGGCGGCCCCAGAAGTCAAGATCCCACCCCAAGCTCGCACCGGCCTGACTCATCCAGAAGCTGTTCCCGGCCAGAGGCGGGGGAATGAGGTAGTTCTCCGGTGCCTTCTGATAGAGCGCGCTGGCATCGAGGTTCGCGTTGGGCAGCAATCCCGCGTGGGCGGACTGCACCTGGGCCAACGCTTCGCGGACGCGTGCCTGCGCCTGCGTCAGTGTCGGACTGTCCTTGAGCCCCAGGCGAATCAACCGGCCGAGCTGTGGGTCCTGAAAGGAATCCCACCAATCCTCCGCCACGGGCTGGGCTGCAAGGCCGTCGAGACCGACCTGATCGCTCACGAGCTGGCGCGGATGGGGCGACTCCTTCGGCGGCAACACGCATCCCGCGAGGGTGGCCGCGAGGGCGACGGCATAGAGGAGCGGCAAGCTCTTGATGATGCGCATACTCAGCCCTCCACGCGGGCCGCTGCTTCGGGCTCGAGGGCGAATTGGAGCCGCGAATTCAGCTTGATCAAGAGGCGCTGAAGTTCATGCACCTCTTCGCTCGAGAACCCCTCGAGCACGAGATTCAATTTCTGGACGACCAAGGGAACCAGACTCTCGATCGCTGCCTGCCCGGCGGGCGTGAGCTGCAGCTCGACCTTGCGCCGATCACGGTCACGACGCACGCGCTCCACCAGACCGCGTTCGGCCAATTGATCGATCACCCGAGTGAGCGCGCCGCTGTCGTGGCGGTACTGGGTACAGATGTCCTTCGGATTGACTGCCATCCCTTCGCGCAACAGCGAGAGCACCACGTATTGGATGAAAGTGAAGCCGCGCTCGACGAAGAGCGGCTCGACGTTGTCGAGAATCAGGGAATGAGCGCGCTTGACGAGATAGCCCACGCTCGACTGCACTCGGTAGGCTTTCGGATCATAAAACTGCTTCGGCATTTGTTGCTCCGGCATCGACTGCCCAATCATTAACTGCCAAATCATTTACTGCTTAGGCAGACATTTTCCGGATTCACACGAGTCTGTCAACCCTCCCGAGGTCTCTTCGCTCACGTGAGTGAAAAGTGTTTAACTATCAATGCCTTAAGTTTACGCACGATCTGTGAGATGCGCGAGGCGAGTCCCCGCAGCCGGTGGCGCTCGCTCTCACCCCGCCGGCGGCCCGTCGCGGCGCGTCGATCCGGGCGGAGGCGGACTCTCGATCAGGAAGATTCGATCTTGATGAGCTTCAAGCGACTCGAGGCCCCGCGCTTGATGGAAACCGAGGACTTGCGGCAACCGAAATGTCTCGCGACGAGCTCGATCAGCTCGGCATTGGCCTTGCCGTCCACCGGCGATGAGCGCAGTTCTGCGAACCAGATACCACTCTCATCCCGGCGCAACGCGCTCGTTGCCGAGTGCGGCCTGACCTTCACTTCGATGAAGTGCGGTGTCTCATGCATGAAGGCGAAGCTCGTGCGTTGACGGCATGCTAGCACGCTACAATGCGAAGGTGATGCGCTTGCGCTAGTGGCTTACGATCGAACTCGAGCGCGGCTCACTCGAGGAGATCGGCCATGCAACTTGCCACAAAGCCCGGCCCCGAGCTCACCCGCGAGTTGGCCGACATCGAGGCGCGTTACATCGCGCGCCATCCGATGAGCGCACGGCGCCAGTGCGAGGCCGCGCGGCACATGCCGGGCGGCAACACCCGAACGGTGCTTCATTACAGCCCTTTTCCGCTCGTCTGGGCGAGTGCCAAGGGCAACCGGCTGACCGACATCGACGGACTGGACTACCTCGACCTGCTGGGTGATTTCTCGGCGGGCCTCTACGGACACTCGAACCCGGTCGTGCTTGCCGCAATCAAGAAGGCCCTCGACGATGGGATCGTGCTCGGCGGGCCGAATCAATACGAGGCGCGTCTCGCTGCGGCGATACGCGCGAGATTTTCCTCGCTCGAGCTCGTCCGCTTTACCAACTCGGGCACCGAAGCGAACCTGATGGCGCTCTCGACCGCACGGGCTCTGAAGCCCGATCGAGCGCATGTGATGGTGTTCGACGGTGGCTATCATGGGGGGGTCTTTCATTTCTCTCACGGTAGCTCGGCGCTCAATGCGCCCTTTCGATGGCTGATCGGCCAATATAACGACGTCGATGGCACTCGTGCCCTGCTGCGCGCTCACGCGGGCGAGATCGCGGCAGTGCTCGTCGAGCCGATGCTCGGGGCCGGAGGCTGCATTCCAGGGACTCGAGAGTTTCTGGGCATGCTTCGCGAGGAATGCGCGCGGAGCGACGTCCTCCTTATCTTCGATGAGGTGATGACGTCGCGGCTGTCGTCCTCGGGTCTTCAAGGCCCGCTCGGGATCCAGCCGGACATGACCACGCTGGGCAAATATCTCGGCGGCGGCGCAAGCTTCGGCGCCTTCGGCGGTCGCAGAGAGATCATGGCGCACTTTGATCCCTCGCGGCCAGGCTCTTTCGAGCATGCCGGTACCTTCAACAACAACGTCCTTTCCATGGCGGGTGGTCTCGCAGGGCTGACCGAGGTCTTCACGCCCACCGAGGCGGTGCGCATCAACGCTCTCGGCGATGAGCTACGGAGGCGGCTCAACGAGCTCGCACGCGAGCGCGGGGCGCCGTTTCAAGCGACGGGCGTAGGGTCGCTGATCGGGCTCCATTTCACTGGCGAGGAGATTCGCCGACCGAGCGATGCCTCCCCGAAGAACGCGGCATCGAAGGATGCCCAGCTCGCGATGCAGGCACTCTTCCATCTCGAGATGCTCGAGCGCGGGTACTATCTGGCTCGGCGTGGCTACCTCGCCCTTTCGTTACCGACCACGCAGGACGAGTGCCTGGGTTTCGCGACGGCGGTCGATGAGTTCCTTGCGAAGCGCAGGCCGCTGCTCGAGCGCACACTCGGATCGTGCCGCGCATCGTGATCAAGATCAGCGCGAATCTGAGCACATTGTTCCGGGATCTTCCCTGGTCCGAGCGCTTCGACGCAGCGCGTGCCGGGGGTTTCGACGGCGTCGAGATACAATTTCCCTATGCCGAGCCCGCCGAGGCGCTGGCGCGCGCCGCCCGCTCCGCCGCCCTCCCGCTTATCTTGATCAATGGGCCGGTCGATCCTCCCGAGCACCCGCTGGGGATCGCGTGCCGGCCGGACCTGCGGGCTGCATTTCGCGCGCAGCTCCCGCGGATCGAGGAGTACGCGCTCGCGCTCGGTGCTCGCTACGTTCACGTTCTCGCGGGACGCATAGATCCTGAAGTCGACCGTGCGAGCTTGCTGCGCGTCTATGTCGAGAACTTGATGTGCAGCGCGGAGCGCCTGCGCGCGCACGGCATCGAGGTGCTGGTCGAGCCTCTGAACGCGCACGATGCGCCGGGCTACCTCATCGATTCATTCGACACCGCGGCCGAGGTGATCCGCTTGAGTGGACCCGGTATCGGGCTGCAGTTCGATGTCTATCACGCAGCGCGCATGCGGGTCGACCTTCTCGACGAGATCGAGCGCAGACTCCCATTGATCCGTCACATCCAATTTGCAGATGCGCCGGGACGACATCAGCCCGGTACCGGAAACGTGCCGTTCGAGCCGCTCATCGCGAAGCTCCTCGAGGCGCGCTATTCGAGGTGGCTGGGCGCTGAATACTTCCCGATAGGCGCAGCGCAGGAGAGCTTGCGCTGGATGGCCGATTGGCGTGCCCGGTTGCGCACTCGCAGACCCGGGGCGGCGTAGAATCAAGCCGGACCGATTCCAAGGAATAGACGATCGATTCGAGGTAACGAGGATGGATACGGTGAGACGTAGCAGCGAGCGAGGTCATGCCAATCACGGTTGGCTCGACTCCTACCATAGCTTTTCCTTTGCCGATTACTTCGATCCGAATCATGTCGAGTTCGGTCCGCTGCGGGTCATCAATGAGGATAGCGTGGCACCGGGCGCGGGATTCGGCACGCATCCGCACAGAGACATGGAAATCATCAGCTATGTCCTCTCGGGCGAGCTCGCGCACAAGGACTCGCTCGGCAACGGTTCGATCATTCGACCCGGAGACGTTCAGCGTATGAGCGCGGGCTCCGGTATTCGCCACAGCGAGTTCAACCCCTCCAGTACGAACCCTGTTCATTTCCTGCAGATCTGGATCCAGCCGAACGTCGTCGGTATCCAACCGAGCTATGAAGAAAAGAACTTCTCCGACGCCGATAAGCGGGGCCGATTGAGGCTTGTCGCCTCGCCCGATGGTGCGGACGGGTCGGTGACGATTCACCAAGATGCCTCACTCTATGTTGGCCGGTTCGACGGGGCCGAGCAGGCGAGCTTGGAGTTGAGACCCGGCCGCCGCAGTTATGTGCACGTGGTGCGCGGTGAGCTGCGGGCAAACGACATCCGGCTCGCCGCCGGAGATGCGCTCAAAGTGAGCGCCGGCCCAGGTGTGCGGGTCGATCAAGGTCGCGCGGCAGAGGTCTTGGTATTCGATCTGCCTTGAGCGAGCACTCTAGCGAATGACGTTCGGATATTGCACGCGCGGCTCCACCCGATGCGTCTCACGATATGATCGCGGCTGCCGGCCGTCCTTGTCCTTGATGCCGTACTTGACCGCCATCTCGGCACCGATCACGGTTTGGCCGCTCATCTCCATCAGCTTGGGATCGCGGTAGAGCGCCCAGATGACATGGCCGGTGAATTCCGGCGTCTCCGCGAGATTCTCGAGATGGCCGTACTTCGCCGGATCGGACGCGATCACCATCTTCAGTCGATCCGTCAGCAGGGCGCCCATCCAGATCGACAGGGTTGCAACGTGGTAGTCCTTGAGGTCGACCGCCATATCGGCCGCGAATTTGTCCATGCCGGCCTTGTGAGCGCCATAGGCCGGGCCATAAACATAGTGAACGGCGCCCGACGCCGAGGTGAAAACAATCAAGCCGCTCCGTTGTGCGACCATCATCGGTGCGGCGTAGTAGCTCGCGACGTAGCCACTGCGAAGACCGACATCCAGCATGTCGGCGATTTCCAGAGGCTTCTCCCAAAAATTGCCGGGCGCCGTGAGTAGGTCGTGCAATGCGCAGGCGTTGTTCACCAGGATGTCGAGTCTGCGCTGCTCGTGCTGCACCCGCTCGAACAAGGCGCGAATCTGATCATCGTCGCCGTGATCGACACGAACGGCGATGCCCTCCCCGCCCGCTGCGCTGACCGCTGCGGCCGTCTCATGGATCGTGCCGGGGAGAGCCGCATCGCCCGGCTTTTCGGAACGGCCGGTCACATAGACCGTGCAGCCATGGCTCCCCAGTGCAATCGCGATGCCGCGACCGGCGCCGCGACTCGCGCCGGTGACAACCGCGATCGGACGGGTGCTCGACATGATCCTCAGCCTAACGTGAATCGCGC
>Ga0187782_10002119_pt1 | contig 14558 bp, 10 predicted proteins | sample 0715_SJ02_MP15_2_FD_132454 | JGI IMG/M metagenome (GOLD analysis project Ga0187782, IMG submission 132454) | Tropical peat soil microbial communities from peatlands in Department of Meta, Colombia - 0715_SJ02_MP15_20_MG | ecosystem: Environmental > Terrestrial > Soil > Wetlands > Peat | place...
GGCGGTGACGAGAATCCCAGGACGCCAGAACGCGCCGCTTGAAGAAAAGCGCGGCCGGGCGTGCACCGCCGCCACCGAGGCGGCCGCCCGCTCCACTACCGAAGCCAGTTCCGCGGACAAAGCCGCCAATTCGTTTGCCATGAAAACCTCCCTGTGGTTCCAGGATGGCCGATCGGCGCCTCTACGCACATCGGGAATTCGGGCAGGCGGCGACTAGCCGGATGAGCGATGCCGCACACCGGATCAGTACCGGCGCCCGGCGCCGAATGAACGCGACTAAAGTGTTTCGCATCTTCCCGGTGCGCCCGTAAACCACTGGTAACCATACTGGATATAGAAATTTTCAATTGGACGCATCCGCGCCACGGGTTTAATTTTAGGTATGGGAACTGCAACGAGGATGGCCGTAGCGGATGCTGAGGCTGGCTTGCTGCACCGCATTAGCAACATTGTCAGCTCAGAGTTGTCGGTTGGAGAGATTTTAGGCGAGGTACTGGGTTTGGCGGCGCAGGCCACGGCGTGCGACGCGTGCCTGGTTTACCTCTTTGATCGAGAAACCAACGAAATGGTGCTGCACGCCTCACAGGTGCCGCACGCCGCGGATCTGGGGAAGCTGCGGATCAAGGTGGGCGAGGGAGTGACCGGCTGGGTGGCGGAGCACAAATCGGCGGTCGCGCTGTCGCGAAACGCCTTTGCCGATCCGCGCTTCAAACCCTTTCAGACGCTGGTGGAAGACACTTATGAAGCGTTCCTTTCGGTGCCGTTGATCAGCGCCGGCGACCTGATAGGCGTCGTCAACGTGCATCACCGGCAGCCTCATCAGCACACGAACGAAGAGCTTGCCGTCATGAAGTTCATTGGCGAGCAACTCGGCGTCACCATTTCCAAATCGCTGCTGGAGCGGGAAAACGCGCGCCTCATCGAGCTGACGGCGGAGATGAAGCGCGAGCTCGAGACTCGCAAAGTCGTCGAGCGCGCCAAAGGGATCCTGCAGCAGAAGTACGGCATCACCGAGGAGGATGCGTACTTCCGCCTGCGCAATCAAAGCCGCCGTTTGCGGCGTCCCATGCGGGAACTGGCGGAAGCTATCATACTCTCCGAGGATCTGGATCGCGAGAGCCCTGCCGCCAACCGCGACGAGCGCGTTGCATAGAGCGGGTTGCCGCCGTACGTTCCGGGGACTGTCTGTCATGCGGCCGGTCCGAAAGGGCCGGCCGCACATTCGTACAATTTACTGCCCGATGAACTGGTACTCCTTGGTGGGGCGGGTGCAACTTTTCCGAAGCGCAGCTATCTATTGTCCTGAGGTGGCGAGCGGCCGACAGCGCAGCGTAGCTGCCCGCTGAGAGCCTCATCGCAAGTCCCCGCCGACTTATTTACTACCATCTCTTTCTCTTTGCTTTCTCCCCGACCGAGATCACGCCATATTGAAGGCAAAACGGAGGATGACTGTGAAAAACAGCTTAATCCGCTTTGCGACCGCGCTCGGCGTGTTGGTCAGCGCCGCGACGCCGGCGCGGCCGCAAGCAGGGGATATTTCTGTCTGGAGGGTCGCTGTCGAAAGCGAGCCAGGGCAATCCCTTAGCCATTACTCGGCGGACCTATACGGCCACCTCAATCAGAAGGCGGCTTCGGCGGAGTTGGGATTCGATAACACCTTCGAGTTCCGGAACATCCCCAACGGCGACTACCTGTTGATTCTGCGCGACGCAAACGGCGCAGCGGTCAGCCGGGAGTTCGTATCAGCGAGCAATTCGCAACCAGCCGTAACGATACGGGCGCCGAAGCAGGAGGCGCGGCAGGTCCCGGCGGGCAAGGTCTCGGTGGCTGAGCTGCGCCATCCGCCGGCGCGAAAAGCCTACCGGGCAGCCATGCTCGGGCTGAAATACGCGCGGGCGGGTGCGTTCCCGGAAGCGACACGACAATTCCAAAAGGCGATTGCCAACTCTCCGGACTATGCTCTGGCTTACTCGGGCCTCGCTGCAAGCCACCTGCGCACCGGCGACTACCGCGAAGCAGCCGTTGAAGCCAGGCGCGCGATGGATCTCGCGCAACCGAACCCGGCGGATTTGTCCACACTGGCCATCGCGCAGTTCGCTTTAGGGCAGACTTCAAACGCGGCCGAAACAGCGAAGCGCTGGCTGGCGACGGAGCCCGAGAATCCACGGGCCCACTGGGTTCTCGGGCTGCTGCTGGCGCGGGACCGGCGCACCCTGGCCGAGGCGGGCCGGCATCTCGAACGGGCTGCGCAAAACATACCCGCGGCTCGCCCGCAGTGGGAGAACGTGCGTCAGGCGCTGGGGGAGTCGTTGAGCGCGGCCTCAGCGGCCGTAGGCGAGCTCGGTCCCTAGTGTCGGGCCGCCCGCGGAAGCGTATCCCGCCATCGCTTGAGCCGCGCGTTCGGTCCCCGCTGATGGCGCGCCGCCTGTCCACTATCCCATAGGCCTGCGGGACTGTGCTAATTTTTTAGCTGAAATGCAACTGTTCCCCGCGTTGAGGATTGCCATCCTGGTCGCCGCTTGCCTGTTTGCGCAAGGCCAAACTCCGCCCGGCAAGGAACGGCAACCCGAAGTAATGGGCATGGAGCCCAGAGTTACGCCAGCCGATTATCCCGACCAGGCGCAGGCCGGCGCCGTAACCGTCGCCGCCGAGTTCCAGGGACATTCCATTCCTACGCCGGACGGCCCGCTCACGACGGAAGAGTTCGTGGTGGTGGAAACGGGCTTGTACGGCGCGCCGGGCGCGCGGCTCCAGTTGTCTCCCGGGGATTTTACCCTGCGCGTCAATGAAAAGAGAATCCTGCCGAGCCTCCCATACGGAATGGTAATCGCCTCCGTCAAGGATCCCCAGTGGCAGCCGCCCGAGGAGCAAGAGAAGGAGAAATCGAAATCTAGCTTGAGCACGGGTGGGGATAACGGCGGCATGAAGACCGGGGAAAAGGAGCCGCCCTTTCCCCCTAAGGTCCCGATCGAGCTGCAGCGCGCGTGGGCGGCACGCGTCCATAAAGCCTCCCTGCCCGAAGGCGACCGCGCCCTTCCCGCCGCGGGGCTGATCTACTTCGAATACCGCGGCAAGACCACGAAGATGCACTCGCTCGAGCTGATCTACGCCGGCCCCGCCGGAAAAGCCACCCTGACGCTCGAGCCTTGAGCCTCGTTGCCAGGACAGAGCCCCCAGCTTGCCGGGCGAGCCCTGCCTAGCGAATTTGGCGCTTTTGACGGACGAGGCGCCGGTAGCTTTCGGCCAGGTTGCGGGTGAGCCTCGACATCGCCCAGTGGGCCTCCACTTCGGTGCGGGCGCGGGCGGCTATTGCGGCCGCGGCACTCGGGTCGTCAAACAGCGCCATGACGCCGGCGGCAAAATCCTGGGCTGAATCGGCCAGCACGCAAAACCGGCCGTTCTCGTTTGCCAGCCCTTCGGCGCCGATGCGGGTGGAAACCACCGGAATTCCGGCGGCGAAAGCCTCCAGCAGCTTCACGCGTACGCCGGAGCCGCTGAGCACGGGACAAACGAAAACGCCGAAACGGCCGAGCGGCTCGCGAATATCGGGCACCGCGCCCAGCATTTCCAGATTCGCGGCGTAGTCGGCGTACGTGTGGGCAGGCGGCGGATCGGCCCCCGCCACCGCCAGCCGGGCGCGCGGCTCCCGGGCGATGATCAGCGGCAGGACGTCGCGGACGAACCAATCGAGCGCGGCGCGGTTCGGATCGTGACGGAAGACGCCGACGAAAAGCATGGTAAGTGGCTCGCGCCCTTCCCAGCGGAACCGGTAGCGGGAAACGTCGATGCCGGCGCGCAAGCCGGCCGCAATGCGGGGCGCCAGGCGCGGCAGAAAGCTGAGCAGATAATCGCGGTTGGCCACGGTGCACACCTGAACCTGATCGAAGCGGTCGAGCGTTCCGAGCTCATAGCGCAGCGCGCGCAGGTATTCGGCCCGCGCTTTCATGCCGGCGGAGAACCCCGTCATGTGGCCGAGCCCCCGGCCGATCGACTGGAAGTATATATCGTGCTCGAACAGCGCCACGGCGATGCGCCGGAACTCGCAGTGGTACTGCGCCAGAGCGGTGTACTCGAGCTGCACCACGTCGATCGCACGCTGGTAGATCAGGCGGTGGATCAACCATTCCAGATCTTCGTTGTGGAACTCGCGCACCGCGAACGGTTCGAGCGGGCCGCCGCCCTTGGGGATGCCGTTCGGGCGCACAAGGAATTCCGAAGAGGCGCAGAACTCGCGGAGCTGCGCGTTGTCTTCCTGCTGCCAGGCGAAATCGAGCAGACCCGTGACGTGTACCTCGGCCAGCCGGGCCAACTCGACGAGCGTCTGGTACATGAAGACGCCACCGCCGTGCACGGGCGGGCAAATGGGATATGGCGATACAAAAAGTACGCGGAGAGGCTGGGGCTCGGCCGGCAGGACGGAGAAGCGGTCCCGAAAGTAGCCGGCGAGCGGCCGGCGGAAGGCCTCCGTGTCGCTGACGGCCGCCAGCGTCCGGGCGCGCCAGCGGGACCGCAGGGCGCGCGGCAACCGCTGGGACGCCGCGCCGAGAGCCGCGAGAGTGGGCCGGCCCACGGCTTCTCCGAAGATCACGCTGAGCAGCGCGCCCGCCCAGGTGAACAAAAAATGCGCGGCCAGGCGCCGAACCTCGTGAATGTTCTTCCAGGCAAACAGGAGCGCGTTGCGCTTGACCGTGTGTTCAATGAGATCGCTGCTGAAGGTCTTGCCGATGGTGCCGCGATGCTCGTGGTGGACCACGCTGTGCGGCTGGTACAGCACCTTCCAGCCGCGTTTCCACGCCATGTAGCCTAGGTCGGCGTCCTCGTGGTAGAAGGGAGCGAACAATTCATCGAAGCCGCCCAGCGCGAAAAATTTGCGCCGGTCGAAAGCGCAGGAACCGCCGCCGCCGTAGAAGCAGGGGAACAGCTCCGTCACCGCCGGGTCCGCGCGGTGGCGCACGCGCAGCGAGCCATCCTGCCACCGCCCTTCGGTGAGGCCGGTTTCCTCGCGGGTCTTGGCGGGATCCTGGAAAAAGATCTGGCACGAGACTGCGAAGACGGCGGGGTCGCCGAAGCCCTCGAGCAGAGGAGCGAGAAAATCGCGCTCCACTCGCATATCGTTGTTGAGCAGCACAACGACATCGTTTTTGGCGGCGCGAAAGCCGGCGTTCGATCCGCCGCCGAAGCCGAGGTTGTGCTCGAGCGCCAGCACCTGCACCTGAGGAAAATGGGCGCGCAGATAATCAGCGCTGCCATCGGTGGAACTGTTATCGACGACAATAATCTCGTTGGCGGGGTTGCCCGCCAGCGCCGCCACGACCGAGGGCAGATGTTGCGTGAGCAACTCGCGGCCATTCCAGGTGGGAATCACGACGCTGGCCGCGGCGCGCGAGGGCGCCGGCCTAGTCGGCTCTCCGGGCGGTCTGCCCGCGACGCGCGTCATGAACCAGAAGAGGTCGGCGAGCCAAAGTACAGCCAGGCCCCCCGCCGCCACGAGCGGGGAGATGACGAGCAGCGGCAGCGCGCGCAGCAGACGTTTCAGGAAGGGCATCTCAATCGGGTGGGATTTCGGGACCCAGCCCGACCTTCTTGCCCAGCCTGACCCAGCGCGAAGCCTGGTACAGAGTCAAGTGGCCGCTGACACGGGCGAGTTCGCTTTCGAGACTCTGGGCCCAAGCGGTTCGCTGGGTGAGTTCGTCCTCCGTTGCGTGGAGGATGTCGATGGCGCGCTTTTTTTCCGCGATCTCCACATCGAGCGACGCTTGGGTTTTGCGGGCCCACTCGATTTTCTCGGCGAGCTCCTGTTCGATCCGGTGGATCTGCGTCTGCGCGTTCTCTTGCTCGCGGGCGAGTTCCTCCTGGAGTTGGGCAACGCGCGCGCGCCGCTCTTCCAACTCGCGGTTCAGCTCCCCGGCCCATTGATTGCTCTGCTCGAGCTCGCCGAGCAGCTTCTGTTGGTGGCGCTCGAATTCGGCGAGATCCTGCTGCGCCTTTTCCAACCATTGGTTTTTCTGGGCGAGTTCGGAATCGAGCAGGGCGATGTGGCGTTCCCGCTCGCGCAGCACATTCGCCGCGCGGGGCACATACACGAAAGTGGGGTTGCCGAGCTGGGGGCGGTGCGCACACACAGCGACGAAAAAGTGGGAATCGTCGGGCACCGGATCGCCGGCATCGACCCGGGTCTCCACGGTGGCCCCCGTCGGGTGCGGCTGGAAGGTGACGCCTTCGACGTGGTTTTCGAGAAACAGCGCGACGTGCGGAAAGACGGCCTGAAGGGCCGCGCTGAATTCCGCGAAATCGAATTCGTGCACGTGGAACGGGTTGACCCCCTGCGCCCCGCGCGATTCCGTGTAGTACAGCCGGTTCGGCGTGGAGACGATGAACTGGCCGCCGGAGCCGAGGACGCGGCGGGCCTCGAGCAGAAACTCGTGCCATCGTTCGAGATGTTCGATCACCTCGAAAGCCACCACCAGATCGAAGCAGCCATCGCGGTGGGGCAGGCGGTCGCAGGAAGCTTCGACGAAAGCCAGGTTGGGCAGCGTGTAATGCGCGCGCGCGAAATCGACCGCTTCGGCCGCGATATCGGCGCCTGTGACGGACTCGGCGTGAGCCGCCAGTTCGGCCGAGCCGTAACCCGCGCCGCAGCCCGCGTCGAGGACTTTCTTCCCGTGCGCCAGGCGGGCCGCGAAAGCGTAGCGGGCCAGGTGCTCGTTCAGCAGATCGACATCCACCTGGCCGGGAATCAGGCGCTCGCCGGTGAATTCAGCCAATGGTCTGCTCCACAGACGGCGCGAGGCGCGCGTTAATCTCAACGCGGCACGGCAGATGAATGTAGCCGTAGAGCGGGCCTTTGGCGCGGCTCATTTGCAGCACGATGGCGTTATCGATCCAATCGCACATGGTATACCCTGTCAGCGGGCCATCGGCGATGGCCGGCGAGAAAGAGAAGGAAGCGGGGTACAACTCGGGCAGCTCGAGGTGAAAGTCCACCGTGACCACGTCGCCGGCGTTGAGAGGCGGCGCCGGGCTGTCTTCACGCGCCGTGTTGGTGCCGGCGAAGTCCATGCCCAACTGGTTGCGCAGCATGAAGCCGACGATGGGCATCGGGACCGGTTCTTTCGCGCGCGCGCTGATGCGCACCACAATGCGCGAGGAGGGCTCGAGGATTTCCAGGCGGCGGCCTCGGTCATCCAGCACGGCAATCCCAAGAATCTCCGCCCGCCCGTCGCCGAAACGGTGGTCGACGTTGGGAATCGTCTCGACAATCTCCGGGGCGCGGCCCGCGACGGTGGAGGCGGCTGCGGCGTCCGGTGATTGGAGCAGGCGGTAGCTCGAGTCCTTCTGCGTCATCGCGGCGAGGTAGTGGGACACGACCGCGGACGGGTCGCCGATTTCCGCGACGCGGCCCCGGTCAAGCCAGAGGACGCGGTCGCCAATGGCTTTCACGTCGCCGACCGCGTGGGACACAAAAAGGATGGTAACGCCGCGCGCCCGCAACTCGTGCACCTTGCGCATGCAGCGCTGCCGAAAATAAATGTCGCCCACCGCCAGGGCTTCATCCACCAGGAGGATTTCCGGATCGACGTGGATGGCGACGGCAAAGGCGAGCCGCACCACCATGCCGCTGGAATAGGTTTTGACCGGCTGGCAAATGAACTCGCCGATCTCGGCGAAGGATTCGATGTCGCGGTAGCGCTGGTCGATCTGGCGCGTGGTGAGGCCGAGGATCGATCCGTTCAGATAGACGTTGTCGCGCCCGCTGAACTCCGGATTGAAGCCCGCGCCCAGCTCGAGCAGCGCCGAAACGCGCCCGGTCACCTGGACCGTACCGCTGGTGGGTTCGAGAATGCCGGCCACCATTTGCAGCAGCGTGCTCTTACCGGAGCCGTTCTCCCCTATGATGCAGAACGTCTCGCCGCGGTGAATCGCGAAAGTGGCGTCGTGCAGCGCCCAGAAATCGGTGTGACGCTTGAGTCGATTGAACGACGCCAGCTCTTTAAGCCGGTCGCCCGGCGCGCGGTAAATGGCGTAGCTCTTCGAGACTCGTTGGAACTCGACGGCGTTCACGGCGGCAGACGGAAAAACCAGTGTAGCGGAAGCGAAGGGAAATTGCCGGGAAGGTTACAGTGGGGCGGCCGCCGCGCCTTGCCGATAAACCGTCGCCCGCGAGCCTCAGAGACTGCGGCATCAGCCGCGGCGCCTGGCCTTAGAGAAGACTTAACGGCGCGTCACAGCTCGCGCGCCTTTCGGCAAAAGAACCGGAAACCGCCCCTCGAAGGTGGACTGTGTCTATGCAGTTCCTCCTTGCCCTCAAAATACCCCCGTAACAGGGGTAGCGGAGAACAGAATCAACTTGTCTCCAATTGGAATATGCACCTTCGAGGGCTCGGTGTCAAGGGCCGGAAGGAGTACGCAAAGGCAGCCCTGGCGGGCAGCCGGCTGGAGCACTCAACGGTTATTCCCGCCCGGCGTAAAGCTGGGCGATATCTTCCTTGAAGTTTTCGATGGCGCGCGCGCGGCGCACCTTCATGGTGGCTGTGAGCTCGCCTTGTTCGATGGTAAAGTCGCGCGGGAGGATCCGGAAGCGGCGCACCTGCTCGAACGGCGCCAGTTGGCGATTCACCTGGTTGACGATGCGGCGCATTTCTTTCTCGACCGGCGGCGCTCCGCAGATCTCGGCGGGCGAGCGGCCCTGGAACGCTTCCATGCCCTTGAGCGTCCCAGCGGTATCGGTGTTGATCGTGACGAGCGCGGTTAGGAACGGCAGCCGGTCGCCGATCAAGAGCACCTGGCTGATGAGCGGCTCCATCTTGAACAGGCTCTCGACGCGGCTGGGGTGGATTTTCTTGCCGGTGGACGAAATGATCAGCTCTTTCTTGCGGCCGGTGATATATACGTAGCCTTCGTCATCAATGAAGCCGAGATCGCCGGTGTGCAGCCAGCCGCGGCGCAGCACCTCGGCGGTGGTGGCGGGATCGTCCCAATAGCCGGAAAAGAGGCAGGGACTTTTGATCAATAGTTCGCTATCGCCGGAAGTCTTGATTTCGACGCCAGGCAGCGCTTTGCCGATGCTGCCGGGCCTGGGAGCGTCGAGCGGATTGAGTGCGGCCACACCGCCTTCGGTGAGCCCGTAGCCTTCGATGAGCGGCATGCCGATCGCTTCATAGAATTCGGCCAGGTCCTTGCTAAGGGGCGCCGCGCCGGAGGCCGCGACGCGGACGCGGCCGCCGAAGCGCGTGCGCACCTTGTGGAAGAGCAGGCGGTCTGCCACGGCCAGCGGCGCGCGGATGCGCAACGGTACGGGTTTGCCCTCGCGCCGGTAGCGCGCGGCCGCCAGCGCCAGCGCCAGCCCGGTGTAAAACGCCTTGCGGGACGCCGCGGCACGCTTGCGCAGGTCGGCGCAGATGGTGGAGTAGATGCGCTCCCACATGCGCGGCGGCGCCAGCAGGATGGTCGGCCGGACGTTGCGGATGTCCTGCGGCAATTTCAGGAGGCTCTCGAAGAAATGGACCGCCATGCCGCAACGCATGGGCAGAAACTCCATCACCACGCGCTGCGCGATGTGCGCGGAAGGAAGAAACGCCACGGTCGCATCTTCCGGGCCCATGGGCAGGACGGCCGGTCCCATATCGATATTGGCCACGATGGCCTGGTGCGCGACCAGCGCCATCTTCGGCTCGCCCGTGGCCCCGGAAGTGAGATACAGCACGGCCGGGTCGGCTGGCTGCGTTTCCGAGCGCAGCTTCCCGGCCAGCTCCGGATCGCGCGCCAACGCTTCGCGGCCCAGCGCGCGCAGGTCTTCCAGGGCCAATGCGCCTTCGGCTTGGCCAGTCAGCAGGATCCATCGGCTCGCGCCGGCGTGGCGCAGCGTGCGGAATGTCTGGGGATTCTCAACAAAAACGGCGGCCGCGCTGATGGTCTCGATGGCGTGCACCAGATCGGCCGCCGGATAGCTGGGATAGAGCGCTGCGGCGATGGCTCCGCAAGCCAGAATACCCATATCCGCGAGATAGAACTCGAGGCGGGTCTCCGAGTCCAGAACGGCAACTTGGCCCTTGCCGACTCCCAACGCCCGCAGCCCGGCGGCAATCTCCTCCGCCGCGCGCCTGTACTCGTTCCAGGAGTAGGTGAGATAACCACCGGACGGCTGGGGCTGATGCAAGGCGGGGGCGTCGCCATAGCGCGCCGCCGTCTCTTCCAGGACCTGAAACAGGGTGCGGGGGTTCACTCCCAGCAATGTATCACGGAGGGAGGGGCGATCTGTGCGCGTGCGCTTGATGCGCCCGGCCGCAGCGCTTCCGGCATAGCGCCTATTCCAGTCCAACAGAAGCTGCGGCGCCACCAGGACCTACTCTTCGCGCAGGACGTTCCAGAGAATCGAGGTGTCGACCGTCAGCCGTTCCTCCGGGACCCGCACCTTCCCCGCCCATAAGCCTTCCGAGGAGGGCCACGGGACCTTCGGGGGCGGCCCTACCGTCGCCATGGGACGGCCCGGCTTGGTAACCGTAATCGTGCCGCCCCGATTGCCGATCTCATCGAGCAAGGCCAGGCACTTGGCTTTGAATTCGGTCGCGCTGCCCACTCGGTCCCTCATGGCCTCATGCTAGCAACCGGTCATCTGACCAGACGGCCGCCCCTACACGCTCACTACCGGGCAGGGGGATTTGCGGATGATGGCGTAAGCGTTGGCGCGAAGGCGGCCGAACCCTCCCGCGGCGGAGCCACGCCCGATCACCAACACCCCGGCGCGGATCCGCGCGGCAACGGCGCATATGGTCTTGGCGGGATCGCCGGCCTCGATAATGGCTTCCGCCTGGGAACCCGTTCGCGCCTGCAGCCGTTCGAACGCCTGCTCAGCGGACCAGCGCAGCCTGGCGCGCAAGGCATCCTCGCCGCCGTTGCTGGTGTCGGGCACGGCGGCGGAAACGTGCAGCAGGGTAAGCGGAACTTGGACGGCGCGGCTGAGCCACGCGGCCCATTCCAGTGCGTGCTCGCTCTGCGGGCCCATGTCGACGGCGCAGAGGACGCTGGCAATCTCGACCGGCCGCGTGGCGGCCTCCGCCATGTGCACGCCCGTCCACACGGGGCACTCGGCGTCATGCAGCACTTTGGCGGTATTCGAGCCGAGGAGGTAACGGCGGAACAGCCCGCACCCGTGGGTCGGCATCATAATGAGATCCACCTGTTCCTGGTGGGCGAACTCGACGATGCGGGACGCGGGGTCACCCTCCAGCACCACGCGGCGAATAATGGCGCCGGCGAACTCGGCGCACTGAAACCGCTCCAGTTCACGGGTCAGGCTCTCGACCTGGTTGCGGTACAACTCCCCCAGCATTACGCCGCTCATTTCCGTGTCGCCGGGGTACTGCACGGGGCCGAGTACGTGGAGCAAAATGATCTGCGGAGAACAATAGCGCGCCAGGCGTTGCACGCAGTGCGCGGCGGCGAGGGAGCGTTCCGAGAAGTCCACCGGCAATAAAACTTTATCGAGCGATGGCATCGGGCTACCTCAGGTGCCGGCCCGCGATCCTGGTTGTGCCAGCGCCTACCATGGAGAATAATACGCCGCAAAGTGGTTGTACAGGCCAGTCGGTCGCGGAAACCGTCCAGGAATAGTTAAATGGTGAGCTTGATGATTAAAGGTTGCGTCAGCCGAGTTCCCACGCATAGGCGGAGAACTGGCGGAGGGTGCGAAAGCCCACGCGTTCGTAGAGCGCGACGGCGCCGTGGTTGGCCGCGGTGACCGTGAGGCCGGCGAGGCCGCAGTTCATTTTCCGCAGGGCCAGCAGCGAGTCGCGCAGCAGGGCATGGCCGATGCCGGTTCCGCGCACCGCGGGCGACACGCAGATCTGGGTGATGTGCCCGGCCTCCGATGAGACGCGGCTTGCCAGCGAGAGGCCGCACAACCGGCCACTGGAGGCTTCGAAGGCGAGATAGGAGGCGGCCGGCGCGAACGCGCCACAGCCGGGATACGCGATGATGTTGTGGAGGAAGCGGCGCGCGCCCGCCGCGCTGCGGTATTGGTCGTTAACCCAGCCATCCACGTGTCCAGCGTAAGCTTCGGCGATCAGCGCCGCAGCTGCGTCGGTGTAGTGGTCGGACCAGGTCTCCAGATGCATCGGCCGGCGCACTCTGCCGTGCCCGAGATCCGCTGTGGAGAGTTCCGCCATCATGAAGTTACGGCAGAAGTCGCGGGCGTGCGGGGAGTGGGGCAACTCGCGGTCCGGATCGTGGGGAAGCATCAACAACTGCGCCTCGATGCGGCTGATGTGCGGACTGGAAAGGATGTCGTCCACGACTGCCCGCAGCAGCAGATTCTCCCGCTGCGGCGTGCGCTCGGCGCGCAGGATGTAGAGATCGCCGATCAGGGCCTTATGATTCTCGAGCACGAAGTAGATATAGCCCGCGAGACGGCCGGCGGCCACCAGCGCGCGGCCGCTTAAGGCGTGCACGCCAACGAAACGGCGGACCAGGTCTGCCGATTTGACGAAGTCCCATTTGAGCTCGCCGCCCCAAACCGCGACTTCCTCTTCGAGCACCGGGTCCAGGTCCGCGGCGGCAACGCGTCGCAGATCTGCGATCTCGTCGGGCGGCCGCGCGGCCATGGGGTTCAGCCGGGCTACCATGGGTCTATCTCGCTATTCCACGCCGTACATCGCAGCATAACTTAGCTGGAGCTTCACAAAATCGCGCGGGTAAGCCAGCGTCACTGAGGTCACTTTGCCGGCGGCGCCGATATCCGCGGTCAGCAGTGAATTGATGCCGCACCAGTATCGCGGCAGGTTCAGTTTCTGATATCGCGCCACCACCTCGTCGCGCAGCTTCGGATCGAAGTGCGTTCCGTACTGGTCCACCAGGGCCTTGATAGCGGTATAGTCGCCTTCAGCCTTGATGCGCATCAGCTCGGCCTCGAGCATGCCGACCCCTTTGCGCATCTGGTCAAAATCCTTCAACAGCAGGTAAGTCTTACCACCGCGCTCCACTTTTTCGATCGCGCCGGTCTTGTCCATCACATAATTGACAATCAGTTGCCTGTCCCGCTGATGGTCCTCTTCGATGGTGTCGCCCCGGGGAATGCGGTTGAGCTGTGTCACAGCCACGCGAACGGCATTGTAGTACATCGCCTTGCCGACGTCCGGGCTGGAGACCAGGCGCAACTCCCGCAGCTTGGGATCGAAGATGTTCCAAAGCGCCATCAGGTCGGCGCGGGCTTCCTCAAGCGTGGAAAAGTACTCCTTGAGATACGCCTCGGATCCGCCGCTGAGGCGCGGGCTGAGCTTGCCGGAGCCGTGCCCGATCACTTCATGCAATCCGGTGAGCAGGTCGCGGGCCTCTTCATCGTACTTCTTGCAGATATTGATCTCTTGCGGCGAGGCTGCGAATTCCTCCAGCTCGCCGTTTCCCCGTGCCCGCGCGAGGGCGCGCGAACTGCCGGTGAAGAGGAAGCTCTTGCTGCCGTACTTTTCGCGGATCTCGTTTTCGTTCGGCAGATTGTCGCCGATGGTGCCGACATGGAAGTCGCCGGTTTCCGTCACGGTTTCAACCGCTTTTGCCAACGGCGGCTTCACGCCCTGCTTTTTGTACTGTGGCAACCACGGAGCGCGGTCCTCAAAATACTGCGCGTTTTGCGCGAGAGTCACCATCAGGCCATTGAGCTTCGCGTCGGTGATGCTGACGAAAGACTGCGAAGTTCCCTTTGCCGCTCGCGCGTCGCGGTAAACCTCGATGAAGCCGTTGGCGAAATCCACCGGCCGGTCGTTGGCGACCCAGGCGATGCCGAAGCGAAGCCAGTCGGCCGGATCGCCGGTCTGGTAATAACGAATCAGCGCGGCGATCACGGCATCCTGGCCTGGTTCGGCGTAGGCGCGCGCATTCTCAAGGAACCCGATGGCCTTTTTCAGGAACGCAGCGTAATACCCGGGCGGGGTCCTGCCGTCGGGCGTGCCAGCGCGATAGACCTCCTCGACCAGCGTGCCCGAATCGGTCTTCACCAGGCGCGAATTCAGCGGGTGCGCATCGTGGAAGCCCCCGAGGTCCGGCATGCTGACGTGATAGTAAAAATTGTTGGCGCTGGCCTGGAGAATATCCTTCCCGCCCTGCGGGCTCTTGGCCGTGATCGTCGGCTCGAACCCAGGATCGAACAGAGAAGCGCGCAAGTCCGCCAGTTCGCGATCGAGAGCGGCTGGTCCGCCGACGGGTTGAACACCGTACGCGCCGGCGCGGAAGGCGCCATTTCCGAGCGCGGCGCTCGCAGCCGCGCGCAAATCGTCGAACGTGAACTCGGGCAGAAATTTCTGCGCGGTCATCTCATTGTGGTTGCCGTCGTTGGCCCAGAACAATTTGGTAAATGCGGCGATCGCGGAGAGCGTGTGCGGATCCACGCCCTTCGGGTGCAGCAGAATCTCCTCCAGCAAACGCTTCTGGCGCAGCCCGTAGATGGAGTTCTGATCGTAAATAATAGGGTCGATGGCGACGGCAGCCTGACTCAGCCAGTAAGCAAGGGCCTGCTGGCGCGCGTTCAACGAGCGGAAGCTCTCTGCTTCCACTTGCACAAAGCCGGTGGA
>Ga0187782_10002120_pt1 | contig 14557 bp, 10 predicted proteins | sample 0715_SJ02_MP15_2_FD_132454 | JGI IMG/M metagenome (GOLD analysis project Ga0187782, IMG submission 132454) | Tropical peat soil microbial communities from peatlands in Department of Meta, Colombia - 0715_SJ02_MP15_20_MG | ecosystem: Environmental > Terrestrial > Soil > Wetlands > Peat | place...
CGAGGAAACAAGTCCCCTCGCGAGAAGGGAACCAGCATATGATACGATAAGCACCGCGGAAACGATCAGGAGCGCTCTCTCCGTCGTAAGGTACCTGCGCCGGACGACCACTCCCACGTATGCAACATACGCGATCGGAACCGAGACAAAGGGGGGCACTCCGATTATCTCCATCCCGACTGCAATCCCTGCATATTCCGCGATGTAGCTCACCACGCTGACCACTGCCATCGGCAGGCTTGCAAGCGCGGCGACCCGTCTGGAGTAATTCTCTCGTATGGCCTCCCCGAGTCCCTTCCCGGTGGTCATCCCGACCCGCCCGCTCGCCTCCTGTATCACGAACAGGGGAACGATCAGCACGAGGAAGAACCAGATGAGCCCATAGGAATAGGTCGCACCGACGATTGCCGCAGTAAGAATGCTTGGTGCGTCCACATCCGCAATCATCACTATCCAGGCAGGACCGAAGGATGTTGCGAACTCCTTGAGTCTGGAAGATGACACAGCAGAACTTTCCGCCTCGCCTACCAAACCCCTATCCTCGCCAGCCCTTCGCTCTCTCTCCTTTTCGGCGGGAAAGAGAGGTCGAAGGCGGGGTGGTTCTTCGCTGGCAGCACGCCCCTTACCTTTGACGGCGAGTGCGGATCGACGGTCGCGAGTCTGCGCGCCTCCATTTCGGAGGTGTTCTGTCTCCACATCTGGGAGTAGGATATGAAGAACCTTTGCTCGGGGGTAAGGCCGTCTATCTTCCTTCGGCCCCTGGCACCATTCGCCAGTCGCCTCTGAAGCGCTTCGAAAGCGATGCCCACGCCTCCGAGGTCGGCGATGTTCTCCCCGAGGGTCAGTTTCCCGTTGACGTGCAGTCTCGGGAGGATTTCCTGTCCGCCGTAGGCCTTCACTACAGCGTTCGCCCTCCTCTTGAATCTCCGTTCGTCCTCCTTCGTCCACCAGTCCCTCAGGTTTCCCTTGCTGTCGTATTTCCTCCCCTGGTCGTCGTAACCGTGGGTGATCTCATGTCCGATGACGACGCCAATGGCTCCGTAGTTCACGGCATCGTCAGCCATGTGGTCGAAGAATGGGGGCTGGAGTATCCCGGCGGGGAAGACGATTTCGTTCAGCGTCTCATCGAAGTAGGCGTTCACAGTTGGTGGTGTCATGAGCCACTCTTCCCTGTCCACCCACCTTCCTGCGCGTCTGGTCTGTCGAAGAACTTCGAACACAGCCGACCTGCGCACGTTCCCAGCATAGTCGCGAGGGTCTATGCGAATCGCTGAGTAGTCGCGGAACTTCTGCGGGTGGCCCATCTTGGTCCTGAACCTGCTGAACTTCACCAATGCCTGCCTTCTGGTTCTTTCCGACATCCAGGGGATGCTTTCCAATCTTTCCCTGAACACCTCCTTCAGGTCGTCGACCAAGACGTTGGCACGACGACGTGCCTCTTCAGGGAAGTTTTCTTCGACGTAGAGTTTCCCGAGGGCCTCGCCTATCGACGAATCTATGACTCGCAGTACACGCTTCCATCTAGGCTGTTGCTTCTTCTGCCCGGTGAGCTTCCTATGGAAGAAGTCGAAGTCCTCCCCCTCGACTGCCGGATGAAGATAGGGGGCCGCAGAGTGGAGTGCACGCCAGCAGAGGTACGCACTCCAATCGTCGATGTCGCCCTCCCGTACAAGGGCATCCAGCCTTTCGAAGAACTCTGGCTGGCCGACCACGACGTATTGGATCGGGGGGAGCCCCATGGTATGGAAATATCGCCCCTGGAAGAGCGTAGGATACTTTTCCTTCGCCTCTCTGATAGCCTTCCTGTTGTAGTTCTTCTCCCTATCACGAAGCAGCGTCCGCGTCCTGCTCGCCCTGGCGAGCAGCGTCTCCACCCTGAGGACACCTGAGGCCCACTTCTTCGCATTCGCCTCCGGCAGCCCTTTCAGGACGAATAACCGGGCAATATGGTCCTTGTATTGCTTGCGTACCATTGTGAAGTTCTCGGAGAGGTAATACTCCCGGTCTGGAAGGGACAGCCCTCCCTGCTCGAGGTAGAAAGCGTAGCGTGCACTGTCCATGTCATCGGCTTTAGAGAACGCGCTGAACCCTGCCACGACGCCCTCCTTATGGAAGAGTGCGATGGCTTCGGCGACTTCATCCGGGGTGCTCACCCTGGCTGCTTGACCCCAGAGGTCCTCGATTGGCCTGAACCCGACTGACTCTATCCTGCTCCTGTCCATTGCGGACCGGTAGAAATCTCCGATCATCCGGACGACAGGATCGTTTGAGCCCGTAGACTTATGGGCGCATCTCTCTGCTATGATTTTCAGACGCGACAAGTTCCAATCTAAGAGCTCGTTGAAAACGCCATACCTCGGCCATTCGGGTGGGAGTGGGTGTGTGTCCAGCCAACTTCCTGCAGCGTATCTGTAGAAATCCTTCCGGGGGTCAGCCGTCCTGTCCATGTAGCCGGTGGAGAACTTAGGTGCCTGCGCTTGCGATCCGGCCACTTTTCCGCCCATAAAGATGTCCCTTCAGGCTCCGCAGAGGAAGACCATTAACCTGGTGAGGACCAAGGCAAACACCAAAACATCACAGGAGGTTAACGGCGAAGCCGAGGATGAATCCCACGAACACCCCCGCGTAGGCGACCCCTAGCTTGTTCGAAGCCGTCCCTGCCAGAACGTGCCTCAGCATGGGGAGGATGACGTAGAGCATTGTACCTACGGCGAGGCCGTAGAAGACCAGGTCGAAGATGGTGGCGTTGTAGAAGTATCCAACTGCGCCTCCGAGTATCGTGGGGAGTCCACCGATCATCAGGGCACCCGCTATTATGCCCCTCTTCCCCTCGGTCGACCCAAGGAAAGGCGAGGCTATGGGGAACCCTTCGGTGGAATTCTGGAAGACAAAACCGACCAGAACGACCAGCGCGGAGCCCGTGAGCCCGATCCCCACGCTTAGCGCTCCGAAGAGCAACCCTTCGGTAAGATTCTGAAAAGCTATGCCGAGCGCGATCACAATGGCGAGCTCTGTCGGTGTGAGCACCATCTTCTTCCTGCCTCCGGCAACGAAGAGGACAAGGAATCCAGCGGCCATCGACGCTGTGAACACCAGATCGTAGCTCGGGGATGAGCCGTACCCGTACAGGGAGCCGTTGTAAAGCGACCCGGCAGCATCAAGGAAAACATCCCCTATCAGGAAGATGAGAATCCCTATCGCGACGGCGTTGAGGAAGTTCACTCTCCTTTCATCCTGGCTCTTGCCCAGAATGATTGGGAGGGAAAGGTAGATCGAGAATCCCATTATGGCGGAAAGAGCCATCGCCTCAATGAATGTGGCCATATTGGCGACCGAAGATAACATATGTTATAACCGTTTGGTGAGAACACCGGGTATCTTCTGGAAACCTTAATGGCGAGGGCGGGAGTCATATGGGGCCCATGTCCGTCCGTACCAGGCTCACCCAGCCGGCAGGGAAGCACGCCGAGCTCTACAGGGACCTCCCCAACGGCAGGGTCCAGTGCACGGCCTGCGCCCGAAACTGCCAGATAGCCGAGGGGCAGATTGGGTTCTGCGGAGTCAGAGGGGTTGTCGGTGGGAAGCTCTATCTTTTGGTGTACGGCCGGGTCATGGCTGGCCACATCGACCCCATCGAAAAGAAGCCCGTTGTACATTACCGACCCGGCTCGAAGGTTTTCTCCATCGCGACGTCAGGCTGCTCCTGGAACTGCCAATACTGCCAAAACGCAGACATCAGCCAGCTCAGGAAGATCGAGGGGATAGAGGCTACACCCGAAGAGCTCGTCGAGAACGCCATCTCACACGGCTGCGAGGGGATGGCCTACACCTACAACCAGCCGACGATATTCATGGAGTACGCGAGGGACGTGGGCCGGTTGGCAAGGTCGAATGGATTGTTCAACATATTCGTCTCCAATGGCTACGACACACCAGAGACGGTGGCGATGATGGACGACTTCCTCGACTGCGTCACAGTCGATTTCAAGGGGAGCGGGGAGACAAACTTCGTCAGGCGGTACATCGCTATTCCTAACGCAGACCCAATCTTTCAGAGCCTTTTGGAGATCAAGAAGAGGTCGAAGGTTCATGTCGAGATAACCGACCTGATAGTCCCGAAGGTGGGGGACTCGCTGGAATCGGCCACCAAGCTGTGCCGTTGGTTGTATGACAACCTCGGCCCCGACGTGCCCGTCCATTTCCTGAGATTCCACCCAGACTACAAGATGATGGACTTCCCCTGGACTCCTGTTGAGACGCTGGAGAAGCACGTCCGGATAGGAAGGGAGGCGGGCTTGAATAACGTCTACATAGGCAACGTCACCGGCCACCCGGACGAGAGCACCTACTGCCCCGGCTGCAGGGGGGTCCTAATCAAGCGCTACGGCTACGAGATCCTGGAGTACAACCTTGACGACAAGAACAAGTGCAAGGCGTGCGGCTACAGGACGCCGATAGTCGGTCCGCTGAGCAACTCCCACACCGAGGATAGGTTCGTCTCTGTCATCGGCTAGCGACCTTCAGTTCCAGCTTCTGCTTGACGAACTTCTCCGCATCAAGGAGTGCTTTGCACCCGTCCGCGGCAGCCGTGATCGCCTGCCTGTAGCGGAAGTCATGGACATCTCCGGCCACGAACACGCCAGGGACGCTGCTCCCTGTCCCGTTCCTTATGGCCACATACCCCTTCGGGTCGAGCTCCACCTGTCCCCTCAGCATCTCGGTGTTCGGGTCGTATCCAATGGCTACGAAAAGCCCGTCCACCTGGAGCTCGCCCTCCTGTCCCGTCTTGAGGTTCTTGATCTTCACTCCCTGCACCTTCGTATCACCGATTACATCCGTCACAACCGAATCCCAGACGAAGCTGATTTTGGGGTTGGCGGATGCTTCATTTCTCAGGGCGGCGCTCGCCCTGAGTTCGTTTCTCCTGTGGATTACCTGCACCTGGGACGCGAACTTGGTCAGGAAGGTGGCCTCTTCCATGGCTGTGTCTCCACCCCCGACCACGGCAACCTTCTTCCCTCTGAAGAAGAAGCCGTCGCACACCGCGCAGTTGGACACCCCCTTCCCCATCAATCTCATCTCAGACGGGAGGTTCAGGCGTCTTGGGTTCGCCCCCATCGCCAGTATCAATGCGAGGGTCTTGGTGACACCCGAGCCAGTGTAGACTTCGAACGGATAGGTTCTCAAATTCACCCTGACCACGTCCTCCTGGACGAGCCTCGCACCCAGCCTCTCGGCCTGGGACTTCATCTTCGCGATAAGGTCAGGTCCGAGGACAGGGTCGGGGAAGCCGGGGAAGTTCTCTACCTCACTCGTCAGCATCAGCTGGCCTCCATACTTCGTCCCCATGAACACGAGGGGGTCCAGATCCGACCTGCAGCCGTAGATGGCAGCCGTGAGCCCTGCAGGTCCTGACCCAATTATCGCTAGCTTGTCCACTTTGCCTTCCATATCTTTCAGGTCTTTGGCCCTCTCCCGCCTCATAAATTTGCCCCCGGACAGGTCATTCCTAAAGTAGCTTGGCTTCTCTCTGCACGGTATGGAGCTCGTCAGAGAGCTGGTTCAGAGCTCTCTCAAGCCTCCTGGTGTACTGGGGGAGCAGCCTGTCGAAGACATCCTTTCTCATCTGCCGAGTATAGTACTGCTGGTAGAGGTTCAGCTTGTCCTTTGCAGCCCTGTCTACCTCCCTCTCCGTCTGGTGGATCTGGCTGACCACATCGTAGAACTTCTGGCTGGTTGACTTCTGTTTGACCTCGTTCAGCCGAGCTAGCGCCCTGCTCCTGAACGTGTCTAGGCGCGTCCTGATCTCGTCGAAGTATTGCTTGTCTATTTCGTTGGGGTCTTTCGACTCGACCTCCGACCACAGCCCGTTGATGAGGTTCGTCTTCTCGTCGAACGCCTTGATCATGTCCGACGCCAGCTCAGACGACGACTCCTCTTCTTCCTCCTCTTCCGCCTCGGCTGTAGTCGTCCTCGACGCGAAGAGTCCTATGAGCAAAAGCGAGAAGAAGAAGGTAGCAAGAGGGACCCCGTCATTTATCGCCCACCCGACCGAGAGCCCATAGGAGAAGTTCGTCTGCCCGGTCTGCCATGGGGTTGCGGCACCGACCGGGACGGAATTCTCCGCCGAGCTCGAAGTCGCCCCCTGAGGAAGAGAGAGTTCGATGGTGAACGAGTCGATGAACGCCCTGATTGGAGGGGTGTCCGGAATGTTCAGGGTGACCTTGCCTCCAGAGATTGAGTAGTAGAGCGATCCCAGTGGGTACTGGTATGTAATGGAGAAGTTTCCTCCGGCCGCCACCCCGTTGTTCGGGTATCCTACGGCGAGCTGCGTTAGGTCTATGGAATCGCTAATCAGCGAGACAGACACGGGGCTCAGCAGCTTCGGTTCCGCGATAGTTTCGACAGTCGCCGTCGTGCTCCCCGGCGCCAGGGGCTGGATGTAAAGAGTAGACAGCGGAGTCGTTCCAAGGTTCTGGAACTCGATCGTGTCTGTAACCAGGGGGTTACCATGGGAGTCTGCCGAAATCGACCTCACTGCGTTGAAGACCCTCAGCGGGTTGAAGTCCTCTGCGGAGGAGGCCTTGACGGAAGAGACCGAAGTCACAGCGCTCGGAACGACCTCGGACGCACTGGAAGAGTAGGTGTCGTTGCTCCCGGAGACTGTCGCGGTCAGCCCCTCGGGAGCGAAAGCGAAACTGGTGGAAGCCGGCATTTGAACAACATTTAGCAGCGAGTCAACCTTACTGCTTATCGAGGGGGAGGAAAGTGTGAGCACGCTGAGCGTCCCGTTGGCCATTCTGCTGACGACTCCGTCGAGCAGTGTGCTAAGGACGAAGCTGGCGTTCCCTCCTGCTTGGATTGACTGGGTGCTGCTGACCGTGTACGGCCCCCCTGTTGAGGGCGGGGTCGCGAGCGAGAAGTCACTCCCGTTCAGGTTGTAACCCTTCACGTAGGAGGAAAGGTTGCCCAGCCCGAAGGTCAGGGCTGGAATCTGGACGGCGGAGGTCTGATTGTTGGTGAACTCCACGCTCTCGTTGATGGTGGCGAACCCGTACCTGTCGAGGGTGTACTCGCTTTTCACCGATATCGCGGCAGCCGTTGAACTCGCACCCGCCTGCGAATGAGCGGGGAGCTGCACGGAGAGCATCGCAAGTATGAACATGAGCAGCAGCGCCACTGAAACCGAAAGCCTCAAGCGAACCGTCCCTCGCCGCTACGTTCTTATTTTAAGCGTTTTTCGCGACCGTCCCTCCCTCTGGATTGTGGGAATTAGAGCCAAGCTTTTATTGAAACGCAATCCGGCTTCGCGCCGCTGCTTGAGAACTCTTCGATTCCGCGACTGGGATGTCACGCGTTTTTCGGGCGATGGACATGCGTGAGTATCAGAGGCGCCATCCTCTCCTTCCGAACCTTGACGAGTCCCTCGTCTCTAAGATGCTGCAGAAGGTGGGCGCTTCCTCTATCGACGCGCTCTTCTCCGACATCCCTCCGAATGTCAGGCTGAACAGGGGGCTTAAGCTACCGGAGGGGGCATCTGAATACGAGGTCCGCCGGGAGGTCCAGGAGCGCCTGGGCAGCAATACGACCCCGCCGCGGTCCCTCTGCTTCCTTGGGGGAGGGGTCTGGCCCCACTACGTACCGGCCGCGGTGGAGTCTATCACCTCGAGGCAGGAGTTCTACACAAGCTACACCCCATACCAGGCGGAGGTCAGCCAGGGGATGCTGCAGGCCCTGTTCGAATATCAGAGCCTGATGTGCGACCTGCTTGGAATGGAAGCGTGCAACAGCTCCCTGTACGACTGGGCATCAGCGGCGGGGGAGGCCGTCCGGATGGCGGCGAGGATCACGGGGAGAAAGAAGGCGTTGATTGCTGGAAACGCGGGGCCCCAGCGGCGCGCAGTGATAGGGACCTATACCGAGCCCCTGGGAATGGAGCTCGAGACAGTATCATTTGACAAAAGCGAGGGGACCATCGACCCCGCAGACCTGGAGAGGAGGCTCACGGCAGATGTCGCATGCGTCTATTTCGAGAACCCGAACTACCTCGGAATCATCGAAGACGGGCTCGCACCCATGATCGAGAAGGTCCACGGCGCCGGAGCGCTGGCGGTGGTCGGCGTCGATCCGATTTCGTTGTCGCTCGTAAAGGAACCGGGGGCCTACGGGGCAGACGTGGCCGTGGGGGAGGGCCAGCCTCTGGGCATAGCAATGAACTACGGAGGCCCTCACCTCGGCATCTTTTCCGTAAAGGACATCAAACTCGCAAGGAGCATGCCGGGGAGGCTCATAGGTATCACCAGCACCGTCGCAGACCCGGAGGTGAAGGCCTTTTCGATGGTCCTCCAAGCCCGCGAGCAGCACATACGACGTGAGGCCGCCACCTCGAACGTATGCACCAACCAATCTCTGATGGCTGTTGCCGCAGCGAGCTATCTTTCTATTCTCGGGAAAGGAGGCTTCCGAAAGCTAGGAGAGGCGGTCATCTCCAACTCCCACTATGCTGCCCAGAGGCTCTCCCGGGTGAAGGGTGTAAAATCCCCCCACTTGTCGGGAGCTTTCTTCAAGGAGTTCGCTGTTTCTTATCGTAATTCGAACGCCAAGACTGTCTTCGGCAAGCTTTCGCGGGAGGGGGTCCTGGCAGGCTACCCAGTCCAGAGGTCCTTTGGCCTCGGTGCCGAAGCGGGCCTCTATTGCGTGACCGAGATTCATACCAGGGACGACATCGAAAGGCTGGCGACAGCCCTGGAGGAGGTGGTCTAGACGAAGCGGTTCAGCCAGGCCTTCTGGAACGAACCCCTGATCAAGGAGCTGAGCAGGCCCGGGAGGGTAGGAATGGCCGTCCCCTCGGACCCGAAGATATCGGCCCGGTTCAAGGAACCGGCCGCACTCGTCCCCACCTCCATGAGGCGCCAATCGGTTGAGCTCCCTGAGCTCTCCGAGCTACAAGTCCTGAGGCACTTCAACCGGCTCTCTCAGATGAACTTCTCCGTCGAGTTGGGCATGTACCCTCTTGGGAGCTGCACGATGAAGTACAACCCCAAGGTCTCGGAAATGATTTCAGGTTCGGACGGTATGAAGTACGCTCACCCGCTCCAACCCACCGAGACCGTTCAGGGTCTGCTGTCCATCTTCTACGAGCTCGAAGCGTACCTCTGCGAAATCACGGGGATGCACCGGTTCTCCCTCTCCACGGCTGCCGGCGCTCAGGGGGAGCTCGCGGGGGTCCTCATGATCAGGAAGTACCTCAGGGTCCACGGCCAGGGAAAGAGAGACGAGATCCTTGTTCCCGACTCGGCTCACGGGACCAACCCTGCCAGCGCAGCCATGGGAGGTTTCCAGGTCGTCAAAGTCCCGTCCGACTCCAACGGCCAGGTCAGGGCCGCCGCCGTGAAGGCGCTCTGCTCCGATAAGACCGCAGGGATGATGTTCACCGTCCCCAACACACTCGGTCTGTTCGAGGGGGAGGTGACGGAGGTGTGCCAGGCGGTCCACGATGCAGGAGGCCTGATGTACTACGATGGCGCGAACATGAACGCACTGCTCGGCAGAGCCAGGCCGGGGGACATGGGCTTCGACATAGTTCATCTCAACCTCCACAAGACGTTCGCCACTCCCCACGGCGGAGGGGGGCCGGGGGCGGGGCCTGTCGGGGTCACGCGGAAGCTGGCCGACTACCTCCCCGTTCCGGTCGTCTCCAAGGGAAAGAAAGGGTGCACCCTCGACTTTGACCTCAAGCACACCATAGGCCCGCTGAAGGGGTTCGTAGGCAACTCAGCTGTCCTGCTGAGGGCCTACGTCTACATCCGCCTCCTAGGGGCATCCGGTCTCGCCGACGTCTCCTCCCTGGCAGTGCTTGCAGCCAACTACCTTTGGAAGAGCCTGGATCCCGAAGCTTTCCCCGTCTCGTACGGGGAAATACTGCACAGGAAGCACGAAGTGGTCGTGTCCGCCAAAGGCGAGCTTCCGGGGGCCGCCCTCACAATCGCCAAGGCGATCCTCGACTATGGGATGCACGCGCCCACAGTCTACTTCCCGCTCATCGTCCACGAAGCACTGATGATCGAACCGACTGAATCGGAGCCGATCGAGATGCTCGACGAGTACGCCGCAGCCATGAACGAAATCTACAGGGAGATGAAGGAGGGAGTTCTTGGACCCGTCCCCAAGTACACGAGCGTCGGGAAGATAGACGAAGTGAAGGCGTCGCACCCCCTGACGCTGCGCGTTCACTGGTGAACTCAAAGGTCATATAGCCTCTAGAATTTCGAGGAGCCTCACCGTGCCAAGCGAACTGTCGAAAACCGTCGTCGCCAGGCTAGACGACGTGGTGGACGAGGAGACGAAAAGAAAGCTCGGTGAACTGAACATCGTGACGGATGTCTCCGAGATGGCGACCGGCTCAATCCGTGTGAAGTTCCAGCCGCTCTCCGCCTACAGCCCCACTGCAGTCGACACGGGGAGGAGCATCAAGAAGGCTGTCCTCGCCGTGGACGGAGTGCGGGCGGTGAGGGTCGAGTGTTCAGGGCACATGATGGACGACCTCGTTAACAGGCTTGTCAACGAGGACGAAGCCGGCCCAAAGCCCCAAAAGTAGCCCTCACTATATCATCGGGAGCAGGGTAAACAAAAACTACTTTGTCGTCAACAATATTGAGTAATGGGTTTGTTTATGCTCGACGCCACCAACCTTCGCGCCCTAGAATTGGTTGTCAATAATCGAGCTGACGTCACCGCAATTGGGATAGGAAGCGCGGGAATCAAGATTGTCTCGCTGCTGAGCAGGAAGACGCTTCTGGTCGACAGGTTCGCCTACGTCTCCTGTGACGACGGAGACTTCTCCACTGTAGAACCGAAGGACACCATACACATCGAGTCCCCGGTGGACCAGAAGCTCACGCCAGCACTCGTCCGGGGTCTGGCCCTCAGATTTCACCAGAAAATCAGAGACGCGGTGAGCGGCTCCGAGGTGGTCTTCGTTGTGGCTGGCTTGGGGGGAGCCACAGGAAGCGGGCTTGCCCCCGTCGCCGCATCAATCGCGCGGGAGTGCGGTGCAACACCGGTGGGCGTGGCAGTCATGCCCTTTGATTTTGAAAAAAAGACGAAGTTCTATGCAGGAGTCTCGCTCAGGCGTCTTAGGGAAGTTGCCAGAGGTGTAATCGTGATTGACAACGAGACCCTTCTTCGCTCTTCTCCCGAGGACACGACTCTGGCGGACGTTTACGATGCGGCGAATAAGGTTGCAGTCAAGTCACTCGGCTCGCTGCTTTCAAGGGCAAACGAAGGGTCGCGCCCCGTGGGGCTGAACAAGCTCCTCGGCACGGTACTACGCGACGGCTATTCCCTTATGGGCGTATCGAGCAGCGGTTCGGGGGACAAAGCCGAGGACGCCCTGGCGGGCGCTGTCGTATCGCTCGGGAAGCTCGGGGACCCGAAGGAAGCGACCCATGCTCTGGTCAGCATGAACGGCGATTCGACCCTCACCGCTCCCGAAGTTGGCCTGGTCGTCGACCGAGTCGGCTCCTCCACCGGAAATCCGGGGCTTGACGTGGAGTACGGAGTCGACTACTCGGGCACAGCTCAGCTTCAGGTGAGCCTGGTGGCGTCGGGCTTCGGCTCGACGAAATACGACGACTACGACCCGATCGCCAAGGTGCTCGGGGACAGGGTACTGGATGACGAGATGGACTGCGCCCTTCCGGAAGGTCTTGACGCTCTCCAGTGCTGTGACTGACTAGCCCAGAAGGACGCGCACTTTGCCGAGATCTGCGTCCTCGATCTTCCTGAAAATGGGCTTCGGCTCAGGCAACTTCCTCCCCGCTTCGATTCTCATCTCCGTGGCCGAGTCCCAGCTCAGGTCATCCGGTGGGTTCTGAAACCCCAGCTGGCTCCATATCTCCCTGGAGCCGAAAGGGAGGAACGGGCAGATGAGGGTGGCAAGCCCGGCTACTAGGTTGCATGAATAATACAGCGCGGTAGACTCGTCCGCCTTCTTCTCCCAGGGCGCTTTCTTCTGAAAGTATTGGTTACAGCTCGCAGAGAAGTCGAGCACTCTTCTGAGGGCCTTGTCGTAGTGCCCCTGCTCGATCAGCTCTCCGGTCTCCCTTGCCGCCTCTTTCAGCTCTCCGACTACCGCGTCCTCCGCTGGTCCCTCCGGCCCGGTGGCGGGTACAACGCCCCCGTGCCTGGTCTGCACGAAGGAGAGCGCCCTGTAGACGAAGTTTCCTATGCTGGCGACGAGTTCGTTGTTTATTTTGTCTCCGAACTCCTTGAGGTCGAAGTTCGAATCGGACTGGCTAAGCGGGGTGATTCTGGTCAGATAGAACCGGAGGTAGTCGGGCGGGAAGTGCTCTAGGAACTCCCTTACCGTTATCATCCAGTGCTTGCTCCTCGACACCTTTCTCCCGAGCAGGAGCAGGTGCCCCCTGGTCGGGATGTAGTCAGGGAGCTTGTACTCCCCCTCCCCCATCCTCATGCTCGGCAGGAAGAGGTAGTGGTGATATACGATGTCCTTACCGATGAAGTGATAGAGCTTAGATCCGTTCCAGTAGCTCCTCCCGTCTTCTCCCGTCTTCCCCACGCACTTGAGGGCGGTCGAGATGTAGCAGAGGTGGTTGTCGAACCAGCCGTAGAGGACCTTCCCCTCCGCCTCCTTGAGGGGCACTGGCACCCCCCAGGATATGTCTCTGGTGATATCCCAGTCCTGCAGGCCTTCCTTAATCCAGTTGAGCACGTAATTCTTGACGTCCCCCTGTAGCCCGGGTGTTCCCCGCAGCCAATCCTCGAGTTGCTTTGAAAAGCTGGAGAGCCTGAAGAAGTAATGGGTGCTCTTCTTCAGGACTGGGGGTCTCCCGCATATTGAGCAATGGGGGTTCAGTATCTGTCCCGGCTGGAGAGTCCTTCCGCAGTTCTCGCACACATCGGAGTACTGCTCCTCTGTCCCGCAGTAGGGGCACGTCCCTTTTACGTACCGGTCCGGGAGGAACTTGCGGTCATATTCGCAGTAGAATTGGTCGACGTCGGAGACGTAGATGAAGCCTTTTTCATCGAGTTTCGTGAAGAACTTCTGCACCAGCTCGATGTTCTCGAGGGAGCTGGTCCTGTCGAACAGGTCGTACACTATCCCGAGCTTCTCCAGATCCTCTCTGAACCTGGCATTCCAGCGGGCGACGTACGCCTTCGGTTCTACATGCTGCTTCTCGGCCGCTATCAGGATGGGCGTGCCGAAGTCGTCCGATGCGCAGACCTGGATGACCCCCGTCCCCTTTAGCTTGAGGTACCTGTAGAGTATGTCAGGCGGAAGGTGAGTGCTTGCGATGTGACCGAGGTGGAGGTCGTCATAGGCATATGGAAGCGCTGCCGTGATTATGACGTTCTGTCCTTTGAGCTCATCCACCGGTTGTGAAACCAAGTTTCTTCGGTTTTAAAATGTTCGGCCTATATCTTCCAGCTCTTGGCGTACTCCTTCTGCTCGCTTGTTGGGCGACCGATGGAGACCCCCATTGACTTCAGGGCCGCCCTTGCCACCTCGTCCTCGATTTGAGGTGGGACCCCGTAGACTTTCTTCTCCATCTTCCCATGGTCCTCGTGGATGCGGATTGCTGCTAGCATCTGGTTCGCGAAAGACATCTGCATAACCTCGGGCGGGTGCCCCTCGGCTGCGACGATGTTTGCGATCCTCCCCTTTGCTATCAGGTACACCTTCTTCCCTGAAGGGAGGGTGACCTCGTCCACGTTGGGGCGTACCGGCTTAACCCCCTTGGCCCTAGCCATCAGGGTCTTCACGTCTATCTCGACGTCGAAGTGGCCGGCGTTGGCCAGAATCGCCCCATCTTGCATCTTGACGATGGCGCTGTAGGGAATCACGTTCTTCTGCCCAGTGGTGGTGATGAACAGTTCCCCGTTGGACGCGGCGCCGTCGATGCTGGAGACGTCAAACCCGTCTAGGTGCGCTTCAAGGGCCCTCACAGGGTCTACCTCGACAACGGTCACCCTGGCGCCCATGCCTCTTGCCCTCATGGCCACTCCCTTCCCCACCCAGCCGTAGCCGACTACTACTGTCTTCGCCCCAGCCAGGAGGAGTGCAGTCGCCCTCATGATACCGTCCAGAGTGCTCTGTCCAGTCCCGTACCTGTTGTCGAACATGAATTTTGTTTTCGCGTCGTTCACCGCAATTACAGGATATGCGAGCTTCCCCTCGGCCTCCAGCGCCCTTAGCCTTATCACCCCTGTGGTCGTCTCCTCCGAGCCTCCTACGATTCCCCTTATGTGCGAAACGTGGGCGGCCACGTGCAGGTCCGCGCCGTCGTCGATGAGCTGATTGGGGCGTGAGCCGAGAACCTGCCGTATGCACCAGTCGTACTCCTTGGCCGACTGACCCCTCCAAGCCCAGACCTCAGTCCTGGTGGACAGATAGGCGGCGATGTCGTCCTGCGTCGAAAGGGGATTGGCACCGGCGAGCTTGACTTCCGCGCCCGCTGCCAGCAGGGCGTCGATAAGGACAGACGTCTCCTTCGTGACGTGAAGACAGACTCCAAGCTTCAACCCTTCCAGGGGC
>Ga0187782_10002121_pt1 | contig 14557 bp, 19 predicted proteins | sample 0715_SJ02_MP15_2_FD_132454 | JGI IMG/M metagenome (GOLD analysis project Ga0187782, IMG submission 132454) | Tropical peat soil microbial communities from peatlands in Department of Meta, Colombia - 0715_SJ02_MP15_20_MG | ecosystem: Environmental > Terrestrial > Soil > Wetlands > Peat | place...
GTACCACGAACCTTTGAAGTTTGGCGAGGATATGGATTAGCTAACCATCGGTGGTTTGGGTGGGTTAGACTTCCAGGGTGTCTAAGGATCCCGTCAAACACCAAAACCTTTGGTGTCTTTGACGTTTGACGAAGATACATAGGGTCCTAGATCTTCAAACCAACCAAGGTAAGTACCTGTAGATCTTAGATCTCGATCAGAATCACTTCGTGAGATCCCTTGCCGGCAGACCCCTACCTTGACCTAAGTACCTGATTGGTGTTACCAGCTCGAAACGCTTACGAACGGCTTATGAGCGCCCAACATGAACAAACCGCGGAGTAAACGCCGTAAGCGCCCAGAACCGCTCTATTTACGTGGCCTCCCTACTGCCGTTCGACGCTTCTACGAGGAACGCGCTCAAGACATAAACCTGAGCCTGGACGAGTATTTGACGGCCAAGCTCGCGAGCGACTACCTTTTTGACGTCGGTGTTGGTGGCGTTGGTGGACGGCCTGTAGCTGACATCCAACCCGCTACCAAACCGTCAAACGGCAAACCGTCAAACGCCTCCACCGCCACCCAAACGGCCCTCGCCGCCGTCAAGAGCGGCTACAAGGGCGTGCACGCCTACGGCAAGCTTTGGGCCGCGGTCCTCTACACAGACGGCGGCAGGCACCGCCTAGGGACCTTCCGCACTGCCGAAGAAGCTGCACGTGCGTACGACGCCGCGCTCGTCGCGCGAGCGGGCGGCGATCCCAACGCCGCTGTGAACTTCCCAACGGCGACTGATGAAGCCCTCGCGGAGGCTACGCCGTTCATCGAGAAGCTCGCGACAGGATCACTCGACGACAAGGAGTGGGTCCGCTGGGGCGCAACGCCACTACCTTCGGCAGCACTGCCCGTCAAGCGGCCACAAAACGAAGAACCTGATCGCACACCGCTCGTTCGTGAAAGTTCGCAACCGCCCAAGATGCTCTACCGCCGTGGTGAGAGCCTCGTCGACACACTCGCGCGCACGAGCCCGCCGTTGCCGCCTGAGGGACACGTCATCATCGATCCACCAGTTGATCTGCCGCCTGAGCCTGTAGAAGAAACGCCCATCGATTCAGAGCCGATAACCGACACACCAAAGCCGCCAGATCCTGACGAGTGATTGTGCGTGCTTGCGTAGTCGATCGCAGCAGCGATCAAGCCATTTGTGTTACGGTATCGGCATGTTCAGCACCACGTACAACGGCGCGCATCTCGGACAAGCGCCGTCAGCGCAAGAAACCCATGCTGCATCGATCGCATCGATGGTCGCGGATGCTGAAGCTCGCATCTGGAATGCCTGGCGCAAGTTCCAAGCGACGTTTCACAAATACCCACACTTGCAAATCGATACCAACTACATCGCACAGTACCAACGGGCGGTGCTCTCGCATAGAGCAGCTGCACGTACGTGGATCCAGACGCGTTCACGTCTGACGCCTGATCAGATTAGAGCAGACGGTGGCGACCCGAACGCTCCTCTGGTGTATCCGCCGTCGATGCTGCTACCACCAAGCCACGGAGGACTGGGCGATGTCGGGCCCAGAACCGTTCCTGTCAGTCAGATCCTCGTGAAGTTCGGTGCCGTCGGCAACGAAAAGATCACGAGGGTACTTGAAGGTCACATCGACCGCGATCCCGAGAACGCAGGAAACCTTGGGTTGATTTGGGCCATCGCGCTCATCATCGTCGGAGTGCTGATCACAGCTGCAGTGATCACGTATTTCGTCAAAGAAGCTTCCGTACAACGTGCAATCGCGGATGCTGCACGTGCTGATGCCGAACGGGCAGCGGCAGATGCGCACAATGCAGAAGCGCTTGCTGCAGCTTACGAGAAGACACTTGATGCATGCGGCAAGACGGCAATGACGCACAAGGAGAGCCTAGAGTGTCTCCAAGTTGCTCAAGCTTCTACACAGCAGATCGCACAAGAGGCTGAGAAGCTGAAGACTCAACCTACAGCTACAGCCAAGAAAGAAGGCTGGGGCACGCTCGAAATCATCGGCGTCATCACGATCGTCGCGGCTGTCGGTGTTGGAGGATACGCCTTGTATCGTTATGGACGTCGTCGCGCTGAAGAACGTGCAGCATACCTACGACCGTACGCGCCGGCATCGTACGCGCCGGCACCTCAGTACGAAGTACCTGCTGAAGGATCTGCGCGTTCGCTCGCTCTACGTGCTGTCCGTCGTCGCTACCGCTCGGTGTGAGGAGAGGACTTCATGCTTTCGTGGACACGGCAACATTGGTTCGGTGACGCTGAAACGCAGCCTGAGCCGGATGGCGTGTCTGAGGTCATCAAACCGTATGTCGATGCTCTGAGAAGCTGTGCGGCCTCTGGTGCTCCTAGCGGCTTACCGTGGGTGTACATGAACTGCGCTGACGTCGTAGCGCAAAAGTTTCCGCCACAGCCCGATGTTCTACTTGCACTGTTAGCGCTGGCCGGCGCCGTCGGAAAGCCTGTCGCAAAAGGCTTTGGACACCAGTTTGCGATCAATCTAGTTCGCGCCATCAAACAACAGGCAAGCGCCGATCCAGATCACGCCGTCTTCGCCTTGGTAAATCTTCTCGATAACGTCAATACGCAGAACGTGTATCTCGGCCAGTCAGGTGAAGAGACATACAAGGTCTACCCAGAAGCGCTCAATGGTATCGTCGAGAACTTTCGTAATGCAGGCGCGAATGCGCAGAACCTAGCGGTCGTTCAACTCAAGCGGCTTCAAGATGCACAGCCACGAAGATGTCAAATCCCGCCTGGCGAGATTAGGTGCAGCGCAAAAACGAGTGACGAGCTGAACTACTACGGCGTGTCGCCCGAGGCACCAGATTTGGCGATGAAGGCACTCGCGCGGATCAGCACTATCGGCATCAAGCCACAGAAGATCGTAGTGCCTTATCAAATCTCGCCCGATAACTCGCTGATCGGGATCAGTGCAGGAGAACTCGTCGATACAAACGGCGACAAGTGGAAGATCGATTGGCGTCTGCGCGTCTTTCGTAACGATACTCCCACCGGCATTACCGGCCGAAAGCTCCTCTGGTACGGCGGTAGTATCTACGCGCTCGGCGCTGCAGATAATGTCTGGCGAAGGTGGAGTGGCACGGAATGGGAAAAGTTCGGACCAACTCAACCGGGCCTGCCTAGCCAACCTACTCCTCCGACACCACCTGCGCCGCCTGTTGTTGTGACACCAGGGCCTCGTGCACCGACGCCACCAACAGGACCGCGTGCACCCACGCCGTCGCCAGTGACCGTCACACTGCCGTCGGAAACACCGGCTTGGGTTACGCCCGCGCTCGCTGCAGGTGGAGCTGTCATCGTCATAACGCTTCTCGCATCACTGTTCTCAAGGCCGTCGCCGCGTCCGGTGTACTACCCAACGCCACAACCGATGTACGGCGCACACCGTCGTCGCGCGCGACGTGACGATCCAGAGAAGAAAGCGCGCGAGATGCTCGAACGCTACGGTTCGATTGCAGCGGCAGGGCGTATTGCGGAGGTCTACTACGAACGCGCTGGGACAGAAGCGAAAGCACAATTCTGGGATCGCGTGATCGGTTACTTGCAACGCGGTCGGCACTACCTTCAACCGAAAGGCTAAATTCAAATGCCTGGAAGAATAGGCGCATGGGCGAACCAGGCTATGGATTACGCCCTCAATGCTGAAGGCCAGTTCATCGGCGTCCAATACGAAAAGCCAACGCCTGGCTACTTTACAGGCCGTTGGTTCGTCACACCTTTCTCATCGCGCAAAGATCTCGATGACTGGTATCAGAGATACGTAGGTTCACCGGAGCGCTATCACTACCTCGCTGCGTACGACAAAACAATGCCTGCGTGGGTTCAGGGAGATCCTATCGCGGCGACGGGAGCAGACGATGCGACGCTTGGTGTGACAGATCAAGACCGGTTAGCGCAACTGCGACGGTTACAGAGCCCGAGCCAGAGCCCGCCAATAATCTCCGAACTACCGCTGCCAAATGCGGTCACTGTTCGTCCGCGTTGGGTAGTGCCTGCACTTGTTACCGGCGGGATTATCACGGCGGGCAGTGTAGTCACTGCGATCGTCATCGCCGTGCGCGCCAAACGGACAAAGAGGTCGTGACTAAACATCGGCTAGCGCCTGTGCTTGCTACCAGTGGCTTTTTGCTCGCCGCAATCGTTTTTGCGATAAGCACATCGCGGCGAGGTAGAAGCTCTGCAGTAACAACTACTCCAATTGAGTCAGACGAAGAGGAATTCGACGAGTACGGCTACTACATCACACCGGAAGATACTGATGACTGCTTGGTCCTTGGACACGCGCACCCAGAGCTGAAGTTCGGCAGATACCGCGCTTGTCTGACCAACAACCAAAAGAGAGTGCTCTTCAAGAACCGTAAAGGTAAGAAGCTCGGTTGCGGAGTCTTCGCTTGTGCCTATGGGACAAGCAGTCCTAACAAGATCGTCAAGTTCACGCGTGATCCCGAAGACGTCGCGGCATTACTCGAAACACAAGAAACAGGCGCCGTGCCCGAAGTCTACGAGACGTACAAGTTGAAAGAGCCTGGCCACGCGATCAAGAGCGGCAAGAAGACACCTGTCTATGCACTCGTCATCGAGCGACTCAAAACGTTCACATCTGAAAAACGTAGTGAGATCGACGCTGAATTCTGGGGACCGGCTGCTGGTCGTAGCGGCAACCTCGTGAAGCGTGTCTTGGACGAAGTTGCGGTTGGTGAAGCACCGAGCATCAGCAAGGCTTGTCGAGCAATTCGTGACTACGAAGGCGAGAGCTGCGGCATGATCACACAGAAGACTGCCGAAGCCGTCGAGAAACTACGCACGGCACACGTCGACGTGTCGGGCGTTTTGAATGACCTCCATGCAGGCAATATCGGTCTCGACAAAGATGGCAATGTGAAGATCTTGGATTTGGGCTTCACCGGCACGCGGCTGAAAGAGCAGCCTAAGATTCTTGCGAAGGCAACCAAACGGCTTGCTCGTCGGCGCCTCAAAAGCGCTTGACGTTCGTCGACGATCGCGCTACACGTCGATCGTACAGATGCGTCCCTTTCGGTTACCCGCTCGACTTCTGCAGCTACGCTTGCCGGCTTGAGGCAGGCGTAGCTCCGTCTAGTCTTGAGCCGGAGTAGCCCAAGGAGAGGCAGCGAGCCTAAACCTCGCTCTAGTGCGCGCTCGCACCGCGCCTCCGGCACGTCGCGGTAGCCCAATGGTAGGAGGCAACAGGTTGAGGGCCTGTGCAGTGCGGGTTCGAATCCCGCTCGCGGCACGAGTTGATGTTTCAGCTCTTCAAAGGAAAAAGGTAAACCTTCGGTTTAGTTTTTTGCCGACGTAGTCCAACGGTAGGAGACGGCGTGTTCAGCGCACGCACAGTACTGGTTCGAGTCCAGTCGTCGGTACGATGCCATCGTAGACCAATTGGTAGGAGTCAGCGGTCTTAGGGTCCGCGCAGTGCAGGTTCGAATCCTGTCGATGGCACGTGAGCCACCGTAGTCCAATGGTAGAGGCACCCGATTCAAAATCGGGACGTTGCGAGTTCGAGTCTCGCCGGTGGTACGATATAGAAGATGCGCAAGCCGCCCAACAAACAGCTCGCGCTCGCAGCCGCGCAGCTTGGTGAGGCGCTGTACACGCGCATGCAGGAGCCTGGCTTCGAGCAAGCTATAGCGACGGCGTTCGCAGCCTCTCCCAAAGAAATTGGCGCAGCCGCAGTCGAAGCTGCCCGTCGTCGACTAGTGCGGTAACCGTCGCTTCTTCTGTACCTGCCTACCGATCCATCCAATACCTTCTGCGACTAGCCCGAGCGCACCCCACACGGCGGCATGTTTGAGGTCGATGCAGCCTTCATACGGCTTTCCGCAGTTCTGCTTCGAGTAGTCCCACGAGCACGCGTTGAATATCCTGCGATCGATTTGGCAGCCGACGTACTCGATGCCGGTCAAGAGCGCCGCGTAAATCGGCAACCGAACCCACCAAGGGACGTTGCGCTTCTTGAGCTGTGGTGCCGTGAGCAAGACCGCAGCGCCGCCAACGGCGTAGACTGGCAAGAACGGGATGCGAGCGCGACGCCACCACGAGGAGTAGCGCGGACCGAAAATCGCGTTCTCGATTGCCCAACCGCCAACGCCGAAAGCAGCCGTCTTCAGTGCGAACTCGCCAAGGCGGATCGGCTCAACAAAAAACGAAGGCCGCTTTGCAGCGGCCTTCGGGTTTGGATTTGTGTGGCTCGGGCTCGCTAGGGGACGAACCCGAGCAGCGAGAGCCGTGGAACGCCGAGCAAGCAATTCCACATGCATAGAGGTAGCATCTGGATCGAAACTCTGTCAAGGCCGATCTATTAGATCGTCTACAGGAACCGGCAATATGAGCACATCCAGAACAATCGGCGCAGCCACTGTATCTGTGATAGTTGCTGCAAGCATTGGCGTCTTTTTCTTGTGGGATTCGACTCAAAGAAAGAAAGCTACGGAAAGAGCCATACGGAAACATTGGGCCACCATGTCTCCACGTTCGCGTAGTCTAGAAATTTGCCATATGAAATGGGCGCGCGCGACGGCGCGTGGTGATGGCGGTACTTGTTTCCTGCCACGAGGATCTGACCTGTTCGAGTGGGAGCCGCTGCCGGATCGCGTTGGAGATGCTGGGCAACCTACTCCAGAAGAGATGGAAACGCCCTTACCCGTAACCCAATACCTCTAGGGCTCGAACCATGTCGAAATGGAAGCGTATCGATAGAGACGAGAGCGTTGCAGTCGTTGGCAATTGCAACCTGCAAGTGTTTCGTAAAACGGCCAGTCAGTTTCATTGGTACGTACATGGCGTCGTCGGACCGCACACCACCGTGTCTGGTGCTGCAAAGACACTACGCACTGCGAAAGCCGTCGCCACACGTACCGCTCAGAAAGCTTGCCGGCGACGATAATCAGTTCAAGCGATCCGCTGTAATCTCCTCGTGAGGATGCAATGCCCAAAACGCTCAAAATGCCCAAACCAGTGCAGCTCATTCGCGATGCTGTTGAACATACGATCAACTACAGCATCGACAAAGAAGCGATTCGGATGCACGGTCGAGCGGCGTACGTACCACTTGCACTCGGTTTAGCTATCTTGCGCTATGCAGATTGGATCAGCGGCGGCGACGGTCTCAGGATCGTTATTGAAGCTGCAGCTTCAGCCGCAGAAGATGCCAATGCACACAAGTTGGCGGGACAACTGTACGAGGTGGCTAAACGACGCGATATCTACACCTGACCGATCAATCGCATCAAGCCGTCCGCCAAAAGCTCGGACCTTTGCACGCCCGTAGTAGGTCTCCAGGGACGACGGATTCACGGCGAATCCAACGCCACTCGGGAATCCTCAGACCATATGGATCGAGCAACATCGCAAAGCAGGCACACGTATGTGCTTCGTCGGAGATTGGTCCGAGGCTTTGGAGCGGCGAGCCGAACACTTGCAGTGCACGCAAAAGCCCGATTTTGACCGCGCCTGCGATGTCGTACTTCTTGCCGAGATGTCGAAACGCTTCACGCACGCCAGCACTAACGTCGGGTAGGATTGCGTACTCGGCAATGAGCTGCTGTTGCATGTCGCCGAACCAATAATCACGTGGCTCCAAGACCACACCGACTTCGTACGCGTGTAGCAATCGGTCACCTAGCCCGATCGCAGCGTGTGTTGCGGGACTCTGCGTGCCGACTTTGATCAGAAACTGATAGGGATCGGCGCCAGTCGAAAAGACTAACCGCGGGCGCAATGACAAATCGGCGGCTAGCATTGCACCATCAAAGATCGGATATGGAAGCTCCGAGCTTGTCGAGTCTGTTAGCTGCGCGCGCCCAAAGCTTGGCGAGCGCGTAGTTTTGCCAGTTTTCCGCGATATGAAGCTCTTTCTCGGTCGCGATCTCGGACAGCGCGCGAAGAATCGCTCGTAGACCGATCCGATCGAGGATGCGCTCAAGTTCGGCGACTTCGCTGTGAGTAGCGACGGGTGGCATGGCTCCTATCCTATCATTTTGCAGGTTCGAACATACTCGATCGCATGCGCGATCGTGCGCTAGACTTTGAAACCAAGTGTGAAAGAACTCGAAGTACAGCGTCTGTACGTGCAACTTCAAAAGGCCGCGACGGAGCTGGCCGATGCGCTGGTAGCAATAACCGCGAATTCGAAGATCGATGACCAGGACGCAATCAAGCTCGTTAACGACATCTTGCAGCCCTGCACGAAGTTTCACTTCCGTCTGACGTGCTAAGTTCAAAGCGATGGCTGCGCCCACTGCGTTTCGATCTCCTTTGACAGGCGACGTTTGGGGTGACGCCAGACCCGCAGTGGGCACCTTGGGCAGCCTTGCGACGTACCTCAACGAACGTCGCCCACGTCGCCGTCCACCGCCCGAGATCGATGGTGCGATTTCTCAAGCTGCGTCGGCCGCTGGGATCTTCGCAGGGCTTCCTAAGATTTCATCCACTGGCATCGAAGGCACGCAAGCATCCGACGCTTATTGGAAGGCTAAAGACGCTCGCTTCGTGCTCAATCAGTACATCGGCGACAACTACCGTCACAACTGGCGCTACTGGTCCCGCGGCACCTCTGATGAGGAGCGTGAAGGATACCTCGCACTCGTTCACGATCCCGACAATCGATTCAGCTCCGTACAACAAACCGCGATTCGACTCGGGTACCTGACGGCACTAATGACTGAAAAAGCATCTTCAGGGCACCGTGAAGTGATCGAAGACGTAATTCAACCGGCCATCACAGGTGCCGTGGTGCTGCTCGAACCTTGCAACATCGATCGGGAAGAAGCCGCGTCTATCGAACGCGTTTGGCAGTTCACATGTGCGGCCGGACGAACACCGACAGAGGCGGACACCGAGCTGCTGGCCGCATTTGAAGCCGCGCTCATGGCAGACCAGCCTGATTTCGCGCGGCATCTTGCGAAGCACGGCTACGGAGTTGGTACGCGCTAGACGATTGCGCGAAGGAGTAGTCCGTCCAAGTGCAACCAGCACGTGATCGACCGGCCTGGTTGGAGCTTGGCTTGTACGCGCCGCAGACTGGTTGCCACAGCTTCATCACGGACAAGCCCAGCGATCACGTTCAGCTCCGTTGCTGCGTCGCGAACGGTTTCATCGAGCGGCCCACGTAGCCACTCGCGAAGTTTCACGAGCACGGCTTTGTTCTCCGTCCGAATGTTCGCGCCGTAGCTCAGGTGCTCGCGGATGTGCACTGGCAGCTCTTGCTCTCCCAGTGAACACGGATGAAGGAGTAGCTCCACAAGAGCGCGCGTCACGTAGCTCTTGCCGTTGTAGTGGAACTGTGCGGTTGTCTCGGACGCCCAATCCAAGATCGTTTGATCGAGCGGCGCACTCAACGTCGCGCGCCACTTCCACACCTGCATCTGCCAGTCACGAGGCAGCCCAGTTTCTCCAGAGCGTGGCACGTTGGTATGTGCACGCGTAGGCCGTGTTCCTGGCAGTGCACCAGGAAGGTCGCCCATCTGTACGCCGTACGCGTACAAGTCCCAGGCGTCCGAGTCGTGCCACGGATGCAGCATGAACGCTGAGTAGAGATCTTCACGAATTAGATCGGCCATCGCGATCTCTGTTCCATCTCCCAGCTTGAGCTTCCGCATGGAGCCGTAGTCAGGAAACGACGCCATCGGCTTGCCTTGGTCGGAAGGTGTGAACTTTTTGTCGTCGGACATCGAATCCTCTTTGTTCGAGCTTGCGAGTTCCTTACTCGCTGCCGCCTGGCGCCGACCCTACAGAGTCATCCTCTGGCGTTTCTGCGTTTGGATCGACCAGCTCGACCTCCTCGACCATGATGCGTACACACTCGGCGCGGTACTGAATTGGCGCTTCTGGGATCAGCACATCGATGAAGTCAGCCCAACGTTCTTCGGCGAACAGAACGAAGGCTGGAACGAGTAGTTGATTTTTGTCGACGTACTCGACACCTTGCAGGATCGCATCGACGGCCTGTTCGGGTGTGAGCTGTCCATCGTTGACGCCCTTACGAAGGCGCTGCACGCTAGGGAACGTCGGACCGAAGATTTCTTGTTCACTCGGCCCTTGCTTTGCCGGCTTCGGCAAGACCTCTACTGGCACCTCGTCGGAGTGTAGATGTGACGGAGCCTTTGGCTCGGGCGGTACTTCATCGGTATAAGCCGATGGGTGATGCCCAGGTGGGACGTTGGTCGGTACCGGACGCGCCTGTTGCGCAGCTCCGTTTGAAGCACCGTTGGAAGTCCCGTTCGCCGGTGTCCCGTTCTGTGGCCGCGCTGGAGTGGGTCCGTGCGTTGGACGAGCTGGAACAGGACCACCTGGCCCAGTACCAGCACCACTCAAGCCACTACCTTGTGGCGCAACTGGTGGCGGGCTTGCCCATTGTGGCTGAGGCCGCATCATCGTCGCCTGACGTTGAGCGATCTGCATTTGTGCATGAGCCTGAACACGTGCAGCTTCGACTTGTGCTTGCGCCTTCTTCACCTGGACTTCACCTAAGGTTTGATCGCGCTTCACGCTGAGGTAGCGATCAACCATCTCGCTGGCGCGACCGATTCCCTCCTGGATCAGTCGCGCTGCTGGAGGGTCGCCACCACCGCCGCTCATCTGCATGACTTGCTCAGCGGCAGTCTTGTACATGCCCACGATGCCGCCGATTGAGTCGACGACGTTCTTCACGAGCCCATCGCTGCCAGCGCTGTTATCGCGCATGATCTGTGCGAGCTGCATGGGCGCGACCATAAAGTTCGCCATGCGGTTTGTCTGGTCCTGCTGCATCCGCGCGATTTCACGCGTCTGATCAGCCTGCATTCGCGCAGTCTCTTTCATCATGTCCAACACGGGATCTTGCGCGCGGCTCTGCTGTTGCATTGCTTCGATGCGGCGCTCGAAGGCTTCACGTTGTGCGTTCATTTCGCGCTGCATTGCTTCGTCGCGTCTGGCGCGTGCTTCGTCTTGCGCCTTCAGCTCACGTTGAAGTGCTTCATCGCGCCGTTCACGCTCGTAGCGCTCACGCTCGCGCTCGCGTTCGGCGCGTTCCATTTCGAGCCGACGCTCTTGCTCTTGGCGTATGCGCTCGGCTTCATGACGCTGACGCTCCTGCTCTTCACGGAGACGACGCATCTCGTCTGTCTCGCCGCGAGGTGCTTCTGCAAGGCGTGTTAGCTGATCCTTGAGCAGAATGAGTTGCTGCTCGGATTGCTGCCGCTGCAAGGCGAACTGCGCCTCTAGAGCTTGGCGCTCGCTTTGGAGACGTTGTTCGAATGCACGACGGTCGGCTTCCGCTTGCGCCATGAGCTGTGCTTCTCGTGTACGCTGTGCCTCTTCACGAAGGCGTTTGACTTCTTCGTCTTCAGGCTTGTTGCGGTTTTGTTCGGCGGCGCGCCGAATTTCATCTTGGAGCAACTGCAGCTGTTGGGTGTGCTGTTGCTGTTGCCGTTCGAGCTGCTGTTTGTACTCCAGCTCCTTGCGATCCATCTCGGCCTGACGAATCTTGGCTTCTAGCTCGCGCTCACGCTGATCGCGCTCACGTTGTTCACGTTCGCGATCAGTGCGCTCGGCGCGCTCACGTTGTTCACGTTCACGCTCGGCACGCTCTTTTTCACGGTCCTTTTCGCGCTGCTCACGCTCTTCGTACTCACGTTCGCGCATACGGCGCATGTAGAACGAGTCGTCATCACGCCAACGCGGTTCACGCGTGGGATGCGCCGGTTGACCAGGCTGGCCGTAGTACTGTTGGTTGCCGTAGGGCTGCGGGCCCTGCCATTGCTGCTGGGGACCGTAAGGCTGCGGGCCCTGCCACTGCTGCTGGGGACCGTACTGCCATGGCTGCGGACCGGCGTTGTACGGCAACACCGGCTGAGCGACCGGCTGTTGCTGTTGTGCCTGTTGTTGCGGGAAGGCAAGGATTTGTCCCGAATGTGGAGGTGTCCCGTACCCAAGGGTTCCGCCCGTCGGAGGCCAGCCCGACGGCGCCGCCGAACCAATCGGCTGTGCAGACGGTGGAACAGGTTGTGGGCCAGTGGGAGGAGGAGTCGGATTCGTAGCCATTACAGAAGCCTCTTGAGTGTTGGGTGGGACGCGCTCAGGCCACGTACGTGGATCGATGAGGAATGTCCAAACAAGCTCCTGACCACGCGCGTCAACGGCCGTCACGCGGTAGTAGCCACCGCCAGACCATCGCGTCAAAAGCCAGTTTTCAAGGCTGAGGACTTCATCGCGAGTCCAGCCCGCTCCAGGTGGAAGACCCTCTTTGGAGGGTAACTCGATAGGTTGCTCGACATTGCCCTTCAGCTTCACAACACGCAAAAGCAACGGATCTTGAAGAGCTTGAAGCTTTGCGATGTCGAGCGGAGCGTCCTTGGAGTGGAGCTTATTGTTCGCCATGTCGAATTCCCTCAGCGTGTACGCGATCGATATCTACACATTTGTGGTACTAGTCGGTCTCTAGTCGATCGCTCTTGCGACTACCGTAGTCTCAACCGAGAAAAAAACCAGTCGAGCAGGTATAAATCGGAGCCACTCTAAGGTCGCGATCTAGTGATGTCAACGTTGACTATTGATTCTTGCGTGTGTACCACCGTGGCAGTTCACTCATATTTGGGTGCGATTCGAGCGTCCAACACGCAATGTTAAAATGCAAGTACGTGGAATTGCACATTATTGATGATCTTCGCGCCTGAAAGGGACTCCCATGAAGACATTCCATGCACCAGAACGCACGTTTGAACGCGGACGCGCCTGCCACAACTGCGTTTCATTCGAGAACGGCAATATGGCCAAGCAGCACTGGCTCGTGCACCGCGCAGCCCGAATGGCCGAATACCTCTCTACGCCTGCAGTAGGACGAGTCGGTGAGCCAACACCACCGCCACCACCATCGAGCCTTTTGACTGACGTCCAACCGGATCCACGGCAGTACCCTCATGACCCACGAATGAGGCAGCTCCACGATATCGACCGGCTGGTCAATGCTGGTTGTGTGGGTATTTGCCTCAAAGGTTGCCGTCCCAAAAGCCTTGGCGGCCCTGAAGGTGACTTCATCACCTACAGCTTTCTCTGTGATCGCTGGACGGGCCGAGACGGTCATTCCGTGGCGACTGCTGGCCACCCGCTCGATAAGCTGAACGAGGAGTTAGCCATCATCGCGGAAGAGCGTGCACAAAAGAAGTGATGCGATGACGACTTTCTTCCTATATGTGACGATCGCAGCAGCGATCTACTATCTGCTCGCGCAAGCGAAGATCACAGAGTTTTTGTGGTCCCGCTATCCAGCATGGCTCGATTACTACACCAGATGCGCGGCCTGTAGCGGTTTCCTTTACGGTGTCGCTGTAGCATTCGCACTAGGTTGGTCTCAAGACCTGACCTTCTTAGGACTGAACGGGCGCGTCTGGTACACTCCAATTCTTGTCGGATTGTGCTGCATCGTCACGACGCCAATTATCGCAAATGCGCAAATTAGTGCTCTGCTGCAGCTCGGCGTCCCTGATACGCGAGCTGACGCTACTCCCACCGCCGTACAAGACGAGAGCTAGATATGGCCAAAAAGCGCAATGACAATGCTCGGTACTGGACCATGGTCCACGAAGCGGAGCGCAACATCATTCGATTCGCGTTTGAACAGGGCGGCACGCTCACACGTACAGCAGAGATCCTCGGCGTGAGCGTAAACTTCCTAAGTAAGAAGATCAAAAGTTTGGAGATGCAGATCAAGCTACGTAGAGGTCCTCAGAAGAAGATCCCAAATGGGAACGATGAAGAAGTTGTCGTAGTGGCTGATCAATCAGCAAACGACGCCAGGCCCCTGCCAGAGTTCCTGGCTGCGGCCAGTACACCCATGCCTGAAGACGAAACCACTCCCGAGTGGTCCAACGATGATGAAGACGGTAATGCCAGTAAGGGCGGCGAACACACCGAGGACGATTCGGTACAGGAAGCCGTCGAAGACGAAGACAATGACGACGAGTTCGAAGACGACGACGAGTTCGAAGAGGACGAAGAGGACGAAGAGGACGACGAAGCCAACAACAACTCTCAACGCAGTGCGCCAGCACTGACCGTAGTTCGCTCGAACGACGACGACCTACAAGAGAACTGATGCCTGCTAGCTACCCACGGCGACGGTGGCGGCGCCGCCGGACGGTACGATCGGCTTGGCGTCTTGCACGGCGGCCCGATGTAGGGATCATCCCGCCTGGCCAAACGATCACAATTGTGATCGACCCACCAATGCAGGCACATGAACAGCCGGCAGTGTTTACGCCAAATGCGTTGGATTTACTCCTCCAAGATGTCCAACCAGAGCGTGCAGTACTTGCCAATCAAACCGATCGCGTTGTCGGGTATGTCTTCTTGGTCGTTCCTGCGTCAATCACACGGATCGCAGCCCTGCCGTGGAGTCAAATTTTCACGTATATGCGACAAGAAGGTGGGCTCTTCGATCAGCTCAAGCAACTATTTGGACTTCCACCAAGATTAGCTGGAAAATGACGGGTGCAGCCCGATCGCTCTTGCGATCATGGTAGGCTGCCA
>Ga0187782_10002122_pt1 | contig 14557 bp, 9 predicted proteins | sample 0715_SJ02_MP15_2_FD_132454 | JGI IMG/M metagenome (GOLD analysis project Ga0187782, IMG submission 132454) | Tropical peat soil microbial communities from peatlands in Department of Meta, Colombia - 0715_SJ02_MP15_20_MG | ecosystem: Environmental > Terrestrial > Soil > Wetlands > Peat | place...
AAATGCGGCATTCGGGGAGAAATTCCCTCATTCGTTCTACTTGGCCGCGCCCGGGTGGGCTAGAACCACGTCGAGGGTGCTCACCACTATCTAAGAATCCCCCAACTGTGAAGTCGGTCGCTGTCTTCGTCCCATCGATCGCCGATGTCGGTCCTGTAATACATGTTGGGAATCAGCACGTTCTTAATTCGCGAATAGACTTGAGCCTGTGCTTGCTTCATGGTTTGACCGAGGCCCACCACGACCAAGACAACGCCCGAGGTACCAGCTACCATCCACTGACTATTTACCTGCTTCACGTCCTCGATATGGTATTCGTCGGCCGGAGGCTTCTTGAAGACAATGGCAGCATTTTTTGAAAACGACTCAAAAGTCTCCTTATCGTCAAAAGGGAATGGCGGAACGACAATGCGAACTCCGATTTGGAATCCGCTCTTAACCCGCAACTTGGGATCGTGGCCGCTGCTGAGTTCCCAGAAAAACTGGCCAATCGGCGTTATCATCCCAGCCTGCTGAATGCTGATGGTCGGATAGCCAAACCTGGAGGTAAATTCAAGCGGGTAGATTCCGTTGCCGTTCACGATGCAGTTGACGTCGATGTAGCCGACGTATCCTTCCTCCGCCAGCTTTGTTTCCATTTTCTGCAGCGTCTGGTTGAAAAGCTGGTTCGGCATGCTCCAGAACATCGATGTTCCCATTTCTCCAGTCGGCGGCCCCAGGTTGCCCGGAAAGAGCTTCTTATGCTCGAAATTGACGTTAATAGGATGCACAAACTGTTTGCCATTGAAGAAGGCACCCACAGCCACTTCGACTCCAGTCACCCGGCGCTGAAGTTGAAAGATCTTGATCTCGTCCGAAAAGGCCTTCTTGTAGGCTTCGAGCATCCGAATGACGTCCTGGCCGTCTTCTTCTTCCCCGACGAACAACCTGCGCTTCACATTCTGCGCTTCCCCGCTCGGTTTGATCACATACCGCCCAGGGTTTTGCACCACATGTTCCACAGCATCGTCGAACGAATCGAACTCTTTGTAGGGGATGATGTTCACCCCGGCTTTCTTCAGCTCTTCCTGTCCAAAGGAACGGTCATCCTCCAACCGGTCGCTGTACGCAGTCCCTCCGACCACCTTCTTGCCCATGGCACGCGCTTGCTGCGCTTTTTCTCCCTGGCCGAGCGTGTCATCAAAGATGACAATGTCCGCCCATTCTATGTCCTTCTCCAAGTTGTCGGATTTGGCAACGAAGCCATCAGCGATGTCACGCTCACTCTCTTGTTTAATGAAATATCGAACCTCGTGTCCTTCCTTCGACACTTGCCATGCGATGTCACCGATCAGCCCACTTAACGAATTGAAAAGAAATTTCTTTTTCTCCATAAGGATCTCTCTGACCGCTGATTATCAGGCGAACGTTCAATCCTGCACTACATCAGTGATGTGCATCGTTTGAATCTGTCGCACACGGGAAAGCCTTGCTCAACGAGCTGAGTACGAGTGCAGGCATTGGCAAATGCGACATCTCAGGATTTTCCTCAATGAACTTCTTGTACTGTTGCACCCAGCACTCTTGCATCCAGGTACTTCCAGCCGGAAAACACCACGGGAGTTTAGGCATGACGTCCGTGCGAACCACCACCACCAAGCGAGTACGTTCGGATGTTACGTTTTGCAGGCTGGGGCTTCCATTCCTTCCTTGGCAAGTTTGCGAGAAGTCATTGCCAGTGTCCAATTTTGGCGGAAGTAATTGCCCGAGAGCACAGGAAGACAAAAGCAGCAACAGCAAGGCGAGGTAGCGCATAGATACTGACCCCCAAATCGTAGACCGGCACTTTATCATTTTTCCTCGAGCATTTTCATGCCAGCTTTGACCACCCTACGCGGACTTCAATTCTTTAAGTCACCTTACGGAAACGCTTATTCATGCAGTTGCACACGCGCTGACCGATGATTTCAAAGATTCACACGCTCACGGTGTCAAATGGCAAGAAATGGCTCGTCGGATCGGTTGTCGCCATATCGATTGCGATTAACCGATGGCGCTCCGCGATATGGCGGTCCATGCCAGAGTGATGGGCTGAAAGCAATTACGATCTGTACGAAGCATGCGGCGCTGCGGCCCTGACGGTTGGTACAGAGAGAAACGTTCAAGCGAAGAGAACTTGGGAGGAGTTTCGGTTACGCAGTGGCCGAAAGGGGAAATGACCACATGGAAATTTCCACAGTAAGCATGGCCTGATCGCCAAGTGACTAGTGAACGACTCAGGACTGAGAGGACGCTCACCGGACCTTGAGCGTTCGGACCATCTTGACCTCCGTGGCCAGCGCGGCTGGTCATTACTGGTAAATCGAGCCTTGTTGCGCCATTCGGCCTCTCCACAGCGGCCACAATTGTGGCAGAATGCTCTAAGATGTTCTCTATGGCTCGTTGGCAACATCATCGGAAGTTACTGTAAACAAAGGATGGCGGTGTAGCTCAGGTGGCTAGAGCGACGGTCTCATAAAATGTCGAGAAGCGCGGTCATGGCGTGTTTTGATGGAGTTAACGTTTGGAATCCTGGGTGCGTTGGCATAGGGTTGGGGGTATTCGGGACGGATTGTTCCCCGGAATGTTCCCCGGTTCCCGCGCTTCTCACACGACCGCACACACAAGGGGGGAGTGGTTCTTGGGGAGCGCCAGACGGGCTCTCTACTGCCGCAGACCGATAATTTCGCGGGGTTGCTGTCATGCAGCTCCGGGCACATTCGCGGCCGATTTGGTTGAAGCCCCGTTAACAATCACTGGCACAGTCACGACGATTTTGGTCCCCTCGCCAGGTCTCGATTCGATATTAAATCGACCCTGGACTAGATGCACCCGCTCCTGCATGCTCACCAGCCCCAGTCCTTGATTTTTCATGGCTTCTGCCACGTCGAAGCCTGCACCGGCATCGCTCACTACCAATTGCACCTCATCCGCCGTAGCGTTTAATCTCACGGCGAATTCCCGCGCCCCACTGTACTTCGCCGCGTTATGCAACGCCTCCTGCGTCACGCGAAATAAGCATAGAGAAACCTGCGTGGGCAACTTACGCGGCACACCCTCCTCCTTGAAGTCGACGCTCACGTCATATTGTTTGGCAAACTCTCGACAGAAGCCCTTGAGCGCCCCCACCAGACCCAGGTAATCGAGTTTCGAATAGTGCAACTGGTGGGACAGGGACTGGATGTCCTTGGCAATGTCCGAACAATGTTGCCGGATGTCGTTCAGGCGTTCTCTCGTGGCCTCTACCGATCCGTTCGCACTGCAGTTCGCCTGGGCCAACTCCATCGACAACAACGCCAACTTCTGGGAAATGTCGTCATGCAACTCTCTCGCGATTCGCTTGCGTTCCTCATCCTGGGCTTGGAGCAGTCGACCACCCACTGTTTGGAGTGCTTCTTGGGCCAACTTCTGATCGGTGATATCAATGGCTGAGCCGATGAGCCCGGCGAACGACCCGTCTCCATTTACTCTCGGCGACGCTATATCAAACATCCACCTGTAGACTCCATCGTAGCGACGAAGGCGATACTCCTTGGAAAACCGCTGATGGCTTTCTAAAGCCCATGCAAGCGCCTCCTGTACGTTTTTAAGATCATCCGAGTGTACATAGGCCGTCCAGTCGTTGCCGTACCCGGTATCTGGACCTGGGCCGGTAAAAGCCACTCGCTGGTCATTCAGGTAAGTGATCTTTCCTTCCTCGTCGCACATCCAGATCAGTGAGGGCGTTGTGTCCGCCATCACACGGAAACGTTCTTCGCTTTCGCGCAGCACAGCTTCCGCCCTGTGTTTTCGTGCTCGCTGCCACAACAATCCAAAGATCAATAAGGCCTGCACAACGATCACGGCAATAGCAGTAAGAAAGTATTTGTGGTCGCGCTCCCAGAGAGTCGGCTCCCGGTACAAAACAACGCTGCCCGGCGGCAAAGCCGACTCTGGGATATGCCAGCGTTGAAGCTGTCGCCAATCCACACGAGGATGTTGCGTACGGTAATTCACCACCGGGATGTCGTCAGGCCGCTCTCCGGACAAAACTCTTCTCGCCAGCTCCGCTTCTAACGGGGCTAGATTTTCGAAGTCAACTCGATTCCCCCCGATACCGCCGCGATTCAAACAGATGTCTGCCCAGAGGCAATAGGTCGGGCGTCGTTGTCCGACTAAGGCGAGGAGGTCGTAGCTTCCGATCACCGGCTGACTTGAAGCGTCTTGAATTTCCTGAAATAAAAGAAGTGTATGGGGCGAAAGGGAATCAACCCTTTGAAGAAGTTGATCAGGCGGGAGTGCAACGAGATCGATTTCCTTTATCGTGTCTCGATGTCGCACCAGTTCGGCGTGGATAACCGTCAGCCAGTGCTTCTCCCACGCTGAATCGTTGGTGATAACTGCGACCACTTTTGTATCTGGGTGCAGATCCAGCGCCAAGTCGATTGTGGCTCGCGCGTCCGTGTTGACCGTGACACCAGTTACACCGGGCCACCTCTTCTGTACCACCGGCCAGGTGACGTCGACCTCAAAGAAGACTATTGGGACTCCCGGAAACAGCCGGTCTCGATATTTCAAAATAAAATCGAGCGCCGCAGGTGACTCTGGCATCACGAGGTCCAGCTTCTGCCCGCTGTACCTACTTTGTAGCGCTTCGGCTACGGCATTCTCGTACGCCTCATCGTCGAAACTCTTGCCTTCGAGATACTCAACATAAAAGTTGACCGGCCAGGGGCTGTGAGTTCGCAGCTCGGATTCGAGCGAGTTTACTTCACCGGTAAAGGTCCGGTCGGAAGAGCTGTATAGAACCAAGACGTTCTTCTGCGTAATCGCCTCTTGCGCCGAAACAGGGTGCGAAAGAGTCACACATACGAGAGCAGTCAGAAGGCACACACAGGAAGCCAGTTTCGAACCCTTTACCCGAAGACCAAGTACATAGGTGAGACTAGGGATAAGCAATCCGTGCACTGTCTGCCCCCAAAATTACTTCCATTGGCAGAGATTATAGCCGTGTCCTTGCACCCAGTTGCAGCGATTTCGCGGTCGCCACTGTGTTGGCACCTAGAACAAGATCTTCAGTGCCAACTGCCCCACCCTCGGATTTACGGCTGCGCTGCTTATAATCCCGAAAGACGATGATCCGAAAGTTGTATTGGGATTGGCAAACTGAGGATGGTTGAGAGCATTGAAGAACTCCGCTCGGAACTGAATGCTACTGCCTTCCTTCGGTCGGGATAGCGGAATTGAACGTGTTACTCCACTGTCAATATTGAACTGCCCCGGACCATTCACGATTCCGGTGGCACTATCGCCGAAGTCGGTCCCGATACCGTCTGCGCCAATCACGGGCGGCGACGTGAAACAAGAGGCGTTGAAATAGTTACTCAGTTTGCTTTCGACCGATCCAGGTCGGAGCAGATCCGATTTGTTGCAGCCGGCTGCCAACTGCGCCCGGTCTTCGCTAATGCCAAATACATTCGTCAGGTTGTTGTAAGCAATCGTAAGAGCGGCGCCGGATTGAATAGTAAGTACGCCAGATGAAGACCATCCTCCAAACAAAACCTTTGCGACGCCCTTGGACGGTGACGGGAGAGCGTATACAGCACTCAAGACGAATCGGTGTGTACGGTCAAAGCTTGCCCTTCCCCAACGTTGCGCTGGCGAATTCTGATCGCCTAGCGTGATTGTGTTCCCCGCTGATATGCGATTGCTGTTGCTGCCATCTGTATCTAGCGTCTTGGAGAAAGTATAGGAGGCTAGCATTTCGAATCCGTTGCTCAGTGGCTTCTTCAAGCTAGCCTCCAGAGCGTTGTACCAGGACGCGCCCTCTGATTCGACTACATCCAGCAAATCGGGAGGGATTCCCTGAACAGGAACCCGTTCGCCGATGTTTGCCACCGTATTTGAACTGATTCCTCGAATTGGGTGGGCGCCCGAGGCCGAAAGCGCTTGGTTCAAAGAACGCGTTCTCAACAGATGCGTGCCCCGAGATCCGACATATCCAATCTCCAACACCCAGTCCTTAGCGAGCTCAACCTGACAATTCATGCCGTATTGTTGAATGATCGCAGGGCGAAAATTAGGAGATGCAGTAGAGATCGTGACATCGCTAGTTGGCGAATACGCAGGAAAATACGGAAAAAACCCGGCGGTGGGAAACGGCTCCTGAAACGGCTCGCTGAGGGTTGCGGTAGCATTCGAGAGGCCGATATTCGCATAAAGAATTGAAAAAGGCGCTCCAAAAACGTTTTGAAAGAACGCCTGACCTGTCGGCTGTGAAAAGTAAATGCCGTAGCCTGCCCGAACAACGAGCCTCGATACTCCACTTAACGGTTGCCAAGCGAACCCAATTCTCGGGGCTAGGCCATTCTGCCGGTTGCCCAGGGTTGCGGCATCGTTTCCGGCACGGATGACGCCAGAAGGCACGGGGTAAGGGTAATTCGCCGCCACCACGTATCCTGCCAGGCTTCCTGACGCAGGCGGGTTAGGATTCGCCAAGTTAATGTCAAAGGCGGAGTTGCGGCCCAGGGTATCGTTGTACTGACCAATCCTCTCATACCGCAGACCGAGATCCAGGGTTAATGCCTTGGTTGCACGAAAGTGGTCACCCACAAACACAGAGCCGTTCCAGCTGCGGTATTCGCGGCCCAGCAATCCATAATCGTCCACGGATTCATAAACATTGCTGAAAAGAGTTCCGTTTTGCTCCGCATTAACCCCTAGCAAAAAATCGGGCCAGCTGAGGAATTGAACCAGTGTTCCGATTCCGATGATGTTCAAATCGTCATGAATTCGAGAGAGAGATCCGCCAACCTGGATCGAATGCCGCAGGTGCGAGTATGTCAGCGTGTCGGATAGATAGAACCGCTTCTGATTGAAGATGCGAGGAGAGGCACCGGTTAAGTTAATCGAGCCTTCAATGCCGAGACCTGGCAGTCCGTTGTTGTCATTCAGGGTGCCAGCTGCGACTCCGAGATCAGACCACTGGAACGGTGACTGAGCCGAAGTAGAGCCGAATGTGTTGGTGTATCCAAACCGAAATTGATTGAGCAGTTGTGGCTTCATGAGCCCTACCCAGGAGACAGAAAAGACCCGAAAGCGGTTATTAATTTCGCTTGGAAAGCCCGAGATATTGTCCGCTCCAGCTACTGCATTGCCGGGAAACGTAACATTCATATTGCCGTCAGACCACATAAATCGGGCTGCAAGATGGGAGTTTTGCGAAAGATTCGCATCTAGATTTGCCAGAACCTGATCCGCATTGTAGTGACAGGGCGTGCTGATCGTGCTGCGCCCCTGGCTGGCTGGCGGTAACGAAGGATTGATCACCTGCGGAGTGGGAATAAGATAAGAACCGTCAGGCAGCTTGGAGTTCAGAACTTGTAACGCCACTGGATTAATGTTTGATCCGTCCGACCTGACTGCCACCCCGCCGAATGCTCCGCTCATTCCTCCAAAGAGAGCCCCAAGCGCCTGCGCCGAGCGATCGTTTGTAAGAGGAGGCAGGACAATGGTTCCGGAGCATGCGATCCGCGGCTGATCTGCCGCTAGGCCGTTAATCTGCCTCGTTCCTTGGTAAGACCCGAAGTAATAAAGCAGATTATGCAGAATTGGTCCACCGATCGTGCCGCCGAATTGGTTCTGTTTCAAGTCAGGACGCGGCAGGTCCGCTTGCTCGCGAAAGAAATCGTTAGCATTCAGGAAATTATTGCGCAGGAATTCAAAGACGCTTCCGTGAATGCTGTTCGTGCCGGACTTGGTGATGAGGCTGACGCTAGCACCAGCATGCTCTCCAAACGATACATCGTACAAACCTGTCTGGACCTTAAATTCCTCAATTGCATCGGGGCTAGGAATGGGCACGCCGCCGCTGGCAATGTTGCTCGCTTGAAGGTCGGTGACCGGGACCCCGTCGAACTCATAGCTGTTGTCGTAAGAACGGGAACCATGGACGAAAATTCCATCGTTGCCGGCGTCAACTTGTGCCAGCCCACTGCCGCCCGGTCCCAACTCGCCCGCATTGTTGACGCCGCTCGAAACCCCAGGTGAGAGAGCGACAATCTGCGTGAAATTTCGCGCTGCCAGAGGTAAGGACCGGATCATGTTGGCATCGACAACACGCCCCAGAGCGACCGAGTCAGCTTGGAGCTCCGAGACATTTGCGTGAACATCTGTTTCTTCGGGACTTCCGACAATTTTCATGGAAATCGACACTCGAATGCTCTCCGTCACGGGAATTTCCACTGAGTTCGATTGCACTTGGGAAAAACCATCTTTCGTGACCGTCACTTGATACGTTCCCGGGGGCAGGAGCGGCAGCGCGAAACGCCCATCATCGTCGCTAAGAGTTGAGCGACTCACGGCCATACCTTGATTGCTCGCTTGAACCGAGGCTTGAGCAATTCCTCTACCGGAAGGATCCAGAACCTCACCGAACACGGCACCCGTCGCGGCCGTTTGGCTCAGGGCTCGCGGGGTCAAACCAACCAGGGTCCAGAATAGTATTTCAAGAAACAGCTGAACGACATGCCTAGATCCTTTCGCGCAGAGACGGTTCGGGCGGGAAACCCCAATGTCCACAGCCCATATGTTGGATCGACTAGCGCTGATCCTCGAACTCATGCAGCGTCCCCCGAACGCTAATCGCTTAGAAAAACTGCTGCTGAGACGGACGGATGGCACGCGACACGGAAAGCCACCTAGCATATTTACTAGTGTCCCGCATGCAACTGTCAAAACTACCAGGGGCCGCCAAACCTCCTTTTCGAGACTGACACGAGTAAGCGGGTATTGATTTCTACGATCCCTCGGACAGAGGATGGGAGATGCCAATGAACTCAAGTTCTTCAAATCAGCCACCGTCCAACCCTGTTTTAGCCAGGCAGGAAGCCTATCTGACTATCAAAGTGCGCTTTTAACAGTGATAAAACGAACCATAAGAAACAATGAGCGACGGTCACGCTGACCGGCGTGTTAACAATAGCCATTTGTAATCAATGAGATGCTAATGCCGTGGAACACCCGGGGAACATTTGCGCCCTCAATTTAGCAACGACTTAGCAGGCGCGTAGCACGCACTTAGCACGCGGTTAGCGACCGGGCACCATCCTTACTTTTGGCAACCATGCGGGGATACGCAACCCGCGATCGCGCCGGTGCGCCGGGGGTGCCCCCCCCCAAGGCCGCGATCGGGAGCTCGGGGAATCACTCTTATGGGGTTCCAAAAGGGGGTCTTTAAGACCACCGTTTTTAGGCCGTCGCCACCGACCCACACCGGATGACCACCCGTGGCGGCGCGGCGCGTGGCATGGTGATCTCTTCTGCAAGGAGCATGGAAACTGCCGGAGCTGTTGGACATAAAATAATCGCTGAACTCAAAGACGATGATTTTCTCTATCCAATACTGCCCATAGAAAATATCGCTAAGGACGTTTTAGCCTCGGTAGTTCGGCAGGAGAGAAGTGACGCTCAATGTCTAATCGCCATCAGGCAGCCTGTGCCGCAATTGTTCCTATTTCAGTTTGGAAACATAAACAACGAGTACGGGCGGATTTGCCAAAAAATGGAAAGCATTGCGATTGCTGGCGACAATCTGAATGCCGCGATATTTTGGGGAGAACGCTATTATGCGAGATTACCTATTGAGCAGCTCATCCCACTTGCTGCCCATCTGATTGTCTGTGCTCACAAACTCAATACAGCAACGATTGATGGACTGGAAATTGTGCTGTGCACCACCTCCGCGATTCGTCGCCTATCGGCTGAATCCATCGAGGAGCTGAAAGTTAAAGCCGACGAATGGGATAAAACCATTAGCAAATTGTTCCTAAACCATCGCCAGCAATTCACCTATGCTCCAGACGTGGTCGGTTAACCTCGCTTCCATACCGGGTGCGTCTAGTTACGAGACCCCATGCCACGAATCTGCCGCAAGCAATTCAAAACATTCTGGTCGTTGCGGTTGAATCCGCTATTGCTGCCAAAAAAATTTGGCCATCACACTTCTGCTCTCATTGGATTCAAAATCCGTGTTCAAAGCGACCAAGACCAACGCTTGTCGCAGCAGGGTTGGCGTCTGAGTTTGCCAATCGCACCGGCCTGTGGGCACGACAGCGGTTAGCTTTCTTCCTTGCCGTTGGCCGCTGCCAGCTTCTTCATACCCGCTTTGAATGCTTCGACACTGATTGCCTTTTTGTAGACGTTCAATGTCGTGGTCATGGTTTTGTGACGCAGCAATTGCTGTGCGACCGCCGCACTGCCAGTCGCTTCGATCGCGCTCGTAGCTGCGCCACGGCGACCGGCATACAAAGTTTTCCATTCCAGCCCTGCACTCTTCACAATCGGGCGGATCTTCTTGCCCAGGAGATTCCCGAGATCATGAAGATGTGAACCGTCAGCATTCTGGAATAGAAATCCTTCGGTCGGACGCCCGGACCTTTCCCACCACAACTTGAGTGGAATGAGAATACGTTGGTCAACCAATGGCAGATCAGCAATGCTCTCCTGCGTCTTCGGCGTGTCGAGATGTCCGCGCACTACTGAGCGACGAATGTGTAACCATTCCTTATCGAAATCCTCCCAGCGCAATCCCGCGATCTCCCCAGGCCGCAATCCAAGGAAGCAACTCAACGCCATGATTAGCTGACAATCGACGTGATCCACAAGAGCGCTGATGATGTCCTCAGCTTCCTCGATGGTGTAATGCTGAGTGCGCGGCGACTCAATGGCATCATCCGGCATCTGGACATCATGCCAGGGATTCACCTTGATCCGCTGTTCAACGACCGCACGCTTGAAGATCGAACCGCCGAGCGCCTTGATGTGCTTCAATGTCGTTTTGGATTGCGTGCCGGTCAGGGATTCGAGGAATCGCGTGCCCATGGACGGCTCGTATTCATTGAGCATCAGCTTGCCAAGATGACCGGCCAGGTGTTGCCGCCAGATTTGTTTGTAACCTCGAACGGTTGAGGACCTCTTTCGTGGCTTGCCAGTCAGCGGTAAAACTTCCTCGCAGTATGGCAGGTATCGCTGTTCCCAGAACTCCGTGACCAACATGTCTTGCCGTACACGCCCGGTGCTTTGCTCGTTGACACGGGCGGCGTTGAGAATTTTGTCGCGTAGGTGTTCCAGGTTCTTCGGCGCGACGATCTTGCCATTCTTGCGCCGGGGCCGGTGTTCTTCCTTACGCGCTTCACATGACGGATGATGTTCCGAACCATTCGGCGTGCAGAGTCGCACGCTCCGGTGAATCCGCCGAACACTTCCGCCCTTGAGTTCCGATGTGCGATACTTCAGATACCATGCCCCTTTATCCTCACGCCAGAAAATGCAGCCTCGTTGCATCGACGATTCTCCCCTTTTCTGGCATGATTTTAGCAGAATGTTCCCCAATGTTCCCCAGAACCTTGGTAACCTATTGTGGCGGTGTAGCTCAGGTGGTTAGAGCGACGGTCTCATAATCCGTAGGTCGTTGGTTCGAGTCCAACCGCCGCCACCAATCAAACGACAGTAAACCGGGCGTTTACTGAATCAAGGCTGTTGGCTTTCTGCCGATTTTGTGGCCACTTCGTTTCCAGTTTCAGAGGGGACGGTATCTCCGTTGCCAATTGCAAGTTTTTGTAGATTTGCCATGGCTGCGCGAGTGTCGTCGGCTGCGCTCAAAATCGACTCACTCAAGATGAAATGCACCGCCGCTCCATTGTTCGGGAGCGGCATCGCTGATGGTTTCGGTGAAGTCCCAGCGGTGTCCGTAAAAGTCCTGAGCGTTGTATTGGCGCTCGCCATAGGGTTGCTCTTGGGGTTCAGTCAAGATGATGGCGCCATTCTGCCGCGCGCGCTCGCAGTGACCATCAGCATTTTCGATGCGAACCTGAACGATATGCGAACCGTTGGGCGCTGCGTTGCCTTCGGCGATTGTAAAGCAGCCATCGCCGGCCTTCATCTGAATGCGGTGATTGGCGATGCGGAGACGGACGGCGAAGCCGAAAGCCTTTGACAGCCAATCGGCCGCTGCACCGGGGTCGGGGTAAATCAGCACAGGAATCACGACACAGGGCGGCACAGATCGGTTGAACCGCATTCGAAAACTTTATCACTTACGACGCGCCGATCCCTCAAGCAAGCTCGATCAATTCAGCACGAACCGGTTCCTCCGCAAGCTTGCCCTGAAAAGCTGCGAAGGTCCTTGTGGCGTATTCCTCTTGTAGATGAGAATCGTATGCGGCTTGCGAGGAAAAGACCGCGAAGAAAATAAGCGTGTTGGGATCATCCTTTCGCGTGGTCTGGTAGTAAGCCTCTACCCCTTCTGCCGCGCTTGTCGGCAGCCTATTTTTGTGAGCGGCCTGCAGAATCTCGTCGCGGTACTGCGGCAATACCTTCACTTGCAATAACCGCATGACCTTTACGTTCTTCATATGAGGCGCCCTGGTTACGGCCTGTGGCCTGAGCCGAGCGTACTGCCGCCACACTACTCGTAGCATGGCAACGAAGGGCACAGAGAGGTAGATGCCCACGATGCCGCCGATCGCTCCACCCACCATCACCGCAAAAATAGCCATCACCGGACGGATTTCGAGTTCGTGGCCCATGACGCGAGGCGAAATCCAATAGTCCATCAGCATTCGCCAAAGACCGATGAGGGCGGCCATCCAAATCCAGTGCGCGTGCGTTATCACGCCGATGCTGATTATCACTACGGCCGAAATCATCCACCCGGCGACGGGGATAAACTCGAGAATACCGGCGAGGAGGCCGAGGGCCAGAAAATGAGAGAAACCCAGCAGGAGACTAGCAAGCGAGAAGAAGACGAGCGAGAATCCCACCAGGGTTACCTTTGCCCGGATGTAGTGATGTAGCATGGAGTCCAATTTGCGGGCGAGAGACTGGATCTCCTCGAAATTGTCTTTCGTGGCAACCATGCGAATCAGCGAATCCACCATATTTGCGCCGTCACTGAGGAAGAAGATGGCGAGGATGGGTATTACGATTGAGCCCGCGAGGGCAGAAAAAGCTGACCCCTCCCATCCTCTGGCTACACCCTCGATACTTGCCCGGTGCTGAATGAGAAGCGACTTGAGGCGCTGCTGCTGAGGCTCGCTCCAGCCATATTTGCCGCCGATTTGCGAGGCGATTTCACCGGTCGAAATTCCGGCAACCAATGTGGGCGTTTGTTTCGCGAGCTTCGTCATCTTCTCAAGCGAGCCGGGCGCCACGAGGTGGATGACCAGCGGGATGAGGATCAGGAGGTAAAGATAGGCCGCTGCCACGTGAGGGCCTCTGAGGTTTCTGAAAATAAAGGAGTGGCGCTGCAAAAACCGGACGACCGGATCGATCAGATATGCGAAGAGAATCGAGAAAGTAAAGATCACGAGCACGCTGCGGGCGACATAGACGATCGCAAGCACGACCGCGAAGAGCAGAATGATGCAAAGTACGTTAACTGTGCGGCGACGACGGAATGCCATGTGCCTCCCCGACAAAGCGACGGCCTTGAGACTACTGCGTTTGACTCTCCAGCTTCTGCTTGATTGAAGCCAGCGCCCGCTCAAGAGAAGAGCGGGTTTTGTCGACGGCGACCTTGCGCACGATGCCTCCTTTCAATCCCGTGAGACCGGCCTGCTGGGAACCTTTGAGCGTGATCAGATAGAAGCCATGCAGACCCGGAGCGTCTGTGGCTCGGACGCACACGGTCAAGTCCAGCGCGGTTTCGAAGTAATGGCTCGCATAGAACTGCTTCACGGCGACCGCGTAGGCAGGCTTCCTGGGACCCGTGCCCTGGAAAAGGATGGCTTGCACGATGCGAAGCGTGGGCTTCAAGCCGAAATTGATCTTTTCCCAATAAAACTGGGTCTGGATCTGGTCCGATGGCGCAGTAGGGTAATCGAGCAGATAGCGATCCAGCTCCGGCAGATATACCGGCAGCGCCTTGGACCGGTCGAGCAAGGAGGCGAACGTCTCGGCGACGGCCGTGGGATGTTTCTTATCACGATAAGTGCCGAGGGCTTCGTTTCCGCCGTGGATGTACTGCTGAAGAGCTTCGAGGGCTATTTGCTGAGCGAGATGGTTTACCTGGTCCGCGGTATCGGGTGCGGACCAATTCACCTGTTTCTGAAATTCCTCCATCGCCTCGGCGGGAAGCTGGACCTCGCAGCTGCCAGGCTTGCAGTTCTTCAGTTGCTTGATGTCGTCGTCATCAAGCGTGAAGCCCTCGAGATCGGAGAGCCGCGGCGGATCGCTAAATTTACGGATCGCGAGATAACCGGGTAGCTTGCGGAGCTGGTCGATATCCGAAGCAAACCTTAGGTAGCTCTCCGGAGTGGAATTAATGTAGACAGACCCGAAGACGAAGACCTCGTCCGGAGTGGGGGCGTCAATTATTTTGGCGATCGCTTGGCCGCTGCGGATGGAGGCGATCTGATCGTCGGTGAGCCCGATGTATTCGCGATAGAACTTGTCCGGCTCGGCGCTTTGGCCGCTGGCCGACTCCCGCCCGCCGGAGACCGAAAACAGGGGCAGCTGGAGCAAGAAAACAATCGCGGCGAGCCGAAGACCGATTTGCATG
>Ga0187782_10002126_pt1 | contig 14548 bp, 12 predicted proteins | sample 0715_SJ02_MP15_2_FD_132454 | JGI IMG/M metagenome (GOLD analysis project Ga0187782, IMG submission 132454) | Tropical peat soil microbial communities from peatlands in Department of Meta, Colombia - 0715_SJ02_MP15_20_MG | ecosystem: Environmental > Terrestrial > Soil > Wetlands > Peat | place...
TCTCTTCGCCCCCGAGCTCATCGTCATTGAGCTCGTCGACGCCGCCCTCGTCGCTCTCGAACGCGCTCTCCTCGTCGAACATCCCTTGCTTGGCGCGCCGCCTCCCACCGAGCACCCGCCGGTGCGCACACACGCCAGCGCCGTCCTGCGCCGCGCCGACCGACTCCGCGGCGCTCTCCGCGCCTACAGGCGCGTCGTCAACGATGCCTTGCGGCAGGCCGAAGAGCGTGATTCGCCCTTCTGATCCCCGCGTCCCCTAACGGTTCCCGATTGCGAGCCCCTCCACCGGAAAGTTCTTCAAACCTACGGAAGAGTGGGCTAGGAAAAGCCGATGCGTATGTCTCGGCTTGCAGTCATTGCCTTGGCCGTTGGCCAATTCATCGCCTGCTCGTCCTCGTCATCGAACAATGGGTCCCCTGGCACGTCGACTTCAACGAGTACGAATACGTCGAGCGGCGGAAGCTCTTCTTCGCCCGGCTCGTCTTCTGCGAGCTCCGAGAGCGATGGCGGTGCGACGACCACGGGGCCCGACGGCTCGGCAGTCACCCTGTGCACGGATAGTAACATCGTTGGGGTCTGGACCCTCGCGGCAGCCAACGGCGCTAGCATCGTGGTTACCATGCGTGACGGCACCTTCACCGCGGACTACTTCGCCAACGGAGCGGGCGGGGTTCTGGAAGAGGGGATCGTCACGGGAACCTACACCGTGGCGAACGGGATCTGGACACTGACGGCAACAGAGTTCAGTTGCCCGGCCGGCTCCTTCCCATCCCAGGTCGGTGCATGCAGCATCGGAACCGATGGCGTCCTTGTCTCCGTTGACGTATCGAGCAACATCACCTCCGTCTGGGTTCCCCAGCCGGCAGGTTTCGCCATTGATGCCGCTGCGGCCACTCTCGGGTGCTTTGCCGACTATCCGAACGGGTTCGCACCGTATTCGTCGATGTCGCCCGTCGAATAGGACCCAACGTTCGGCGAGATCATCACGTCGGTTCGTCTGAAATTTCCAACTGTTGGACAGCGCGGTCACGAACTCCTTTAGTCCGGGCGCAACGACGCTCCTCGTTTTGGACGGGCTGGTTCAGTCCGCTGGACTGGGGCTCATCATCTGGGCCTCGCGTGGCGATCGCCCGCGCTCGTGCGGGCAGGGCGCCGGCCTCGTCGGGTCCTTCTGAAGGCCAGGCCCTGCGGGCGCCAAGATCTCGCCAGCGCTCATCCAACACCCCCAGTACGACGCAGTGCCGGCGCTGTCCTGCGTCGCGCAGCACTCCTTCGCGGAGCCATCCGCGCCAAGGGGCACGTCGTCAACGACATCTTATGCGAGGCAGAAGCGCGCGATTCGCCCTCCCGACCCCCTCGTCTTTCTCGATTGCCGGCACCTCAGAATTCGTGACGACGCTCAGGCCGTGAACCGAAGAGCCGGATGCGGGAAACCCGCACGTCCGGATCTGTGGGGGCCCCGGCGGGCGACCGCCGGGGCTACCCGACAAGCTTTCCATCCGGGCGGTTTCATGGTTGAGCGTCGTGGATGGTTGATCGAACGAAGTACCCGACAGATCTGACGGACGCTGAGTGGAAGCTGATCGGCCGGATGGTTCCGGAGCCGAAGATCGGCGGGCGACCGGCGAAGTACGAGCGACGCGACGTCCTGGACGCGATTCGGTACGTGGTGCGGTCGGGATGCGCGTGGCGCCTGTTGCCCCACGCAATAGCTGAGGCATCCACGCGGAAAAAGACGGCCGCCGTGTCTATCGTGGTCGTCGAGGTCCTAGGCGCAACCGCCGCCACGGCAGCAGCACGCCCGCGCCATCTCCGACGGCGCTTCCGGCGACGGCGGCTCCCGGTGCCATTGGCTCACAGGAGGCTCTTGATCTCTCGCTCGAGGACGGCTTCTTCGTTGTCATGGTAGCCGAGGTGAACGAAGCGAATTTTCCCGCTGCGGTCGAGGATGAACGTCGAGGGCATGGCCTTGGGCTGCCATCGGGACGCAATCGTCTTGTTTTCATCCCACACCAGGGGGAACTTTGCGCCAAGGTTGGCAGCGAAGTCGCGGATGCCCGAATTGTCGTCGTCCTCCGAAACTCCCACGACCTGAACGCCGTCCGCGCCGTACTTGGCGTTGAGGGCTTCGAGCTTGGGGAACGATTTTTTGCAGGGCTCGCACCAGGTGGCCCAGAAGTCCACGACGGCGATCTTGCCCGAAAGGTCATGCAGCGCGAGCATGCGATTGCCCGTCACCGTCTTCTCTGCGAAGTCCGGCCCCGGCTTGCCCAATAGCGGGTGAACGGCCTCGCCTGAAACGTTCGGACCCTCGGACTCGGACGCCGCGCTGCCGCAGGCCGCGAGCGCCGAACCGAGGATGATTGCGAAGAGGACACCGCAAGAGCGAATCGAGAACTGCCGATGCATGAGGGATTGTGCCTTTCTTGTTGACGATCTCGTTGCCGCGACGCGCAGTGAGCCGCACGCACGCGTCCTCGTCCCATCGAAGGGGTGGCGACCGAGACGCCCCCGCGGCCGACTGTGGAGCCGTCCCGGCGGCTGCTCCAGGCGCTTGCCCATCGAAAGCCAGTGGGCGAAGTAGTCCGCCATGTTGAAGCCGCAGTAGGGCCGCATCGCCATCGGATCGTTACGCCCCGCACCCGCCGTACCGGCGGCTGCGACGCTCTCGCAGACGAGCGTCGCGCCAACGTACACGCCATGGGCCCAGGTCCGCGTCTCGTACACCAAAGGCGCCAGCCGCGCGTGCCGGCTGCCAAAGAGGATCGCGGAGATGGGCACCCCCGTCGGGTCCTCGAAGCCCGCACCGACCAAGGGGCAGTTGCGTGCGGCGGCCGTGAAACGCGCATAGGGATGCGCAGCCGTTCGCTCGCGCCCTGGGTCCACCGCCGGCCGCGCCAGTCGGTGAGCGCTTCGCCGTCGCGTAGCGGCGAGAGCCCCTCCCACCACGGCGTCCGGTCGTCGCGCAGCGCCGCGTCCGTGAAGATCGCGTCCTGACCCATCATCGCGACCAACGTCGGGTTCGTTCTTGGATTCGCTTCCGCAACGAGGCCGGAGAACCCCGCCTCGGGATTGATGGCCCGCAACGTGCCGTCGCTGCCGACGTTCAGCCAAGCCGCGCCGTCGCTCACCGTCTCGATGTTCCACCCAGCAAGGCTCGGCGCCAGCATCGCGAGATGGCTCTTGTCGCAGTCGCTCGGAAAGGCGGCTGCGACATAGTGCCTAATGCCTTTCGAATTGGTGATTCCGACGATCGCCATGTTTTCGGCCAGCCAGCCTTCGTCTCGCGCCTCGGCGCTGGCCATTCGCAGCGCATGGCATTTGCGGCTCAGAATCGCGTGGCTCCCGAAACCCGAGCCGATGCTCCAAATCGTCCCCCGCTGGGGGAAATGACACACAAACCGGCGCTTGGGGGACAAATCCCCGAGACTGTGAATGCCGCGCGTGAAGCGTCGGTCGTTTCCGAGGCGGGTGAGCGCGACCTCACCCATCCGCGTGAGCATCCGCAAACTTGCCGCCACGTAGGCACTGTCGGTGAGCTGGACACCGACGCGGCTGCAGCGCGACCCGAGCGGGCCCAGCACGTACGGCACGACGTACATCGTCCGGCCCTTCATCGCGCGGCCAAACAAAGGCCACACGTGGCGCTGCGCTTCGTCCGGATCCGTCCACTGATTGGTGGGCCCGGCATCGATTCGGTGATGCGAGCAGATGAACGTCGTGTGCTCCGCCGGCGCGGCGTCGGTCGGACTCGAGCGAACCAGAACACTGCGCGGAAAGAGCTCTTCGTTCAGCCGGAGTGCGGGGCCGTCAGCGACCATCCGGTCCTCCAGCGACCGCGCCTCGAGCGCGCTGCCGTCACACCAGCGAATCGCGTCGGGCTTGGTGTGCTCGGCAACTAGCAACACCCACGACCCCAGTGATTCGTTCAGCATGCGTGCTCTCGTCGCCCCAGCGCAATGATCGTGCCTTGCTCAGTCGTAGAGTCTACGAGCGTGGGCTGGGTCCCGCTCCGCGCTCTCGAGAAGCGCGTGCAGGCGGTCGAGGACGGCCTCGAGGCGCGCCCCTAGCGGTTCGGCTTCGAGCAAGGCTTGACGGTCGGCGACCGGCAGGTGAACGAAAAGACCCGCGACGGCACCGGGAAGGTCGCAGGCAGAGCCCGACGCCAGGACGGCGGCTCGAGCCCGCGCCGCGTGCAAGCAACGCGGCCTGCGCGCAGTGAGCTCCGTGACGGTTCGACGAATGGCCGATGCGAGCGCCTCCTCAAGCGGCGCGTCCTGCGGCGGGTCGGCCAGCCGTGTCACCCGGGCCTCGCGAAAGGGTTCCCAGCGAACGTACTCAACGGACCGGATGCGTTCCCGTCCCCGAAGGATCGCGACCCAGCGGCCGCAGCACGCGCTCTTGGTCACCGCTGTGATCTGCGCGACGGTCCCGACGGGGTACAGGTCCTCGTGCGACCGGGGATCGGCCACCCGCGCCGCGAACACGGCGATGCGGCCTTGGTCCGAGCCCCCGACAACCGCGCGGACGGCGGCCATCGCGGGGTCGGTCGCGAGCAGGAACCCGCAGCGCATCCCCGGGAAGACGACGCCGCCCAGCGAAGCGAGCACGGGAATTGCGGTCACGGAGCACCTCCTCGAGAGGATCGCAGCGACCCGGCCCGTCGAAGCCAGGCCGCGAAACAGGACTTACTTTACTACTTTTGCGCGGCGTGTCAGCTTCGGTCGTACACGGGGTCCGGTCCTCATCGATCGAGCAGGCGTCCGTCGAGGCTGCTCGGAGTCCGGAGCGGATGCAGCGGGTCCTCGACCATGTCCGCAAGCGTCGACTGCCTCAGCACGCGTAGCATCGCATGCTGCGCCCGCCGCCACACCGCGTTGATGCGGCACACGCCATGACTGGGGCATTTCTCCGCGAGCAGGAGACATCCGGCCTCGTCGATGGGCCCCTCGAGCGCTTGAACGACGTCGAGCGGACAAATCTTTTCCGCAGGTCGGGTGAGGGCGAACCCGCCGCGGACGCCGCGCGTGGACTCCAGCAGGCCCGCCCGCACCAGCACTTGAAAGATCTTCGCCAGATGCTTCTCTGGAACGCCGTAGCGCTCGTGGATCTCCGAGAGAGGGACGCAGCGTCCTTGGGGCTGTGAAGCAATATGCGTCAGGCCGTAGAAGGCATAGACGGACGCACGGGACAGCCTCATCATCGCGCTCTCGGCCCCCTTGCCGCCGCCGAACACGATAGCCGGGGCGGCGCGGCCGGGCGATAGGATTGTCCGCGATGCTGGAGATCAATAAGGCCGCGCCTCGGAACGGACGCGGTTCTTCTGCAAGATTCCCGAGCGACGACCTCCGGCGCCTCCAGGCCCTTCGGGCCTTCGCCTCGCCGAACGTGAGCGGGCCGGCCGTGCTCGGCTACAGGCCCTGCAGCCTCTCGGCCAGCTCTCTACGCTTGCGACCGTTGAGGGCTCGGCCCAGCGCCTCGAACAGTGCGCCTTCCTCCTGCGCGTGCTCGGCGTAGGCATTCTCGAACCGCTCGTAGAGACCCACGAGCGTCGGCCTTCGGCCGCCGAAGGCGTGGCGATCGTGTTCGACGAGGTGCACCAAACGCATCAGCGACCCGCAGATCAAGTCGTGGGAGTCCTGCAATCGGTCCACGGTGTCCGCTCGGGCCGGCACGGTCTCGCGGACGAACGGAAACAGCGCCTCCTCCTCGTTCGCGAAGTGCTGGATGAGTTGCTCTCGAAGAGCGCCCAATCGGCTCATGAGCCGCTTGCGCAATCTGGCGTGCGTAGGCGGATGGCTCGCCTCGGCCCGGATCATCTCGCCCACCTCCAGAGCGAGCTTCGTCAAGGTCGTGTGGGAGTGCTCGAACGTGCGGACGGGCATGGGGGCGCTCGCGCCCCGATGATTCTGCGCCCGGCCGCCGTGGACGCAAACGGGATCGGTGGGCAAGGGCCAACGCCCCGCGCACGCATTTCTTGCGCCCGCGCTCGATCGAAGCGTCGACCCTGCCGAGCGACGACAGGCGCCCGGGGGTGTGGGCAACCATCGGCCCTACTCGTGACGCGATCGGGCGGCCAGGCGAGGTCTGTCGAGTCTCATTCGGCACCACTGGATCCCGACGGTGCGCTTTCGTTCGAAGACTGCGTCTTCGACAGCCAGCGTGCGAAGACGAGCGCAGCGCACGCGCACACGCCGCCGCTTGCAACGAGGGTTCGCGAGGGGCCGACGGTGGCGGCGAGCGAGCCTGCGACGATCGATCCGACGGGTGCGAAGCCCGTGAAGATCATGGCCCAGATGGCAATGACCCGTCCGCGCAGCGCGTCGGGCGTCAACGTCTGGAGGAGGGTATTGGTGGCACTGAGCTGGATCATCATGGCGCCGCCCAGCGGCACCAGCAGAAGCAGTGACAGCCACAGCGTCTTCGAGAGGGCGAAGAGCACGACCATCGTGCCGAACACGAAGCACGCGCCGCCGATCCAGTGCAGCGTATGCTCGACGTGCTCACGCGATGCGAGTGTGAGCGCGCCGAGCAGAGCGCCTGCGCCCGTCGCGCCCATCAACCACCCGAGAGTCCGGCCGTCGCCGTGGAAGACCTGGGCTGCGAAGATGGGCATCAGCGTCGAATGCGGGATGGCCGACACGGCGGTGACCGCGAAAAGCGCTAGGACCGCGCGAACTCGCCTCTCGGCGGCGGCGAAGCGAAAGCCAGCGAGGACGCCCGCGTGCATCGACTCCGACTTGGCTTCGCCGACAGGGCCTGGCAAGTCGCGCATGGCGAGCAGCCCCGCGATCACGGCGACAAAGCTGATGCCGTTCAGGAGAAAGCACCACCCCTCGCCGAAGGCGGTGATCGCGAAGCCTGCGATCGCCGGGCCCAGGATGCGGGCTCCGTTGACCATCGACGAATTGAGGGCCACCGCATTCATCAGGTGATCGCGGCCCACCATCTCGACGGTGAACGACTGGCGCGTGGGGATATCCACGGCGTTGACTGCGCCGAGGAGTGTGGCGAGAAGCAGGATTTGTCCCACGCCCACGACGCCGGTCAGCGTGAGCGCGGCCAGCGTGAACGCGAGCATCATCGCTGTCGCCTGCGTGACGACGAGGACTGAGCGGCGCGAGACGCCGTCGGCAACCGATCCCCCGAGCGTGGCCAGCACGAAGACCGGCGCCTGCTGGCAAAATGCGACGATTCCGAGCCACAAGGGTGAGCCCGTGAGCCGGTAGACGAGCCAGCTCTGCGCAACCGACTGCGTCCAGGACCCGACGAGTGACACCAGCTGTCCAGCGAAGAACAAGCGATAATTGCGGTGCTCGAAGGGGCGCGAGACGAGCGTCCAGCGGCTGGGTGGCTCAGTCATCGGCAGCGGCGCCCTCCGATCCATCACCCGCGCAAATCGGCCGAATTCATGGGCGAGAAGGGAGCTCTTGGCGAGAGCAGGCAGCTTGCTTCAACGGGAGGTGCCGGCCAGGCAAAACACCGCACCATGGTAGCGCAGCCGAAGCGGGATAGGGCGCCGCTGTTCCCGGAACGAGCTCCGTCCCCGCCTGGTCCCTCTTCTTGACGCTTGCGTCGGACGCGCCTCGCGACGATTCGTCCTGGTCCGCGGTGCATTCCTCGGTGTCTGTTCGGAACCGCACACTCAATTGTTCGAAAACCAACAAACGAAAGCGACAAAGGCATCGCAAGGCGGTCGCCGACGGCGGTGTGCAACTGACCTTACGTGCGCAGATGCGTCCGGCTCGGTTGTTGCAAATAACGCCATCATCGTCCCTCGGTTCGATGGCTCCCCCGATGAAACGCGCCCGCCCGCCTCTCGCTCGTGACGAACTACGGCGGGCCGACGCGCTGCTGACGACGTCGGACGTCGCGCAGCTGCTGCGGGTTCATCCGAAGCACGTCTACCGCCTGCTGCGACGAGGGCTCCCGGGTTTGCGCGTCGGCGGAGAATGGAGATTCTCGTCCGCAGACGTGCTGCGCTGGTCCGTCGCAGCGCGTGCGACGGTTGCCCGCAAGCCCACCGCCGAGCGCCCGACGCAAGCCGAAGGGACGCAGCCAAGACCCGATACGCTCGTCGGGGCCAATGGCGATGTCGCCATTGAGCTGCTGATGGCCCGATTGAAGGATTCGGGCCGGCCCTTGTTCGGCTACGTCCAGACGGATCGGCGAGGCGGCCTCGATCTCCTGAAGCGCGATGATGTCCTTGCCGCCGGCTTTCACGGCGCCCAGATCCCGCGAGCGGTCGCCGATCAGCGCCTGGCGTTCATTCACCTCGTCGATCGCCAAGTGGTCCTGGCGTGTCGCCGCGGTATCCGGATGCGGAACCTGCGCCAGATAGGCCAGTTTAGGTTGGCGAGCCGCCCCGAGACGGCCGGCGTCCGCGAAAGCTTCGACGAGGAGCTGCGTCGGCGCGGGATCGACCCTCACGCCGCGCACGCGCGGGCCATCGTTCTACCTTCCCACCTCGAGGTCGTATGTGCTCTGGCTCGCGGCGAGGCAGACGTAGGGCTCGCCTCCCAGGCATGGGCGGATCGCGTGGGCCTTCAATCGATGCCCCTTTTTCGCGAGCCGTACGGGCTTCTCGTTCGCGCAAAGATGCTCGGTGACGGGCGAGTGATTCGCTTGTGCGAGACAGTGCAGAGCGCCGAGTTTCGCCGCGATCTCACTGCGGTACGCGGATATCAGGCCCAGCAAACGGGAACCATCGCCTACGAACCTCCCACGCACGGCGAGGCGCGCAAGCGGAGGGAAGCTCCCAAGCAGGGCACCCCGAATGACAGCAAGGCCCCCAGCGAGGGTGCCCCCAAGGACCGCAAGAACCACAAGGACGGCGAGGTCCCGAAGGACGGTGACGTCGAGAGCGACAGCACGAGTCGAGGAGCTGCTCCGTGAACAGGAACCTGACACGATTGGTTCGATCTCACGACGGACGCCGAGTGGCAAGCACGAGTCCAGTGTGCCGCGAAGGGTCCAGGGCGCTGCTCCTGCTCTGCGCGGGGCTCGTAGGGTGCAGCAGCACCCCCTCGGCGGCATCGGCCCCCGACGCTGCAAGCTCCGACGCGACGATCGGGCCTGGTTCGAACGAGTCGACTTCGGAAGCGGGTGGGCCGGCCGACGCCGGCAGCGAGGCTGGAGAAGCGGCGACCGACGGCGGGATCGTCACGCTGTCCTTCGATCCGTCCGGTAACGGGAGCCCCGACGCGATCTATTGGGACGACGCCAAGCAGGTTCTTTACATCGTCGACGACTTCAATAACCAGGTCTGGACGTACACCGACGCGAACGGGTTTCAGAAGTACGCGACGGTCCCCGACAACCCGGTTCTCGACGACGCGGGCGAGACGAAGCTCAATGGGGTCACCGAGCTCGCCGACGGCACGCTCGTGGTGACGCGTTTCGGCTACGGTATCGGCGGCGCTCTCTACACGGTCAGCCCCGACGGAGGAAGCGCGACCGTGCCGAACGTCCCCCCTGCGCGCAAGCGCATCGCAGTCACGGTCGATCCCTCGACCGGGACGGTCTACAGCGACTCGTTCTCGGGCGGCGGAGACGCGGCGATATCCGGCGAGGTCGAGACCGTGAACCTCGCGACCGGAACGACGGTCTTTGCGACGGGCTTCGGCAAGACGGTGGGGCTCTTGGTGCAAGGGTCGGCTCTGCTCGTATCGGACCAGAGCAACGGCGTCATCGTCGCAGTGCCGGTCGACGGGGCGCTGATTGCTGATGGCGGGGCCGGTCTGGCCGACGGCGCTGCCTTTGCGGTCTACGCGAACGTCGTTGCGCCCGATCAGCTGAGCGCAGGCCCGAATGGATCCATCTACACGGACGAATTCAGGCCGCCGGTGGACGGCGGCGCTCTGCAGGTGCGCCAGATCTGGCCGGACGGGGGTGTCACGATCCCGTGGCCGACGACGTCGTTCACGGCCCTCTCCGATGTCGCGTACGACGCCACCAACCACCGGCTGTTCGTGGTCGACAGCAATGGGACCACGGTCCGAACGATCAAGATTCTTCCTGTCATGCAATAAATTCTTTAATTCATTCAATTATATATTCTTCTTGTCGTTGAAAGAAAACAAGTCAGCCAGGACCTATTTGGCATTCTTGAATGGCAACGTGGAGGCTGTGATGAATCGTATGTTTGTGTCGGCCCTGCTCGGCTTCGCTGGGGCAAGCGTTTATGCCTGCTCGAGCAGCACGAGCTCCACCCCGTCGTCGACGGGCGCGAGCTCGCCCATGGACGCGAGTACGAGCGGAAACGATGGCTCCGCGGCGGACGCCGTGGCGGCCGACGCGCCGCCCGCGGACGCTCTCGCTTCCGACGTTTCGACACCGGATGCTCCGGCCGACGCTTCGGCGGTCCCCCTGTGCAGCAGCCTGCCCGGCACGGTCGTCTACATCGAATCAGGCGACACCCAGGAGCCGTTGCTCAAGGCGCTCGGACGCCAGCTGCGCGACAACGCCAACATCACGCTTGCTTACCAGCTGACGGGCTCGTGCACGCTCACACCGAATCTCTACGAGGGAACGCCAATCCCGAAAAATACGAACTTGCTTTACATTCCCTCGACTGCGGAGAACCCGTCGTGGACGACGTCGGATCCAGAGCTGACGTGTACGACCAGTCCTAGCGCGGGCACGGCGCCCGACCTGGGCATCTCGGCGCTCTTTCCGAGCAGCTGCGAGCTCGGCGGTCCGCCGGCCGGCATCGGCACGTTCAACGGCCCGATTCAGGCCTATACGTTCATCGTCCCCACTGCGGAATTCACGACGCAGACGTCCATCTCGGCCGAGGAAGCCTACTACGCGTTCGGCGACGGAGCGAACAATCCCGTCACGTTCGGCGGCAGCATGGAGTGGAACGTGCCCTCCGAGTTTTTCCTCCGCCCGGCGACCAAGAGCACGTTGGTCGCCACGGCGTTCAACATCGGCCTCACGGCCGCCCAGATGACGCTCGCACTGGCCGATGGAGGATCGGCCGACGGCCGTAACCTCGAATCGAGCTCGGACGATGTTCTCAGTGCGGTGGCGGCGTCGACCAGCCTGCAGGCCATTGGGATCCTCGGCGACGAGGTCTACGACACGAACCGCGGCAAAGGTGTCAATGTGCTCGCGTTCGAGGCGTTCGGGCAGAGCGAGGCCTACTACCCGGATTCGACGACGACGAGCTTCGACAAGCAGAACATCCGCGACGGCCACTACACCCTCTGGTCGCCCACCGTGTACATCACGCCGATCGACAACACGGGTGCTCCGGTCAACCCGACGGTGAAATACGTGGTGGATCTCGTGGTGGGCAACCAGGGCGCAGCGCCTCCAGGTGGGCTGACCGAAGGCGGAGCACCCATCGACGGCCTCGGCGTGGTCGTGAGTGTCAGTCTGACCCCCAACTGCGCGATGCAAGTGCAGCGCGCCGGCGATGGGTTGCCCTTCACGCCGTATACGCCTGCGGAACCGTGCACGTGCGATTTCCTCAGCAAGATCCCCAATGCCGCCACGCTGCCGGCAAGCTGCGTGCCCTGCTCGGCGAGCAATCCCTGCGAGACCGGAGGCTGCTTCAACGGCTATTGCGAAGTTCCGCCGACGCCGGCCACGACGGGCGTCGCGGGGTGCGACATCGACGACGGCAGCTACCCGAGCATCATTGACGCCTGCACCGATGCCACGGCCATCAGCAAGGCGGGGGTCGTCTACCCCGCGACGGCCGATGGCGGACTCGCGCCCCTCAATCCCTAGTGCCATGCGCACCCTCGCTCTGGGCGCCGTGGCCTTGGCGTCGCTGGCGTCCGCTGCGTCGCCCGCGCGCGCCGACGACTCGGCTGCGTCCGGGCCAGCGCCCATCGAGGGTGGGCTGCAAGCCGCGGTTGCTCAGCAGGGGGCGGCCATCGAAGCGCTCCGGGCGCTGCTCGACAGCGCGAGGAAGAGGTTCGAAAGCGGGCAGTCGCTCGTGCATCTGTCGGGGTTTCTCCAGGTGGATTGGGTCGTCTACGACCAAGCGTCCCAGGACCAGGTCAACGGGTCGACCGGTGCACCTCTCAACGAGGACCGGTTCACCCTGAGGCGCGGGCACCTGCGCGCCGACGTCGAGAAGGGATTGTTGCAAGGGGCGCTCGAGATCGACGCAAACACGACGAGCGGTCCGCAGGTGCGGCCGATCGAAGCCGACGTCGGGTTCCGGTGGCCATTGCGCGCCGAGACCTCATCGATCGGGGTCACTGTCGGCCTGACGCGGATTCCGTTCGGCTACGAGGTGCAGGAGCTCGACTGGGTGCGGCCATTTCTCGAGCGCGCGACGGTCCTGCAGGCCCTTTTCCCCGGCGAGTTCGATCTCGGACTGCGTTTCAACGTGCGCTATCGGTTCGTCGACTGGGCGTTCGCCATGATGAACGGCAGCCCCATCGGAAGCAAGGTTTTCCCGGACCTCGACCCGGCAGCGGCCAAGGAGATCATCGGGCGGGTGAGCATCGACGTTCCGATCGCTTCTGGGATTCGCTTTCAGGCGGGTATCTCGGGCGACTCGGGAACCGGCTTTCATGCCGGTACGCCGGCGACGAAGCCGCAGCTAGAGTGGCAAGATCAAAACGGCAGCGGCGTGGTCGAGCCGAACGAGATCATCGCGGTGGGCGGATCACCGGCGACGCGGTCGCAGTTGTTCCATCGTTTTGCGGTGGGCGGGGACGCGCGACTCTTCGTGAGGCTCGGACCGCTCGGCGACTTTTCGCTGCGCACCGAAGTCGTCGACGCAGTCAACCTCGATCGCGGGCTCGAGGTCGCGGACCCGATCAGCGCCGGGCGTGACCTGCGGGAGGTGGGTTGGTCCGCCGGCGCCACGCAAGAGTTGACGCGCTGGGCGATGATTGGTGCCCGCTACGATCTTTACAATCCCGACGCCGACGCCAGTCAACAGCGCGGCGTGAATCTCGTTCCCGTCGATCGCACGTACGCCACCCTCGCGCTCGTTGCCATGCTCCGCTACGCGCAAGCGCGGTTGCTGCTCGAGTACGACGTCAATCGAAACCCGCTGGGGATTGGCGCCAACGGGGCGCCGACGACGCTCGCCGACAACGCGCTCACTCTGCGAACGCAGCTGGTGTTCTGATGCGCCGCCTCGCGCCACCCGCGTCCATCTGTCTTGGGGTTGCGTGTGCCTCGTGCTCGAGCGGTGTGCCCGCCGACGCGGGCTACGACGCCCTCATGCAGCTGCCCGGAGCGCAGTTCGTGCGGGGTCCGATGCCGACAGGATCGACCCAAGGCCCGGGAGTCACGCAGATCAGTCTGATCGCCAACGAGATCTGGCCAGACCTGGTCGACGACCCGATCGGCGGGGCCCTCGGCGTCGGTGCGACGGCGGCGGCGCTCGGGCTGCAGGGCGACGTCGGATACTGGATCGTCGTCGCGGGGGTTCCAAACGTCGCGACACCCGACGAGCCGAGCTTTGCCGCATCGGCCGCATTCTCGGCCGCGATCGTACCCGGCGGCAATTACACCCTCGTCGTTCAGGCGGTCGATCAAGCGGGCGATTTCGGCATACCGAGCACTGCGCCTCTCGCCGCCGAAACGTCGCCCACCAACCCGCCACCGACGGGCGATCTCGTCGTGACTCTGACCTGGGACACCGAATCGAGCCTGGATCTTCACGTCGTCGATCCGAACGGCGTCGAGATCTACTGGGGCAACCCGTCGTCCGAGCCTCCGCCGCCTTTCAACCAGGTCGACGGCGGCAGCTACGGCTATCTGGACGACGACTCGAACGCGAACTGCGTCATCGACGGACTGCGCCGGGAAGACGTCATCTGGCCCGATCCGCCGCCGCCCGGGCGCTACATCGTGCGCGTCGACACGACCTCGCTGTGCGGACAGCCGATCGCGTACTGGAGTGTACAAGTCGTCCTGGAAGGCCAGATCCTCGGGCGGGCGGCGGGTGTTGCGGTCGATGCCGACACCCTCGGCAATCATGGGCTCGGCGCGGGTGTGCTCGCGCTGGAGTTCAGGGTGCCGTGATGGACCGGTCACGGGCCTCGTCATTGGCGCTGGTCGGAGCATTGAGCTCGGCGAGCGGCGTGCGGGCCGCTCCGCTTGCGAGCGATCCCGCGAGCGCTCCGCAGCCGAGGCAGGCATCGCAGTCGGCGATCGCTCCGGCCGAGGCTGCGCCATCGACGCCGCCGTCCGTCGCGCGCACGACTGCCGCGCCATTGACGGCGCTGTCGGCCGCACCGGCGAATGCTGGGCAAGCCGTGGCGGCGTCGACAGCCGCTGCGCCTCCGCGAGCGACCGCTCCGCCTGTCCAGGACGTCGTGGTTCGCGGCGCCCGGCGACGGCACGACGCCACGGAGACGACCGTGCCCGCCGCGCAAGCGCGCAAGGTCGTGGGCACGCAGGGCGATCCGGTCAAAATCGTCGAGGATCTGCCGGGGGTCGCGCGGCCCGCCTTTGGAGCCGGGCAGATCATCGTGTGGGGAGCGGCGCCCGCCGAGACGCGAACCTATGTTGATGGAGTCGAGATTCCGGTCCTGTTTCACGGCAGTGCAGTGCGCTCGACAATCAA
>Ga0187782_10002127_pt1 | contig 14539 bp, 11 predicted proteins | sample 0715_SJ02_MP15_2_FD_132454 | JGI IMG/M metagenome (GOLD analysis project Ga0187782, IMG submission 132454) | Tropical peat soil microbial communities from peatlands in Department of Meta, Colombia - 0715_SJ02_MP15_20_MG | ecosystem: Environmental > Terrestrial > Soil > Wetlands > Peat | place...
CCTTTCCCTTGGGATTGATTCGATGCCGCGGTTGGGCGAGTCACCACGTTCATCAGCGGCCGGTAATGCTGTATGAAGTCGAGATTAGCCGTAGTGATGGAACGCAACGGCACGCCGAGATTCCGCACCACCGATACCGCTTTCAGAAACACTTCCGGCAGCAGCACGGCGGAGCCCCAGTTCAAATACACGCCGCCGGCATCCATTTTCCGAACTAGCGCGCAGAATAGCCGGAAGTCGTAGTGCGAAGCCGCACCCAGCGCTGCGCCCTCTGCAGATGGATGCATGTGGGGGATGTCCGTGCCGATCGCCAGATGTACGGTCACCGGTATGCGTTTCTTATAAGCCGCCATGAGCACACTGCACTCCGGGTGCTCGGGCTCGACGATCCCGCTCGTAAGGTACTGTCCCGCCGCCTCGCCATAGCCGATGCGAATGCGATGCGCGAGCTTGGCAATTTCATTGATGCCCCAGCCGGTTTCCTCGGCCATGCCGAACTGCCCTTCGCCCAGACTGGCTTCCACATCCTCGGACGTGTTTCCAGCCATCGCGATTTCAAAATCGTGGATGAGCGCGGCGCCGTTCATGGCAATGCCCGAAACATAGCCACGGTTCATCAGGTCGATCAATACAGGCGCAAGTCCCACCTTGATGACGTGGCCACCGATTCCCCAGAGAATCGCTCGCTTGCGATTTCGCGCAGCACTGATGTCCACAACCAGGTCACGCAAATCCTGCGCCGCCAGAATTTTTGGAAGAGAGTCGAAGTATTGCGCTATCGAACCAGCGCGCGGCGGTTTTGCAAACTCGCGGACCATCACTTTGCTCTTGCGCGCGGCAAGCGGGTATGTCCGAACGCCACCAAGAAGGATAGGTTGAATGGGGTAAACGCTCATGCAGGTTCCCCTACTTTACGGGGAACATAGGAGTCGCGCAAGGGCAGCCAACCGCCGGTCTTCACGGGTTCATGCACCCTTGCGCTCCAGGCTGACATGCCCGCTCCCTGCGCCATCCATGTGCAGAACGCGCGCCAGCGCCTGGCCGGTGTAGGACTTCTTGTTGCGCGCCACCTGTTCCGGCGTGCCCTGCGCGATGACACGCCCGCCACCCTGCCCGCCTTCGGGTCCCAGATCGATGATCCAGTCCGCCTGTTTGATCACATCGAGATTGTGCTCGATGATCAGGACGGTGTTGCCGAGATCCACGAGGCGCTGCAAGACGTCGAGCAACTTGCGCACGTCGTCAAAGTGGAGGCCGGTCGTCGGTTCGTCGAGAATGTAAATGGTGCGTCCGGTCTGGCGCTTGGACAGCTCGCGCGCCAGTTTGATGCGTTGCGCTTCGCCGCCCGAAAGAGTTGTCGCGGACTGTCCCAATTGGACGTAACCAAGACCGACTTCCACGATAGTCGTGAGTTTCTGCTGAATGTGTGGAATATTCTCAAGCAGCTTAAGCGCGTCGCTGGCGGGAAGGTTCAACACATCATTAATGCTGTGGCCTTTATAACGAACTGCGAGAGTTTCCGCATTGTAGCGGCGCCCGCGGCACAACTCGCAGGTGACGTACACATCGGGAAGGAAATTCATCTCGATGCGGCGCAAACCCTCGCCCTGACACGCTTCGCAGCGGCCACCTTTAACGTTGAAGCTGAAGCGTCCCGGGCGATAACCGCGCGACCGCGATTCCGGAAGCATGGCAAACAGTTCGCGGATGGGCGCGAACACGCCGGTGTAGGTAGCTGGATTAGAGCGCGGTGTGCGGCCGATGGGAGCCTGGTCGATCTCGATGACTTTGTCGATGTGCTCAATCCCCAAAAGCATTTTGTGCGCGCCGGGCGGCTCCATGGAGCGATAGAGTTTTTGCGCTAGCGCGCGGTAGAGAATGTCGTTAACCAGAGTGGATTTTCCGGAGCCGGAAACTCCGGTCACAACCGTGAACAAACCAAGCGGCAGAGAGATATCCACGTCTTTCAGGTTGTTTGCACGCGCTCCGAGAATCTGAATTGCCTTTCCATTCGGACTCCGGCGCTTGCTTGGGACCGGAATTTCCAGAGCGCCAGAAAGATAACGGCCGGTGAGAGAACCAGGCGCGGCAGCGATCTCCTCGGGCTTTCCCGTGGCGACGAGATGTCCGCCGGCATTTCCAGCACCGGGACCAAGGTCGAGGACATAATCCGCGCGGCGGATAGTTTCCTCGTCGTGTTCTACAACAAGCACGGTGTTGCCCAAATTGCGGAGTTGCTCAAGCGAATGCAGCAGGCGGTCATTATCGCGCGCATGCAGCCCTATGGAAGGTTCATCCAGAACGTAAAGCACACCGCGCAAGCGCGAACCGATTTGCGTGGCCAGACGGATTCGTTGCGCTTCGCCTCCGGACAAGGTTGCAGCCGATCGATCGAGGCTCAAGTAACCCAGCCCGACGGCGAGGAGGAAATCCAGGCGTTCGCCGATCTCACCGAGTGGCCTGCCCGCGACTTCCTTCTGGCGTGGTGAGAGCAACGCAAGGATTCTGTCCACCGCAGGGCGCGCTTCGCTCAGCGAAAGCGCTGTGAAATCGGCAATGGACCAGCCGGCCAGCTTCACAGCGAGCGATTCCGGACGCAGTCGGCGGCCAAGACACTCACTGCAGAGCGTCGCCGACATGTATTGGGTCATCCACTCGCGATAGGAATCGGAATTGGACTCCTCAAAATTGCGCTCGAGGAATTTGAGTATCCCCTGGAAACGGAAACCTTTTTCTGCGTTCGCAGGTTTCGTCCCAGGTTCTGGAGTGCTCTTTCTGCCGCCCGAGGGAGGATAGCCGAAAAGCAAAAGGTTCTGCACACGCGCAGGATATTTTTCGAACGGCGTGTCCAGATGGAAGCCGTGGGCGTAAGCCGCCAACTCCAGAGTTCGTTTAAGGATTGCCGAGCCGGAACCCGGGCCAAGGCCGCCGTCGAAAAGCGGGCGAGTCCAGTCCACAACCACCTTTGCGGGATCGAAATCGTACTTCGAACCCAAGCCGTGACATGCCGGACAGGCCCCATAGGGCGAGTTGAAACTGAAAGAACGCGGTTCGAGTTGCGGGACCGACAGGCCGCAATCCGGGCACGCCAGCTTCTCCGAAAAAACATGCTCCTTCCCGCCCACTACCGCTACGGTCACTAGACCTTGCGCGAGTTTCAGCGCAGCGGCGATGGACTGCTCGAGGCGCGAAGCGATCCCCTGTTTGACCAGCAGACGATCTACGACAACTTCGATGGTGTGATTCTTGCGCTTATCCAGCACCGGCGTTTCGTCGAGCGGAAGCAACTCTCCATTGATGCGCACGCGCACGAACCCGTCCTGCGCAAGTTTTTCGAGCTCTTTGCGATACGCGCCTTTTCGTCCACGGACGATGGGCGCAAGAATCATGATGCGGTCGTCAGGTTTGCAGAGTTCCCCTTGGAGGATCGCTTGGACGATCTGTTCGCTGGATTGCCGTGTAATCGGCTTGCCGCATTTCGGACAGTGCGGCACTCCCACGGAGCTGTAAACGACGCGAAGATAATCGTAGATTTCCGTGATGGTGCCGACTGTAGAACGCGGGGACCGTGTCGTTGTTTTCTGTTCAATGGCGATGGAGGGTGACAGGCCTTCAATGACGTCAACTTCAGGCCGTTCCATCTGATCCAAGAATTGGCGCGCGTAGGCAGAGAGAGACTCGACATACCGTCGCTGGCCTTCCGCGTAAATGGTGTCAAAAGCCAGAGAGGACTTGCCGGAGCCTGACAGGCCGGTAATAACAGTGAGAGTGTAGCGAGGGATCTCCAGGCTGATATTTTTCAGGTTGTGCTGCCTTGCTCCACGCACAACCAGTTTGCTCAGCGCCATAGCCGAAAGCACCCCTCCCCAGGAGCTCTGGCACTCAGTGAGTAGACTGAGCCCAGCATAGTCTCCCAACATAGCAACACAGATGAGGAATGGTCAAGACGCACACGACACGAGCGGAGAGCGCTTCTCACCCCAACGTAAATTTTTCCCCCGGGCTTGCACATTTTTCCACGTCTATGACTTTAACCAAATGAAAACGAGGCACTTACGAATGGCCAACCGCTTGCAGCCCCTGAGCTAGTGGGGGAGGCGAGCCGAGGATCCCTTTAGGGGATTGAGGGCTGGGCCGGTTCGTTCTTCCCCTCATTTCTTAGAACCCTCCGAAGCATCACACCTACATGTCTGAATGTGGGCAAATAATCTGGCAGCTGAAGCCGATGTTGTGGGGGAATTGCGTTTAGCTGTGCAGTAGCGGACTGACTTGCACTTTCTCGGTCATCGGAAAGCGGACGCCGCGATAATCGATGCGCGAGATGTAATCGCTCAGGGTCATGAGCAGCAATAGGGCCAACCAGAAAATGCCCGCCATGATCACGAGTTGTGTCCGCCGATGGCTGTACTTCGCATGCATGAAGAAGAGCACCACGAAGGTGGCTTTGGTCGTGGCGATGACTAGCGCCACGACAATATTGAACCGCCCGAGGTCAATCAGCGCGGCCCAGACCGTCGCTCCGGTCAACACCAGGAGCGTCGAGATAATCGCCAAGTACGTCCCTGGCGGTACGACGTGTTCTGTGTATTCGTGTTCAGCCACGCGCGTTCGCTCCTATTTGTGACGATCGATCAGGTATAACAACGGGAAAAGATAAATCCAGACGATATCTACGAAGTGCCAATACAAACCCACAATATCCACCGGCGTATTCCATTCCGGCGTAAACCGACCTTTCAGCGAGCCAACTAGCAACCAGAACAACAGCCCCACGCCGATCACCATGTGAAGCGCATGCAACCCGGTCATGCCGAAATACGTGGAGAAGTAGAGTTGCGCGTGAGAGTTCAGGTTGGGCTCTGCTTCTCGCGCCCGGGCGATTAAGCCACGCTCGACTTCGATCTCTTCGGGGTTGATGTCGTCGCACTTGCTGGGATTATTCACGCAGTAGCTGATGTCAAAGCTCGCGCCGGGAACCAGATGGTGGTGGAATTTTTGCGCGTACTCGACGTACTTCACGCCGAAAAAGATGAATCCGAGCAGGATGGTCAGGCTGAGGAACATAGGCAGGAGCTTGTGCTTTCCGGTCTGCGCCGACCAAACGCCCATGGCCATGGTGAAGCTGCTGGCGAGAAGCACGACGGTGTTAATGGCGCCCAGCTTGAGGCTGAGGGTGTTGCTGCCCATGGCGAACGCATGGTAGTAGGTGTGACGATTGATGGCGTACGCCAGCATGATTCCGCCGAAGAACATGACTTCGGTGACGAGGAAGATCCACATGCCGAGAGTAGCGGTATCTTTTTGCTGCTCCAGGGTCTTAAATTGTCCGTATAGCGCTCCGGTGCGATGCACTACGCGCTCCTCTATCCGTCAAGTTCGGGCGGCAACAAAGCGCCCGCGGCCAAGCCGAAACCCGGCAATACTTCAGTCGTCTCCATGAGCTGGCGCGACTTCAGGATGTCCGGGTACTTCGAGTCCCAAGTCGGGCCGGTTATGGAAATCGTAGGGTTCCCAGGTAACCACAGGGGTAACTTCAAAATTCTCCGTCGGCGGGGGGGAAGGAATCTTCCACTCGAGTCCCGTCGCGGGCCACGGGTTATCACCGGCGACCTTGCCGTAGAACACCGCCCAAGTAAGGTAGATCATCGGCAGCAGGTAGCCAACGGCCAGAATGGATGCACCGGCAGTAGACATCACGTTGTACACCTGGAACTCCGGCGGGTACACGTGGTAGCGGCGCGGCATGCCGAGATAGCCCAATATGAATTGCGGGAAGAACGTCAGATTGAACCCGACAAAGAGAACCACTGCGGCGAGCCGAGCAATCCACTCGGGATACATTCGACCGGTAATTTTGGGCCACCAGAAGTGCAGTCCGCCGAGATAGCCGGTCACGGCACCGCCCACCATGATGTAGTGGAAATGGGCGACCACGAAATAGGTGTCGTGCACATGGATGTCAACGCCCAGGCATCCGAGGAATAGGCCGGTAAGGCCACCGATGACGAACAAACCTAGAAACCCAAAAGCGTAAAGCATGGGGGTGTCAAACGAGATCGATCCCCCGAACAACGTGGCGGTCCAATTAAAGGTCTTTACGGCAGAAGGGATGGCTACCAGAAAGGTCAACAGCGAAAACGCCAGTGCCGCGTAGGTGGATTGCCCGGTGACGAACATGTGGTGCGTCCACACCAGGAATCCAATCACCGCGATGGCCAGGCTGGCGGCAGCCACAAAGTGATAGCCGAAGAGTTTTTTCCGGGCGAAGGTCGGAATCAACTCGCTGATCACGCCCATGGCCGGGAGAATCATGATGTAGACGGCGGGATGCGAATAAAACCAGAACAGATGCTGGAAGAGAATCGGGTCGCCGCCCATCGCTGGATTGAAGAACCCGAGACCGAAGACCCTTTCCATGGCGGCCAGGCCCAAAGTAATCGCGACGACGGGCGTACCGAGGATCATCACCACAGAGGTGGCATAGTGGGCCCACACGAACAGCGGCAGGCGAAACCACGTCATGCCCGGCGCGCGCATGGTGTGCACGGTGACCAAGAAATTCAATCCGGTAAGGATCGAAGAAAAACCGGTAATAAACACACCGACGACCGCGGGAGCTACATTGGAGTTCGAGTAGACCGTGCTCAACGGCGTGTAGAACGTCCATCCGGTATCAAGTCCCCCGGTCACCATGGCGTAAAGAGTGAATGCGCCACCCACAACGTAGACATACCAGCTCAACAGGTTGATTTTGGGAAACGCCAGATCCTTTGCGCCGATCATCAGGGGGATCAGGAAGTTCCCGAGGACCGCAGGGATCGAGGGAATCAGGAAGAAAAAGATCATCGCGACGCCATGCATGGTGAACATGCGGTTGTAGGTGTCGGCGGAGAGCAGGTAGCCGCTGGGCGTGAGCAGGTGCAGGCGGATCATCATGGCGAAGAACCCGCCGATGAAAAAGAAGAACGTGACCGACAGAAGATAGAGCAGCGCGATGCGCTTGTGGTCGGTGGTGAGCAGCCACGAACGGATGCCATAGGTGGCGTTCAGATAATGCTTTTCCGGAAAGTGGGGCGCCGGACCGCCAGGCGTCGTACTCATAACTTATTTCTTCCCCGTTGCGCTTGGCGGCGCAATGCCTGCACCTTTAGCGGGCACTGGCTGCGACTGCAGGGACTTGATGTACGCGGTCAGATTCAGAATCTGCTCCTCGGACACCAAGCCCTGGAAGGTGGGCATCACTGGCTGATACCCGGCCACGATTTTTGCTTTGGGTTGCAGAATCGATTCACGGATGTACGCATCGTCGGCGATCACGATGGTGCCATCCGCGAGAAGAACCTTGGCCCCGTAGACGCCGTTGAGGGACGGTGCGCGTCCTGTGCCGTTCGGCAAGTGGCAAGTGTTGCAGGCCAGCTGGCTGAAAAGCTTCTCCCCCGCAGAAACGGGATTGACCTCACCCGATTCGTCGGAAAGCCACGCGGAATACTCGGCAGGGTCCATTACCGTAACCCAGCCGCCCATCATGGCGTGATTGGTTCCGCAATACTGGGAGCAGAAGAAGTGGTACTTGCCGATTTTCGTGGGCCGGAACCACATGGTGTTGTAGCGCCCCGGCACCACGTCCATCTTCACGCGAAACGCAGGCACGTAGAAGTCGTGAATGACGTCTTCGCTGCCCATAATCAGCTTGATGTCGCGATTCACCGGGATGTGCAATTCGTTGATCTCGCGCTTGCCGTTCGGCTGCTCCAGCCTCCACATCCACTGTTTGCCGACGACGTAGATATCCAGGGTGTCCTTCGGGTCTGTGCGGTAGTGCACGTAGACCACCGCCCCCCAGGCGAAGATACCTAGAGCGAGAAGGAGGGGGATTACCGTCCAGCCGACTTCCAGAGGGATATTCCCTTCGACGTCGGCGCCCACCTCGTTGGGCGACTGCCGGCGATATCGGAACGCGGCGTAAATCGTCAGGAGCGTGACGAGCACCGCGAAAAACAAACATGTCATCAGCACAAACGAGAAGAGAGCATCCACGCTTCCCGCGAAATTGGAAGCCTCTTCTGGAAAAAATGGAAGCGGTGACTGCACGATTCTAATCAGCTCCTTGCGCCGGCGAAGCCGGGCCGGTACTTCCACTGCTTGCCGCGTGATGTTCGCGCCGGCGGAAAATCACAAAACCAATGGCCATGCAAAGCAGCGTCGCCACGGCGCCCATGCGGATGACCGTCAGGATCGTCGCGCTATAACGGGCCTTTGTCGGGTCGTATTGGTAGCAAAACAACAAAAGGTGGTCGACAGGCGTGCCGATTTTCCCTTCGGAGGCGTCCACAAGGCCCAGCCGCACGTGGCTCGGCGGATACTCGACGCCAAAGAAATAGCGCGAGATGCGGCCATCGGGCGTCAGCAGGAGAATGCCACTCGCGTGGCCAAAAAGCTTTGTCTGCGGATCATAGCTAAAGCGAAAGTTAGCCGCTTTCGTGACTGCGTCGATGGACTCGTGGCTTCCGGTCAGAAAATGCCAGCCCCGCTCCGTGGCCGGCCGCGCAAAGCGCGACATAGCCTCATGTTTCTTCCTCAGTGCGGTGTCCGGCGTGTCCGCAGGATCGAAACTCAGGAACACCACTTCGTAATCCGTGCCCGGATTAAACGAAATCATTTTGAGTGTTCCGACGAGAGCCTGCTCCGCCTGATTGCAAAGCATCGGGCAAGTGAAGTAGACGAACGCCAGCACCACTGGCTTCTTGCCCGCATACTGTCGCAAGGTTACAGGCTGTTCAAATTCATCCACGAAATGTGCGTCCAACGGGATCTGCGCGTTCAACTGCGGATCGAAACCCACATTCACCAGAGCCGGGGGCAGGCCATTCGAGGACTGTCCCACGTTATCGGGAATCATCTGTGCACTCGCAGCGCTGCCGCAAAACAAAAACGCCGCCATTGCCAGAAAACCGCATATGGCTTTCATCGTTCTCACTTCTTTTCCGCCGGCGGTGGCGTCACCGCGGGCAAACCTTTCGCGACGATCAACTGCATGGCATCACTCACCGGGATTTGCGCGATGCCGGCCTTTTCGTCGATCCATTCCAGTTTGTCGTTGGCCTCCGTGTCCGCCTTCAATTTGTCTCGCAGATCCTGTTGAGGATCCGTCAAATGCCCCGGCATACCCTGCAAGCGTGGCTCCGGCGGCATGCTGGGACCCGCGGCCATCCGCGACGGCACGGGCTGCTCGTAGCTACTTACCCAGAAGTGCCTAAGACCCTTGTAGATTCCAAGTGCAACGAAATAAGAGATGGCAATGACAATGCCGAGATACACCAAGAACTTCAGAATCGGCGAGGTACGCACATCGCGCGGTTCATAGGAGACGTCCTGGTGAACCGGCGTTCCGTTGCTCGCGGCGTGGCCGTGCGAGTGTTGCTCAGTGCTCATGATGCGCAATGGCCTCCGCTAAATTCGGATCCCCGACAGGCAACACCGGGCGCTGCTTCAGATTCATGGCGAAGAATCCGACCCAAAGACCCACCAGGGCAACAGGAACGACCAGGTCGAGCCAGATCGGCCAAGCCCGCGCGGTGAATTCCGGCCGAGTCATCCAGTACAGATCCACGAGGCGAAACACCAGCATCCAAATGGCGACCTTGGAGATTAGGCTGGGGTTGCGCTTGACCTGCTGCGACAGCAGGATCAGGAACGGTAGAGCAAAACTGAAAACGAGCACGATCACCGCGACCACTCCCCACTCGCCCGAAAGGCGCGCGCGGTAGAAGCTGATTTCTTCCGGCTGGTTGCCTGACCAGATAATCAGCAGTTGCGAAAAATCGAAGTAAGCCCACAACATGTTGAAGGCAAACAGCAGCTTCCCCAGATCGTGCAAGTGGCGGGTCTTCAGTACGCTGGCATAAGGCTCGGTACCCGAGAGCAATACGACCACAATAATCATCAGGCACATCGCACTGATCGCCTGACTGGCAACGAAAATGAAACCGTAAATAGTCGACGCCCAGTGCGGTGAGAGCGACATGACCCAGTCGATTACCGCAAACGTCATGGACAGGACGTAAAGAATCACGCCGGGTCCCGCGAGTGTCTTGATGCGGCGCCGCAGCGTGGGATTTCCCGGCTGCGCGTCCTGCTGTTTTGACCAGGAATTGAACAGCCACATCAATAGGAGCCAGATTGCAAAGTAAATGACCGCTCGGAAGAGGAATCCAGAGTGGGTTAAATAACGTTGCTGGTAGTCGGAAAGGGGCTCCGCTTGCAGGCGGGCTGGATCGAGCCAGGCGCTGTACAGCTTTTTCATGCCGACGACTATCGGCACGAACATCAGAAGCACCAGCCAGACGTTACGGGACGCGGCTTCGAGAGGCCGGCGAATCATAATGCCCCATTGTCCGCCGGTGAGGTGCTGCAACATCAACAAGCCCAAGGAACCGACAGTCAATCCAAGTATCAGCAGATAACTGAACAAATACGACTGGTAAAACTTGTCGGGCGAGCGAAAAGCGCCTCCCAGCGCAACCAGAAGTGCGAAACCTCCCACCATCCAGGCCCGCGTTTGAACGCGGTCTAGGCCCGCAGGAGCCTTATAGTCTTGCGCGTTCATTTTGCGGACCCTCCAGCCATCAGCTTCTCCTTTAAATTCGCGGGCAAATCGGCGACATGCGCATTGCGGCTGACTTGCAAGGCGCGCACGTAGGCGACGATGGCCCAACGGTCGCGCGGGACGAGTTGCGCGGAATAGCCATTCATGGCGCCAAATCCGTTGGTGATTACATCAAAAAGGTAGCCGCTGGGCACGTTTCGCAGGCGGTCCTGATGATAACTGGGCGGATGCTTCATGCCGCGCAGCGTGACCATGCCCATGCCGTCACCCTGCAACCCGTGGCACGGTGAACAGAAAATGGCGTAGCGATCCTTGCCCCGTTCCAGCAAATCCTGCGTGAGTGGCAACGGGAAGGCGTTGGACTCCTTGGGAATGAACAGACCATCTTCGGCGACCGATCCCCGGACAACCGTATTGTCAAGAAGCGGCCGCGCCGAGCGGTCATCGGGGAAAAACTCTGCGGGTGAGAGCGGGTTCTGACGCGGTTGGTTGGCCATATCCTGACGCAACGAGCCGCAGCCGGCGTAAAACACGACCAGCACACATACCGCCGCGAGGAGTGAAGTGTTACTCTTCATCCTTCACCTCGATCACGTGAGCTGCGTGCAGGTCCTGCAGGAACCGTGAAGTCTCCGCCAAGTTGAATTTCGGATCGCGAGCTTCGATGCACAGAAAGAAGCGGTCAGTGGAAGCATGAACAAAACGCTCCACATTGAAAACCGGATGGTACGGCTGCGGAAGCCTATTGAGCGCAATCATACCGACGACAGAAAAAATGGATGCGCCGAGCACGGTCAGCTCAAAGGTCACCGGGATAAACGCCGGCCAACTGTTCAGCGGACGTCCGCCGATGTTAAGCGGGTAGGTAATCGCGGAGCACCAGTATTGCAACCCAAAGCCCGTGAGTCCTCCTAAAACTCCGCCGAGCAACGTAATGAGGGGCACTAAGGTCCACCGGAAACCGATGGCGTGCGCGAGTCCTTCTACCGGAAACGGCGTGTAGGCATCCACATGCTTGTAGCCAGCTTCCCGGGCTTTTCTCGAGGCCGCGAGCAGCTGCTCCGGAGTTTCGAACTCCGCCATCACGCCATGCAAGAGTGAGCGCTGTTCCGTCATTTGTGGTCTTCCTCGTGGACGAGTTCGCGCATTTCCGAAATGGCAATGGCCGGCAAGCCGCGCACAAACAGGAACAGCAGCATGGCAAATAATCCGAGGGTTCCGGCGAGCGTCGCATAGTCCCAGAAAGTCGCGGAGTAACGTCCCCACGCCGAGGGCATAAAGTCGCGGGTCAACGAGATGACCACGATGACGAAGCGTTCCAGCCACATGCCGGTGTTGATCACCAACGAAAGCACGAACAGAGCGGGAATGCTGCGGCGCACTTTGCTGAACCACAGCAATTGCGGCGTGAAAATATTGCAGATCAGCAACGCATAATAGAAATGCGAATAGGGTCCGTGGAGGCGCTGGTTAGCCAGAAAAACATCGAACTTGTTGCCACTATAGAAGGCCATGAAAAATTCCACGAAGTAGCCATACGCGACAATCAGCCCGGTGGCCAGCATCACCTTGGCCATATTGTCTAGGTGCCGCATGGTGATGAAACCTTCCAACCCATACGCTTTGCGCAAGGGAATCGCGATGGTCAGCACCATGGCGAAGCCGGAGTAGATGGCGCCGGCCACGAAGTACGGCGGGAAGATGGTGGTATGCCAGCCCGGCACGATGGCTATCGCGAAATCGAAGCTCACCACGGTGTGCACGGAGAGCACTAGCGGAGTGGCCAGGCCCGCCAGGAGCAGATAAGTCGATTGGTAGCGATGCCAGTGGCGCACGGAATTCCGCCAGCCCAACGAAAGAACGCCGTAAATCACCTGCTGGTAGCGCTGCTTGGCACGGTCACGTAACGTGGCCAAGTCGGGCAACAGGCCGATGTACCAGAACAAGAGAGACACGGTGCCATAAGTGGAGACGGCGAACACATCCCAGATCAGCGGACTCCGGAATTGCGGCCAGATGCCCATAGTGCTCGGGTACGGAAACATGTAGTACGCCATCCACGGACGGCCGGTGTGAATCAATGGGAACAGGCCGGCGCAAGCCACAGCGAACAGCGTCATCGCTTCGGCAAACCGGTTAATCGAGGTGCGCCACTTCTGGTTTAGCAGGAAAAGAATGGCGGAAATTAGGGTGCCCGCGTGACCAATTCCAATCCACCACACGAAATTGACAATCGCGAAGCCCCAACCGATCGGGATGTTGATGCCCCAGATCCCGACGCCTTTCGTGAACAGCCAAGCGATCGCCACCGTCAACAGCATCACTACGCTGAAGCACAGCGTAAAGCCCGCGAGCCAACCGATTCCCAGCGGCCGGGTAAGAACTACGGCGGCGATCTTGTCGGTAACAGACGCGTAGGTATGTCCGGGTTCGAGCACCGGATCCAGCCGGCGAATTTCGCGCGAATCGCTCATGCTTTCTCCAGCTCCGGATTCGGGTTGCGCACGGCGGCAAGATAAGTAGTGCGCGGGCGAGCGTTGAGTTCCCCAAGCAGGGTGTAGTTGCGTTGTTGCGCTTTCAGCTTGGCTACGCGGCTATTGGGATCGTTGGCGTTACCGAAACTGATCGCTTCGGTGGGGCAAGCGGCTTCGCAGGCGGTGACGATTTCGCCGTCGCGGATCGGACGGTCCTGCTTTTCCGCATCGATGCGCACGTTGTTGATGCGTTGCACGCAGTACGTACACTTTTCCATCATGCCGCGGCTGCGCACGGTAACTTCGGGGTTACGCATAAGTTTGTATTGCGGCGTATCCCAGTCCTGGAAACGCAGGAAATTGAAGCGCCGCACTTTATAAGGGCAGTTGTTGGAGCAATACCGCGTGCCAATGCAGCGGTTGTAGACCATGTCGTTCAGGCCTTCGGCGCTGTGCACCGTGGCGCCAACGGGACACACCTGCTCGCAGGGAGCGTTCTCGCACTGCTGGCAGGGAACCGGCTGGAAGAAGGTCTCGGGATTATCGAGCGCCGACTGATATTCGGACGGATCGCCGGTGGATTTGCCGCTGGTAGCGGATTCCGTATGCGTGTAGTAGCGGTCCACGCGAATCCAGTGCATTTCGCGCCCGCGCATCACCTGATCTTTGCCGACCACCGGAATATTGTTTTCGGCCACGCAAGCGATAACGCAAGCATTGCAGCCGTTGCACTTGTTCAAATCAACGGCCATGCCCCAGGCATATCCGGGATAGGCGAAGGCTTTGTACAACGTATTGCTTTTCTCCGGCAGCTTCTCTTCGTGGGCGAAGTCGGGATTTTTCCGGTACTCCTCAAGCGTGGCAGTAGTCAGAACTTGTCGGCCTTCCATATTGAAATGGTATTGCGTGCAAGCGAGCGGATAAGTTTCTCCTGTCGGCGTCATCTTGCCCTGCGTTGCTACCCACAGGGCATTCGAAGTACGCACCACATAGGCGTTGAAACCCTTGTCAGTTCCCGTGTAGCCCGCGCGGGTGCGTCCGTAACCCAGGGGCAGAACGACCGTGGTCTCCGCCTGGCCCGGTAAGGTCCAAGCTGCGGCCGTGACTTTGCTGTTGTTCAGCTCGATATCGACGACCGCGGATCGTACCTGACCGTGCTCACCACCCCGTGCCTGGATCACGTGCACCAAATCCATTTTTTGCGCCATTTTCGGGCTGACCAGCGCCGCGTTGTCCCAGGTCAATTTCGTAACTGGCTTGGGAAGCTCCTGCAACCACCCATTGTTAGCGAACCGGCCGTCGTGCACGCACGGATCAGGCCGGAACAGGAACTCAACCTGGTCCGGCGGAGCAGGCCGGAACACCGGGAGGCTCGCAGCGTTGAATTTCAGCTCCGGCGTGATGGGAGCAGACTTGGTGCCGGGAATGACGCCGTCATTCAGCCATTTGCGCCAGCCCA
>Ga0187782_10002128_pt1 | contig 14538 bp, 11 predicted proteins | sample 0715_SJ02_MP15_2_FD_132454 | JGI IMG/M metagenome (GOLD analysis project Ga0187782, IMG submission 132454) | Tropical peat soil microbial communities from peatlands in Department of Meta, Colombia - 0715_SJ02_MP15_20_MG | ecosystem: Environmental > Terrestrial > Soil > Wetlands > Peat | place...
AGAAACTGCCCGTTGGGCGACCAGTTCGGCGACACCGCGTAGCCCTGATCGGTTACCCGTTGCTGGTTTGTGCCGTCGGCCTCCATGGTATAGATCTGCGGCAAGCCGGTACGTCCGCTCACGAAGGCGATCTGCGAATTCGTTTTGCGATTCCACACGGGCGAAACATCGGGCCCCTTGTCGGTGGTCATGCGCTTAAGATTCCCACCGGAAGCGTCAGAAACGTAAATCTCCGGCTCACCCGAGCGTGACGAAGAAAACGCAAGCTTGGTGCCCTCTCCAGACCAGGCCGGGGAAAGATTGGTGCCGCCCATGTGGGGAAAATTCACCAGTCGGTTCAGTTCCAGCGAATACATCATAATGTCCCAGCCGCTTTTGGTCAGGGCGCTGAACGCCAGGCGCGAGCCATCGGGAGAAATGCGGGGCGACAGTGCAATTGAGCCCACATGCGTGAGCTGATGCTGATTGGAGCCGTCGTAATCCATGGCCCAGATTTCTTTGTGGCCGGTGCGGTCGCTCACAAAGTAAATCTGCGTTTCGGCGATGCCGGGAATTCCCCCGCCCAGACGGAAGATGATCTCGTCGGCGAACCGGTGCGCCATTATTCTGGCTGCAGCATCGCTCGCCGCTTCGGTGTATTGCTTACCCAGCACTTGCGGCGACTGCGTGTTCTTCACGTCGTAGAGCCAGCCCTGCACTGCCAGCCGTCCGCCGGAAACCCCCAGATTGCCGAAGGCCAGCATGGCGGCGTTCGGCGGCGGGGCGTTCCACGCCGGGAAGGTAACTTCCGCCGGAGTTCCGGGCGATTGCAAGGGATAGAAGCTTTTGGAGACCAACTCCACAACGCCGGAAACGTTGAGGTCATTCCACAAGGTGTCGTCGAAAGTCTTGAGCAGCGCGTCGTTTTGCGGGTCGTTGGTGGAAGGCTTGAAGTCCGGCACCGCCAGCCGGACTTTCTCGACGCCCAGGCTGGTGCCGGTTTTCACCCAGTCTTGCGCCGGCAGAGTCGACGGGAGAAAACAACACACCAGGAGCACCAGAAGTGCGGCGGGAGTACGAAGCATGGTCAAAGGCTGCCGAACGGCCGATCTGTCAAGAAGGCCAACGCGCATGGGGAGCGGAAGTAACCCCCTCATAAGTATCGTATCACGATATGAATCGAACTGCACGAGTTTCTCCCTCATCCTCAGCCGTTCACCTCTTGTAATCGAACCAGTACTCCACGGAAATCTTGCTGCCCGAATAATCCCCCGGCAGCGGACCGAAGGTATAGATGCGCTGCAGCGCGCGCACTGCCGAAATATCCAGCGAAGGCACGCCGCTCGACTGTTCCACCTGCACGTTGGTGGGATGGCCGTCGCGTGCTATGTCGAACGTGATATACACCCGCTGCGCGCTGGTAATGCGCGGGTCGACCTCGTATTTCATCCAATTCTCGGAAACCTTCCGCTGGATCACTTGAACATACCACGCATAGCGGGTGCCGAAATCGCCGCCGCCGCCGGTGATGCCGAATCCTCCCTTTGCCCCGGCCGCGCTGAACGTTCCGTAGGGGCCGCTCACCGGGCCGCCTTCGCCAAACGCCACCTGATTGGTTTCTTCCTCGGGCGCGGGCTTGGCCTTGTCTTTCGATGCCGTTTCCTGTTTCTTCTTCGGCTTAATCTTCGCGTCTTTGCCCTGGATTTCGATTGCTTCGGGAGCCTTCTCCTCGGCTTTGGGCAGCGATTGGGTTACGCCTTTGGACTCATTAGCCAACACATTCTGGCCTTGCGCCACCGACAGCGGAACCGAACTGACCAGCGTGGCGCCGATCGCCTCGCCGCCTCCACCCGCTCCCCAGCCCTCGCCGCTGGTCCGGTAAAAAATTTGGGAATACAGCAACAGCACCGCGGTGACGCCCACATGCAGCCCCACCGACCACGCCAGCGCGCGCAACCAGCGGTCGTGTTCGAAATAAATCTCAGTGCTTGCCGGCATTTTGCTCGATCGGCTGGGTCACAATGCTGACGTTGCTGAACCCCGCCTGTTTCACCGCGTCCATCACGGTCGCGAACGCGCCGAAGGGAACGTTTTCATCGGCGCGGACAAAAATCATTTGATTGCGCGGATCGCGAATCCTCTGCCGCAGCTTGCTTCCCATTTCGTTGATATTGATGGCGTCGTTTCCCAGAAAGACCCGCTGATCCCTGTTGATCGTGATCACCAGGCGCTCTTCGGTGATCTGTTTCACGGTGCGCGTTTTGGGAACGCTGACGTCGATGCCAGACTGCAGCACGGGCGCCGTCACCATGAAGATGATGAGCAGCACCAGAATGACGTCAACGAGCGGAGTGATATTGATGTCGGCCAAGGCCGATTGCGTGCGTCCGTTGGAAGTGGTGAAGGCCATCAGCGCCTCACGTCGGCCATGGCCGAGGCCTGCGCCTGGCCGTGTTCCACCGCGTTCAAAAACTCGAGGGCGAAGTCGTCGCTGCGCGCGGCAAATTCGCGGATGGATGCGCCAATCAGGTTATAAGCAACTACCGCGGGAATGGCGGCGGCGAGTCCGGCCGCCGTAGTAATCAGCGCTTCCGAAATGCCGGGAGCGACCGCGCGAAGCGTCGCCGCACCTGCCGTTCCCAATCCGTGAAAGGCGTCGATGATGCCCCACACCGTTCCGAACAGACCCACGAACGGTGTGACGGCAGCGGTAATCGCCAGCCAGGGCACGTTGCGCTCCAGGCGCGTGATTTCCTCCGAGGCGCCGATCTGCATGCCGCGCTGAATCGACAGCAGGTTGCGCAGTCCGCCCGAGGTCGCTGCCTGCCGCTTGTACTCTTCGTAGCCTCCGTCAAACACTCCCACCAGCGGGCTGGGCTTGAACTGATCAGCGACCGCGGCCATATCCTGCAGGCGCTGCGCCTTGCGGAAGGCGCGGACAAAGCGTCCGCTTTGCGCTCGCGCTTTGCGGAGCCGACTCCATTTGGTCAGGATGATGGCCCACGAGATCAGGCTGAAGACGAGCAGCGTCAGCAACACCAGCTTGGCGACCGCACCGGTGTTAGAAATCATGTCGACGACTTCGCCGCCGACAAACACAACCAGCAAGGGGTAGCAATGCATGGCTTTAGGAGAATACCCGTCCGTGATTATAGATGACCGGGGCAGCCCTCAACGCCGACATGTATCCGATCCGGCAACGCAGCGGATTTTCGTGCGAATTCGGCCCTGGGCGAATGCTTTCGGGGCTATGCGATTCGTGTAGGCGCGGACGCAGAAGCCTGCCCTGAGCCCGGTCGAAGGGTCCGCCCTGCGAGCGCAGCGAGCCCTTCGGCAAGAGCGCGCGCAGCCCGTGCACAGTTTCTTGCCAGCCGAAGGACCCGCAGCCAGAGCCACGGCCTTGCGGCGGCGAAGATCGTAAATCGGACTTCGGAGAATCTGCCGTCCGCCGCGATGAATCGCTCGTTGGCAGGAAAATCGAAGCCGGCCAAGTCGGAAATCGCCTTGACGACTGCGAACTCGATTCCGTGGGCATGAGCTGCGCGGGCGACCGCGGCGGCTTCCATGTCGACGGCCTGCCCAGAAAACGTTTCCCGCAGCCTGGCCTTCTGCTCCGGGCTGGCGACTGAGGAGAAACTGACCAGGACACCTTCCCCACCCTCCAGCGTAATGCTGCTTCCGTCGCTCGCGTCGATCACACGTTGCGGGCGTACTAAGTCTCCAACCTTCAGCTTTGGATCAAGCGCTCCGGCAAACCCGGCGGAGAAAATCACGGCAGGCTGGTAGATGGTGATGACCGCTTCTGCCGCGCGCCGCGCCGCTTCCGCGCCAATGCCGCCACAGACCACCACGATTTCATCTTCTTCGTAGAAGCGAAATGTCCGCCCGTCATGCTTTCGCTCGTGAACGTGCCAGCGCTTGACCAGAGGACGCACTTCCCTCTCCAGCGCGGTGACGATCGCGACTCTGGCTTTGCCGAACTCAGACATATCCGTTCGCCCGAAACCATTCGACCGCCCGCCGCAACGCATCGTCAACAGGCACGATTTTCCATCCCAGCTCGCGTTCGGCTTTGGCGGAACTGGCAAACATCATCTTCTTTCCCATGCGGACGGTGTCAACGGTGACGCGCGGTTCGCGCTTCAGCAGGCGGCCAGTAATCGTCTCATCGACCACGCCGGTCAGGAAAGCGAAGAAATATGGCAGCTTGACCGTGGGAGAAGGCAGGCCGGTAATGGCTCCGAGCTTGTCGAGAATCTGCTTCAGGGTAAAATTCTCCCCGCCGAGAATATAGCGTTCGCCCGATCTGCCTTTTTTCAGTGCCGCAACATGGCCGCGGGCGCACTCGCGGACGTCGACCAGGTTCAGACCGGTCTGCACGTAGGCGGGAAATTTGCGCTTGAGGAAATCCACCACAATGCGTCCCGTGGGAGTCGGCTTCACATCCTGCTCGCCGATTGGCGTGGTCGGATTCACGGTTACGACGTGCAACCCGCTGCGTCCAGCTTCGAGCGCGACCTGCTCGGCCATGAATTTCGAGCGCTTGTAGTGGCCGATCATATTGGCGAGCGAAACGGGAGAATCTTCATCGGCAGGACGCCCGTCGCTGGTGAAGCCCATGGTCGCAACGCTGGACGTGTAGACGACGCGCTGAACGCCGTTCTTGCGGGCGGCTCCGAGAAGCGAGCGCGTGCCTTCCACGTTGGAGCGATACATCTCATCGGGATCGCGCACCCAGAGCCGATAGTCAGCTGCGACGTGGAAGACTGTATCGCATCCCGACATAGCTTTTTCAAGCGATACCGGATCGCGCAGATCGCCGGTGGCCGTTTCCGCGTTGAGGCCTTCGAGGTTCTTTAGATTGCTGGTCGGACGAACAAGAAGACGCAACTCCGCGCCGTGATCGGCAAGAGCGCGAGCAACGTGAGAACCGAGGAATCCGGTAGCGCCGGTGACGAAAGCTTTCAAAGAAATCCTCGGTTCTCAGTTTAAAGCAAGCGTCAGCAGCTTCCGGGTCGGCGTGCATCTCCTGCGGGGCTGAGTCCGAAAGCAAAAAGTCTTAATCGCCCGTTCCCGACAGACTTGCCGTCTGCGGGCTGTCGTTGGCGCTGTCCTTCAGGGTGAGCGTGCCGGTTGCTGTGCCGGTTGCCGTAGGGGAGAACGTTACGCTGATTGTGCAACTCTTCTTGCTGTCGAGCGTGGTTGAACAAGTCGACGTGGACACTGCGAATGGGGCCGATGTCGAAAAGGAGATGCCGGTCAGCGTAGTGTTCAAATTGTTTTTCACAGTGAACTTGTAGGCGGCGCTCGTGCTGCCGACCTTCGTCTTGGAGAACTTGTGACTGCTGGGTGTGAGTGTTGCCTGGGCGACGCCGGTGCCGGTGAGCGACACCGTTTGCGGACTTCCAGAAGCGTTGTTGGTAAACGTGAGCGTTCCCGTCTCCGCAGCCAGTTCCGGCGGCGTGAAGGTAATGCTCACCGTGCAGGCATTGCCTGCAGGCAGAGTGGCTCCGCAGGTGTTCTTTGAAATTGCAAAATAGCTATTGCCCGCCGTGATGGCGATGGAGGTGTTGTTGAGCGTGGCCGTGCCAGTGTTCTTTAGCGTCACAGTTTTGGCTGCGCTGGTGGTATTGACGGCCTGATTTCCGAAACTCAGTGAAGCCGGCGAAAGCGTGACCGTAGTCGACGGCGGCACAAACACATACGCCGCTCCCTGACTCGCGTTCGAGCCGACTGTGTGAGCGGGGGCACCGGTGACGATCGTGGTGCCATCCAACGCGACCGCCCAGCCGAAGTAGCTTCCTCCCACGCCATCGGATGCGGCCAACTCGGCCTGCTGGCTCCACGTTCCACTGCTTTCGCCGAACACATACGCGGCTCCCGGCCCTACCTCCGTGGCAGCATGAAGAGGCGCGCCCATGACAGCCGTGCTGCCGCTTAGCGAGACAGAATTGCCGAACGCGTCCCCGTCCACGCCGTCCGATGAGGTGAGCTCTGCCTGCTGACTCCACGTTCCTGCGCTTTCGCCAAACACGTACGCCGCTCCCGGCCCTCCCTGGCAAAAGGCGAAACCATTCCTGGGATGGCAGGGCGCCCCCATCACCGCCGTGCTGCCGTCGACCGCAACGGACCAGGCGAAGAAGTCCCCTGCCTCACCGTCGGACGAGGTCACTTCTGCCTGCTGGCTCCACGTTGCCCCGCTTCCGGTAAACACATACGCCTCGCCCTGCGCCTGATTCGAGCCCACCGTGCGATCGGGCGCACCGATCACGATCGTGCTGCCGCTCAGTGCAACGGTATAGCCGAATTCGTCGTTATAGAGTCCGTCAGCCGCCGTTAATTCGGCCTGCTGCGTCCAGTTTCCACTGCTTAGCCCAAACACATACGCCGCTCCTTGCGCCGAGTGGCCTCGCACTTCTTTATTGTAGGCACCGATCACTGCCAGGTTGCTGTCCATCGCAATCGACCAGCCGAAGTGGTCCGCTCCCACGCCATCGCTCGCCTTCAGTTCTGCCTGCTGGCTCCAGGTTCCACCGCTTCCGTCGAACACGTACACCGCTCCTGGCCCGCAACTGCCGGCCGCCCCCGGGTGACAAACCGACCCCACCATCACCGTGCTACCGCTGATCGCAACCGACTCGCCGAAGCCGTCATAAGCAACACCGTCGGAGGGAATCAACTCCGCCTGCTGGCTCCACGTTCCCCCATTGTTGACGAATACGTAAGCCGCTCCCTCGTCGTAGCTCGTTCCGAACGAGTGATATTGAGCTCCCACCACGACCGTATTGCCGTTGACCGCAACCGAAGTGCCGAACTGGTCCTGCGCCCCGCCATCCGACGAGATTAGTTCTCCTTGCTGGATCCATGGATCCACGACTACTGGGTATCGCGCTCCCCGATCATCCACCCGCAGAAGCAAGCGCTCCCCACGCATCTCCGTCCAACTCGCCAGCTCCCGTCCCGTCGCGTCCCGCGCCGTCAGGCCCGTGTAACGCAATGCCACCTTCCCGTCCTTGCCCCTCAGCTCCAGAGTTTTTCCTTCGCGCTTTCGCACCTCGACTCCGGCGGCGGCAGCCGTTTCTGGCATGTTCGGCTCATCGATCCCCACGCTCCGTACTTCCAGCGCTACCGTCAAGGCCTTCCCGTTCGCTTTCCCCGGCGAACGGACCAATGTGAATCCCTGTTCTAACCCGAGAGGTCCGTTCTCGTACCACTCGTTCACACCATCGCGCCGATATTCCACTCGGTTGGCCTCCGCCTGCGGCGCCACTGCCTTTGCCGGATTCAGCGCATCGCCGTATCCGTATCCGCAAGTTTTCAGCAACCAACTCAAGTTGTGGCTGCGAACCTCGGCCCCTTGTCGCGTGAACTCCACGTCGAGCGCGTGCCGCTGATTCTCTCCGTGGAAGCCCTCGGCCCTCCGACGAACCCAGTAGCCCGAATCGTCCTTTCCCAACGCCGCCGAGACTGGACCCTGCGCATCGGCCGGGAGACTCAACAGGCCAGTAGCAGATTTGCGCTCACCGGCTTCCCTGGCCGCCACGGCAAATTTCGGCGCCGACAAGCTGTTTGGTAGATTTGCGAGCGGCTCATCCTTTTGTATGTTCGACTGCGCGTTCCCCGAGACGCAGGTTCCGCCCACGAGCGCCACGACCAAACTAAAAGCAAGAACCCTCCAATGCCGGGTCCCTTGGCGCTTCGTAACGGTCTCAGGCATAGTCCTCTCTATGCTCATGCTTTTCTGTTGCAGACTCATTCCGGGCGATTTTCGAATCGGTTCGTCGTAATGTTTCCGGTGGGCCGTCGGCGAACTTCGGGCCGCACCACACCTACTCGGCGGCGAAGCGGATACCCTGGTGCACAGAATTCATTTCACAGGGCTTCGGGCAGCGTGGGGGGGAAGGCGCCGCTACGTGCAACCCTAGCGGTGTTCCTCGCTCGTGTCAAGCAAAACTGGGTTTGAAAGGGCGCTAATGTGGCTTGGCCAACGCGGACACTTTTAGCTAGCTATCCGCCTTCTCCATCACCTTGGCATACGTGGTCAGCGCCAGCAGCGGGAAATACTCGCGGTACAAGTGATACATCAGATAGAACACGCGCGGGAAGCCGGTGCCGGTGAAGAATGCTTCGTCCCACGATCCGTCGACTTTCTGCGTGCGCATCAGATACGCGATTCCGCGCGCCACCGAGTCGCTGCGCGTATCGCCGGCGGCCAGCAGGCCGAGGATCGCCCACGCAGTCTGCGAGGGTGTGCTGTCGCCCTGCCCGCGCAGTGTGGGATCGTCATACGAGCCGACCGTTTCTCCCCATCCCCCGTCGGCATTCTGCACCATGCGCAGCCACTCTGCGCCTTGCTGAATGCAGGGCTCGTTCAGGTCCATGCCGATCGCTTCCAGTCCGCGCAGCACCAGCGCCGTGCCGTAGAGATAGTTCACGCCCCAGCGCCCAAACCAGCTTCCGTCGGGCTCCTGTTCTTTGCGGATGAACTGGATCGCCCGCTTCACGGCTGGATGATTCTTGTCGTATCCGTAAATGGCGAGCATTTCCAGGATGCGCCCGGTGATGTCGACCGTTGCCGGATCGAGCATGGCGTTGTGATCGGCAAACGGAATGAACTGAAAAATCATCCGGTCGTTGTCTTTGTCGAACGACGCCCAGCCGCCGTTTTTGCACTGCATGGAAAAAATCCAGTCGATGGCGCGTTGCACCGACTCGCGCTGGTAGCGCCCGTTGGGATGTTCCACCTTAGTCAAGGCCAGGCAGACCATGGCGCTGTCATCGACATCGGGATAGAACTCGTTGTTGAACTCGAAGTACCAGCCGCCCGGCTGTCCCTTCTTGTTCTTGATCTTCCAGTCGCCCGGGTTGCGCACCTGCTTCTGCAGGATCCAGTCAGCACACCTGATCAAGCGCGGATCGTTGGCTGGAACTCCGGCTTCGCCCAGCGCGAACATGGCATAGGCCGTATCCCACACCGGCGACATGCAGGGCTGCATGCGGAAGGTGTCATCTTCCTCGATGCCGAGCTTCTCGAACTCATCCATCGCGCGAATCACTTGCGGATCATCCAGCGAATATCCCAGGCAGCGCAGCGCGATGATGGCATTCATCATCGAGGGATAAATCGCGCCCAGGCCGTCGCTCATCTCGAAGCGCGCCAGCATCCATTTCTCGGCGCTTCTGAGCGCGATCGAACGCAGCGGGCGCACGTGCACACGCTCAAACCAGTGCGTTATGCGGTCGAGCACCAGGAAGAAGTTCCGCCACGAAATCGTCTTCTTCGCCCAATGCAGGTGCATGCGCGACTTGTGCATGCCGCCAACGAACAGTTCCTCCACGCCCATTTCTCGCGGAATCTTCTTGAACGGCTTCTTGGCGTAGCAGATGGAAAGCGGAACCAGAATCGCCCGCGACCAGGAAGAAATTTCGTAGATGTTGAACCAAAACCAGCGGGGAAACAGCACGATTTCCGGCGGAATGGCCGGCACGGCGTCGTAGTCGTACTGCCCGAAGAAACACAGATAGATCTTGGTAAATGTGTTCACTTCGGTGACGCCGCCCAGCTCGAGAATTTTTTTGCGGGCGCGCTGCAGGGCGGGATGATCGGCCTTGTAGCCCGCCAGCTTGAGCCCGAAGTAGGCCTTCACCGATGCGCTGATGTTGGAAGGCCCGCCCGCGTAGATGCTCCAGCCACCGTCTTCGTTCTGATGACGCAAAATCCAATTCGCGGCTTTCTGAAAGCGCTCTTCGTTGCCCGTGCCCAGCAGGCTGTGCAGCAGGATGTAGTCGGACTCAAGGGTGGTATCGGCCTCAAGCTCGCCGCACCAGTAGCCCTCTTCAAGTTGCTGCGAGAAAAGATATTTGCGCGCGGCAGCGATCGCCGCGCCCACGCGGCTGGCGAGGCCATCAATCTTGCCGAAGCGAAGCTGCGGAGTTGAGCCTAAGTCCACACCAGACAGATTGGAATCGGGGGAGTTAGTTTCCATTCTTTGGCTGCTCCTGTGCCTCAAGACCGAGGCAAAACCTATTTCTCTCCGCCTTCCAGCCTGCCGATGCGTTGTTCGTGGATTTGAGCGATATGCAACAGTCGCGCAGTGCCCTCAGCAATGTCTCGCGTAAAGGCGCCCAGGTTTTTCACGACGCCCTGGAGTTCACTTAAATCGCGCGTAAGAAGTTCAACGCTCTGTGTTAGGGCCTCGTGCCGTTCGGTCAGCCGGTCAAGCCGTTCGTCAATTGTCATCTCTCAACCTCCACCAGATTCCCTAGTCCGCGGTCGCGCTCGCCGGCGCCGCGGCAATCGCCTCCACAATCTCCGGGGGCAGGCCGAAGCGCACGTTTTCCGGCATGACTTCCAACTCCTGCACATTCTCGAATCCTTTGCAGCGCAGAAAGCTCACGGTTTCGCCGACCAGATGCTCCGGCGCCGAAGCGCCCGCCGTGAGCGCAATGGTTTTGACCCCAGTCAGCCATTCCGACTCAATGTCGTTGCAACTGTCAATCAGATGCGCGTTGGTGCCCAAGTTGCGCGCCACTTCCACCAGTCGATTGGAATTTGAGCTGTTCTCCGACCCCACCACCAGCAGCAAGTCGGCCTCAGACGCGACCTGCTTCACCGCGACCTGGCGGTTCTCCGTGGCGTAGCAGATGTCCTGCGCGGCCGGGCCCTTGATGTTGGGGAATTTCCGCCGTAACGCGGCAATGATGTCTTTGGTCTCGTCGAGGCTGAGCGTGGTCTGTGTCAGATAGGCAACCCGATCCGGATCGGGCACGCTGAGATTCTTCACCTGCTCGGGCGATCCCACAACTTGCGTCACTAGCGGCGCCTCGCCCAGCGTTCCAATTACTTCGTCGTGATCCTTGTGGCCGATCAGAATGAGCGAATAGCCCTCCTTGGCAAACCTCACTGCCTCGACGTGAACCTTCGTGACCAGGGGGCAGGTTGCATCGATCACGCGCAGGCCGCGCCGCGCGCTGTGCTCGCGGACTTCCGGCGAAACTCCGTGCGCGCTGTAGATGATGCGCTCGCCGTTGGGAACCTCGTCTTCGCTGTCGACGAAAATCGCACCCTTGCCCCGCAGTTCCTCGACCACGAAGCTGTTGTGGACAATCTCTTTGCGCACATAGATGGGCGGGCCGAAGGCCTCGAGCGCAATGCGAACCACGTCGATCGCCCGTACCACGCCCGCGCAAAACCCGCGCGGCTTGAGCAAGAGTAAAGTCTTGGCCTCAGGTTTCTTCAGAAGTCCTCCAGGAGCGAACTCGTTTCCCCTCTTAGATGCAAAACCTTCGCAAAATCTGCACTTTCAGGGTACACGATCCCCATTCTGGCAATACTAGTAAAGTACTGGAAAGTATCGGGGTGGTCAATGCAAGCCGAAGAAATGGCAGGGATTAGCAGTGAACAGAGAGATTCTGCGGTTGGAGTGGGCCGCTCACCTGCAGGAAACCAGAACACTGCGTCGGTTCTACCTGTGATTCTCCACCGCAACCCAGCTCGCCTGCGCCCACTGTCGGGCACGGCGTGACTCCAACGCCGGAAAGGTTCGCTCCAGAATTTCCTCCGGAGTGCCCACGGCTGCGACTGGGCTAAGCAGGTCAAGCTTTTCGTAAAACGAGATCAACGGCGCCGTGCTTTTCTCATAAGCCTCGAGCCGCACCTTGATGGATTCCGGCCGGTCGTCCTCGCGCTGAAACAGCTTCCCCTCGCAGCGATCGCACTTGCCCTCCCATTTCGGAGGCCGCTCGGTCACGTGGTACACGGCCTTGCACTTTTCGCAGGTCCGGCGGCCGCCCAATCGGGCCACGATTTCGCTGGCGGGAAGGTCGTAATTCACGACTGCGGTCAGCGACAGCCCTTCTTCCTCCATCAGCCGCTGCAGCGACTCAGCTTGGCCCAAGGTTCGGGGAAATCCGTCGAGAATGAAGCCTCCGGCACAGTGCAGGCAGCCCGAGCGCTCGCGAACCATCTCCCACACGGTGGAATCGGGCACGAGTTCGCCCCGGCGCATGTACCCCAGAGCTTCTTTCATGGCCGGGCTCTGGTCGCACTCCGGAGTCTTGCCCGCCGCGCGGAACACGTCACCGGTCGATAAATGGCAAGCGCCCAGGCGGGCGGTCAGCAGCTCCGCCTGCGTGCCCTTGCCCACGCCAGGTGCGCCGAGCAGAACCAGCCGCCACGGCGGCAGCGGGGCGGGAGTGACATCTTCGCACTTTGCGGAAGGGCCTTGCAGCCAGGCAGCGCGGCTTTTGTTGATCGTAGCCATGGGCGGACTCTATTTTGTCTTCGCCGCCCCTGGCTGTGATTGTCGTCACACGGCCATGGGCTTGGGAACACCAATATTTCCTGTCGTATAGCCCTCTCGTGCTACTTACTACCCGGCGTGTGCCATTGTGATCGTGTGCAAATTGCTGCATCATGTCCGCGTATTCCAACAGAACTCCCCAGGCGCAAAGAATAATGTTGGAACTCAGCCCAAGACGGAAGGCAGGAAGCAGCGAGGCCCGGATGGTCGTCGAGAGCCGGCAGCACCGCAATCTGCTCATCGCTCTCGCTCTGCTGATGGTGGCCCTGGTTGCCGTTCTCTTCACCGACCGCCAGTTCTGGTTCGGCGCCGACCACTCCCGAATTGAGTCTGACATGCCGGTAGCCGCTACCGCAGCTCAGACGCGGGGAAGCTCGGCGGCAGAGGCTCACAAAGTTGCGGCCGCGCCCGCAAAGAGGCAGCCCGCCGCGCAGGTCGCGAATTCCACCACACCAACTTCCAAGGCCTCCAATAATCAGCAACCGGCCACCGAGCCCGTTGTAACCGGCAACCGCGTGGTATTGCCGCCGCTCGACGTTGAGGTAATCGCCGGCGACACCCACAAGCAGATCCGCCCAGGCGTCAACGCCGCGAAGGTTGAAATTACCGGTCCAGCACGCTCCGCCGCCGCCCGCGAGCCGCTGTCGGCGGCCGCCTTGCGCCAGCCGCAAGCCTCCTACACCGCCACCTATCCTCTGCTGGCGCAGCACATGAATGTGCAAGGATCAGTAGTCCTGCAGGCAGTCATCGGAGCCGACGGCATCATTGAGAATCTGCGGGTGGTGAGCGGTCCCAGCATTCTGGCCCCGGCCGCGCAGCAGGCCGTGCGCGAGTGGAAGTTCAAGCCCATCGTCCAGAACGGTCAGGCCGTGGAATCCAAGGCCACCATCACCGTGAACTTCACCATCAAGGTAGCCGATGACTCACCCAGCACCACGGTGGCCCAAAGTCTCAGCTCCGACAGCGTGACTGTTACCCGCCGCTAGGCCTCATCGCTCAAAGGTCTGGTCCAGTTCCCAAGGTGAACCCCTACAGTCAGGGCCGCCACCGAACCCACCCTAACTCCTAAGTCGATGATTCTAAAGGATCGAGAAAATATTTCTCTCATCGCCCATCACCTGAATCTCCCATTCCGGGAATCGGGCGTCAGGCCATGCCTTCGACCGTCCAGCCCCTAACCCCGGTTCCTTAGCCCCTGCCTTACGCGTTTGCCTTGATCATCTGCTCGGCGTGCTTGCGGGAAGTATCGGTGAGCTTGGCGCCGCTGAGCATGCGGGCCACTTCTTCGGTACGCTCTTCGCCGGTGACCGCGCGGATCGTGGTGCGCGTACGTCCACCCGCGGACTTCTTTTCGATCACATAATGCCGGTCGCCGAAGGTCGCAATCTGCGGCAGATGGGTCACGCACAGCACCTGATTCGCCCGCGCCAGGCCTTTCAGCTTCTTGCCCACAGCTTCGGCCGCGCGCCCGCCGATGCCGGAGTCGATTTCGTCGAACACCAAGGTCTTGTGGGCACCACCCTTACTCTGTGAACCACCTTTATTTGGGATGCCCCACTTCTCGCTGGTTTTGCGAGAAGTGGGAGCCCCTGCCTCCACACTCGCCTTCAAAGCCAGCATCACGCGCGACAGCTCCCCGCCCGAAGCGATGTGTTCCAGCCGCCGCAGCGGCTCGCCTGGATTGGTCGCGATCATGTACACAACCTGGTCGATGCCTGAAGCGGTCCAGTTCGGCTCTTCTTCTGATGCGTGAATTTCGATGTGGAAGGAAGCCCGCATCGCCAGATCGTTGATTTCCGCCTCTACCAGCTTTTCTAAGCGCCGCGCCGCTTCGTGGCGCTTTTTCGACAGCGCCCTCGCCACGCGCCGATATGCGTCGGCAGCCTGGCTGAGCTCTCCGCGCAATTGCTGCAGAATCTCGTCTTTATTCTCGACTTCGCAGAGCTTGCGCGAGACCTCGGCGCCAAAGGCGATGACTTCATCAACAGTCGTTCCGTACTTGCGCTTCAGCCGATCGAGCAGCGCCAGCCGGTCTTCAACCTCCGCCAGATGCTCCGGCGAGGCGTGAATCCCTCCGGCATAGTCGCGGACCGTAGCGCCGACATCTTCCACGCTGATGCGCGCCGAATCCAGTGCCGCCAGCGCTTCCTGAAACTTCGGCTCATAGCGCGCCAACTCCTCGACCTGCTTCTGCGCCGCCCGCAACGACGACGCGGTTGAATCATTCCCGTCGTAGAGCAGATCGAAGGCATTCATC
>Ga0187782_10002130_pt1 | contig 14530 bp, 17 predicted proteins | sample 0715_SJ02_MP15_2_FD_132454 | JGI IMG/M metagenome (GOLD analysis project Ga0187782, IMG submission 132454) | Tropical peat soil microbial communities from peatlands in Department of Meta, Colombia - 0715_SJ02_MP15_20_MG | ecosystem: Environmental > Terrestrial > Soil > Wetlands > Peat | place...
CACCCTCGCAAAGGGCGGAAGCCTTCATGCCACGCGCCTCGCCTTTGCTTACTTGCGCGACAAGGAGGCGGTAAAAAAGCTCTTTACGGACATAGGGGCCAGGTACGTCGACATGAACGGGGGGTATACGAGGGTGATCAAAATAGGCCCGAGAAAGGGCGACGCCGCTCCTATGGCCATCATTGAGCTGACCCAGAAGAAAGACCAGGAGAAGGAAGAGAAGACGGAGCAGAAGGGTAAAGCGAAGAAAGAGGCGAAAGGCAAAGAGCCGAAAGGCAAAGAGCCGAAAGGCAAAGAGAAGAAAGCCAAAGAGAAGGAAGGAAAAGAGAAGAAAGAGGCGAAAGGCAGACAGAAGAAAGAAGAAGCCAAAGAGAAGAAAGAGGCGAAAGGCAAAGAGCAGAAAGAGAAGAAGGTCAGAGAGAAGAAAGAGCCGAAAGCGAAGAAGGCCAAAGAGGCGGATGCAGACTAGCATGATCGAGACTGCTCCTGGGGGATCGTCTAACGGCAGGACTCAAGATTCTGGATCTTGCTATCTAGGTTCGAATCCTAGTCCCCCAGCACTGAACGCCGATGGATAGGCGCATCGCCGTTGTCATACCTGCTTATAATGAGGAAAAATCGATTGCGGGGGTCATCAGGGGCGTAAGGAGACTCGGCACAGGCTATCACGTCATCGTTATCAACGACAGATCGAGTGACGATACCACAAGGAATGCGGAAGCAGAAGGCGCGGTGGTGATCGAGTTGCCGGTGAACCTAGGCATCGGCGGCGCTGTGCAGACCGGATTCAAGTACGCTTATTCCCATGGATTCGACGCGGCAGTGCAGGTGGACGGGGACGGGCAGCACCCACCCGACCAGATTCCGCTGCTTGTCGAGCCCCTCTTTGGCGAAGGCGTCGACATGATGGTGGGCTCCCGCTTTCTAGGCAGCGACTACAAGGTGAGCCTCATGAGGGGCTTAGGGATAAGGCTCATATCCCTTTTCCTGAGGGCGACCACAGGGATGAGCGTCAGGGATGCAACGAGCGGATTCCGCGCGGTGAACAGGGGGGTGATGGGATTCTTCGCGCAGACCTACCCCCAGGATTACCCGGAGCCTGAATCGCTGCTTCTGGCCTTCCTGAAGGGGTTCAAAGTGGCGGAAGTGCCTGTCCGCATGAGCTACCGGCAGTATGGCATCTCCTCCATAACACCCTTTCGAGCAGTCTACTACATGACCAAGGTACTCCTCGCCATGTTCATCGATTTGTTCAGGGAGGTCTAAGGAGATCCCATGCTGCAGATTCGTCTTTTCGTGGGTGTGGTGAGCATCCTCTTCTTCATCGCCACCTTCGAGTTCATCAGGAAGGGGCGGCTACGGGAGGAGTATGCGATCTTGTGGCTTTCCACCTCATCGATCATCGCGATCTTGAGCCTCTGGCCCGGGCTGCTCGGGATCCTGAGCGAGATGACCGGCCTCTACTACATCACCGCGGTCCTGGCGATCTTCTTTTCCTTCATTATTGCGGTGTTGATGCACTACTCCATCACCATATCGAGGATGAAGGAGGCCAACAAAGAGCTGATCCAGAAGTGCGCCCTCCTCGATCTGAGGGTACGCGACCTTGAGCATGGAAAGGGAAATGAGGCTTAAGTGGAGCGGGCAACGGGGCTCGAACCCGCGACATCAAGCTTGGGAAGCTTGCACTCTACCAACTGAGCTATGCCCGCTCTCTAGAGATAATGATAGAAGAATCCTTAAGCCAAGTCAATAGCGTCGCGGCTTTCTTGAAAAGCCTTCCATCTCCCGGTGCCTTTTTTGAGACCAATGGTTATCATCGGATTGCTCATGGATAGGCGAATTCCTAAAGAAATGGCTCGCCTCTAGAGGATATGAGGACAGAAGAGTTCGACTATTCGTTGCCAAAGGAGCTGATCGCCCAGGCGCCTCAAGGGGAGCGCTCCGCGTCGCGCCTCCTCGTCCTCGACCGGAAAAGCGAGTCCATCGAGCATTGGCGCTTTGCGGATCTGGACGGCCTCCTTAGGGAGAAGGATCTTCTCGTCATCAACGACACCAGGGTGATCCCGGCGCGGCTGCCGGCGAGGAAGGAGACGGGAGGCGCAATCGAGATACTCCTCGTCGAACAGGTCGACGCAGGGAGATGGTCGTGCCTCGTGAGCGGCGTGGCCAGGGCATTGCGCGAAACCTCGGTCTATGTGGGCGACTATCAGGTGGGGCTGAAGGCAGGCACCCCCTTCTGGACAGTTGAGCTTCCGGCGGGCGTGGACGCGGCTCAACTGATGGCTGAGCATGGGATCATGCCGCTGCCGCACTACATAAAGCGGGAGAGGCACCAAAGGTGTCAAGAGGACTATGAGCGGTATCAGACGATCTACGCGCGGGAAGGGGGGTCAATTGCCGCGCCCACGGCAGGCCTCCATTTCGACAAAGACCTGCTCGGGCGCATCACGGACAAGGGGGTGGCAGTCGTCGCGATTACCCTGCACATCGGCATCGGCACCTTTTTGCTCGTGAAGAGCGAAAGCGTGGAGAGTCACGAGATGCACCGGGAGTACTACACCGTGTCGGCCGAGGTGATGGAGGCCGTGAGGAAGACCAGGCAGGAAGGAGGCAGGGTGGTTGCCGTGGGCACGAGTGCGGTACGCACCCTGGAGACCATTTTCAGCGCGTCCAACGGGAGAGGCTTGAGCGGTCATACGGACCTCTTCATCTATCCGGGCTACACGTTCAAGGCAGTTGACGCCCTTATCACGAATTTTCACCTTCCCCGGTCCACCCCGCTTCTCCTCGTCTGTGCATTCGCAGGGTCTCAGACCATAGAGAAGGCTTACGGGGAGGCCATCAAGCGGGGCTATCGCTTCTATAGCTACGGGGATGCGATGTTCATCTCATGAGCGCATTCGAGGTCACAAAGACGGATGGACAGGCGAGGTTGGGCATCCTCGAGACAGGACACGGATCCGTGGAAACCCCTGTCTTTATGCCGGTGGGAACGCAGGGCTCGGTGAAGGCCCTGCCTGCGAGGGATCTGTCGGACATGGGGGCGCGTATCATCCTGGGCAATGCCTACCACCTCTATCTGCGGCCGGGGGACGAGCTGGTGAAGCAGATGGGGGGCATGCAGCGCTTTGCGGGATGGGATGGGGCAATGCTCACCGATAGCGGCGGATACCAGATCTTCTCCCTCGGTGTCCTGCGCAAGATCCAGGAGGAAGGGGTGACGTTCCAGTCGCACATAGACGGCTCCAGGCACTTCCTCACCCCTGAAAGGGTCGTCGAAATACAGGAGAACCTGGGGGCGGACATCTGCATGTGCCTCGACGAGTGCGTAGGCTATCCCTCGTCCCACGAGTATACGAGCGCCTCCGTGGAGCTCACAACCCGGTGGGCCCACCGTTGCAAGGACGCGAAGAAGAGCGCCTCCCAGCTCTTTGGCATCGTCCAGGGGGGCATGTACGCAGACCTGCGGCTCCGCTCCTCGAGAGATCTCGCTGCTCTCGAGTTCGACGGCTATGCCATGGGCGGTTTCAGCGTAGGTGAGCCAAAGGGAGTCATGTGGGAGATGGTGGACGTGGTGATGGGAGAGATGCCTTTCGACAAGCCGAGGTATCTCATGGGTCTGGGGTTTCCCGAGGACATCGTGGAAGGCGTAAGGAAGGGTATCGACATGTTCGACTGCGTTATCCCCACGCGACACGCGCGAAACGGGAACCTCTTCACTCAAGCAGGAAGGATCAATATCAAGCACGCCAGGTATGCGCGCGACGACACCCCGTTGGACGGATCGTGCGGATGCTACACGTGCACCCATTTCTCGAAAGCTTACCTGAGGCATCTCTTCGTGACGAGGGAGCTTACGAGCTACTACTTGAACACCCTCCACAACGTCTCTTTCTATCTCAGCCTCATGAAGCGGATCAGGGCAGAGATCGGACAGGGGCGGTTCGAGGCGTTTTATGACGGATTCATGTCAGAATTGAATGACCCTGCTGCGAGCAGCAGGGTATCCAAGACAGCGAGCGGAAGCGAGTCTTGAGCGGGTAGGCTCCGGCAGCGGATGCTGCCGGAGGGGGTGCTGAACCCCGGCTACCCACGTAGCTTTGTGGGGTCAACGTAGAGAGGCTGTATGACGTGGGTGCCCCGCCACGACAGCTGTTTGAGCGGGGAGGCTCCGGCAGCTTTGCTGCCGGAGGGGGTGCTGAACCCCATTAATTGCCAGCGAAGCGGAAAAAGTTTTCCCTGCAGCAAGCTGCAGGGAATCCACAAGTCGAAGGGAGGTGAAGTACAGGATGGACGTAGCATATGCCATGGGTAGTCAGGGAGCAGGCGGACAGGCCGGGGGCATGGGGAACTTGCAGATTCTCCTTCCCATTCTCATCATCGCCATCTTCTATTTCCTCATTATCAGGCCGCAGCAGTCGAAGGCAAAACAGCAGAAGGCCTTCCTCTCCAACCTGAAAAAGGGAGATACCATTGTGACTTCGGGCGGTTTGTATGGTAAAATAACAGGTATCACGGACGAAGCGGTCACCATCGAAATAGCCGAAAAGGTAAGGGTAAAGGTTTCTAAGAGCAGCGTTGCAGGTTACGCGAAAGGAGAGCAAGCGTGAGAAGGTACGAGAATATTCTGATAGTGGCTCCCGACTGTACCAAGGAGGAGGAAGAGGACCTGCTCCGGAGGATACAGGGCAACATCGAGAAGCTCGGTGCGGAGCTGCTCAAGGTAGATGACTGGGGGGTGCGAAAGCTCGCGTACTCTATAAAAAAGAAGGAGAGAGGCCATTACTTCTTCTTGCTCCTCAACATGGAGGAGGCTTCCCTCGTGGCCCTCGACAAGTTCTACCGGACTATGGACCTTGTCCTCAGGCACCTCTTCGTCGTGGTCGACGAGAAAGAGAAGGGTCTCGAGAAGCCACCGGAGCACGTGGTTTTCGATGAACTGGAAGGTGAAGCTTAAGTGAACAGGATCTTCCTTTCCGGGAAGGTCCGGAGAATGCCTGACGTGGCGTACACGCCAAAGGGCCGGAAGATCGTCACGTTCCCCCTCCAGGTGACCGAAGGGGAATACGACATCGAGGTGATAGGCGCAGGCGAGGCCTTTCCCATGAGAGTGGAGGACGCCGTTGGCCGCAATGTTCTCATTGCCGGGGAGCTGGTCAAGGCCCGGTTCAAGTCGCGGGATGTCCTAAGGGTGAAGGCGACCAAAATCTTACGGATGGAGGAGTAAATGCCCAGAATGCAGGATTCAGGGAAGAAGCGCATATACGTGAGGAAGAGGGTCTGCAGGTTCTGCTCGGATGCCACTATCAGGATAGACTATAAGGACCCGAAGCTCCTCAAGCATTTCGTGACCGAGCGGGGCAAGATCATGCCCAGGAGGATGACCGGCACGTGCGCCAACCATCAGAGAAAGCTGCGGGAGGAGATAAAGAAGGCCCGCCATATCGCCCTTCTGCCCTTTACGACAGTGACGAGATAGGGAGGAAGCAATGAGGGTCATACTGCTCGAAAACGTCGACGGGGTGGGCAAGAAGGGCGAGACCCGCGACGTGAGGAACGGATACGGAAGGAACTTCCTCGTGCCCCGTGGCCTTGCCATGCCTGCGACATCGGGAAACCTCAAGAAGGTGCAGGAACAGGCAAAGACCATTATGGGCAAGCGGGAGAAGGATCTGAAGACCGCCGCTGTCGTGAAGGAGCGGCTCGAGGCAACTCCCCTTATCATCAAGAAGAAGTCGGGCCTCGACGGCAAGCTCTTCGGCTCCGTCACGGCGAAAGACGTGGTGGAGGCGGCCAAGCTGGCCCTCGATCTAGAAATAGACAGGCGTGCGATAAGGCTCGATGAACCCATAAAGACGACCGGCCTCCATACGGTGGAAGTCCACCTCGAAAGGGGCGTTGAGGCCCAACTGAGGCTCGAAGTAGAAGAAGAGTAAATGGCAACGAGGGTCGCGAAAAACCCTGTCGAGAAGAAAGGGCGGATACCGCCTCAGAACCTCGATGCCGAGCGCTCACTCCTCGGCGGCGTCCTCATCGACCCGGAAGCGTTGAATAAGATCGTCGATATCGTCGATGCCGATGACTTCTACCGTGAGGACCACAGGACGATCTTCCGGCTCGTGCTCGATCTCTACGAAAAGAACGAGGCGATCGACCTCGTGACCGTGAGCAGCCTCGCGCGGGACAAGGGCCTGACGGAGAGGATGGGCGGCGTCACGAACTTAAGCGGCCTCGTCGACGGCATGCCCACGTCCGCCAACATAGCCCAGTACGCGCGGATGGTCAAGGACAAAGCCCTCCTCCGGAACCTCATGCACGTGGCCACGGATATCGTGGAGAGGGGCTACGAGGTGGACACGAGCGCGGACACCTTCGTGGACGAGGCCGAGAGGATGATCTTCCAGATCGCCGAGAAGAAGTACCGGCCTTCTTTTTTCCCCATCAAAGACCTCGTCTGGGAGAGCATGAAGACCATCGAATCGCTGAAATCGAGGGTGGACGGCGTTACGGGCGTGCCCACCGGGTTTACCGATCTCGACAGGATGACTGGGGGCCTCCAGCCTTCGGACCTGATCGTCGTGGCCGGCAGGCCGAGCATGGGCAAGACCTCATTCGCCCTTAACATTGCCCAATTCGTGGCCGTGCTGGGTAACGGGGAGGCGGGTCTGCCCGTGGGCGTGTTCTCGCTGGAAATGTCCAAGGAGCAGCTCGCCATGAGGCTCCTCTCCTCTGAAGCTGAGGTCGAGTTTTTCAAGATCAGGAGCGGCGGCCTGAAGGAGGATGAGAGGGCAAGCCTCGGAAAGGCTGCAGGCAAGCTCTACGGCGCGCCCCTCTATATCGATGATACGCCTGCCTTGGGCATTCTCGAGCTGCGGGCGCGCGCGAGAAGACTGAAGAAAGAGCACGGCCTTGCCCTCCTCGTGGTCGACTACCTCCAGCTCATGCGCGGAAGGGTGAGCGCTCCAGACCGCAGGGAACAGGAGATATCGGAGATATCGCGCTCCTTGAAGGCCCTGGCAAAGGAGCTCAATGTCCCTGTCGTCGCCATATCGCAGCTCAACCGGATGGTGGAGCAGCGGGAAGACAAGAGGCCGAGGCTCTCCGACTTGAGGGAATCTGGTGCCATAGAGCAGGATGCGGATGTGATCATCTTCATTTACCGCGACGTGGTCTACAACAAGGATTCGAAGGAAAAGGAGACGGCGGAGATCATCGTGGGGAAGCAGCGGAACGGACCCGTAGGAGACGTGCGGCTCATGTTCCGCGATAAGTATACGACCTTTGTGAACTATTACGACCAGTACATAGAATGAACCTACCGAACGGACTCTCTCTTTTCCGTCTCTTCGTCACGGCATTCTTCATTCTCGTGGCCGCCTACGGCCGGTATCGGCTTGCCCTTGCGCTCTTTCTGCTTCAGGCAGTGAGCGACCTTCTCGACGGCTTTTTCGCGCGAAGGATGGGGGCGAAGACGATGCTCGGCGCGTACCTCGACCCCCTGGCCGACAAGGTGATGCTCGCGTCAGCCTACATTGTGCTCTCCCTTCGGGGTCTGATCCCAACCTTGCTCTGCGCCGTTGTCATCGTCAGGGACATTGTCATCTCAGCGGGGTTCCTGATAATATTCAAAAGGGGGCTGAAGATGAGCCCCGCCCCGAGCTTCATCAGCAAGACGACCACCGTGTTCCAGATGGTCACTATCGTCTACGTCTTGCTCTGGTCTGCCCAAGGGAGCTTGAAACCGTTCTTTTTTTATGCCACAGCCGTCCTTACCCTGGCCTCGGGACTCCAGTATGTTTACATGGGCGGCGCGGTCCTTTTCCGGAAAGAAGCCGTCTGACGAAAGCGGATAGGCGCTGCTCGTCAATTAATCACGAGGAGGATATCATGGCCGTAAGAGTGGGAATCAACGGATTTGGCAGGATCGGACGGCAAGTTTTCAGAATAGGTTACGGAAACCCCGACCTGGAGTTTGTCGCCATCAACGACCTCACCGATGCGAAGACCCTCGCCCACCTTCTCAAGTATGATTCGGTACATCGCACCATGAAGGCGGAGGTAGCGCAAGGGGACGGATCGATAGTGGTGGATGGCAAGGCAATAAAGGTGCTTTCCGAGCGTGACCCGGAAAAATTGCCTTGGAAGAGCCTCAACGTGGATGTGGTCCTCGAGGCCACGGGCAAGTTTACCGACAGGATCGGGGGGGACAAGCACCTCCTCGCCGGGGCGAAGAAGGTCATTGTGTCGGCCCCCGCGAAGAACCCGGACGTGACGTTCGTTCTCGGCGTGAATGAAGAGGTCTACGACAAGGCTAAGCACCACATCATCTCCATGGGCTCGTGCACCACGAACTGCCTGGCCCCGTTGGTGAAGGTCCTGCAGAAGGAGCTCGGCATCGAGCACGGCCTCATGACTACCATCCACTCCTACACGAACGACCAGGTGATCCTTGACCAGCCGCACCGCGATTTGAGGCGGGCCAGGGCCGCAGCCCTTTCCATGATACCGACGACCACTGGCGCAGCAAAGGCCATCTCCGAGGTGATCCCGGAGGTGAAGGGGAAGCTCGACGGCCTCTCCATCAGGGTGCCGACGCCCACGGTCTCTCTCGTGGACCTTGTCGTGACCCTTTCGAGACAGACGACGAAGGAAGAGCTGAACAACCTCTTCAAGAAATATGCGGAAGGCCCTATGAAAGGGATCCTCGCAGCCACGGAGGAGGAGCTTGTCTCATCCGACTTCATCGGCAACTCCCACTCGTCCATTGTGGATCTGCTTTCGACGTTCGTCGTGGGGGGCAAGATGGCGAAGATCCTCTCGTGGTATGACAACGAATGGGGCTTCTCAACGAGGATGGCGGACCTTTTGACCTTTGTGATGAAGTGAGGAAGGGGAAGGTACCCTATGAAAGCAATTAATGGGGCTCAGCGCCCCCTCCAGCGGCATCAGCCGCATGGAGCCTCCCCCCTCAGGCTCGCTTGCGCTCGCATGCGTCTTTGCCTTGCCCCAATGGGAAACTCTTCCCAACCTTGTAAGTGAGCGAGGTACCCTATGAAGTCTATCTCCGAACTCGATCCCGCGGGAAAGAGGGTATTCGTCCGCGTCGATTTCAATGTGCCCATCGACGATGGGGGGAACATCACGGACGACACGAGGATCCGTGCGCACCTCCCCACTATCCGCTACGTCATAGAGCGGAAGGGCAAGGCCATACTGGCGTCCCACCTGGGGCGTCCAAAAGGCAAGCGGGCGGAGAAGTACTCCCTAAAGCCGGCAGCGTCGCGCCTCTCCCAACTCCTCAACAGGGATGTCGCCTTTGTTGATGATTGCATCGGCCCTGACGCGGAAAAGGCAGCGGCTGCCATGAAGGAAGGGGATGTTCTCCTTCTCGAGAACCTCCGTTTCCACGCCGAAGAAGAGAAGAACGACAAGGGATTCGCACAATCCCTGGCAAAGCTGGCGGACATCTACGTGGATGACGCGTTTGCCGTTGCCCACCGGGCCCATGCCTCGAACGCGGGAATCACGGCCTTCGTGAAGACGTGCGCAGTCGGCCTGCTTCTCGAAAGTGAGCTCGACTATCTCAAGAAGGCCACGGAGACACCCATCCGGCCTCTCGTTGCCATCATCGGCGGGGCAAAGGTCTCTGACAAGATCGCGGTCCTGGAGAGGCTCGTAGAAAAGGTGGATAAGCTCGTCATCGGAGGGGGCATGGCCTTCACCTTCCTCAAAGCCCTCGGAAACGAGGTGGGAAAATCACTCTGCGAGACGGACATGCTCGATACTGCCCTCGTCATCCTGGACAAGGCGAAAAAGCAGGGGGTGAGCCTCTATTTGCCTGTGGACTGCGTGGTGGCGCAGGGAGCATCCGCTGACGCGGTAGTGAAGTACGTGCCCGTGCAGGAGATCCCGAAGGAGTGGATGGCTCTCGATATAGGGCCTGCATCGACGACCCTTTTCAATGAGGCGGTCTCCGATGCCAAGACCATTGTATGGAACGGCCCCATGGGCATGTTCGAGCTCGATCCCTTCAGCAGGGGCACGTACGGCCTCGTTGCTTCCGTGGCATCGGCGCACGCCCTGACCATCGTCGGCGGAGGCGACACGGACACGGCTGTCCATAGGGCGGGGGAGGCGCACAGGATTTCCTACATATCGACCGGAGGGGGGGCTTTCCTCGAGGTTCTTGAGGGGAAGACCATGCCGGCGGTAGAGGCGCTCGAGGCGTGCGGAGGATAGGCCATGAGAACATGGATGCTCGCCGGCAACTGGAAGATGCATAACACCATAGGGGATTCGCAGAAGCTCGCCCGGGCGATCGCGGAGGGCGTAAAGGAAGGATCAGGCGGCCAGGTCGTGGTAGCGCCCGTCTTCACGGCCCTGGCTGCGGTCCGCGAGGCCATCAAAGGGAGCCGGGTAGCCCTCGCCGCACAGGATGTCTTTTACGAAGAAAAGGGCGCCTACACGGGCGAAGTGGCTCCGGCCATGCTCGTGGATGCAGGCTGCACCTACGTCATCATAGGCCATTCCGAGCGCAGGAAGTACTTCCACGAGACGGACGAGACAGTCAATGCCAAGGTGAAGAAGGCATTGTCCGTGGGCTTGAAGCCCATTGTCTGCGTAGGGGAGACGGAAGAGGAGAGGGAAAAGGGCATCACCCAGTACGTGGTGGGCGTCCAGGTGAAGAAGGGCCTCTACGGCATCGAAAGCCTCGCTGCCTGCACCATAGCCTACGAGCCCGTGTGGGCCATAGGCACGGGTAAGAACGCCACCCCTGATCAGGCGCAGGAGGTGCACGCCTTCATCAGGGGTCTTTTGCGCCAGACATACGGCGATGCTGCGGCAGAGGAGACGAGGATCCTCTACGGGGGAAGCGTGACGCCCGAGAATATAGGTCAGTTGATCGCGATGGAGGACATAGACGGGGCCCTTATCGGGGGCGCATCCTTGAAACCCGAAAGCTTTCTCGGTATAATTAGGCTGGTCGAGGCTAGATAGAGATGATAGCAGGGATCACCATCATACATGTGCTCGTTGCGATTGCCCTCGTGCTCATCGTCCTGCTGCAGACGGGGCGCGGGTCTGAAATTGGAGCGGCGTTCGGAAGCGGGGCGAGCCAGACCCTTTTCGGCAGCTCCGGCACGTCGGGCTTCATGACGAGGCTCACGACGATCGTCGTTGTCGTCTTCATGGTCACGAGCCTCTTGCTGGCCATCGTGTACAGCAGGGCCGCCGGGACATCTTCCGTGAGAACGGGACCCGTGCCGATGAGCCAGGGCAGCATGCCCGCTTCGCAGGCGCCGGCCGCGCCAATAGTGCCTGGGCCAATAAAGGCAAAGTAGATTGGCTATTCCTTTCGTGCCGATGTGGTGGAAATGGTAGACACACCATCTTGAGGGGGTGGCGGGGAGACCCGTGCGGGTTCGAGTCCCGCCGTCGGCACCATAGATTTTGGGCGGATTTCGAGGATTTTCAGGGGAAAATCACTGAGAGCCGCCCTTGTTTTTCACTTCTGGACCCGGGCCTTCCTCTGATAGATACGACCTTCCCACCGAGGATATTTCTCATGACATTACGCTGCCGCTCCTGGCGAGGATCCAGTGCCGTTATGGTGGCAAAGACATGGTTGGAAAAGTTCTTCTGAGACTCGCTTCCCGCTTCCGTGTCTTGGATACCCTGTCCGCTCGCAGCAGGGTCATTTATTCGCTGCTGACTTTCTCCACGTGTCCGCCGAACCTGTACCGCATCGCCGACAGAATCTTCCTTGCGAAGTCGTCTTCATTTCTGGAGCTGAACCGTTGATAGAGCGCCATGCTCAGGACCGGGGCCGGCACACCTTCTTCGATTGCGGCGATGTTCGTCCAGCGGCCTTCGCCGGAATCCGCAACACGCCCGGTAAGATTTGACAGAGCTGGGTCCTCAAGGAGGGCAGTCGCCGTGAGGTCGAGAAGCCACGAAGAGACCACGCTTCCGCGCCGCCACACCTCGGCGATCTCTGCAAGGTTCAGGTCATACTGATAGCGCTCAGGATGGCGGAGAGGCGTGGTCTCCGCGTCGACAACTCGGCCTTCCTTGCCGACATTCGCGTGGTGGAGGATATTGAATCCCTCTGCATAAGCCGCCATGAGGCCGTATTCGATTCCATTATGGACCATTTTGACGAAATGACCGGCTCCGGAGGGCCCGCAATGAAGATAACCCTCCTCCGCCGTTCCACCGATTTTTTCTCTACCAGGCGTTCGAGAGATCGAGCCGCGGCCCGGAGCCAGGGTCTTGAAGATCGGATCGACACGCTTCACAATGTCACCGGGTCCACCGATCATCAGGCAGTATCCGCGCTCCAGCCCGAACACGCCGCCGCTCGTCCCACAATCGACATAATCAATGCCTTTCTCGGAAAGCCCTTTTGCGCGCCTGATATCATCAATGTAGTAAGAATTACCGCCATCGATAATGACGTCCCCCTTCGCCATAAGGGGAGCGAGATCATTGAGGGTCTGATCTACCGCGGCCGCAGGGATCATGAGCCAAGCCACTCGGGGCGGTGTGAGCTTCGCGACCAAATCGTCGAGTGAGGAGGCAGTAGCAGCTCCCGTCTGCTTTGCAAAGGCTGCCCCGGACTCCGCTATTGCATCATACGCAATGACTTGATGTCCGCCACGGATCAATCGCAGCGCCATGGTCCCACCCATTCTCCCTAAACCGATCATACCGAGCTGCATGTTCTTCCCTCCTTTCCGCGTCACGGCGCCAGATGTCTGCCGTCTTGTTCTTTAGGCAATTGCGAGGATACCGACAGGCAGGAACCGCCGCCTCATCCCCCGAATATAGAAGCAAGGTCAAACCGGTTCCGTGCCTCGAGTAGAGCGCGAAGTTGTAGCTCCCCTCTTCCTCGATCCACGTCGCCCCGAGGGGGCATGAGTACCCCTCGGTCTCGGCCCAGTCGCTTAATTGTTCTTTCCCTCTCCTCACCTTCGAGATCGCTCCCCGCGATGAAGTAATCGTTCAAGCGGGACCTAGTGCTGCCAAACAGTCAGAGCCGCTTCGAGAGGAACCTCGACGCCCGGGAAGTGAGGGATCACCCTGGCCGTGTAGTCCGTTGCCGGCCTGTCCGAGGATGCCTGGGCGGTGTAAACAAAGCCATTTGCTCCAACGAGTTGCGGGCCCCGAGACATTTCCCGGCGCACCGGCTCACCGGAGTCTACGGCGTTGGCGTATATCTCCACTCTCACTGAATCCGGGTCGAGGCTTCCAAGGTAGACCTGGACTTCGAATACGTGTTTCTCGCCGTCGCTCCTTACGCTCGTTTCCCCGAAGCGCACGTCCGACCAGGTGCGTTGCAAATCGTGCTCCCAACTTACCAACTTCCTCCCCATCTCGCCCTTTTCGGCGGCACGCTCCCGATAGGCCTTGGCAGCGGGAATATAGTACTTCTCAGTATACTCCCGCACGGTTCGATTTGCGGAAAAACGGGGCGTCAGCCGCGCCATACTCTCGCGCATGCGGGCGATCCAGCGCGTGGGAATGGCGTTCGTGTCGCGGGTATAGAATTCGGGGATGACCTCCCTTTCGAGAAGGGTATAAAGCTGCTCGGCTTCGGCGGCATCCCAAGCCGGATCGTCGCCGTGCTCCTTCCCGTCCCCCAGGGCCCATCCCACTTCGGGCGTATAGGCTTCTGCCCACCAGCCATCCAGTTCGGACAGGTTAATGCCTCCATTGACAAGCACCTTCATGCCGCTCGTGCCGCACGCCTCCCAGGGCCGGCGCGGGTTGTTGATCCAGACATCCACCCCCCGGACGAGACGCCCCGTGAGGACCATGTCATAATCGGCCAGGAAGGCCACGTTCCTGAATGCGCCGGATGTCAGAATGAAATTCGTCCACTCGCGGATCATGGCCTGTCCGGGGTGATCCGCCGGGTGGGCCTTGCCCGCGATCACGAGCTGGACCGGCCGCTCTGGGTTTGAAAGGATGCGCAAGAGCCTTGCCGGGTCGTGGAGCAAGAGAGTCGGCCTCTTGTAGGTGGCGAAGCGACGGGCAAAACCGAGGGTCAGCGCGCTCGGATCGAATAGGTGGTTGGCCTCTTCACATTCTTCGGGTGAGGCACCCGACGCCTCCAGTTGCCGGGAGAGCCTGTCGCGCACGTACTGGACGAGCGACTCCCTGGCCGAAGCACGACATTCCCAAAGCTGGGAATCGGGAACCTGCCGCATGTCCTCTTCGATGGTTTCGAGCGCTCCAAGCCAGGTGTCCTTTCCGCAGGCCCCCGTCCACAAGGCTTCGGACTCTTCGGAGTCCCAGCTCGGCATGTGGACCCCGTTGGTCACGTATCCGATGGGGACCTCGACCTCCGGCCAGCGCGGAAACAGAGGCAGAAAGAGGCGCCGGCTGACTTCCCCGTGCAAGCGGCTTACTCCATTCACCGAGCCGCTCCCGCGGATGGCCAAATGCGCCATATTGAAAGGCTCCGACGAGTCGGAGGGGTTTTGGCGGCCCAGCGCCAACAAATCTTGAAACGCAATGCCCA
>Ga0187782_10002131_pt1 | contig 14530 bp, 9 predicted proteins | sample 0715_SJ02_MP15_2_FD_132454 | JGI IMG/M metagenome (GOLD analysis project Ga0187782, IMG submission 132454) | Tropical peat soil microbial communities from peatlands in Department of Meta, Colombia - 0715_SJ02_MP15_20_MG | ecosystem: Environmental > Terrestrial > Soil > Wetlands > Peat | place...
GTGCGGCATTCCATCGAGGCGGTGGTGCATACATTGCTGGAAGCCATCCTGTTGGTGGTCATTGTTGTGATTGTTTTTCTGCAAACGTGGCGCGCGTCCGTCATCCCGCTCGTCGCGGTGCCCGTCTCGCTCATCGGCACGTTCGCGGTCATGTACCTCTTCGGCTACAGCGTCGACAACCTCTCTCTGATGGCGCTGACGATCTCGACGGGGTTCGTCGTCGACGACGCGATCGTCGTCATGGAGAACGTTGCGCGCCACCTCGAGGCCGGCATGAAGCCCGTCGCCGCTGCGCTCAAGGGCGCAGAAGAGATTGGCTTCACGGTGCTTTCGATCAGCATTTCGCTGGTCGCCGTCTTCATCCCCATCTTGCTCATGGGCGGGCTCGTCGGGCGTCTGTTTCGCGAGTTCGCCGTGACGCTGTCGACCGCCATCGTCGTCTCGATGGTCATCTCACTGACCACGACGCCCATGATGTGTGCCTACCTACTGCACGGCGCCCACGGATCGTCCCGCGCACACCGAGCGAGCGAGCGCATCTTCGACGCCGCGTTGTCGCTCTACGGGCGAAGCCTGCACCGCGTGCTCGACAAGCCGGCATGGACGCTCGCTGTCCTGCTCGTCACGGTCGCAATCAATGGCCTTCTCATCGTCAAGGTCCCGAAGGGCTTCTTCCCGGAGGAAGACACGGGCGTGCTCGCCGGGGCCGTGGTCGGTCCACAGGATGCGTCGTTTCAAACGATGGACTCGGCGATGCGCCAGATCGGGGCGGTCATCAAGAGCGATCCCGCGGTCGGCGGCATCATCGCCTTCACCGGGACGAACGGCGCCGCGAACACGGGCACCCTTTACATCGCGCTCAAGCCCCTCGGTGAGCGGGACGCGAGCGCATTCCAGATCATCGACCGATTGCGACCAAGGTTGAACCGGCTGGCCGTCGCCTCCAGCTTTCTGCAGGCCGTGCAGGATCTGCGAATCGGTGGGCGCCTGAGCAATGCTACCTACCAGTATACGATCCAGAGCGACGACGTTCACGACCTCGCCCGCTGGGGCCCGGTGCTGCTCGGGGAGCTGCGGCGGCTCCCCGGCTTCACGGACGTGAGCTCCGACCAGCAGAACGGGGGGCTCGCCGAGCTCGTGGATTACGATCGCATCACCGCTGCGAAACTGGGGCTGTCGGTGCAGGCGATTGACACGGAGTTGTACGACGCGTTCGGCCAGGCCCAGGTGTCCATCATCTACACGCAGAAAAATTATTATTACGTCGTGCTCGAGGTCGCGCCCAAGTTCTGGCAGGACCCCGAGGGGCTCAAGTACATCTACTGGCAGTCGAGAGGGGGCACCATCCCCCTTCGCACCATCGCGCACCCGCACGCGAACACGACGCCGCTCGCCGTCAACCACACGAGCTTTTTCCCCTCGGTCACGGTTTCCTTCAACCTCGGCCCCCGGGTCTCGCTGAGCGAAGCGACCGAACGCGTCACTGCGATGCAGCAGCGAGTGGGCGCACCGACGACGCTTCGAAGCTTCTTTTCGGGGACGCTTCTCGCGTATCAGCAGTCTCTCGGAACCGAGCCGATGCTCGTCGTGACGGCACTTCTGGCCGTCTACATCGTGCTCGGGATTCTGTACGAAAGTCTGGTTCATCCGCTGACGATCATCTCGACCCTGCCGTCGGCGAGCGTGGGCGCCATGCTCGCGCTGCTCGTATTTCACGAAGACCTCAACATCGTGTCGATCATCGGCATCATTCTGCTCATCGGCATCGTCAAGAAAAACGCAATCATGATGATTGACTTCGCTCTTCAGGCCGAGCGCGGCGAAGGCAAGAGTACGTACGATGCCATCTTCCGGGCGTGCATGCTGCGCTTTCGTCCCATCATGATGACGACGATGGCGGCCCTCTTCGGCGCGCTGCCCCTGGCCTTCGGGGGGGGCATGGGCAAGGAGCTGCGGCGGCCCCTGGGGCTGGCGATCGTGGGCGGGCTGATCCTCAGTCAGGTCCTCACGCTGTATACGACCCCCGTCGTCTACCTGGCCTTCGATCGATGGAGTCTTCGCGCGACGCGAAGGGCCGGCGGACGGAAAGGTCGGAGTCCACGTGGCCAGGGCGCAGGCGCGGGCGCATGAAGGGCTCTTGCGCGCTCCGGCCGTCGCTCCTGCGCTGGTCCGCTCACGTGGCCGGCGCTGCAATCGGCGTCGTGGCGACGGGCGGGTGCAACGTCGGCCCGCGGTACGAGGTGCCTCGCGTGGGTACGCCGACGGCCTTCAAAGAAGCTTCCGCCGCCGCTTACCGAGGATTGCCCGGGGGCACCTGGCAACCGGCCAATCCGCAGGACGGTCTGCTCAAAGGCAGGTGGTGGCAGCTGTTCCGTGAGCCGGAGCTCGACGAGCTCGAAGAGCGGCTGAACATCGATAATCAGACGATTGTGCAGTATTTTCAAAACTTCATGGCCGCGCGCGCGCAGGTGAACGAGGCGCGGGCGGGCTACTTTCCGACCGTCTCCGTCAGCCCACTCGTGGCGCTCGGCGGCGGCGCGGCGGCCCCTTCCGCCGCGAACGCGGGAACGTCGGGCGCCACGACGGCCTATGCGGGGGCCGTCTCCGGAGCCACGGCCGTGACGTCCCTGCCGACGACGTCGGGATCGACGGGCTCTTCAATCACCGGCACTCACTATTTTTCGATTCCTCTCGAGGCATCCTGGGCTCCGGATTTGTGGGGTCGCATTCGCAATACGGTCAGCGAATACCGCTACGCCGCCCAAGTGAGCGCGGCGGATCTGGAGAACGAACGGCTGACCGAGCAGGCGTCGCTCGCCGAGTACTATTTCGAGCTCCGTGGCCAGGATGCACTCCAGGACCTGTACAACCGGACGATCGAGGCGGATCGGAAAACCCTCGACCTCACCCGCGCGCAATACGAGACGGGGGTCGGCACGGCCCAGGCCGTCGCACAAGCCGAGGTCACCCTGCGCACGGCCGAGGCGACTGCAGTTGGGATTGCGGTCAGCCGAGCTCTTTACGAGCATGCCATCGCGACGTTGATCGGCAGGCCCGCGTCCGATTTCGCCATGCCGTTCAAGGTTCTTGCAACGGCGGTTCCCGCCATCCCCATCGGGCTCCCCTCCCAGCTCTTGCAGCGCCGACCGGACATCGCCGCTGCGGAGCGCACCATGGCGCAGGCCAATGCACTCATCGGCGTCGAGAAGGCGGCCTATTATCCCTCGCTGAGCCTATCTGCGAGTGGGGGTCTGGCATCGACGGCGCTCGGAACGCTCTTCTCGGTCCCCTCGCTCTTCTGGTCGCTCGGTGTATCGCTTTCGGAAACGATCTTCGATGGCTGCCTACGAGACGCGACCTTGGCTCAATATGTGGCCATGTACAAGGCCGACGTCGCCTCCTACAGGCAGACGGTCCTCACCGCATTCCAGCAGGTCGAAGATTACGTCGCGACGCTTCGCGTGCTTTCGCAGGAAATTGCGCGACAGGATCTCGCCGTCAAAGCAGCGCAGCGCTATCTCGACATCGCGATGGCGGCCTACCTGACAGGCCTGGATCCCTATCTCGACGTGATCACTGCACAGACGACCCTTCTCGGCGATGAGCAGACCCTGGTCACGCTGCGCGTCAACGAGATAACGGCAGCGGTCGAGCTCGTGCAGGCGCTCGGAGGAGGATGGGACGAAGCTCAGTTGCCCCAAGCATCGGACATTACGTCAGCGAGGGCGAGTCGCCAGCTTCTGGAGACGCCCTGAACCTCGGCGCGGCTACTCGTGCCAGGCGTATGCCGGCTGCGCGGCGACGGGCTGGGCCGTGCTCGAGTTTCTTGCGTCGACCCACGGGCGGCTGAAGGTTAGCGCGCCGGCCGGCGCTCGTTCAGCCAGCGTCGACGGCGCGAGTGCTCCGATCGAGCGCTTCGGCGATCTCGCTGGCACGATCGACGACGGCCGGTGGAAACCCCACCTGGCGGAGCAGCGCGATTGCATTGCGTGTCGTTGCGGGTCCGCGGCAAAGCTGGAAGGGAAAGATGATCTCTCCGTCGATCACGCGCTCGGCAAAGTGGTACGGATCGAAACAGTCACGGAGCAGCGACACCAGCTCGCCATCGTGTGTGGAAGCGAAGACGAAGTTTCCGGCGTCCTGGAGCGCCGCCAGCAGCGCCGCGCCGGCGCCGATACGCTCATTCGTGTTGGTACCGCGGAAGAGCTCGTCGACCACCACGAGCAACCGTTCGTGGCCGGCCTCGGGAGCGAGCATCGCCTTCGCGGTCTCGAGCTCGGCCCGATAGTAGCTGCGGCTCTTCTGGATGTCGTCATCGGCGCTCATCAGCGTCCGGATCCGCAGCGGAGGCGCATGGTAGCGTCGAGCCACGACCGTGTAGATCGTCCTGGCCAGCAGCGCATTGATTGCGACCGTGCGCACGAACGTCGACTTGCCGGACATGTTCGGCCCGGTGACGAGCACCCCACGCCCCTCGACGTGCACGGTGTTGGGGACGGGGCGGAGCAAAAGGGGGTGGGCGGCTGCCTCGAGCCGCAGCTCCTCCGCCGCGGTATCGAGCTCGGGCCGCGTCCAATGCGATGCACCCGCACGAAACGATGCGACAGCAACCGCGGCATCCAGGTCTCCGACAGCGTCGAAGAGGAGCCGCACGTCGCCACGCATTCTCGGGAGGGTCCGCAGGACGTAGGAGAGCGCGACCAAATCGACGAGAAAGAAGGCGTTCAGATAGGTGAAGATGGCGGCCAAGAGCTCGCTACTGCGAAGCGTGTCGACGGTGAGCCAGCCGGTCGCTCGAGCGAAGCCTGCGAGCCGCGCGCGAGCGGTACGCATCCGCGCGAGCTCCGGCTCGAGTGCAGGAACGCCTGAGCGGGCGAGCCTTCGTGCCACGTGCAGGACCGCGCTCGTCGCCCGGAGCGCGGGCGTCCATGCGAGCTGTCGCCGTCCGAGCCCGATGCGAAGCGCGATCGCAACGGCGGCGAGGCCGAGTACTACCGGGAGCGCCGCCGGGAAGACGAAGCTCGCGGCGAGCGCCGCGACGATTGCGAGAGAGACCGCCAAATACAGTGCCTGCAGCCGAGGCGGTGAGGGGACCGTCGCGAACAGGACTTCGAGAACGGCATCCTGCGCGTAGGGATCCATCGACGCGAGAACCGACTGCACTCGCTCCCGGGCACCGTCATCGTTCGCGAGTGTGGTGACGACCTCGTCGAAGCGGCTCAGAGCTTCGAGATTGCCGCCCGGCGAACGCAGTCGATCGTAGAGGCGGGCGCGACCTGCGAACGTCTCGGAGCGATCGAGGTGGCCGAAGACCGCGTCCATGTCCAGATCGCGCCACGTCGTGGCGTCGACCTCGTTGCCGGGCGACGCGGCAGCTCGAAGCTCACTGTATCGCCGAACTTCGGTGAGATTCCGAGCCTCGGGAGGGGCGTGTCCCCAAGCGGCGCGGCGAGATGCGTACGACAGAGCCAGCCGGCGTCGCTCGAGCAGCGCCGAGTAGGCCAATGGGCCTGCGAATGCAGCAATCATTGCACACGCCACGCCGACCAAGGTGGCCGAAGCCTGCGCCCGGTGACCTCATCGCGCAAGGGCTTGGTCGGGCGCGAACGCCGCCGGATACGACTTGTCGTCCACCAGCCGCTGCCGGGGGTCGGCAATGGCGCATTCGCGCGGCGCCACGGGTGCGGCAAATCGATCCTGAATTCCCCGGATCGTCCCTGGACAGGGCCGCATCTATCGCGGACACCCCTCCCGCCGGCACGGGCGCGCGAGAGCGCCGGGCGGGGGGGCTCGCGCGGGGCGGGGCACGTTGGGGCTCGCGGGGGGACTCGGAGGGGACGCGGCGGGGCGATTGGGCGGAAATCATTGCCATAGCTGCCATGGCAATGATCTCGCCCCTCCCCCAGCCCCGCCGCCCGCACGCAACACCCCCCCCCGGCCCCCGCCCGCCCGTCGGGCGGCACGAGCGGTGCTCTTGGTCGCACCGCATGCACGCGATCGCATTCGGCGCCAAGCGCGTCTTTCACAGCTCCTTCGCGTGAGGCGCAAGCCGCTCCTCGCGTGGCCCGGACTGACCGGTGCGCGCTTCGACCTCTTGTCGGCCTTTCTGCAGGCCGAGTACAGCCGCCCTTCGTGCATCGAGCTTCGTCAGAGCGAGCTACGGCGAAGGCTCCAGCAAAGGCGTCGGTACCGGCTGCCGTCTGGTTGTGACAGGTGGCGCAGGTTCCGGCCTGGAACGGGGGCGTGTGGTGACACAACTTCGAGGTCACGGCCGTGCTCGACGCGCAGTTCGCGTCGATCGACGCCGTATGTCTGCGGCGAGCAGGGACTCTGCTCGGACGGCCGCAAGTGCGGCCCGGGAACGAGCGTCGCCATCGGCAGCACGTGCGTCAACGGAAGCCCCTGCACGTACGGATCGAACAACCGGTGCCCCACTTCCGACGCGAACGGCCTCTCGCAGACCGTCACGCTGGCGGTGTACGGCTCCACCGACTACGGCACCCAGCCGATCGTCTTTTCGACCGGCTATCAGGACAATGACCCGCTCCGGACTGTGAGCGGTGCGCTCGGCGTCTCCGCTCCGGCGACGTACTCGTGCGCACCGCAGGGATCGCCGACCAAGTCATCGCACTTGCTGTGCCCGAACAACGACGTCATCGGGACGTCGTGTCTGGCGCCGATCGGTACGGCCAACGGGTCGCCCACGTCGCAGTGCTGGTCGATCGCCACGACGGCCGTGACGTGCATCCACCCGCAGACCAGACGAGGGGCTCGCCGTGCGGCGGCGACGGTCGAAACTACAATTCGCAGGGCTACAACGGCGTCGGCACAGGCGTTGCCGCGTATGTCTCGTACGCGGTCGGTGGCGTCCCCATCAACTTCACGGTCGCCTACGGTCGCATCCATCAGAAGGACACGATGTCGGCCACCGGCGCGCCTTGAGCGTGTGCCACATCGGCGATGCGTCGCAGAACATCGGGTGCCTCGTGAACGCCAACCCTCTCGCGGTCGGTTACGGCGGCAACCACGGCGACCTCTGGGAGGGAGCCGACCCGCTGTCGAACGGCACGTGCTCGGGTGAGACCGTGGGTCTGCGCATCCACGAGCTCGGCGCGGGCGTGGCGCGCGTCCCTGCGCCCGCCGGCTCCAGCCAGCCGAGCTATCCGCTCCGGACGAAGCTCTACATGAACTCGCTCGTCGGGTTCGCCGGCATTGCGCCGACCACGGCCGACCCCGCGCCGCAGGAAGAGCTCGAGCTCACCGAGTACGAGGCCGAAGCTGCAAACATCGACGGGATCATGGTCCAGTACGGGGAGTTCCAGCTGCCATTCAGGCCGAATGGCACGGGCCCGGCCTCCGACGGTGGCGCTCCGGCGCCGGAGCCCTTCTGCGAGGATTTCAACGAGTACCTGTCGGGCTGCGCCCCGAGCGGCGGCGCCGGGAACCTGAACGGCTGCGCGAACAACGTGGGCATCAGCTCGACGTTCGGGACGATTCCGTCGGATCCGAGCAACAACGCGGGTCCGGACGGCGGCGTTCCGTCGAACGCCGCGGCGGCAGGCAACCCTGGCGCCACGACGTCGACGATCTGCGGTAACGGCATCATCGAGGACTACGAGGACTGCGATCCGGGGACGGCTTCGACCGCCGCCACGTCGCCCGCTGTTCCCGCAGCCCCGCTCCCGACCGGGTGCGGAAGCTGCTCGACGGTATGCCGCTGCTCGAATCTCTGACCGGTTGCCGCCCACGCTCTTCATCTGCGTGGGCGGCTTCGCACTTTCGCACCAAGCCGCCCGCCGAGCGTCACACAGTTGTTGCGTGCGCCCTGCGCTCCGGGGACTAATCATCCGGCGGGCGCGCAGCAGTCGAGCCACTCGTCCCACACAGAGCTCGTTCGAGAGCGTGCGCGGTCCGTTTCCAGAGAGGGGCGCGATGCGTCGACGAGCTTCGTTCTCACCTGCCACGATCGCCCTCACGTGCCTCTGCGGACTGGCACCGGTCGCCTGCGGCGGCCGGCTCGCGCCGAGCGACAATTCTGGGGTCCCGCAGCTCGCCCTCGTCGACCCCTCGCAGCTCGCCACAGCCCCGGCTCCCTGTGCGGAAGGCGCCGCACATCCCAACGCCTGTTGCGACGCGGATCCACGGGGTGACGGTCAGTGCGGCGAGTATCCCGGCGCGCCCTTCCACCCCTGTGCGACCGGCTGGCTGACCTACCCGGACCCGAGGTCGTGCTGCGCGCTCGCCGATCCGTCGCAGTGCTCCGCCCCACCCGCGCAAGGCGTCGCGGTCCGGTCGGGCACTTGCCTCTACGGCTGTCCACCAGGCTCCTACCCGACCGAACCAATCACGATCTCGTCCGGCGCGTGCTGTTCGTCGAGCGGCACCGGTGTCGCGTGCTTCGGATGGGGGGTCGCTTCGCCCACGGCGGCCGGCATTCCGGCGGGAGCCTCGGACGTCAGTTTTTCCGGGTCCAGCGAACCCGCCCCCTTGCTCAATTCGTATTGCGACGTCCCTTGCCCGTCGGGCTGGCAGGCCCAGGCCATGGCTCCCGATGTGTGCTGCATCGAGGGCGCCGGGGCAGACGGCCCGTGCTTCTCAATCGCAACCGGCTCCGTGCAAGGCGTCGGCGCGGTCTCGAGCGCGACGAACGGAGCAGGCAGCAGCGCGACCGGCGAAGCGCCGAGCAGCAGTGGGAGCGGGGCAGCCTCCAGTAGCACCGCTTCGCTTGGCACTTCGATCGCGTGCACCGGCCCCGGAGGGGATACGTGCTCCTGCAGCGCCGTGCTCGGCGGGCACGTCTATTCGCTCCAGTGCTCGAACACCTCCGATACCTGCAACTGCATCGAAGATGACACGGTGACCAGCGGGATCGGCGAGGGCGCGCTCGGCGCGTCGCCGCCGCCCGTTTGCCCGCCGGCCGACGGGGGAGCCGGGGCCAATCTCGCCTTCTTCTGGACGATGGAGTGCGGCTTTCCGGACTGATCCGGCCCGTCGGGCAATCCGCTGGACGAACAGGGTGCATACTCTCGGTCGACGTCACGATGCCCGTGCCGCCTCGCGAATTCCGCTTCGAGCCCATCGGTTTCATCCGATCGCCCTTCCTCGAACGCCTCGAGGCGCCGCGTCAGGCCACGGCCGGTCTCGACGTGCGGGCGCGCATCGAGCTGCGCGAGGGGCACGGCTTCGAGCACGCGCTCGAAGGGCTCGAGCATTGGGATCGCCTGTGGGTCCTTTTCGTCTTCGACCGCAATGTCGCCGAGGGGCGGGGATGGAGGCCCAAGGTGCTGCCGCCGCGAAGCACGAAGAAGGAGGGTGTATTCGCGACGCGCTCGCCGCATCGTCCCAACCCCATCGGGATGAGCGCGACCCGGCTCGAACGGATCGAGGGTCTCACGTTGCACGTCGTAGGCCTCGACGCGCTCGACGGAACGCCGGTGCTCGATCTCAAGCCGTACGTCCCCTACGCGGACGCGTTCCCCGACGCGCGGTCCGGCTGGCTCGTGCCCGACGACCCCGTCGAGCCTTGGCGCGTCGTTTTCGACGAAGAGGCGTGCGCAGCGCTCACGTGGTTGCGCGCGAACGGAGTGGACCTGGCGCCCAGGATCGAGTCGGTCCTGGCGCTCGGGCCTCAGCCGCACCCGTACCGGCGCATCCGCCCGCGCGCCGGACAGGCGGGCGCCTTCACGCTCGCGTGCAAAGAGTGGCGCGTCGACTTCGCCGCCGAGGGACGGACTCTGCGCGTCGCTCGCGTGCGGAGCGGCTACTCTGCGCGCGCGATCGCCGAGGATCGCGGGCTCGCGCTGCACAAGGCGTTTCGCGACGCGTTCGGGCGAGCGCGGCCGGTCTAGCCGACGGCCCGGCGGGCCCCCGTGTCCATCTTTTTGGGACGTCGCGAGGGCAGGGATCGAATAACTTGGTGTCTCCAGGTGGCACGATGCCGAATCCGTTTGGTCCCGTTCTCTCGAACCTCGAAATCAAGACGATCGGCCGCGAGGAGCTCCGGCAGAAACTCGCTCGGGGCGATCGCTTCAAGCTCGTGATGTGCCTGGGCGAGTGGGAGTTTCGCGCCAAGCACATCGCCGGATCGATTCATTTCAACACTACGCCCGAGCTGCTGGCTGGTCTGAAGAAGGACGAGGAAATCGTCGTCTACTGCTCGAACCCAGAATGCCTGGCGAGCGTGGCCGCGTACCAGCGACTGGTCGAACACGGTCACTCGAGCGTACGGCGGTACTCCGGCGGAGTGGCGGATTGGGAGAGCGCCGGGCTCCCCTTAGAGGGGGAGTGGGTCGGCAGGGGCAGCAAAGCGGCAGGGTGATTCCTCATGAAAAAGCTCGTCCTCCTTCGTCATGGCATGAGTCAGTGGAACAAGGAAAACCGCTTCACCGGCTGGGTGGACGTGCCCCTCAGCGAGGAGGGCGTTGCCGAAGCCGTCCACGCCGCGCATCTTCTACGAAATGACGGATACGCATTCGACGTCGCGTACACATCGGTGCTCAAGCGCGCCATAAAAACCCTCTGGGTCGTGCTCGAAGAGAACGATCACATGTGGATCCCGGTCGTGCGCAGCTGGCGCTTGAACGAGCGCATGTACGGTGCGCTCCAGGGGCTCGACAAGGCCGAGACGGCTGCGCGTCACGGCGAGGCGCAGGTCAAGATATGGCGACGTAGCTACGACGTGCCGCCCCCGCCCCTCGACGAGAGCGACCCGCGCTGGCCCGGACGCGACCCGCGCTACCGGACCCTCCGCACCGACGAAGTGCCGCGCACCGAGTGCCTCAAGGACACCGTCGCCCGCTTTCTGCCGGTATGGGAGCGCGAGATCGCGCCCGCCGTGCGCGCCGGATCGCGGGTACTCATCGTCGCGCACGGCAACAGCTTGCGCGCGCTGGTGAAACACCTCGATCGGATGAGCGACGAGGCCATCGTCGACCTGAATATCCCGACGGGGATCCCGCTCGTCTACGAGCTCGATGATGACCTCACGGCGATTCGCCACGAGTACCTCGGCGACCCCGAGGTCGCGAAGCGTGCCGCCGAGGCGGTCGCGTCGCAAACGCGCAGGTAGGCCGGCTTCTTCGTCACGGACGGCGGCGCAGCTCCTCGACCGTCGCTTTTCACCAGCTGCGACGCGGCTCGAGGCGGGGCGCGGCAGCGAGCGTTCCACCGCGGATCCTTCGCTTTTGCCACCGACGAATCGCTGCCTTGCGGGCCTCGTCCAGGGCCAGCACGACCGGTGGCCAGACGAGCAAGAAAAGCCAGTCCCAACCAGACAGGGCGCTCGTGCCGAAGATTCGCTCTAGCCCCGGCGTGTAGGAGAGCAGGGCGATCACCGCGACCGCCACGGCGATTCCCGCGAGCACCAGCCTGTTCGAGAACAGGCCGACGGTACGGACCGACTCTCGGTTGGTCCGCCACGCCATGACACCCCCGATTTGCCCCATCACGAGCCCACCCATCGTCATCGTCGTCGCTTGCCGATAGAGGGTGCCGCTGGCGGCCAGCGGGTGTCCCGGTCTCCAGCCGGCGAGCACGTACACGAAGAAGAAGCTCGCCATCGCGGCAATGCTGTCGAGCAGCCCGAGAACGAGAAGGATCCGCTTCCACATCGCGCGATCGAGCAACGGCTCCGAGCGTGGCCGAGGCGGACGAGTCATCGTGCCCGGCTCTGCGGGTTCGGAGCCGAGCCCCATCGCCGGGACCTGGTTGGTGCCGACGTCGTTGGCCAGTACCTGCATGACCGTCAGGGGGAGTGGCACAAGGCCGATCGAGACTCCCCATACCAGGAAGGTCACGAGCTCACCCATGTCGGAGCAGAAGTGGTACCCGACGCAGCGCCTCATGTTGTCATAGACGGCGCGGCCTTCCTCGACGGCCGCGACGATCGAGGCGAAGTTATCGTCGATGAGGACGATGTCGGCCGCTTCCTTGGCGACTTCGGTCCCGCCGCGCCCCATCGCCACCCCGATGTCGGCGTGCTTGAGAGCTGGCGCATCGTTGACGCCGTCGCCCGTCATCGCAACAGTCTCTCCCTGGTCGCGCAGGACGGTCGCGAGCCGCAGCTTCTGCTCGGGATCGATGCGAGCGAAGATGACGTCGCGCTTGTCCTTCAGTCGGCGTCGCAGCTCGCTATCGGCGAGGCCGGCGAGCTCGGGCCCAGTGATCACGTGGACCTCTCCCTGGGCCATGCCGATGAGCCTTGCAACGGCCTCGGCCGTGCGCGGGCTGTCGCCCGTGACCATGATGATCCGAATGCCGGCCGCTGCGCACCGGCGAACGGCTTCGGGTACCGCCGCGCGAGGCGGGTCGATCATTCCGACCAGCCCGAGAAACTCCACGTCCTGTTCGATGCGCCCCGCGTCCTTGCTCGTGAAATCCTCCGGCAATTGATGGCGGGTCAAGGCGAGGACATGGAGCGCGTCGTGCTCCATCGCCGCGGCGGCGGCCATGATCTCGGCGCGAGCCTCGGGGCCCAGGGTGGTGCGCGGCAGCACGACTTCGACCGCGCCCTTCGTATAGGCGACGCGCTCGCTGCCGACGAGGTGCACCGTGGTCATGCGCTTGCGTTCCGAGGAGAAGGGCACCTCGAAGAGCCGTGGCGCATGCGCGGCCTCAAGTTTCTGGTGCAGGCCGCCCTTTTCGGCGACCACGACCAACCCGCCCTCCGACGGGTCGCCCAGGACCGACCAGCCTTGCTCTGTATCGGTGAGCCGGGCGTCGTTGCAAAGAAGCCCGGCGCGAAGCAGCTCCCGCAGTGGCGCCGGGTCGACGACCTGGCCTCCCGTGCGGAAGCGCCCGAATGGCTCGTATCCGGTGCCCTCGACCGTGTAGACGCCAAAAGGCGTGCACAGACGCTGCACGGTCATTTGGTTTTCCGTCAGCGTTCCCGTCTTGTCCGTGCAGATGACCGTGACCTCACCGAGCGTCTCGACGGAGGAGAGGCGCCGCACGAGCGCGTTGCGCTTCGCCATCCGTTGCGTCGCGAGCGCCAGCGAGAGGGTCACCGTCGACAGCAGACCGTTCGGGACGACCGACACCGTCACCCCAATCGCGAACACGAAGCGGTCCGTGAGGCGCATACCTTCGTACCCTGCGACGAAGAAGAAGAGGACGCCGATCGTCACCGCCAGGACTGCCACGACTTGGGTCACGCGCCCGATTTTCTTCTCGATCGGACTGCGAACGTGCTTGGTCCGCTGAGAGAGCGCGGCGATGTGCCCGAACCGGGTGTCCATCCCCGTCGCCGTGGCAACGGCCTGGCCATCGCCGCGGGTCACGTAGGTGCCGGCGAACACGTGGTCTTTGGGTTCGATCGGAGCCGATTCGCCCGTCAGCGCCGACTCGTCGACCCGCAGCTCTTCGCCGGTCAGCAAGTCCGCGTCCGCCGCGATGCGATCGCCGAGCTTGAGCACGAGGACGTCTCCCCGCACGACCTCTTCGCTCGGGATGTCCACAACCTCTCCGTCGCGCCGGACGTGAGCCTGGATCGGCATCATCCGCCGGAGCGCCTGCATCGTGCGCTCGGCGCGGTACTCCTCGAGGAATGCGAAGACCGCGTTGATGAGAATGACGAGGACGATGGCGACCGTCAGCTGGGGTTCTTGCGCGAGGATCCCGAGCACGGCGGCCGCCCACAGCAGGAGTTCGAGCGGTTGCACGAGGTTGGCGAGAAACTCGCGCAGCGCAGACGGCCCTTTCTCTTCCCGGATGACGTTGGGGCCCTGTTCTGCAAGCCGTCGCCGTGCATCCTCGGTCGACAGCCCGGCCGCCCGCGGGTCGGGGTGGTCGCTCCGTCCGGTTCCGCTCTCTTGTTCCGTCTGCGGGCCTGAGTCGATCATCGCCGCACCTCCGAATCAGAGCGGCCAGGTCCAGTTCGTGACCTCCGGGGCATCCACGCCGAGCTCCGAGGCATGGCGCTGCGCCGCGATCTGAAGGTTCGCGAGATCGCCACGAACGTGTGCCGCCGTCGTCTGGAACCGGGGCATCCGATCAATCGCGTCGATGGCCAGGCTGAAGCGGTCGGTCTGGTTACGGATCATCAGCCCCAGCGGGGTGTCGATGCTGCCCTTCTCCCTGTAACCGCGCACGTGAAGCCATCTCTGGTTGGGCCGGCGGTAGGTCAGCCTGTGGACGAGCCAGGGGTACGAATGAAAGTTAAAGACGACCGGCGTATCGGGGGTGAAGATGCTCTCGTACTCGTCGTCCGTGAGGCCGTGCGGATGTTCCGAGTGCGGCGTCAGCTTGAAGAGATCCACGACGTTGACGAAGCGGATCCGCACGTCTCGAAGCCTCTGCCGAAGCAAGGCGGTCGCGGCCAGAGCCTCCAGGGTCGTGACATCACCACAGCCCGCCATGACGACGTCGGGCGTGCCACCCTGATCGTTGCTGGCCCAGTCCCAGATCCCGATGCCCTGGGTGCAGTGTGCGACGGCGGCATCCATGTCGAGGTACTGCGGGTGCTGATACTTGTCGCCGACGATGACGTTCACGTAGTTCGTGCTCCGCAGGCAGTGGTCGGCCACGGACAGCA
>Ga0187782_10002133_pt1 | contig 14520 bp, 13 predicted proteins | sample 0715_SJ02_MP15_2_FD_132454 | JGI IMG/M metagenome (GOLD analysis project Ga0187782, IMG submission 132454) | Tropical peat soil microbial communities from peatlands in Department of Meta, Colombia - 0715_SJ02_MP15_20_MG | ecosystem: Environmental > Terrestrial > Soil > Wetlands > Peat | place...
ATGCCCGCCATCATGAAGAAGGTGATGCGCAGGCCGAATTCCTCGCGGATCAAGTCGCTGAGACCCTTGCCGGTAACCGCGCCCATGCGTGCGCAGATTTCCTGCACGACGATCAGCGCCAGCGTAACTGGAATGAGGGTCCACAGCAGCATGTGCCCGAACTGCGCGCCGGCAGCCGAATAGGTGTAAATGCCGTTGGCATCGTTGTCGACGTTTGCGGTGATAAAGCCCGGACCTACGACGGCGAAGAACAGCAGGATCCGGGTCTTCCAGCGCCTCAGGAATCTCATGGGCACAAATCACAGACATAGTGAAGCGACAGGATAAACGGGAAGAGAGAATATGAACAGACAGAAAAAGTAACGAGTTGTGAACCGAAAAATGACCAGGCTAAGAATTGTGGAGACCGAGATCCTTCGGCCCGCTAAGAAGAACGCGGGCACTCAGGATGACGAAACGTCAGTCTTATCCGGGACACACATCGAAGAACAACTTCAGTGTCTTCGGCGGCGGGCCAGCAATAAGCCGAGAGCGAGGCCGCCGGCAACCGCGCCGGCCAGTCTCTTACGGTCATTGATCGGAACGAAGCGGGTTTGCTGATCGGTGATCTCGACCACGCCCACGGGAATGGCGCGCACACCACCGCCTCCGCCGCCTCCTTCGCCGCGAGCGCTGGTGTCACCGACGCCGCCGGTGCCCGCCCCGGCGCCGTAACCGTACATAATTTTGGCCACGGGTATAACGGTCTTGCCCTGCGCTGAGATGGGTTCGCCGTAGATTGTCTTCACGCTGGCTTGACTGAGAACGCTATCTCGAAGCGATTGCAGAAGTGCTAGTGCGCCCATGTTGGGAAACTCCTTGTGGAATTAAGATTCGGCATCGGTCCAGTTGGACGCACAATAAACGCCTACAGCTTCGCTCGCAACAGGCTGATCACGTCGTCGGAGGTGATGACGCCGGTCAACTTCTTGTGATCATCGACTACCGGCAGAGTCAGCAGATTATACTTGTCAAACAACTCCGCCACTTGCTTTTCGTTGCAGCCGGCGCCACATGAGATCAGAGGCTCCTGGGTGAGAGCTAATAACGGGGTCTCCCGCGAAGCCAGCACCAACTTGGCGAGCGGAATGGCCCCGGCCAGGGTTCCGTGAGAATCGACCATGTAGATGGTGCTCACGGTTTCAATGCCGCCCTCGAAGTTTCTCATTGCCTCGATGGCATCGTGCACGGTTGCGGTGACCGGGAGAGCAAGATACTCGGTGTTCATGCGCCCGGCAGCGGTGTTTTCTTCGAAATTGAGAAGTTCAGCAACTTCCTGCCGCTCTTCAGGAGCCATCACCTGCAGAATTTCTGAAGTGCGCTCTTCCGGCAAATCAGCTAGAAGATCAGCAGCCGCATCAGGATTCATCTCTTCGACTATTTCCGCTGCGCGCTCGGAAGGCAGAGACTCGACGATGGCTTTCTGGACCTTGGGGTTGACCTCCTCCAGAGCCTCGGCAGCCACTTCCTCATCGAGTGTCTCGAAAACGGCTTCGCGTTCATCGGGAGCGAGGTCTTCGACGATATCGGCGATATCGGCGGGGTGCAGGCGGGCGAGGCGGTCATGCGATATTTTCAGCTTCACACGGCGCGCCGGGTCGGTCTCGATCAAATCGACGAAATCCCAGGGGATGGGCCGCTCGGGGATTCTCTGCAAGACATTCCGGAGCACGGCTCGCGGTACAACACCTTTCAGCAAGCGCCGCACCGCGCCTCGAGCGCCGACGTCTACCGCGCTCACTTTCAGCACGGGATGACCATTGCTGCTGTCCTGATGCAAATCAACGTCGTTGACGCGCACCACTTTGCGGCCGTGCACGTCGATGATTTGCTGATCAAGCAAGTCACGACTGAGAAGGAACAGGCCCTCCGAGCCATCCACCTTCGGCCAACTGGAAACGGCGCTGTCGGTTTGCAAGACATTATTGAGGGCAGTTACGGAACTGAAAGGGATGACACGATCGGCGCTTTTGGTGCGAACGATCAGCATGGCAATGCGTGCCCTATCCTCAGCCGGAGCGATTGCCAGCTCGCGCACCCGCCCGCAGGGACCGGCTGGATCAAACACCGGCAAGCCCAGCAACTCGGTAAGGGCAAGCGTCGTCATCGCTTTGAGAATACCCAAGTAAGACAGCGGAAATCCAGCAAAGTGCAGGTGTGCAGGTTCGCGTTGACATTTCCACAGGTACGGGCGAAACTAGCGATTCGCCAAAAGGGGCTTTCACCGAAGTGCATAATGTCCCAATTGGCGGAGGTTAGGGCTCGGCGTACTTTCATCGATTTCGCGCTATGACGAAAAGCCGTGTTTCCTACACGCTGGACTCGACGCTGGAAACCGTCGACAACGCCGAGCAAACTGCCACGCGTATTGCGGCAGAAGCCGGATTTGGCGAAGATGAGGTCATGCAGATCTCTATGGCGGTCCGCGAAGCGGCGGTCAATGCGGTGCTGCACGGCAATGCCTACGACCCGGAGAAGAAGGTTAAACTAGATTTTGAGACCACTCCGCAGGATTTGGTGATTACCATTCGCGATCAGGGGAAGGGACTGGATCCCGCCAAAATTCCTGATCCCTTGGCGCCGGAGAATTTGTTAAAAACTTCAGGTAGAGGGATTTTTCTTATTCGCTCGTTCATGGACGAGGTGCAAATTCACCCGTCTCATACGGGCACTGAAATAAAACTCGTTAAGCACGTCCCGGGCTCGTCCGGGGCCAGCAAGGAGGCATCCCAGTGACCATGAAAACCAGTACCCGGCAGGTAGATGGCGTAGCCATCGTGGACTGCAGCGGCCGAATTACGCTTGGGGAAGGTAGCGTGATTCTCCGCGATACGGTGCGCGGCCTGCTCGGCAAAGGAAACAAGAAGATTTTGCTTAACCTTGGCGACGTCAGCTACATCGACAGCTCAGGCATCGGCGAGCTGGTGAGCGCGTTTACAACCGTGCGCAATCAGGGTGGCGAGCTCAAGCTGCTGCATCTCACCAAGAAGGTTCATGACCTGCTGCAGATTACGAAACTTTATACGGTCTTTGACGTGAAGGACGACGAGGCCGCAGCCGTCAAAGCGTTTAAGTAATTTCACAGGACGCGAAGGACACAGGGCAACACGAGAATTTTTCTTGGTGAAAGCGCGTGTCCTTCGTGATTTGATACCTCCGTGCCCCGGTTATAACCCTGCCCTGAACCTGCCTTTCCGTTTCGGGAAAATTGATTAAATGCTGGTGCGCCGTCACCGCAAGTGCCGATCAGCGGCGCTATAAGAAGATGTGGCGTTGCGCTGGCTTGCATTCATCGTTTTTTTCTGCATTGCGGCTAAAGCTGCGCCCGGCGATTGCATTGCTATTACCGAGGCGCAGGCCCACATCGGCGAAACCCAGTGTGTGACCGGGAAAGTACTGCGAGTAAAAGCGGGAGCGCGCGGCGTTACGTTTTTCGATTTCTGTGAGGATTTCCGGGTTTGCCCGTTTACGGTTGTCATATTTCCGGGGCATCTGAAGGATATTGGCGATGTGCGGCACTTGAAAGACCGTGTAGTTGAGATCCACGGCGATCTCAAAGAATACGATGGCCGGGCGGAGATTGTGCTTTCGCAACTGCGGCAGCTAGGCAGTGCGGCGGCCCTGGTTCCAAAGCTGCCCAAGAACTACGACGTGGAGAATAAGGGCCACTACAGCGCGGGAACATTCAGTTTGCCGAAGCCCTCAAAAAAGCCTGCCAAGAAGCGGCAGACACCCACGCTACCAATTGAAATTCCGGAGGACCCGGAATAGACGGGGGACGTCGGGGATGCCTACGGCGAGGGGAGATATTTGCGCCTCATTGGCGCGTCGGTCTCGGTTTCTGGCCGTGTTCGGCACGGCTAAAGCCGTGCGCTTACACGAGCGCCGCTTCTCGACTGCATAGGCACTGCCCTGCCGACGTAAGATCCCTCACGAGCTTCGCTCGTTTCGGGATGACATTAACTTATATGGTGGCAACCTACACCATTCCCTTTCTCAGTTCATCGAGCGGATAGAAGGTTCCGCGCCAGAAGATGCCACGCTGGCGTAAGGTGAGAATCATCGAGCGCAGCAAAATGTAAGCAAACATGACCGTACTTACCGGATGGAGAAAGAAGAAATAGGCGGGCACATCCGACAGGCGGGACATTCCGACATATATCCCTGCTACGCAAATCAGCGCGACAGCGTAAGGCCAGCGGGCCCAGCCATGTGCCAGCCAGACTCCCAGAAATGGCAGCAAATTCAAAAAGAGCAGCATAAGAAGCGATGCCAGCGTGCGCGGCCACTGAAATGACATAATGGCGAAGAAATTTTTGGTCAGGTTATGCACCATTCCCGTTGCGCCTGTTACCCAGCGCAGCGAAATCAAATCATTTCCGAAGACATTGTGCTGGGCGTAGCCGGCGTTCTTAACCAGCTTTCCTAGTTTCATGTCATCGAGCACCTCGAAGCGCAATGCCTGATAAGTGCCGATGGCATCGTAGACACGGCGGCGAATGAGGTTGAAAGCCCCAATTCCCATGTGATCTTGGGTGCGGGAATCCGCGACTTTCCATGGACGATGACCGAAAACAAACAAAGTCTGAAAGAAGGCGACCATCATTCGTTCGCCGGCACTATGCATGATCATGCGGGGAAACAGGACCACGTGGTCGGCGCGTTGTGACTCGGCGTAAGTCAGGGCCCGGCTTAGAACATCCGGCTTGAAAAGCACATCCGCATCGGTGAATAGCAACCATTCGCCGCTTGCCTGATTCGCTCCGGTCCACATGGCATGAGGTTTGCCCATCCAACCAATGGGCAGACCAGAAATGTGAATGACCCGGAGGCAAGGATTCCCTGGGGCATTACCGGCCATGCGATCCATGATTTCTCCGGTGCGATCGGTGGAGCGATCGTTGACCGCGATCACTTCGTAGTTGTCATAATCCAGTGCCAGCAGTTGGCGCAGTGTCTGCTGAATATGCTCTTCTTCGTTGCGCGCGGGTACGATAATGCTGACACGTGGTTTGGGAGTATTTGGTTTTGGGTCCCATTCTGCAGATGAAATATCCGCTACCCTGGGCATGCCGAAAGCGGCATCGAGAACTCTTGATGCCCAGATCACGGCCAGGATAGAGCCGGCAATCCAGTGAAAATAATTCATCCCAGATGAATCCCGGCTGCTGGACGCGTGTGGTGAGCCTGCACGGCTGGTGCAAATCGCATTCCGTAGAAGAGGATGGCAGAAGAAATGGCCATGGCGATGACCGGCAGGATGAACGCGGCCTCCAATGAACGCCGATCGGCCACATAGCCCATGAGTGTCGGCGAGGGAACGTCGCCCAGCAGATGAAATATGAAGATATTAATGGCGATGGCAGTCGCGCGAATGTGAGCGCCCACGGAATTTACCAGAGCCGTGTTGAGGGGTGAGGTGTTCAGCAGAAGCAAGAAGGCGGCGAAGGCGATGGCAGGCAGCATAATTGCTCCTTTGAAGAATAGTGCAATGATCATCACGGGAACGCCCAGCCCCATGCTGATCGCGGACACGAAGTAATTCGAGCTTTTCATGCGCGGCAGCAGAAGATCACCCAGCCAACCGCCGATAAGAGAAGCCAGAATGCCGTCCACGACTACGATTGCGCCAAAAAGTTCATTGGCATTCTTCAAACTGTAGCCGCGGGCAGCCGAAAGAAAGGTTGGCATCCACACTTGAATGCCGCCCAGCGCAAAAGTCATGGCGGACATGCCGAGGGTGACCGTCCAGAAGGCCGGATTGTGTGCCAGCCCAAGAATAGTTCCCCGCTCCGGTGTTTCCTTCAGCGAATCGAATTGTCCTCGCGACGGCTCGGGGATGAACCAGACCGCCAGAGCCAGCAGAAATCCGGGGAGCGCAGCGATGTAGAACGGAAATCGCCAGCCGTATTCGGGCGCGAGCCTACCGCCGAGCAGGTAGCCAGCAGCGGTGCCGACGGGAATCGCAAGATAGAAAATTCCAAAGATGCGGCCACGCTCGTCTTCGGGGAAAAGATCGGCAACAAAGGTTGGAGCGATGGTGACAAAGCTTGCTTCACCTATACCGACCAGCGTGTGACGAACCAGCAGTTGCCAATAGCTGTGGGTTACCGCGGTCAGCAATGTCAGCCCGCTCCAGAAGATCGCACCCAGAACGATGATGAGCTTACGGGAATAGCGATCAGCCAGTGGCCCGGTAAAAGGCGCCGCGATCATGTAAAAGCCAAGGAAGGCACTGGTGAGATAACCGACTTGGGTGTTGCTCAGATGAAATTCGCTCTGCACGAGCGGCTGGACGGCGAACACTACGGAGCGATCGATGTAGTTGAGCAGGTTCAGCGCTGTGAGCAGGCAAAGCGCTGTCCAGGGATAAAGTTTGGCGTTGGTCACTTGGGCAGAAATATAGCATGCAGCGAAACGATCCTCGATTGATTGGGAATCTCTTGTTCAGAAGTGGGTGTAGGCAATCACTCATTCGCCGCAATGTCCGTTGTGCCGAAAACGCCCACGAGGAGGTCAATGAGTGATATGGGGATATTTCGTTAAGTATGAGAGCCGCTTGTTTCCGATCGTCCCAGAGGCTGCTTTGTGAGTCGTAACTTCAAATGAAAAGCAAGAATTACCTAAGGTTTGGATTCCTGCAGGAGGACCACGTCTGACTCCGAATGGCTGCGCAAGAGCGCCAGATTCTTCCCATCAGGCGACCAATGGAACGCGTTTATTTGATCAGAAGTGAAGTGGGTGATCTGGTGCCCGGCAGAACTGTCAAGCGGCTGAACCCAGAGATTATCGACTCCGTTTTCGCGGATCGGGTATGCAACCGCCTTGCCGTCGGGCGTGAACTGCACCCCGCCCGATCGGTGAGCGTGGGCGGTGAGCATTCGGGGCGAGGTCGGAGACTCCAGGTTCAGCAGAGCGATGCTCTCCGTAGTTTCCGCGGTCGTAACCTGGTCGGCTGCGTAAGCCAGTACCTTGCCATTCGAAGAGATACTCATCTCAATGGTTTGTGAACTCCTGAGGGGTACGTTAATCGTCGCCATGAGAATATAGCCACGGAAGTTGATGCTACCGGGAAGTGGCTCGGGTGCGGCCGAACCATCCAACATTACCCGATGAATCACCTCATTACCGGTGCCTGTGCCGCGGTAATAAGCCCATTTTTGATCGGGCGAGCAGACAGGTTCTCTGTCACGCTGGCCACGCGTCAGCCGCACCGGGTTTGAGCCGTCTGCATTAACGCGCCAGATGTTGGAGTTCGCTCCTTCATGAAACCGCCACGAGAAAACTACATACCGGCTGCCGCAGTTCGTTAAATCAGAGATGTCCGCATTGGGGTCAGATATCAACTGCGTCGGATTTTTCCCATCGGTCCCGGTCAGCCACAGCCGAGCACCACTGCTCGCAAGCAATTTGCCATCAGCACTCCAATTCAGCCAATGGACGTCCTCACCTATGGATGGCAGAGGATCCGCTAGCGCCGATTGTGTTCCTGCTCCGGGAATAACGTAAACGTCGTGGTGGGTTTTCGTCTGCACGGTCGCGAGAATGCGGCCATCAGCAGAGCCGGTTAGCGTGGTATATCCATTGGTGTCGCGAGTGATCGGCTGGAGCTTCACTCCTGTGTCGGGTAGAAATCCAATCTGCCCGCGCGCAAAATTTGGTCCGCCCGTTGAGTAGATGGAGAAAATTCCCCGCCCGTCGGGTGACCACTTCATTGCGGTGGGCATTTTGTCATTAAAGATGACCAGGGGATGGACCTTACCGGTGTCCACATCAACCAGGTCGATTCCGCCAAGATCGTCGCCTGGATGAGGTACCTGCCGGGCAAGCTGATTCGTGGCAGGGGACCATGCCAGGTGGCGCGGCAACTCGATACTAGGGGCGATCAGCACCACCTTCTCATTGTTTCCTTCCGCCGTAGCCGTGACCACCTGGTACTTGCCGATGTCCGGATCATTGGCACGGGTGAACGCAATGTGACGTCCCTCAGGAGAGAAGGTGAAGTCGCTGTCAATATCCCGCACAAGCAGCTTCGGAGTGCCGCCCAACACGGGAGCACGGTACAGGTCGAACTCACTCTGCGTCGCAGTTACGGCCTTGCGAAAGTAGATGTAGTTTTCGTCCGGAGAAAAAGCAAGACTCTCGTAATGCGCTGCGGAGGGCGGAATGACCTGTGTATCGCTGCCCGTGGAAACATTGCGCAGCCAGAGACTCTCGAGGCCATTATCGTCAATGGCGCTGAGCACGAACTTGCCGTCAGGTGAAATGGCTGTGAGTGCAGCCTTGCCTGAATTCGTGATCTGAGTAACTGTAAAGTTCTGGAAGGGCATCGAGGCACCGCGGTGCAAAAGGGAGTAGATGCCCACACCGGCTGCGCCCAGGAGCACCAAGCCTGCGACAATGCCGGCCAGCGTGGCCAATCTATGTTGCTTCACAACTCTCAATGCGGCCGCGCCACTGCTGGTGTGTTCCGGCTGAGCTGCAGGTACGGAGCTCGCCGCATTCGAGCTCGCTGTCCGAGAATGGTGACTCAAATCGGTGTCGCGCTTGAGCCGCCGGAGATCGGCGCGCACGTCGGCTGCGCCCTGGTAGCGCAGACTGCGGTCCTTTTCCAGAGCCTTCCGAATCACCGCCTCGAATTCGGGCGAAACTGCGGGATTAAGTTGCCATACCGGCCGCGGTTCGTCGCGGAGAATCGCACTGATGATCTCGCTTGAGCTGGTGCGATCAAACGGAATCCTGCCGGTGGCCATCTCATACAGCACCGCGCCGAAGGAAAATAGGTCACTGCGTCCATCCAGCTCTCGGCCGCGCAACTGCTCCGGCGACATATACGCAATTGTGCCTGGGATCGCACCAGGACTGGTCAGGGGATGCGCTTCTGACGGCGCCAACTCGGTTGCCGTCTGGCCAGTGGCAACGACTTTCGCAGATACTTTGGCGAGTCCAAAGTCGAGAATCTTCGCATGGCCGCGGCGAGTGACAAAGATGTTGGCCGGTTTGATGTCGCGATGGATGATACCTTCGGTGTGGGCCGCATCGAGTGCGTCGGCGATTTCTGTGGCCAAGTCCAGCAGCAATTCCATCTCCAGCGGCTGGCCCGCGATGCGGTGCTTCAAAGTCACACCGTCAAGGAACTCCATGACAATGTAGGACTGTGCTTGGTAAATGCCGATTTCGTAGATGGTGCAGATGTTGGGATGATTAAGCGCCGACGCAGCCTGAGCCTCCCGCCGAAAGCGCGCTAAGGCTTGGGCATCGCCAGCCAAATCTTCGGGGAGGAATTTCAGCGCAACGAAGCGCCGCAGATCGGTGTCCTCGGCTTTGTAGACGACGCCCATCCCGCCGCCGCCGAGCTTCGCGAGGATCCGGTAATGCGATATTGTCGTGCCTATCATTGAGGGTTAGGGAAAGGATGCCTAATGATAGGGCTACTAGGATTGACGGTCAATTCACGAAGGAAGACGATCAATGTCCGTGTCGTCCCAAAGCTGACGAGTCAGGAGAGGTTCAGCTATGGCATAACGGTTGCAAACAGGCGATATCACTCAAATGCCCGATTTCGATTCCATGGGGCGGGAGTCACTTTCGCGGCCTTGGCCAGTGCGCCACCACGACAGTCGATATTCCGCCTCGTGGCCGGAAATCGCCTTTCACTTCTGCCCATACTGGCTTAGCCCAGCGCACGACGTCTTGTAACACCCGATTAACAATGTTTTCCTGAAAAATTCCGAGGTTGCGGTAGGACTGCAAGTATTGCTTGAGGGACTTCAGTTCCAGGCAGCGCTTATCGGGCATGTAACGAATGGAGAGGATTCCAAAATCGGGCAGGCCGGTTTTTGGGCACACCGAGGTGAACTCCGGATCGTCCACCACGATTTCATAGCCGGGAAACTGGTTGGGCCATGTCTCGATTTCCGGAAATTGGGCATCGAGACCAGCTTCAGCGTGCTCACGCGTGTAGCGGCGCGGTTTCGGCATGCCTCATTGTAACCAGGGGGCGTGCGCCAGGGGAGAGCAAGTTAAGAGGAAGCGAGCCGACCGCGCGTTATTATGCCGCAACGAACACGGCATTACGATCACCCCATCACGTCAAAAACCGGGCGTGCTGGGGGCCCGATTCGCGCGGCTCGCCCAGATTCCCTCGACTTCGCTCGGGACAGGCTCTTCACTGCGCAAAAGAAGCTTGTTCGGGATGACAACATTAGGGATTTTGCGGGCCTTTTGCCCGAAGCCACGCATCTAACTGGTCAGGTTGAACGTAACTCATTAATAGGGCAGCCGGTGGTACAGTATTTTGGGCGACCATCCGCATGTCATGGGCAGATACCAGTAGCGGCTTCTGGAGGCGCAATCGCTGGTTGATGTGGACGTCTATTATCATCGCCGCGGTTCTGTTTCTCGCTTCATTTATGTCGCGCGGGGACGCGGTACCGGTGCGCGCGGCAACGGCGCAACTCACTACCATCCGCAGCGTGGTCTCGACCAATGGAAAAGTCGAGCCGCTCGAGAACTTCGAAGCCCATGCCCCCATTGGAACCACGGTGAAAAAGCTGCTGGTAAAAGAAGGCGATCACGTGAAGAAAGGGCAGCTTCTGGTGGAGATGGATGACGCTGAAGCGCGCAGCACCGCGGCGCAGGCCTTGGCCCAGATCCGGGGTGCACAAGCGGATTTAAGCGCAGTTCAAGCTGGTGGGACGCAGGAAGAAGTTTACACGGTCGAGTCTCAACTTAGTAAAGCACGCAGTGCGCGCGACACGGCGCAACGAAATCTGGCAGCGCTCGAACGCCTGGAAAAGGATGGGGCAGCTTCGGCTGGTGAGGTAAAGACGGCGGAAGATCAGCTGCAGCGGGCAAATGCCGATGTTATGTTATTGGAGCAGAAGCGGAAGGATCGTTATTCAAAGCCCGAAATTGCCAAGGTTGAAGCCGAGAAGGCGCAGGCGCAAGCAGCCTATGATGCGGCTGAGGATACATTGCGTGAGTTGAATATTCGGGCTCCCTTTGATGGAATAGTGTATTCGCTTCCAGAAATCCAGGGCGCATACGTGAACCCGGGAGATTTGATTCTCCAGGAAGCGGATCTGTCCAAGGTACGGGTGAGAGCCTTTGTCGATGAACCGGATGTAGGACGTTTGGCCTCCGGGAATCCGATTGAAGTGACCTGGGACGCGCTGCCGACCCGTATGTGGCATGGGACCGTTGGTGCTAACCCGACCGTAATCAAACGCCATGAGACAAGGAACGTGGGCGAGACGACCTGTATCGTAGATAATCAAGATTTAAAGCTGTTGCCTAATGTAAATGTAGGGGTGACGATTATTACTGCCGTGCATCAGAATGTGCTAGCGGTGCCACGAGAGGCTCTGCATCAGGAAGACAGTCAGAGATATGTGTACCAGATCCTGAACAATGAGTTGCACCGGCGGTACGTGCAGACGGCACTTTCCAATCTGACCCAGGTCGAGATAACCGGAGGTATTTCGCAAAACGCCCTGGTGGCGTTGAGTCCTCTGAATACCAAACCATTGCACGACGGCTTGGCGGTAAAGGTGGTTCGTTAGTTTATGTTTTCGTATCGAAAGTTTTACTACGAAATAATGCTCAGTTTGGTGCTGGGGTTTTCTTCAATCGCGGCCAGCGCGGCCCCGTCTCCCGAAGCACTTTTGGCGCAAGGGCGAGTGGATGATGCGATCAATTCGTTGCAGACAAAGCTGAGCGACGCTCCCAGCGATGCGGATTCCTACAACCTGCTGTGCCGCGCTTACTTTGTGCTTGACAACTGGGATGCGGGAATCGGGGCTTGTCAAAAAGCTGTCTCACTGCAGCCTTCCAACAGTGATTTCCATATGTGGTTGGCTCGGGTCTATGGAGAAAAAGCGAGCCGGGTTAATTTTCTCTCTGCTGCTGGGCTAGCGAAGAAGGTTCACAACGAATTTGAGACCGCGGTAAGGCTGAATCCGGCAAATCTGGAGGCGCGCGCCGATCTTGCGGAGTTCTACGTCGAAGCACCCGGAATCGTGGGGGGAGGAAAAGACAAGGCCCAAGAACAGGCGCGAGAAATTGCCAAGCTCGATCCGGCGCAAGGTGAGTTGGTGCAGGCGTGGATTGCCGAGAAGAAAAAAGATTTGTCGAGTGCTGAGAGCCATTTTCGCGCTGCCGTGCGGTTGAGCGAAGGAAAGCCCGGCGCCTGGCTGAACTTGGCGCAGTTTTATCGTCGAACCGGGCACATGGATGAAATGCAAAATGCCATCCGGCAGGCCGTGGCCGCGGATGGCCACAATCGGGTCCTGGTGCAGGCCGCCGACATTCTGAATCGCAGCAAGCAAAACATTCCGCAGGCCGTCGAGCTTCTCCATCAATATTTCTCCAGTACCACAGTGGAAGACGCGCCGGTATTCAAAGCGCACTATCTCCTGGGCACCATCTACGAGGAACAAGGCGATACGGCGGCAGCAGCTGAAGAGTATCGCGCGGCCCTGGCGCTGGCCAAAGGCTACACTCTCGCCCAGACCGCGCTGAACCGAGTCGTACACGGGACGACGACTAATATAGGCTCGGATTGATCGGCCGGTCCAGCAACCCAGTTCAGAAACGACCAATACACTAGTCATTTTCGAGGTGGACAGATGAAAACTGCTTCACGTCATTTCAGCTTTCTGCTGCTCGCGTTCTGGATCGCTCGATTTCCCATCATTCTGGTCGCCGAACCGGTACCCTTGAAACGTGTTGTGGAGCTGGCTTTAACTCACAGCACCAGCGCGGCCTCCGCCGAGGCAATGGCGCAAAGGGCTTATGCGAGCTATCGCGAGGCGCGCAATCAGTATCTGCCCACGCTCGCCGTGGGCTCGGGATTGGGCTACACCCAAGGCTTTCCGCTTAGCCTGGAAGGATCGGCGCCTTCGATCCTCAACACCACGGCGCAATCCGCGGTGATCAATACGGCGCTGCGCGACTTTATTCGCGAGGCGCGAACCGAGTGGCAGGCTACCAACATCCGCAGCAAAGATGAACGCGATCAACTGATCCAGGACACGGTCCTGAGTTATGCCGAACTGAACAAATGGGAGTCGCTTCTGGCCCATCTCGGCGAAGATTATTCGGCGGCTCTGAAAATGGAACAATTGGTGAATGAACGAATCCAGGCAGGGGTGGATAGTGCGCAAGCTCGAACGCAGGCACGCCTGAACACGGCTCGCGTATACCTTCACATTTCGCAGGCGCAGGGCTCGATTGACGTTCTGCGCACGCGGCTTTCGCAGCTAACCGGCTTGCCGGCTTCGTCCATTGAAACGACTGCGGATTCCATTCCCGCACTGCCTGAGGTCAAACAGGAAGATAACCTCGCGGCCAGAGCCGTGGAAACGAGTCCGGCGATCCAGATTGCCAGCCTGCATTCCACGGCGCTGAGTTTTCGCGCTCGCGCGGAACATCGAACGATGTGGCCGACGCTGGACTTCGCTGGCCAGTACGCATTGCTTTCTACCTTTAATAACTATCAGAGCTATTTCAGAACGTTTCAGCGAAATAATGCCAGCATCGGCGCGGTAATCCGGTTTCCATTCTTCAGCCCGACGCAACGCGCTAAATCGCGTGCTGCCGACTTTGACGCGCTGCGGGCCACGCATGACGCGGAAACGGCCAAGAACCAGGTTTCCGCGCAGACGCTCAAATTACAGCGCTCGGTCGAACAGCTTTCGGCGGCGCAAGAAGTAGCCGAGCTGGAATACGAAGTCGCAAAATCAAATTTGGACGCGACGCAAGTTCGAGTCGATTCCGGAACGGCAACTCTGCATGAGGAGGATGACGCTCGCAATCAGGCCAACGAACGATATGACACGCTTCAGGATACACGTTTCGAATTGGAGCGTGCGCGCATCGCCTTGTTGCGCGCGACCGGCGATCTGAGTTCCTGGCTGGGGTTAACTAAATAACAGGACTCGGTGAGTCGAGTATTTACCAGACTGGCTCCAGGTACAGGGGACAGGGTGTCCCGTTTTCGACTGTACAGCGGATTCGCGCCCGCAGGGCGATATTTGCTGCTGAACCTGCCAAAGCGTCCATCCAACGGGAAAGGATAGGTTCAAGCGGGTGAAGAAGTTACACTTTACGTTGGGTGTACCTGTACTCTAAAGCATCCAAGAAAATGTTAGGATAAATAACTCAGACAAATATGCCATTAAAAACCCTGTTTCTGAATCCGCCTTCGTTTGAGAACTTCGACGGAGGAGCGGGATCCCGCTGGCCGGCGACCCGCGAGATCGAGTCATATTGGTATCCGGTTTGGCTGGCTTATCCGACAGGCATGCTGGAGGGAGCGCGTTTGCTGGATGCGCCGCCTCACTATGTTTCTGCCGAACAAACCATAAATCTCGCCCGCGATTATGAATTCCTGGTGCTGTTCACCAGGAATTCATAATCGCGGGCGAGATTTATGGTTTGTTCGGCAGAAACATAGTGAGGCGGCGCATCCAGCAAACG
>Ga0187782_10002135_pt1 | contig 14515 bp, 27 predicted proteins | sample 0715_SJ02_MP15_2_FD_132454 | JGI IMG/M metagenome (GOLD analysis project Ga0187782, IMG submission 132454) | Tropical peat soil microbial communities from peatlands in Department of Meta, Colombia - 0715_SJ02_MP15_20_MG | ecosystem: Environmental > Terrestrial > Soil > Wetlands > Peat | place...
GACAACGTCAGTTGTGAAGTGGCGCTGATTACCCCGGTGGCCTTGGAGAAGGGCTTGCGTTTCGCGATTCGCGAAGGCGGCCACACCGTCGGCGCCGGCGCCGTCACCGACATCATCGAGTAACGCCATGAGACAAGGAGACAAAATTCGCATTCGCCTTAAGGCTTATGACCATCGGATTCTCGATCAGTCCACGCGCGAGATCGTGGAGACCGCGAAGCGTACCGGCGCGGATGTTGCCGGGCCGATTCCGCTGCCCACCACGATTAATCGTTGGACGGTCCTGCGGTCGCCACACGTGGACAAGAAATCGCGCGAGCAGTTCGAAATGCGCACCCACAAGCGGCTGATCGATATTCTCGAACCCACACCCGACACGGTGGACGCGCTGATGAAGCTCGATCTGCCTCCGGGCGTGGACGTGGAAATCAAAGCCTTCGGCCACGCCGCGAAGTGACGATCTGATGAGGATCGTCGTCCTGAGGAGCATCTTCGGCGACGAAGGATCTCTCAGGATGCCGGACTTGGTTCCGGATGCTCCGGGAGCTAAAGGCAAGAATTCAGATTCGAGCAGCCAATACCCAAGAGGCACGCTGCTAAAAAGAGAGAGCACATGGCAGTCGACGGAATTATTGGAGTCAAGTTGGGCATGACCCAGGTCTTCTCTGAAGACGGCAACCTTGTCGGTGTGACCGTTCTCCAGGCCGGCCCGTGTGTGGTGGTTCAGCGCCGCACCAAAGAGAAGGATGGTTACGACGCTGCGCAGCTCGGCTTGGTGGAATTCGTCAAGCCTCAGCGGGTGAATAAGGCGCTAACTGGCCATTTCAAGAAGGCCAATGTCGCGCCGGTGAAGATTCTCCGCGAAGTGCGTCTGCCGGAATCGAAGGACGAGACCAAGGTCGGGGATCGCGTGCTGGTTGAGAACTTCAAGGCCGGCGAATTGGTCGACATTTCCGGCGTGAGCAAAGGCCGCGGATTTGCGGGTGGCGTCAAGCGCTGGCATTACGCGGGCGGTGATTCTACCCACGGTTCGATGTTCCATCGCGCACCCGGCGGCATCGGCGGCAGTTCGTTTCCGTCGCGCGTGTGGAAGAACCAGCATTTCCCCGGTCACATGGGAAATGAACGGGTCACCGCGAAGAATCTGAAGGTGATCAAGGTGGACAGCGACGAGAATTTATTGCTGGTTCGCGGTTCGGTGCCTGGGCCAAGTGGCGCGTACATTTTCATCCACAAGGCCAAAAAAGCCGCGAAGAAAACAAAATGATTAGTGCACTAACAAAGAAATTTCGAAAGAAAGACGCGAGAGAACAACAATGCCGGTCGTAGACGTACTCAATCTGGATGGCAAGAAGGTCGGTCAGGTCGAACTGGCGGACGCCGTTTTTGCCGCCGATATTAACCAGCATCTTCTGCACGAAGCTTCGCGCTGGTATTTGGCGGGGCTGCGTCGCGGAACCGCCAAAACCAAGGAGAAGAGCGAAGTCAGCGGCGCGGGCCGCAAGCTCTGGCGGCAAAAGGGCACGGGCCGCGCGCGTGTCGGTTCGATCCGGTCCCCACTGTGGCGGCATGGCGGCACCGTCCACGGGCCTAAACCCCGGGATTATGCGTACGCTCTGCCGAAGAAGATGGTGCTCGGCGCTTTGCGATCGGCGCTCTCGGCAAAACTCGCGGAGGAAAAGTTGACGGTGATCGAGGATTGGTCGCTGGAGACGCATAAGACCAAGAACTTGCGCCAGGCGCTGGATAAGCTGAATGCCGACAAGACCGCGCTGCTGGTGGCGCATGGCGAGAATCGCAATCTCGAGCTGGCCAGCCGTAACCTGGATGGCGTGAAGCTGTCCGCCTCCAACGCCCTGCAAGCTTACGACGTGTTGCGGCACGATCGTTTGGTGGTTTCCAAGGATGCTGCCGCGCGATTGGTTCGGGCGCTCGATCCTGACTATGCATCGGCGGAAGCTCCGCAGGTGGAGTCGATCGCTCCCGCGCCGAAGCAGGAAGCGGCTGCAAAACCGGCGGCGAAGACCGAAGCGAAAAAGTCAGCGGCCAAGAAGCCCGCCGCGAAGAAGGGCAAGGAGTAAGCGATGGCAGCCCCGCATTATCAGATTATTCGGCGTCCGATCATCACCGAGAAAGGACTCGGGGTGAAGGAACTGCAGCACACCGTGGTTTTCGAAGTTGCCGCGGCAGCCACCAAGACGGAGATCAAGGAAGCTGTGCAGCAAATCTTCAATGTGAAGGTAGACGCGGTGCGGACCGCCAACTTCACCGGCAAGATGCGCCGCCGGGGGCAAGCCGAAGGCTATCGTCGCGACTGGAAGAAAGCGTACGTCAAGCTCGCCGAGGGCGAGAAGATGATCGAGTACGCGGAGAATTTGTAAGACCTGGGCTGGTCGAATGGAACCGCGAAGTTGGCGGAAGTTTTGGAAGCTAAGAGGTAGAGATGGGACTCAAGAACTTTAATCCATATACGGCGTCGCGCCGCTTCATGACCGTGCTCGATAAGAGCGAGATCACCAAGCAGACTCCCGAAAAAGGCCTGCTCGAGCCCAAGAAGCGCTCGGGTGGCCGCAACAGCCAGGGTGAAATCGTCATTTGGCACCGCGGTGGCGGTCACAAAAAGCAATATCGCGTCGTGGATTTCCGCCGCGACAAGGACGGCATCACCGCCAAGGTGGCGGCTATTGAGTACGATCCCAATCGCAGCTCGAATATCGCGCTGCTGCATTATGCCGACGGCGAGAAGCGCTACATCCTGCACCCCGTCGGTTTGCAAGTGGGTGCCACTGTTTCCACCGGCGAAAATGCCGACATTCTTCCCGGCAATTGCCTGAAGATCCGGCACATTCCGCCAGGCACCACGGTGCACAACCTGGAACTGTATCCCGGCCGCGGTGGACAGGCGGTTCGCACGGCGGGTGCTTCGGCGCAGTTGCTCAGCAAAGAAGGCGATTTTGCACTGGTGAAAATGCCCTCCGGCGAGGTTCGCCGGTTTTCGGTGGATTGCAAAGCCACTATTGGGCAGGTCGGCAATCTCGACCACGAGAATGAGACTTATGGCAAGGCCGGGCGGACCCGTTGGCGTGGCCGGAGACCGACGGTTCGCGGCGTAGCCATGAACCCGGTGGATCATCCACACGGCGGTGGAGAGGGCCGCGTCAAAGGCAATCACCCGCAAACGCCGTGGGCCTTTCCGACGTTGGGCAAGAAGACCCGGCATAACAAGCGCACCGATCGCATGATCGTGGAGCGCCGCAAGTAAACGATTTTCTGTTCCCGGCTTGCGGTTGGAGCCGGGAACTTAACGCTGGACAGGCAGTTTGGACCGGGCGCAATCCTGAACGAGAGTGCCCAAGGTAGAACAAGGAACAACCGCAGAATCCGGCTGGAGGTATCTACGCTGGCTGGGAGGAAGCGATGATTATGCGAGCCACACGAACAACACGTACCACACGCTCCAGTGGGCGCCGTGCGCGTCCGGTGAAGCGAGTCACAAAACGCGCGACCGTGAAAGCGGTGGTAAAGCCGGTGCCCAAAATGGCCCCGCCGCCGGAACCGGTGCTGTACAAATTGTGCAAACCTGGATGGGCGGTGATCGTGGAACGCATTCCCAACGCGCTGGGGACGCGTTTCGTTTGCCCGTTCTGCCCCAAGTCGCATCGAGTTCCTGGTCCGGTGCGCGGATTTAAGAAAATGCGGCATGCCCAGTGGGGACGTTTGCGCCGCGTGGAGGAATAAGCAAGAGATGGCACGCTCGCTGAAGAAAGGGCCGTTTGTCGACGGCCACCTGCGCGTCAAAGTGGAAGCACTGAATGCGCGCAACGAAAAGAAAGTGGTGAAGACGTGGTCGCGGCGGTCCACCATTGTGCCGGAAATGATTGGGCACACCATCGCGGTGCACAACGGAAAGAAGTTCATCCCCGTGTATGTGACCGAACAGATGATCGGTCACAAGCTGGGAGAGTTTGCTCCGACGCGTTCGTTCAAGGGCCATGCGGTCAAGGCAGCTCTTGAGAAGGCTGCCGGAGTGGCTCCCGCAGGAGGCGGCGCGCCGGGAGCGGCACCAGCGGCACCAGCGCCGAAGGCATAAGCTATGGCTGACCTACAGACACAAGCCGGTTCCATTGAAGCCCACGCGGTTGCGCGGCACGTGCGGATGTCGCCGCAAAAAGCGCGCCTGGTGATCGACCTGATCCGGGGACACAAGGCCCAGGATGCGTTGCAGTCGCTGCGCTACACGCCGAAACGCGCCGCGAAGCACATCGAGAAGGTGTTGCGTAGCGCCATCGCCAACGCCGAGAAAAAGGCGGAAGACGCGGGGGCTCCGCTGGATGTCGATCAGCTGTATGTGAGCCAGTGTTTCGTGAACGAGGGTTCGCGTTGGAAGCGCTTGCGTCCGGCCCCGATGGGGCGCGCGTTCCGTTATCAAAAGCGCACCGCGCATATCTGGGTGGGCGTGGCCGAGCATCATTTGGCCGCCGCCGAGCGGGTTGCCGCCAACATCGCGGAAGCCGAGGCGCAAAAGGGCGTCCGCGGCACAGCTCGCCGTGTTCGCAAGGCTTTGACCGGGAAGCAGGCTCCCGCGAAGAAGGGGAAGAAGTAATGGGACAGAAGACTCACCCGTACGGATTTCGCCTGGGCTACAACAAGCCCTGGAAGTCGCGCTGGTATGCGGATCGCGAGTACGCCGATCTGCTCCACGAGGACGTGAAGCTGCGCCGCGAGCTCAAGGAGCGGCTGAGGAGCGCGGGTGTCAGCTCGATCGATATTGAACGCGCTGCCAACAAGCTGGTGGTGCGCATTGCCACCGCGCGTCCGGGAATCATCATCGGGCGCAAGGGCGCGGAAATCGACAAGTTGAAGCAGGAAGTCTCCAAGCGCACCAAGCGCGAGGTGCACATCGATATTCAAGAAGTGCACCGGCCGGAGCTGGATGCCACGCTGGTGGCGGAGTCGATTGCGCTGCAATTGGAAAAGCGCGTGGCCTTCCGTCGCGCGATGCGCAAGGCGGTGGATTCGGCGCTGCGTTTTGGTTGCAAAGGAATCAAAGTGCGCGTGGCCGGGCGCTTGAACGGAGCGGAAATCGCCCGCAAAGAGTGGTACTTGCAAGGACGGCTTCCGCTGCAAACCTTGCGCGCGGACATCGATTACGGCACGGCGGAAGCGCAAACCACTTACGGGGTGATTGGCGTGAAGTGCTGGATTTATCAGGGCGAGAACATTCCGCGTCGCGCCAAGCGCGAAGACAACAAGCCCCAAGCTGTGGCCGTGGGGTAAGCAAGTTTTAAGTAACAAGTTCTAAGTAATAAGTTTGGAAGCAAAGGACGAGGCGGAGAACAGCGGTTTTGCTTGCGACTTAAAACTTAAAACTCAGAACTGCGACAAGCGAGAAAAAGACGATGTTGATGCCCAAAAAGGTGAAGTACAGAAAGCAGCAGCGCGGCCGCCGCAAAGGCAAGGCCTGGCGCGGAGGAACTTTGTCGTTCGGGGAATACGGGTTGAAGGCGCTGGAAAACGCCTGGATCACCGACCGGCAAATCGAGGCCTCGCGCGTGGCCATTACCCGCTTCATCAAGCGTGGCGGCAAGTTGTGGATTCGCATTTTCCCGGACAAGCCGTTCACCAAGAAGCCGGCGGAAACCCGCATGGGCAAGGGGAAGGGCGCTCCGGAGCGCTGGGTGGCCGTGGTCAAACCCGGTCGCATCATGTTTGAAATGGCCGGCATTGACGAGGCCACCGCCCGGGAAGCGTTGAGCCTGGCGGCGCACAAGCTGCCGATTCCCACGAAGTTCGTGACTCGTGCAGGAGGAATGTAAGTCATGCCGCGGCGTATTGAGAAGATTCGCGAAGAAGGCACCACGGAACTGGCGGCCCGCGAGAAGGATTTGATCGAACAGATTTTCCGGCTGCGCTTTCAGCTCACCACCGGCCAGGCGGAAGCGTTGAAGCGCCTCCGCGAAGCCAAAAAAGATTTGGCGCGGGTGAAAACGCTGCTTCGCGCGCAGGAATTGACCGCCGGTGGAAGCGCAAAACCGGCAAAGGCAGGTAAGGCGTAATGGCAACGGAAACGCAAGCGGCGCCGCAGCACGACGAACGCGGTGAGCGGCACTCGCTCATCGGCAAGGTCACCAGCGCCAAGATGGAAAAAACCATTGTGGTCGAAGTGCAGCGCTTGGTGCAGCACCCCAAGTATCGCCGGGTGGTGCGCATTTCGAAAAAGTTCTACGCGCACGACGAAAAGCGCGAAGCCAAGCAGGGCGACACGGTTCGCATTGTGTCCTCGCGGCCGCTTTCGCGCCTCAAGCGCTGGCGCTTGATGGAAGTGCTGACGCCTAAAGCGTCGGCCAAGTAACAGGAGACCGGGAGCGAATCATGATTCAGATGCGAACCTGGCTGACGGTGGCCGACAATTCAGGAGCGCGCAAGCTCATGTGCATCCTGCCGGTCGGCGGGGATGCCGGATTGAAAGCGGGACTGGGCGACATTGTGACCGCTTCGGTGAAGGAAGCGACACCGGAGAGCCAGATCAAAGAAGGCAAAGTGGTGAAATGTGTGATTGTGCGAATGCGTAAGGAGTCTCGCCGCAAGGACGGCACGTACATCCGCTTCGACGACAATGCGGCAGTGCTGATCAACGATGCCGGCGAGCCGGTGGGCACCCGCGTGTTTGGCCCAGTGGCGCGGGAGTTGCGCGAAAAGAAGTTCACCAAGATTGTCTCGTTGGCCCCGGAGGTTTGGTAGTCATGGCAGGCAAAGAAGTGAAGCATTACACGATGAGCATCCGCAAGGGTGATACCGTGCGGGTGATGGCTGGGCGCGACGTGGGCAAAACCGGACGCGTGCTGAGCGTGGACCCACGCAAGAACACCGTGGTCGTGGAGCACGCCCAATTGATTAAGCGCCATACGCGCCCGAACCCAGCGAAAAACATCAAAGGTGGCATTCTGGAGCGCGAAGCGCCCATCCATGTGTCCAACGTGCTGATCGTATGCAGCAATTGCGGTAAGCACGCGCGCATCGGCCATAACGTGTTGCCCGACGGCACCAAGGTGCGCGTGTGCAAGCGTTGCGGCACGACCGTGGATAAATAGAAGGAAAGTGGCATGAAGAGTCGATTGCACGAATCTTATACGAAGCAAACGGTTCCCGCGTTGATGAAGCGCTTCAACTGGGTCAACAGCATGGCTGTGCCCAAGTTGAAAAAAATCACCGTGAACATTGGACTGGGGGAGGCCAGCCAGAACGCCAAATTGCTGGATACCGCCGCGGCGGAGCTTGGCCAAATCACCGGGCAAAAGGCAATCATCACCCGGGCCAAGAAGTCCATCGCCAATTTCAAAATCCGCAAGGGCATGGCCATCGGCTGTGCGGTCACGCTTCGTGGCGAAAAAATGTACGAATTTCTGGACCGGCTGTGCAACGTGGTCCTTCCCCGCGTGCGCGACTTTCGGGGGCTGCCCTCGAATGCGTTCGATGGGCGCGGCAATTACACCCTGGGATTAAAAGACCAGCTGGTGTTTCCGGAAATTGATTACACCCGCGTGGACAAGATCAAGGGCATGAACATTACCCTGACGACGTCAGCCCGCAACGACGAAGAAGGCCGCGAACTGTTAAAGGGCCTGGGCGTTCCGTTGCGCGAAAAAGGAGCAGCACAATAAATGGCACGCACCGCGAAGATCGCTAAAACGCTGAAGAAGCCCAAATTCAAGACCCGCGCGCGTAACCGTTGCCGCGTGTGCGGACGCGCCCGGGGGTACCTGCGCAAGTTCCAAATGTGCCGCATCTGTTTTCGCGGCATGGCGCTCAAGGGAGAGATCCCGGGCGTCGTGAAATCAAGCTGGTAGGAGCCAGACAGGATGAATTATGCAGACTGATCCCATCGCCGACTTTTTGACCCGCATCCGCAACGCTGCTGCCGCCAAGCACCAGCGGGTGGACGTGCCGGTTTCCAAGATGAAAACGGAGATTGCCCGCATTTTGAAGGAAGAGGGTTACATCTCGACGTTTAAGCTGGTGGAAGAAAATAAGACCCGCAAAACGTTGCGCGTTTTCCTGAAGTACACGCCGGATCGCCGCAGCGTGATCACCGGTATGAAGCGGATCTCGCGGCCAGGACAGCGGAATTATCGTGGCGCGCTGGACATCAAGCCAGTGGTCGGCGGGCTGGGCATCAGCATCTTAACGACGCCAAAAGGCTTGATGACCGGAAGGGCCGCCCGGAAGGCGAATGTCGGCGGCGAAATACTGTGCGAGGTGTGGTAGAGCAGGAAGTTGTAAGTTTTCAGATTTCAGAGTTCGGGAGAACAACGTTGCAGGTTCCAGGTTGTACTTGAAACTTAGGACTTACAACTTGAAGCATCGGTCGCAGAGATAGAGAGAAGGAACAAAAGCAATGTCACGTATTGGTCGCAAACCGATTCCAGTGCCGGCGGGCGTGAAGATCAATGCCGCGTCAGGCAAAGTGGAAGTGCAGGGTCCGAAGGGCAAACTGCACGTTCTGGTGCCGCCACAGATTCGCTTGGAACAGAAGGACGGGGTCTTGACCACCGTTCGGGATAACGAAGAGCATCGCGCGTTGCACGGATTGGCCCGCGCGCTGTTAGCCAATGCCGTGCACGGGGTGACCCAAGGCTTCAAGAAGGAACTGGATATCGTCGGCGTGGGTTACCGCGCGGAGGTGAAGGGCAAGGCGGTGGCATTTGCCCTGGGCAAGTCGCACCCCGTCGAGTTTCCCATTCCCGAAGGGATCCAGATCGCGGTGGATAAGCAAACGCATATTGTGGTCAGCGGCGCGGACAAAGCGCAGGTCGGTCAAGTGGCCGCGAATCTTCGCTCGTTGCGTCCACCCGACCCGTACAAGCAGAAAGGGATTCGCATTACCGGCGAGCGCCTGAAAAAGAAGGCTGGCAAGGCAGGAGCAAAGGCAGGCGGCCCAGCCTAAAAGGTTTTAAGTTTCTAGTCGTAAGTGATAAGTTTCGAGGCCGTTTGCGTTAGTTACAACTTCGGACTTACGACTGAGGACTAACAGGAGACGACAGTGGCATCGGTACCAGTTCGCAAGCTATCCAGGGAAGAGCACCGGCGGCGTGTCCACGCGCGCGTCCGCACCCGGGTGATCGGAACGCCCGAGCGGCCGCGTCTTTGCGTGTACCGCTCGTTGGAGCACATTTACGCGCAGGTTATCGACGATTCCAACAGACGCACACTGGTTTCGGCCAGTTCGCTGGACAAGGAAGTGAAGAAGAATTTGAAGGGCGGGGGCAACGTGGCTTCCGCCAAAGCGGTGGGCAAGTTCATTGCCGATCGCGCCAAAGCGGCCGGTGTTGTCAGCGTGGTTTTCGATCGCGGCGGATATAAGTATCACGGCCGTGTGAAGGCGCTGGCAGATGCGGCGCGGGAAGCGGGGTTACAGTTCTAACTTATGTCCAAGCAAATTTTGCGTGACAGTCTGGCAGTGCGGCGGCTCTTGGAGGTGAATCCCTCGGACCTGAAGGATGACGTGATTGCCATCAATCGCGTGACCAAGGTGGTCAAGGGCGGCAAGAACCTCAGTTTTTCTGCTTTGGTGGTGGTGGGTGACAGTCACGGACATGCCGGTTTCGGGATGGGCAAGGCTCGCGAAGTCCCCATGGCCATCAAGAAGGGAATCGAGCAGGCCAAGAAAAACCTGATCAAGCTGAACCTGAAGGGTTCCACGATTCCGCACCAGGTGACCGGCTGGTACGGTTCGGCGCAAGTGCTGCTGAAGCCCGCTCCTGATGGTACGGGGGTCATTGCCGGTGGTCCGGTGCGCAAGGTCATGCAGGTTGCCGGCATTCAGAACGTGCTGACGAAGTCGCTGGGCACTTCGAACCCGCATAACGTCATCAAGGCCACCTTCGCGGCGCTGCTGGGATTGAAGGATGCCACGCAGGTCGCGGAGACGCGCTCGAAAACGGTGGAAGAAATGACCGGCCGGCCGCCGAAAGCGGCGCCGAAGCCCGAGCCGGTAGAAAAGGCAGCGGGGGAGTAAGAAATGGCAGCGCAGAAAAAGAGCGCCAAAAGTGGCGGAACGCTGAAGGTCAAGTGGGTGGTCAGCTTTATCGGTTGCACTGACGATATGCGGCAGACCATTCGCGGACTCGGTTTTCGCAGAATGCACCAGGTGGTGGAGCGCCAGGATACTCCCGAAACGCGCGGGATGATTCACAAAGTGCGTCATCTGGTGAAGGTGGTGGAGTAAGCGATGGCACAAAAGACAAAAAAGGAACACAACACGGTTTCGCTCTCGGCCTTAGGTCCGGCGAAAGGCTCGCGCAAGCGCAAGGTGCGCGTGGGTCGCGGGATGGGGTCCAAGATGGGCAAGACCGCGGGCGCGGGAAACAAAGGGCAGCAGTCCCGGCGAGGCTATTCCCGGCGGCGTGGATTCGAAGGCGGGCAGATGCCGCTGCACCGGCGCATTCCCAAGCGCGGCTTTCATAATCCGTTCGGGGTGAAGTTCTCCATCGTAAACCTGGAAGAACTGAACGCATTCCCCGCGGGAGAGACGGTGACACCGGAGTTGTTGCGCGCGCACGGATTCGTTCGTCGCGCTACCGACCCGATCAAGGTTCTGGGCGACGGCGAACTGAAGAACAGCTTGACCATTCACGCGCATGCGTTCAGCGCCTCGGCTAAAGAAAAGATCACCAAAGCGGGTGGGAAGTTTGAAGTGGTACAGGTCGCGTAAGGTAAGTAGCAGTAAGGGAATGTTATGAGTCGTTTTTGGCAAGCATTTTTGAATCTGTTCCGGATCGAAGATCTGCGCAACCGGCTGTTCTTTACGCTGGCGTTGCTGGCCGTGTATCGTCTGGGCGCGCATATCCCCACGCCGGGAATCAATACCGACGTATTGACGAGCCTGTTCAATCAGTCGGCCTCCGGTTCGATGTTGGGCATTTTCGACCTGTTCACCGGCGGCACTTTCCGGCGAATGACCATTTTCGCGCTGGGAATCATGCCGTACATCACGGCATCGATTATCTTGCAGTTGATGACCGTGGTGTTCCCGTATTTGGAGCGGCTGCAGAAGGAAGGGGAACTGGGCCGGCGCAAAATCACCCAGTACACGCGGTACCTGACGATTGTTCTGAGCGTAATTCAATCATCGACCATCGCGACAACTTTGCAGGCGCAGAGCTATGGCGGGCAATCCCTGGTGTATCACCCCGGGTTGGGCTTTTGGTTGCTGACGGTGCTGACGCTCACCACCGGTTCGACGTTCATCATGTGGTTGGGGGAACAAATCAGCGAGCGCGGAATCGGCAATGGCATGTCGCTGATCATTTTTGTGGGCATCGTCGTGGGACTGCCGCGGGCGATTTTTGACTTGTGGGAGAAGTCCCGGACCGAGGCCTGGGGCGCGTTCACGCCCATGGTGCTGATTCTGCTGTTGGCCTTGATGGTCGCGGTGGTGGCGTTCATCGTGTTCGTGGAAGGCGCCCAGCGGCGCATTCCGGTGCAATACGCGAAGCGCGTGGTAGGCCGCCGCGTCATGGGGGGGCAATCGACTTACCTGCCCTTGCGGGTCAATTCCGGCGGCGTGATTCCGCCGATTTTCGCCAGCTCGCTGCTGGCGTTCCCGGCGACCGCGGCGTTGTTGTTGGGATCGCGCTGGCCGTTCGTGAAGGGCATCGCCAACATTTTGCGCTGGGGGGAACCGCTGTATACGCTGTTGTATGTGGTGATGATTGTGGTGTTCGCGTTCTTCTATGTGGGCATCGTGTTCAACCCCACAGAAGTCGCGGACAACATGCGCAAAAACGGCGGGTTTATCCCCGGCATTCGTCCCGGGCGCAGCACTTCGGAGTATGTGGCGACGATTCTGAAGCGGCTGACGTTTATCGGGGCGATTTACCTGGCGCTGGTTTGCATTTTGCCGGAATGGATGATCGCGGGTATTGCGTTGAACCACTTGCCGGTGTGGCTTGGCGGTGATTGGTTCGACCGGCATTTTCCGGGCTGGTTTTTGCACGGCTTAGGTGTGACGTTTTATTTCGGCGGCACTTCGCTCCTGATCGTTGTGGGCGTGGCGATGGACACGGTGCAGCAGTTGGAGGCACAACTCGTCATGCGCAATTACGAAGGCTTTGCGCGTAAGGGAAGACTGCGCAGCCGTAGGTAAGGAGACGGCTTGGTGCCGCTGGAACAGCGTCCTGTCGGCAAACTGAATCGCGCGGTGATTTTTCTCGGACCTCCGGGTTCGGGAAAAGGCACACAAGCGAAGATGCTAGCCGGCAAATACGGGGTTCCGCACCTGTCCACGGGCGACATGCTTCGCGAGCATATCGCCAAGGGCACGCCGCTGGGCCTGAAGGCCAAGCCGATCATGGACCGGGGCGAGTTGGTGCCGGACTCGGTGGTTTTGAAGATGGTCGCGGAACGGATCGAGCGGCCGGATTGCAGTCATGGATTCGTGTTCGACGGGTTTCCGCGGACGGTCACGCAGGCGAAGTATCTGGGTGAATTGCTGAAGCGGCAAGGATTTCAGCAGCCGACGGTGATTCACATGGTGATCGGTTATTTGCTGCTGATCCGGAGGTTAACCGGTCGCAGGGTATGCAAGAAATGCGGCGCGATCTATAACATTTATGATCGACCGCCGAAGGTGGAAGGAATTTGTGATTTGGACGGTGACGAGCTGTACCAGCGGCCTGATGACCGGGAGGAAGTGATCAAGCCGCGGTTGCACGCTTACGACAAACTGACCGCGCCGCTGGTGAGCTACTACCGCCATCTGGGCCTGCTGTACGAGGTGGACGCGAGCAAGAGCGTGGCGGAAGTGGAGCAGGAGATTTGCCAGGCGGTAGCCAGCATGCTCGGGGCGCATTGAGATGGCGATCCAATTACGCAGCGCCGCGGAGCTGGAAAAGATGTACCGGGCCGGCCAGGCGGTATATGAGGTTTTGACCGCGTTGCGGGCGCAAGTAAAGCCCGGAATGAGCACGATGGACCTGGAGGAAATTGCGGTGAGGCACATCGCGAAGGGTCCGGGCAAGGCGGCATTCAAGGGGTATCGCGGGTATCCTTGTGTGCTGTGTACTTCGGTGAACAGCGAAATTGTTCACGGGATACCGTCGCCCAAGCGCAAGTTGCACGAGGGCGACATCGTCTCGATCGACTTTGGCATGGAAGTCGACGGGTACTACGGCGATTCGGCGGTAACCGTGCCCGTTGGACGCATCCGGCCGGAGCTGCAGAAGCTTCTGGACGTGACCAAGGAATCGCTGGACCGCGCCATCGACAAAATGCGCCCGGGCAACCGGCTGGGCGACGTCGGGCACGCGGTGCAGAGTTGGGTCGAGCAGCATGGGTATTCGGTAGTGAGGGAGTTCGTGGGACACGGCATCGGCACCAAAATGCATGATGAGCCTAATCTCCCGAACTACGGCGAACCGGGACATGGCGCGCGTTTGCAGGAAGGCATGGTCATCGCCATCGAACCGATGGTGAACGCCGGGCGTCCGGACGTGCAGATGCGCGGCGAATGGGTGGCAGAAACGGCCGATGGCAGTCCTTCGGCGCATTTCGAGCACACCGTGGCGGTGACGGCGAACGGCCCTTGGATTTTGACCCGGCCGAAGGAAATGACCGGGCCCAGTTGGTGAGGCAGTCGTAAGCAATGAGTTGTAAGTTTTAAGTAGGGAGCGATTTAACTTAAACCTTACTACTTGAAACTGAGAGCCGAGGAAACTTGGAACTCAGCATGTGGAGAAGTAATCGAGGCTATGGCCAAACAGCCGTTTGATGACAGGAAAAAAGGCGATAGGGAAGACTCCGGGAACCCTAAGGAAGACGCGATTGAAGTGATGGCGACAGTATTGGAGCCATTGCCGAACGCGATGTTCCGGGTGGAATTGGAGAACAAGCACAAGGTGCTGGCGCACGTATCCGGGAAGATGAGAAAGAACTTCATCCGGATTCTGGCGGGAGACAAAGTGGCGGTGGAGCTTTCGCCGTACGATTTGACTCGCGGGCGCATTGTGTATCGCTACAAGTAGGAATGGTTATTGGTTCTAAGTCTTAAGCAATAAGGGAACCGGGTTTACCTGGAACTTTAAACTTGAGACTTGGAACTCAGAACGCGGGCAAGGAGTAAGCATGAAGGTTCGGGCAAGCGTCAAGAAGATTTGCGACAAATGCAAAGTGATCCACCGGCGCGGAGTGGTTCGGGTGATTTGTGTGAACCCGAAGCACAAACAGCGTCAGGGATGAACTGGTTATAAGTTCTAAGTTTTCAGTGGTAAGGAAACACGGCCAACTTAGAACTTAGAACTTAGAACTTAGGACTTAAACTCAGGACTTTAGGCGTAAGTTTTGAAAGGAACACAGAACCATGGCACGTATCGCAGGTGTTGATCTTCCGCCGCAGAAGCGTTTATGGATCGGATTGACTTCGATCTATGGCATCGGACAGGTGCGCGCGCGGAGTATTGCCGAAAAGGCCAACGTGGATTTCACCAAGAAAGTGCGCGACCTGACGGAAGACGAAATC
>Ga0187782_10002137_pt1 | contig 14513 bp, 14 predicted proteins | sample 0715_SJ02_MP15_2_FD_132454 | JGI IMG/M metagenome (GOLD analysis project Ga0187782, IMG submission 132454) | Tropical peat soil microbial communities from peatlands in Department of Meta, Colombia - 0715_SJ02_MP15_20_MG | ecosystem: Environmental > Terrestrial > Soil > Wetlands > Peat | place...
GTCGGACGCAAGCATGAAAGTGTTGACCATGACGTTGGACCGCTTGCAGCGCGAAACCTCTTCCAGGGTTTCGCTGACGACTAACGGATCGAGGCCATAAGGATTCTTATAGATTTTCCCATCGGGCAGGGTCAGCGCGGAAGGCTTGCCGTCGGTGATCATCACAATCTGTTTCATGTCCTTGTTTTGGCGCGCGAGGACGCGCTGCGCAACGCGGAGACCTTCGCGCGTGTTGGTGTGCCACGGACCAACCTTGACGCGCGCCAGATGCGATACGGGCATCTCTTCGGCTGAGTCGTGAAAGAGCACGAGCGATAGGGAATCGCCGGGATACTGGGTGCGGATGAGGTGGGAGAGCGCCATGGCGACGCGCTTGGCCGGAGTGAAGCGGTCTTCGCCGTAAAGAATCATCGAATGCGAACAGTCGAGCATCATTACGGTGGCGCAGGAGCTCTGGTAATCGCATTGGTGGACGTGAAGGTCGTCGTATTCGAGGTTGAGCGGCAGTCCAAGGCCTTCGCGGGAGATGGCCGAGCCGAGGGTGGCAGCGATGTCGAGGTTGATTGTGTCTCCGAATTCGTAGCGGCGCGAGCCGCCGCTGGTCTCGATCCCTGTGGCAAAATGCCGAGTGTCGTGACGTCCATAGCTGGATTTGCCGAGCGAGCCCATAAGATCGCGGAGGGTTTTAAAGCCCAGGAAGTCCAGGCTCTTATCGGTGATCTCGAAGCGGACCTGCCCTTCAGGCTCGCCCACCTGGCCGTTCGCGCTATCGATGCGCGTGGGACCGTTCGGCTGCGACGAGGACGAAATGTAGTTTTCCTGTTCGAGGCGCTGGATGAGCTTTTCAATCAATTCGTCGAGCTTGTCTTCGGCAGCGAGCTGCTGGATTTGCTCGCGTATCTCATCGTCGAGAAAGCTGCCCGATTCCAGCGCGCGACGCAAGGCTTCGCGCAGATCGTCGAGATTATGGTCCAAATTGCGCATGCCGTTGAACGAGCCGTAAAAACCCGAGTCGAGCAGAAAGTCGGACAGCGCCTGGAGGAGGCTTTCGAGATCGATCTCCGAAGCCAGATCGCCGGTGTATTTGGTGTAATTTACTCGCTTCATCGTGACTCCACAGGCGGCTTTGCGATCTGCTCGATTGCCAAATATGGATTTGGTTGCGATCCGCTGTCTACGGTGCGGAGGATAGCCAGGCCGGCGCTCTAGTTCAGCCCGCCTCCCCTGCGCCGGCGGCGTGCGCGCTCCCAGTCTTCGTACTCTACCTCCAATTCCTCGCGGTCCAGGCTGCGATCTTCGCGTCCGCGAGGAGGCAGACCCTCATGCGCGGCAAAGCCTCGTTCCTCGTTGCGGCTCAGCTTGCGATGCGCAACGAGTCCTTCGAGGAGGAATTCGGCGGCGGCCACGACTTTGGGCGGCGCGTCGTGCGTCTTTACACCCAGCGGCGCCAGTTTCTCCACGAGGCCCTGAATGGCCTTCAAATCCTTCAACGCGGCGGCAGCCGGCTGTGTTTCTTCGAGCTTGACCGCGCCGCCCAAATTGAACCACTGTTCGATCTGCTGGGTATTTTGGCCCTCGAAGTAACGACTGAAGATCTTGCCAACCGCGGTGCGAATGAGCTCGCGGACGACGGTGTCGGCGCCGCGCATTTCCCCTTCGTATTCGAGCTCGAGCTTGCCGGTGATGCCGGGCATGGCCGCGTAGATGTCGCTGACGCGGGGAAACACAGGCTCGTCGCCGGTCAAGAGCGAGCGCCGCTCCGCATTCGAGACCACGAGTTCAAGCGTGGAAATCGGCAGGCGCTGGCTAACGCCGCTGCGCTTATCGACCTTTTTGTCTTCGCGCGCGGAAAAGGCGATTTGCTCGACGACTTCGCGCACATATTTCGGAACTTCGATGGCCGCGGCGCTGCGCGCAGCCCAAGCCTCTTGCGCGGTGATGGCAACGCCCTCTTCGAGGGTCTCGGGATAGTGCGTGCGAATTTCCGACCCGATGCGGTCCTTGAGCGGGGTGATGATCTTGCCGCGGGCGGTGTAGTCCTCGGGATTGGCGCTAAAGACGAGAACGAGGTCGAGCGCCATACGCACGGGGTAGCCTTTAATCTGAACGTCGCCCTCCTGCATGATGTTGAAGAGCGCGACCTGGATTTTGCCCGCGAGGTCGGGCAGTTCGTTCATCGCGAAGAGGCCGCGATTGGCGCGGGGCAGCAGGCCGTAGTGCATGGTGAGCTCGCTGGAGAGGTCCTGGGCGCCGCGGGCGGCCTTGATGGGATCGAGCTCGCCGATCAAGTCGGCGACGGTGACGTCGGGCGTAGCGAGCTTTTCGACGTAGCGATCGTCGCGCCCGATCCACGCGATCGGCGTTTGATCGCCGCGATCGTCAATGAGATCGCGGCAGCGGCGGCACAAGGGCCGGTAGGGATTGTCGCGAATCTCGCAGCCGGCGACGTAGGGTAGGCGCTCGTCGAGCAGCGCGGTGAGCGCGCGCAAGATGCGGCTTTTGGCTTGGCCGCGGAGGCCCAGGAGGATGAAGTTCTGCTTGGAAAGCACGGCATTCACGATTTGCGGAATCACCGTGTCTTCGTAGCCGACGATGCCGGAAAAGACTGTTTCGCGGCAGTGGAGACGGGCGATCAGGTTTTCGCGCATCTCGTCTTTGACGGTTCGTGCTTTGAGCCGAGGCTCGGAGAAGAGAGTGCTGGTGCGCAGTTCGCCGAGGGTTTGAGGGAGGGGATGAGCTAAAGACATCTATGACCTCCTCTTGACCGGCCCCGTGCCAAGAACCGGTTGAGATTAGACGCGCGGAACCAGGTTTGGTGTGGCAAAAATTGCAAGCCCGATAGATAGGTGCGAGAGTGCCAGCTGCGGGTTGTCGCTGCCTGGGGAAAGGCTACGGATCGCGTTTACGCGAGAATTTTACAAAACGGGGAAGAGTGAGCTTGCGTTGGCCCGGCGAAAACTCTATGAACGCAGTATGCACCCATTTGGCCGAATCGCAAAGCCCGGCGCCGGACGGAAGGGTCCGGCGGCAGGAGAAAAGGAGCAGCTGCGGCGATTTGCGTCCTCTCGGCCCGATATCGAGGGATTCAAGCCGAGCGGAGAATCCGGCAGGGGTGCAGACTCTAGTTCCGCGCTGCTTGCGCGGCGGCAGCCCGCCCCTCTGCAAGAAGTTGGGCCAGGACTCTCTCCGGGCAAAGGTGATGGGCCTCGCGCTCGTCGAGCTCCATTTCCGTCTCCACACCGATTGCGATGGTCATGAAGCAATCGAGGCAGCGAGTGTTGTAACTGCCATTTTCGTTTTGCGTGCGGCTATACATGGCGCCTCGGGGAACCACTCTTCGATCGTAGCCGTGCGCAAATCTTTTTGTCGTGACTCGCATCACCTACGCGTGTTCGCTGGAGCACAGCGCAGGCGCAGCGGCGAAGGGTGCCGGCTAATAGGCGGGAGCGCCGGCGTTCTCCCATTGATTGGGATTGCGTTTCAGCAGCCAGCATGGATCCTGGCCGCGATGGGGAAACAGAGCGACGGCGCAAGGGACGTCGGCGGCGCCGAGGTAGTCGTATTCCGTTTTCTGGCCTTTCAGCGGAATGGCCAAGAAGCGGCTGACGGCCACCGTGGAGTGCGGGGACCCGCGCAGCTTGTACACAGCGAAGTCGACGGCGAAGGCGGCGAGAAAAACGACGGCGATTGCCGTCAGCACCCGCAGCAGCCATCGGCCAAGGGAGCGCATCATTTTTTTTGAACTTCCTTCTTTGCGCCTTCAAAGCAGGCGTCAGGCGGCGCTTGAAGCCAGGATAAACGCCGGCCGCGCTTGGCTAAGAACACCGGACGCACAGGTTAGGCCTTCCTGGAATCCAAGACCGGCGATGGAGGCGGTGCGCCAACAGGCACCGCGACAGTTTGCGGCGCGCAACAGGCGCGGTCGAGTTTTGCGCGGTCGGCCCGCATTTGCTTGTTTACGGCAAACAATGCGTGCAAACGATCGAGGATGGAATCCACGGCGTTGTCGGTTGGCCTGACGAGGCGGTAATGCATCCATCTGCCCTCGCGCCGGACGGCAACGATGCCGGCACGGCGCAGATAAGCGAGGTGGCGCGAGATTTTGGACTGGCCCTGGCCGAGGATTTGGACAAAATAGCACACGCACACTTCGCGGCCCGCCATCAGGTTGAGCAGGCGCAAGCGCGTAGGGTCGGCCAGGGCGTCGAACAGAGACGCCAACCTGGCAGATGGAGAGCTCGGAGCCATGGCGGGATTATATATGGATTGGCAAATATGAATGAGGCGGAACGGGTGCGCAAGAATCCGGGATTTCCATGGCCGAGGCGATCCGAGATTGGTAGAATTCATGCACCGTCACGAAGTCTTAAGGAGATCTAGTGCGAAAAGCACCCGGCGCCGGCAAGGCGCGTTGCGTGTTTATGCATTCCGTCGTGCTGGTGTTTTCGGCGGCGGTTTCGATTGCCTGGTGCGGTTTGGCCCGCGCCCAGGGGGACGCGCTTGTGGTGCGCACCGGCGCGGGACTGGTTCGCGGCACGGCCTGGCAAGGGAGCGGAGCGCAGTTTCTGGGCATTCCTTACGCGGAGCCTCCGTTAGGTCCGTTGCGCTGGCGCGCGCCCGTTCCCAAGAAGCCCTGGGCCGGCATCCGCGATGCCGCCGAGTTCGGCGGCGCATGTCCCCAGCCCGATATGGGCTGGAACCACCGTGAAGTTGAAACCAGCCGGGAGGACTGCCTTTATCTCAACGTGATTGCGCCGGTGTGGCCGGCCAAGACTGCATTGCCGGTGATGTTCTGGCTTCATGGCGGCGCGAACAAGGGGGGCTCCGGATCCGGAGATCTTTATAACGCGGGCAAACTGCCTGACCACGGCGTGGTCCTGGTCACCATAAATTACCGCCTGGGAATCCTGGGATTCTTTGCGCATCCGGCGCTCGCCGAAGAGTCGCCGCACGGCGCTTCAGGCAACTACGCGCTGATGGATCAGATTCTTGCTCTCCACTGGGTGCAGGACAACATCGCCAAATTTGGCGGCGACCCGAACAACGTTACAGTATTCGGCCAGTCCGCCGGCTCGATGGATGCAGGCATGTTGATGACCTCGCCGCGGGCTCGCGGCCTGTTCCAAAAAGCGATTCTGGAAAGCGGTGTGCCGCTTGCGCCGCCTCCAACTCCGCTGGGTGCGGCTGAAAAATCGGGCGAGGACTTTGCCGCGTTGTTCGCCGCGCCGGCGGGACAGAGCCGCATCGCGTCACTGCGCCAGGTTCCCGCGCTGGACCTGATCGCCAAATCGGCCAATAGCGAATGGGGCCGTGCGCCGGTTGGACCGGACATAGACGGATACGTGCTGAGTGAGTCGCCGGCTGAGGTCTTCAAGGCGGGAAGGGAAGCTCCGATCGCGGTGATCCTGGGCACTACCACGCGCGAGTTCACCAGTTCCGAGCCCGCGGATCAGCTACGCGAGACCATTCAGCGTGTGACGGGCAAATATGCGGGCCAGGCACTCGCACTCTACGGTCTGGCCGGCACGGGCGAGGGCAAGAGCGATCTTTTCTACGGCACGGCCGCCGACCAATGGAATGCCGACACGGGTTTTCGTTGCCCGGTAACCACAGTGAGCCAGTGGCACACGGCTGCCCATCACCCGGTTTACGAATATGAGTTCGACCATGCCATCCCGGGGCATGAGGCGCAGGGTGCGACTCACTCGGGCGAACTGCCCTACGTGTTTGGATTTTTTCCGACGTCCGGCAATATTTCCGGCAACTTCAGTGAGGTCGACAAACGGCTCGCCGAGACGATCGGGACTTACTGGACCAACTTTGCGAAGACCGGGAACCCCAACTCAGCCGGCCTGGCGAACTGGCCGGAGTTCGACAGCAACGAGCGCTATCTGATCTTCGCCGAGGATGGCAATGCGGTTTTGAGCAGAGGCCCGCTGCGCGGCGCGCAGTGCGACCTTTACCGCGAAACGATTGCCGGGCGCTTGAATGAGGGGCAATAGCGGGGCGACCGGCTTCTATGAGGGAACGATTGGCACGGTGGGCACGGTGCTAAGGAAGTAGCGGACACGGGAGGAAACGCTCCCGCTCAGAACTTGACACTGGCGGCGCGGGGCGAGATGCCGCTCAGCTCGGCGGCGCGGGCTTCGGCGTAGGCGGCGGCGCCGATGAGCGCGGTGCGGCTCTCGAGAATCACCCGCACGGGAATGTTCTTAAGCAACTGGCTCAGGCGCCCTTTGTCGGTGAAGGCTTTCATGAAGGCGCCGTCTTTGAGCTTATCGAGGATGCGCGGCGCGATGCCTCCGCCGACATAGAGGCCGCCGACGGAGAGGATCTTGAGCGCCAGGTTGCCGGCCTCGGCGCCGTAGGCGGAGACAAATATGTCGAGCGTCTTTTCGCACAACTCGCTATTGGCCTTCATGGCGAGTTCCGTGATGACGGCGTTGGGGTCTTCTTTGGCGATGCGTTCGGCAAGCCAGGCCGGTTCTTCGAGGCCGCGCACGTCGCGCAGAAAATCATAAATGTTGGTGAGGCCCTGGCCGCTGACGACGCGCTCGAAACTGATGCGGCCCTCGTACTTTTGGCGCAAGAAACAAAGCAGGTCGATTTCATCCTGATTGCGCGGGGCATAATCGGAGTGTCCGCCCTCGGAGGGGTAGGGTACATAGTCGCGGCCGTCCCAGACGATAAAGGCCTCACCGAGACCCGTGCCGGCCGAGATCAGGGCGCGATTGCCGACCTGGCGCGCGTCGCCTTCGCTGAGGGTGAGAATCTGCTCGGCATCGAGTTCGGCGATTCCGTAGCCGTTGGCCTGTAGATCGTTAATGAGGAAGACGTAATCGATCTTAAGGTCGCGCGCCAGCTCGCGGCTGTCGAGCGTCCAAGGCAGGTTGGTCAGCCGCAATCGGCCCTCCCGGACCGGCCCCGGCACACCGAAGCAGGCCGCCGTCACCTTTTCCGCAACGACGAATTCCTTCACGATGGCTTCGAGGCCTGAATACTCTTTGGCCGGGAACAGCTTGTCATGCGCATGTTTCAAGTCGCCGTCGGTAAAGTCGAACAGAGCCAGGTGGACCTTGGTGCCGCCGACATCGCCTGCCAGAATCATGGATCCCTCACGAAAGTCTGTTTGAGAGGCCGTTCCCTCGATGGAATTTAATGCGATGGCCGTTCAATCGGAGAAGCGGGTTAAGGAGCCAACGGAGCCGAGCGCCGGCGCGGACGCAAGCTGGGAAGTCGAATGAGGTCGGAGCGCGCCGGCTTAGGAAGCCGGACATCGAAAGCCTTGCACATTGCTTACAAACTGCGTTCGAGCAAGCCGCGGCCCTCGGCGTCCGTTGCCGGCAGCAAAGCGGCTGCAGCCTGATCCAGAAGCAAGGTCAGTATACCGCTCACGGGGACGATGAATTGGCTGGGAAGGCGCTCCCGATCGACGGGGCCGGCGAGCACCTGGTTCAAGATCGGCGCTTTATCCGCGCCGCCCACGAGGAAGAAGACGTCTTGGGCTTGATTGATGACCGGCCAGGTGAGGGTGATCCGCCAAGTGTTCATTTGCGCGACGTGGTTGGCCGTTGCCAGGTGCGCGGTCTCAGTGAGAGCCGGGGAGTGGGGAAAAAGCGATGCTGTGTGTCCATCGCGCCCGATGCCAAGCTGCAGGAGGTCGAAACGCGGCAGGCCGGCGGCATCGACTTGGAAGCTCTTTTTGAGGTCGGCTTCGTACCGGGCCGCGGCTTCGGCCGGATCAAGCTCGCCCAGGATGCGATGGATTTGGTCAGGCTTGAGGGGCACATGGTCGAGGAGCGCCTCGCGAGTCATGCGGTAGTTGGAGTCGGGATGATCCGGCGGAACCGAGCGCTCATCGACCCAGAAGAGCTCCAGCTTGTCCCAGGGCATACGCTTGCGCCAGGGCTGGGCGGGGTCGGCGAGGAGCGCGAAGGCTTCTTTAGGGGTTGAGCCGCCGCTGATGGCAATCCGAGCTTGACCACGGGATTTTGCGATTTGCTCGGTCTTCTCGACAAGGTATTCGGCCGCACGCCGGGCCAAGGCGCCGGAATCGGGAACGACGTGGTAGACGATGCGCAGTTTGAGGGGCATGGGGAAGTTTCCTCCGGAATCTACGTTACACCAGGGCCTGAGCAGGCCCCGGCAGGCCCCGGTTTGCTGCGGCGCCGATCCTGAAACGCGATTCCTTTTGCCCGTGCAAGTGGAGCCGCTAGTTTAGACCCACTCAAGTTGACCGACTTCCAACCGATAAACTTCTTGACTGCTCGCCGAGCAAGGGACCGAATTCCCGCCGGCCGAATGAGTGTGGGCAATGGATGATCTGACGAGGGAATTTCTGATCGAAAGCCAGGAAGGGTTGGACCGCATGGAGCGGTGTCTGACGGAGCTCGAGGAACGTCCGCACGATGCGAGCTTGCTGGCGGACATCTTCCGCTCCGTACACACGATCAAGGGAACGACGGGATTCCTTGGCTTCAAGCGATTGGAGAAACTGGCCCACGCGGGCGAGAACTTGCTGGGCCTGCTGCGCGACGAGAAGCTGGCCGTCAATGCCGCCGTGATCACGGTGCTATTGCACCTGCTGGACGGATTGCGCTCCATTCTGAAGACGATTGAAGCCGAGGGCGGCGAGGGGACGGGCGAGGACGCAGAATTGATTGCGCGCCTGGAAGAGTTGCAGGCCCGGGAGCGGGCGCCCGATGCGGGGGGCGCGAACCAGGCGGCGAGCGCAGTCGGCAAGGCTGCCGACGGGGGCCGGGTTTTGGAGCCGGGCAGCCCGAGGGCGCCGGCAGCTCAAGGCGGCGCCGCGCCGGCTGCGGCGACGGCGGTTGAGACGGCGGAGGCTGCGCCGCCCGCCGCGGAAGCTGCTGCTCAAGAAAATCCCGCGCCGGCGGTTGCCGACGGCCAAAAAGGGCGCACGCAGGCGGCAGGAAGCGCGACCGAAAGTACGCTGCGCGTCGACGTGGCTCTTTTGAACCGGATAATGAACCTGGTGGGCGAACTGGTGCTAACGCGCAATCAGGTGTTGCAAGCCACGGCTGCCGATCCCAACATGACCATGCTTTCGCGCCGCCTGGACATGGTCACCGCCGACCTGCGCGAGTCGGTGATGAAGGCCCGGATGCAGCCGGTCTCGAACGTGTTTTCGAAGATGCCGCGCATGGTCCGCGACCTGTCGCAGTCGCTGGGGCGCCGCGTGAGCCTGAAGATGGAGGGCCAGGAAACGGAGCTCGACAAAAGCCTGCTCGAAGCCATCAAGGACCCGCTGACGCACGCGGTGCGAAACGCGCTCGATCACGGCATCGAACCCGCCGCGGAGCGCGAGGCGGCGGGCAAGGACCCCGAAGGCACGCTGGTGCTTCGCGCGGTGCAGGAGGGCAGCCACGTCGTCATCGAAATTTCCGACGATGGCGCCGGCATTGCGGTAGACAAAGTTCGCGCCAAGGCGATTGAACGCGGGTTGATCACGCCGGAGCGTGCCGCGCAGCTGGCCGAGCGCGAGCTGCTGCAACTGATCTTTCTGCCCGGCTTCTCCACTGCCGCCCAGGTGACCAACGTGAGCGGGCGCGGCGTGGGCATGGACGTGGTGCGCACCAACGTGGAGAAGATCGGCGGCAAGGTGGAGCTCGATTCGCGGGTGGGCAAGGGAACCACGGTGCGGCTGCGCATTCCGCTGACTTTGGCGATCATTCCGGCGCTGATCGTGCGCAGCCTGGAGCAGAGCTTCGCGCTGCCGCAGGCCGCTCTTTCCGAGCTGGTACACGTTCCGCCGGAACAGGCGGCGACGGCGATCGAATGGATTGAGAATGCGCCGCTCTACCGGCTGCGCGGGCGTTTGCTGCCGCTGGTGTTTCTCGACCGGCTGCTGATGCCGGGCCGCGAATGCGAACTGGCCGCCGACCGCGACAACTACATCGCCGTGCTCGACGCCGACGGGCGCTCGTTCGGCCTGGTGGTGGACAGCCTGGCCGATCCGGAGGAGATTGTCGTGAAGCCTCTGTCGGCGGTATTGAAGGACATCGGTCTTTATTCCGGCGCAACCGTGCTCGGCAATGCCGATTTGGCATTGATTCTCGACCCCGGTTCGATCGCCATGAAAGCCGGAGTGGCCATGGCCAGCGACGAGGAATCGGCGCGCGCGGTGGAGGAAGAGGCGGAAACCGAGGCGGCCAAAGCCGAATTTTTGCTGGTCGAGGCGGCGGGAAGGAATGCGGCGGTGCCATTAGGCGACGTTCTGCGCATCGAGCAGCTACCGCTCTCGCGCATCGAGTACATAGGCTACCGGCCAGTGCTGAACTTTGAAGGGCAATTGCTGCCCGTCGAGGATTCGGGCGGCATACTGGCCGCGGCCGAGGGCAACCCGGATGCTCAAATCGTGGTTGTGGTTTGCCGTGAAGGCGGCCGCCACGTCGGCATCGCGGTTTCTCATGTGCTTGACGTGGCCGCAGGCAGCAGCCTGTTCGAGGCGGGCACGAATCAGCGCACCAGCGGCGTGACCTTGTTGAAGGAGCGCGTGACTGGCGTGGTGGACCTTGGCGGCGTGGCGCCTCTTCCCGCGACGGAAGGCGCGCCGGAGGAATTGGGGGCGGTTACGGAGGGCGTGGCATGAGTACCGCGGGAAGTGCAGCGAGTCGCAAGCAGAAGACCGAGGCGATGGCGGAGGTTTGTTCCGTGCGCGTGGGAAACACGCTTTTCGGCGTGCCCATCAGCCACATTCTGGAGATCGTGGGAGCGGCGCGGCCACAGCGTGTGCCATTGGCGCCGGGATACGTGGGGGGCCTGGTCCACTATCGCGGCGACGTGCTGACGACGGTGAGCCTGCGCCAGCTTTTGCAGCTCCCGCCCAAGGAAGGCACACAGGACATCCTGGTGCTCGAGAGCGAAGGAGGATGTTTTGGGCTGTTGGTGGATTCGGTAGGAGAGGTGCTGACGGTTTCCGCAGCCGACTATGAATCCAATCCCTCGATTCTCGACGAGCGGCGCAGGACTTTGCTGGCCGGGGCGTACAAGCTGAAGAGCGGACTGCTGGTGATGCTCGATCCGGACCGGGTGGATCCCTTGCGGCTTGGCGCAAGTCAGGCGGCCTAGGGGCGGGAGAATCGGCGCCGAGGCGCTTGTCTGGGTAGGAGGCAATCATGCGGGCATTGATCGTCGACGACTCGCGGTTCGTGAGGGATTTCCTTCGCGGCCTGCTCGAGGAGAAAGGTATCCAGTGTCAAGAAGCGGTTGACGGCCGCGCGGGGCTGGAACAACTGCACAGCGGTCTGGAATTCGACCTGGCGTTGGTGGACTGGAACATGCCGGTGATGAACGGGTTGGAGATGCTGCGCCAGTTGCGTTCCGAGGGGTACAAGGATTTGAAAGTCATGATGGTGACGACGGAAGCCGAGAACGATTACATCGTGAAGGCGCTCGACGCCGGCGCCGACGAGTATCTGATGAAGCCGTTCGACGATGAGGCATTGAGCGAAAAGCTGGCCATGCTTGGTTTGGCGGAGGCTTAGGGGATGGGGCCCGGCCCAAAGACCAGGATCCTGATCGTCGACGACTCCGCCGTGATGCGGAGCCTGTTGCGGTCGGTGATTGCGACCGATTCCGCCCTGCAGGTGGCCGGGACTGCCGCCGACGGCGCGTCGGCATTGACTGCGGTTGCTTTGGAACATCCGGATCTGGTTCTTCTCGACGTGGAAATGCCGGTAATGGACGGGCTGGAGACGTTGCGGCACTTGAAAGGGCGAGGGCAAAAAATGCCGGTGATTATGTGCAGTTCGCTCACGCAACGCGGCGCTAAAGTGACAATCGAGGCTCTGGCCGCGGGTGCAAGCGACTATGTTGCCAAGCCGTCGGGGCAAGCCAACCGCCAGGAAGCGATCCGCGCGCTGGCTCTCGAGCTGATACCGAAGATTCACGCGCTGACAGCAGAGACGCGGCCGCGCACGGTATTTCCGGTAGCGCCGCGAATTCCGCCGCCCGCGCCGTTGCCGGCGCCGGTGACAAGCCCAGGGCCGGCAGATCCCCCTTCGGTGGTGGCGATCGGCGTATCGACAGGCGGACCGGCGGCACTGGACGTGGTTCTTCCCGCGCTTCCCGCCGACTTCCCGGTTCCGGTTCTGATTGTGCAGCACATGCCCGAAGTGTTTACGAAGCTGTTTGCGGAGCGGTTGAGCCGGCGTTGCCGGTTGCGCGTGTGCGAGGCCACGGAAGGCGAGCCTGCATTGACCGGGACGATTTACATTGCGCGTGGAAACTGGCACATGGAGGTTATCGCGTGCGCCCGTGGCGGCGTCAAGGCGACGCTTCATCTGAATCAGGATCCGCCGGAGAACCATTGCCGGCCGGCGGTGGATGTGCTGTTCCGTTCGGTGGCCAGGGTGTACAGCTCCGGCGTCCTAGCGGTGGTGCTTACGGGTATGGGCTCGGACGGCCTCGCGGGGTCGAAGGCGATTCGCGATCAAGGAGGAACCGTGCTGGCCCAGGATCATGCGACCAGCGTGGTTTGGGGAATGCCGGGGGCGGTTGCGCAAGCGGGATTGGCGCATAAAATTCTTCCCCTGGGAGCGATTGCGCCGGAGGTTATCAAAATCGCCGGCCGAGCAGGCGCGAATGCGGAGCGGCACAACGCCTTGCGGATGGTGGTGTAGCAATGGGATCAGCCGTGAGCGCCGATTACGGCTATCTGCGCGAGCTGGTTTACGGGCTCTCGCAAAACGTTCTCGATCCGTCGCGCGACTATCTGTTTGAGACGCGGCTTTCGAAGCTCTTGCGCAACCAGGGCATGAGCCGCGTTGAAGAGCTGGTGCACAGCTTGCGTTCGACAAAGAACCCGTCGTTGGAACGGGCCATTGCGGAAGCGATGACCATCAACGAGACCAGTTTCTTCCGGGATGCACGGCCATTCGATCTGCTGCGCCAGGAACTGCTGCCGCAACTGATCGAGGCGCGCCGGCTGACGCACACGCTGCGCATCTGGAGCGCGGCTTGTTCGACGGGCCAGGAAGCCTATTCATTGGCCATGATGCTGATCGAGTACTTTCCCCTGCTCATGGGGTGGAACATCGCGATCGAAGGGACGGACATAAGCGCCGAGGTGGTCGAGCGCGCGCGAGCCGGCCGTTACCACCGCATTGAGATCAACCGCGGACTGCCGGCCCGTTTCGTGGTGCGCTACTTCGACCACGTTGGCGAGGATTGGGTGGCCAAACCCGAGGTGCGCAGGTTTTGCAACTTCCGGCAAGCGAATCTTTGCGCGCCCGTGCTGCCATTCAACCGGGCCACCGACAGCTTCGACGTGATCATGCTGCGCAATGTGATGCTTTACTTTTCGCACGAGACGCGGCGCCCGCTGCTGGCGGGCGTGCACCGGCTGCTGCCGGCCGATGGCATCCTGTTTCTTGGATCGAGCGAACAGCCGAGCGATCTATCGCTCTGGACCCCTGTGCTGGCCGGAGGCACGTGCTACTACCGGCCGGTTGCCGGGACCAGGCTGTAAGCGACGAGAAGACGGATGCCGAAGGCGGCAATCCCGGGTCGAGCAAACCCGCACCCATTCAAAACAATCCGTTTTTCAGCAAGGTGCAATCTCATGCACGGTTGGGGGGACTTCTTTGCGTTTTTTGCGGTGCGGATGAAACTCGTGGCCTGGCCCAGAGCCAGTGGAGATTGGTGGCCGGTTGCGCCGGCTACTCGAACAGTCCTGTACACTGTGATTCTCCAGGCGAAAGCCGCGGACAAACTTTCCCCGTAGGAGGCTCGATGGCTTCAACCACTGGATTTGGCGGAGTATTTTTGCGCGCGACCGATCCAAAAGCTCTATATGAATGGTACGAGCGGCATCTCGGCCTGGTGAAGTCCGAGGGAGCATTCGCATTTTCCGCCCCGACCGCACACCCCAGAGTCGTCTTCGCGCTTTTCAAGCAAGACAATGCATACTTTCCTCCGGCACAGAAAGCGATGATCAATCTCCAGGTGGACGATCTGGATGGGGTGCTGGACCGTTTGGAAGGTGCGGGCGTCACGGTCGATCCGAAACGCGAAAGCTACGATTTCGGAAAGTTCGGCTGGGTCACCGACCCGGAAGGAAATCGCGTGGAGCTCTGGCAGCCTGTCGAAAATAACTGAGGCCGAGCCGGCCCCGATTGACGCCCCGATGCGTGGGGCGGGCACTTCAGGGTTTTGCGGTTTCGCGGTCGTGTTCGTTGAAGACGACGGCGGTGAAGCTGAAGATGTCGGTGTTTTCGTCTTTCCAGCAACTGGGGTTCATGCCCGCTTTGGCGCAGGTTTGTTCGAGGAATGTCTGGCGGCCCCAGTTCTGCTCGACGGGAACCTGCGGCAACAGAAGACCCTCGGTATCGGCATTCTTCATGAGCAGGCCGTCCCGGCCGACTTTGATCTGCTCGACGTCGGTAACGCGTCGAAGAGGCGAAAGCACTGAAACCTCGTAGGCGAGCTGCGGCAGCTCCGCGGCTGTGACGGGCCGAAAGCGCGGATCGCGCAGCGCGGCCAGCGTGGCA
>Ga0187782_10002139_pt1 | contig 14510 bp, 14 predicted proteins | sample 0715_SJ02_MP15_2_FD_132454 | JGI IMG/M metagenome (GOLD analysis project Ga0187782, IMG submission 132454) | Tropical peat soil microbial communities from peatlands in Department of Meta, Colombia - 0715_SJ02_MP15_20_MG | ecosystem: Environmental > Terrestrial > Soil > Wetlands > Peat | place...
CTTCGGCGTGCTGCGAAAAGAACTCTCCCTCCTGATGCTCATGCAGGCCCTGGGAACTTCCAGCGTCGCCTCCGTGATGAGCGTCGCCCAAATCCTCATTTTCACCCTCTTCGTCACCTTCTACCTTCCCTGCATGGCCACGCTCGCCTCCATGTTCCGCGAGCTAGGCTGGCGCCTCACCGCCGCCGCCGCAACCGCGTTGCTCGTGCTGGCCGTCGCCATCAGCCTCGCGGCGCGCGGTCTCCTCGCAGTTCGGTAATCACTCTAGAGCGGATTGCCTCCCGGGCTGCGTCTACCATGTGGAAGAGACGCGCCCGTTCACTTTTTGGCATACTGGACCTCACTGGTGCGCGTTACTTCGTCGCGGAAATAGCGGCTGAGCTCCGCCGGTGTTCGCAAGTCAACCTTTCGCCCCAGGGCCTCTAACAGCTCCATCTCCAGGCCTGCCATTCGGAGCAGTCCCACAGTATGGCCAGGCTCGAACTCCACCAGGACGTCGACGTCGCTGTCCGGCCGAAAGTCCTGGCGCAGCACCGAGCCGAACAGCGCCAACTTTTGAATGTGATTCCGCCGGCAAAACTCCGCGACGACTTCCTTCGGAACGCTGATTCCGTGGTAACTCATACCTGATCTCCATCCGGTGCTCAAGACGTATTCTAGCCCATGCCGGCCCCGGACACGAAGCAATCCTCAATCGACAATCCTACAATGGAATGTTCCCGTGTTTCTTGGGCGGGTTGGTGTCGCGCTTGGTTTCGAGCATACGCAAAGCTGTGATGAGTTTGGGGCGGGTGTCGCGAGGCTGGATCACGTCGTCCACCCAGCCGCGTTCGGCGGCGATGTATGGGTTGGCGAAGCGCTCGCGGAACTCCGCGACGCTTTCGCGGCGCAGGGAATCCGGGTCTTCAGCCTTCCGAAGCTCGCGCCGATAGACGATGTTCACCGCTCCTTCCGGTCCCATGACGGCTATTTCCGCGGTGGGGTAAGCGAGGTTTACATCCGTGCGGACGTGCTTCGATCCCATCACGCAGTACGCCCCGCCGTACGCCTTGCGGGTGATCACGGTGATTTTGGGAACGGTCGCTTCGCAGTAGGCGAAGAGCAGCTTCGAACCGTGGCGGATAATGCCGCCATATTCCTGCTGCGTTCCCGGCAGAAAACCCGGGACATCCTCGAAAGTCACGATGGGGATGTTGAAGGCGTCGCAAAAGCGGATGAAGCGCGCGCCCTTGTCGGAAGAGTTGATGTCCAGGCACCCGGCCAGCACGGCCGGCTGGTTGGCGACGACGCCAACGCTCTGCCCGCCGAGGCGCGCAAAACCCACCACTAAGTTCTTCGCGAAGTGCTCGTGGACCTCGAGGAAATACGCTTCGTCCACCACGCGGTGAATGATGTCTTTGATGTCATAGGGCTTTTCGGGCTCGGCGGGAACCAGGGTGTCGAGTTCGGCATCCCGCCGATCGGCCGGATCCTGGGTTTCGACGCGGGGCGGATCCTCATGATTGTTCTGCGGCATGAACGAAAGCAACTCGCGAATGAGAGCCAGGCAGTCCCCATCGTCGTGAGTTACGAAGTGCGCCACGCCGCTGGTGGAGTTGTGCGCCATGGGCCCGCCCAAGTCTTCCTTACTGACCTCCTCGTGCATGACGGTCTTGATGACGTCCGGGCCGGTGACGAACATGTAACTGGTGTTCTCGACCATCAAGATGAAGTCGGTGATGGCCGGCGAATACACGGCGCCCCCGGCGCACGGTCCCATGATCGCTGAAATCTGAGGGATCACTCCCGAAGCCAGCGTATTGCGCAGGAAGATGTCGGCGTATCCGGCCAGCGAGGCAACTCCTTCCTGGATGCGGGCGCCTCCGGAATCGTTCAGCCCGATGAACGGCGCCCCGACCCTCATCGCCATGTCCATGAGCTTGCAAATCTTCTCGGCATTCGCTTCGCTCAGGGAACCGCCGAACACGGTGAAGTCCTGGGCGAAGGCAAAGGCCACGCGGCCATTGATGCGCCCGTAACCGTTCACCACCGCGTCGCCGGGGATGCGCTGCTTGTACATGCCGAAGTCGTGACAGCGGTGCTCGACCAGCATGTCGACCTCTTCAAAGCTGCCGGGGTCGAATAGCATTTCCAGCCGCTCGCGCGCCGAGAGCTTTCCTTCCGCATGTTGCCTGGCTTGACGTTCTTCGCCGCCGCCCGCCCTGGCGCGTGCCTGGCGCCGCCGCAATTCGTCGAGCTTGTCTTGGAAAGTCATGTTGAAGGCGGGACCGGGTGCCGGGGACTGGGGGCTGGGGCCAATCCCGAGTCCCCAGCCCCCAGTCCCCAATCCCTAGCTCCTATTCCCAAACCGCAACGGCCAATCGACATCTCCTAGCCCGCTCCACTCCTCGCAGGCAATAATGGAGTTCCCGGGCCGCTCGGGATCGTACTTGACGCTGGCCGTGCTGCCGGAGAGAAACAAGGCGACGGCGGCCACTTCGGGCAGCGCCGTGAGGTCCTGGGCAGCCTCGTAGCTTACTCCGGCCAGTTCATACGAGTAGATCACCAGCCAGGATTTGCGCCCCGCCGTCTCCGCTTGCAGCAATTCCCCAATTCGTCCAGCGGTGATCCGGCCACGCTTGTTGACCTCCAGGCGCCGTCGCCTTTCGAGTTCGGCGGGGTCCTTGCGCCACCAATGCGGAAGGCGTGTGCGGGTCACAATGCCGGCCAGGGCCAGCGAGCCCGCGGACATCAATCCCAACTCAAAATGTAAGGAAGCCGTCACCGCTTTTCCGCTTTCTTCCCGTCCGCGAGCCAGTGCGCCCCGCGCCGCGTTCCGCGAGCCTAACTACCCGCGTGCCGTGCAGACTGGGACTCGAACGGTTCGTACTGGAATTATAGCATCACCTCCAGCCTGCGGGTCGCACTGGCGCCATGGTGGGGTCTGACTCTTTACAGGGTTGATAACAGGCCCCGCTACGATTCGATGAATTCGGAGGAACAGAACCGGCTAAATGGGCAGCCCTGCTGTTCCTTTGGACGGTGTACCGCTGCGGATTATGTTTGGAACCCAAGCAGCGCTTCGGCCGCTTTGAGGAACTCCCGAGCTTCCGCTACCATCCCGGCGACTTCTTCCCTGCCGAGGGTGACGTCGAGCCCGTAGTCAGCCTGAATCCTGCGGTCAAAGGCGTCCAGTAAGGACCGGTGAAACCTCTCCTCCATCAATCCGGTTTTGATGAATTGCTGGCCGAAAAGCGCATGCACCCCGCCATGCTTGCGTGAGTGGAGGCCTTTATGACTCAGCAGCGCTTCGGCAGTATAAAACATCGCGTAGTAGGCACGTCCCGCAGCAGACTCCACCTCATCATTTTGAAGTAGAGTCTCTGCCGCATGGATGGCATGTCGCGCTTTCTCCAGCAACTTCGGCGTGTCTGTGCTGCTCAAGCGGGAATCGACTCCTCGCGGACAGTAGCGAGGAACAGGCCTTCGCCGGCTCGCCACTGGCGTTCCGGAACAAAAACCCTGCTCACGCTGATGCCGTATTTCAAGGAAATGCGTGAAATCAGTCTGCTCGTGCGATCAATCTCGGCTCCATACGAACCTACTTCATCCAGAACGATCAGAACATCCAAATCGGATTCGCACCCAGCTTCGCCGCGAGCATAAGAGCCGTAGAGATATACACCGCACAGCCGCTGCGCATAAAGGGCTTGCATACCGGACTTTAACTCCGCGAGCAACATCGCAGCAGTCTCGCTCATGGCTTCTCACTCCAGTGGACGGCTCAGGCTCAAGCAACATTCTACCAGTATCAAGCCAGGAGCGGGGACAGTTCGCCCCGAATTCCGCTTGACATGCTCAAATCTTTAGTACTAGTCTTTTAGTATGCGAACCCCGAGACGCACCCTCACCGAACAGGAACTGGAGATCATGAAGGTGGTGTGGGGGCTGGGGCACGCCACGGTCCGCGACGTGTATGAGACCCTGCGCGAGCGCCGCAAGATCGCTTACACCACCGTTATGACCATGATGAACATTTTGGAATCCAAGCACTACCTCAAGAAACGATCCCACGAGCGCGCTTATGTCTACCAGGCCACCCGACCGCGCAGCGAAGTCATCAAAGCCATGGTGCGCGAGTTCGTGGACCGGGTGTTCAACGGTTCCGCCGAGCCGCTGCTCGTCCACCTCATTAAGGACCGGCAATTGTCGCAAAAGGACCTGGAAAAGATCGCGCGCACCATCGAGGAGGCCGAATGAGCGCTTCTTACTGGCTCGAGAACCTCCTGGCTTACAGCCTTCAGGTGGCGATGGTGGTTGCGGCGGCCGGGCTGGTGGCGGCGGCGCTGCGGTTGCGGCAACCGCGGGCCATGCTCGCCTATTGGCAGGCGCTGCTGGCGGCGTGCCTGCTTTTGCCGCTGCTCGAACCGTGGCAGCGGTTGGGTGTGGGGCCGGCGGGCGGTTCGGCAACGATCATCAGCTCACATGCCTCGCGAGCGGACTCGCTGGCATCCTCGCTTGAGCTTCATACCTGGGTCTTGCCGGCGCTGGCGGCGGGCTTCGGCATCGGCCTGGTGCGCCTGGCGCTAGGAATCTGGCGCTTGAACGACCACCGGCGCTCAGCGCAGCCAATCGTTCCCTTGCCGAGCGTACTCCGCCACGCGCAGGCGCTGGTCGGTGTCGCGCCCCAGTGCTATTTCTCTGACGATGTGAGTTCGCCAGTGACGGTGGGCTGGCTCGATCCCGCCGTGATCTTTCCGCGGCGGTTCGAGCGCATGGACGAAAGTCACCAGCGCGCCATCGCTTGCCACGAACTTTTGCACGTGGCGCGGCGCGACTGGCTCTGGAATCTCCTGGAGGAACTTGTTCTGACGCTTTTGTGGTTTAATCCCGCCATCTGGTGGGTGGTGCGAAGCATCCGCCTGAGCCGCGAACAGGTAGTGGATAGCCAAGTGGTGGAGCTGACGGGAGCGCGCAAGCCCTATCTTCATGCTCTGCTCGAGATTGCCGCCATGCCGCGAGCCACGACCCTGCCTGCACCTTTGTTCCTTGTCGAAAACCAATTGGCGCGGCGTGTTGCCGTGCTGGTGAAGGAGGTCCGCATGTCCAAGCCAAAACTTGTCGTGTCGTTAGTGATTGCCTTGGCGGTGATTGGGGCGACGGGGTGGTGGGCCGTCAAGACGTATCGGCTCATAGCCCCATCGGGGCCTTCAAGTCACATGGTCGTCGGATATGGGTCCGCCAGCCCGCCGGGCAGCGACGTGCCGTCCACGTTTATGTATTACACGGTGGGTGGCGACGTTCACGCACCGGAGCCCATTCATTGGCCCACACCTTCTTACACACCTCAGGCGCGGAAGGACAAAGTTCAGGGCGCTGTAGTGACGGCCGTAGATGTGGATGCCGGCGGCAACGTCGCCGGCGTCAAGGTCACCGCCCTCAGTCTGTCAAATAATTTGAGCGACGGACTGGATGAAAGCGTCTTGCAAACGCTCCGCACCTGGAAATTCAAGCCTGGCACGAAAGATGGAAGACCCGTCCCTGTGCGGGTTACTGTTGAAGTGAACTTCCGGCTGTCCTGACGCAGTCGGAAAGTGAGCGCGCGTGGTGGACACCGACGACGAACCTCTGCGCATCCCGATCACGGACGTTTTCGACTTGCACACGGTACGGTCGCAAGATGTCAAGGAAGCAGTGGAAGCGTATCTTGAAGAGGCCGACCGGCTGGGGTTGAAGGCTCTGCGCATTATTCACGGAAAGGGAGTCGGCGTCCAACGCGAAACGGTGCGCGCCGTGTTGGCACGCACGCCGTGCGTTCTCTCCTTTGAAGACGCTCCGCTCGAAGCGGGAGGGTGGGGAGCCACCATCGTCACGCTGAGGACGAAGGAGTGATCGCCTTGGACTGCGGCAGCGTAGCTGCCGCCTTGCTGTGCGAGCGAGAGGGCGGAAGCTGGCGCTACCGCACTCCAGGCCGCCTCCACCAGTGCCATTCGGATGAGTGGGCATGGGCCTGCGGCCCATCCATGGAGATGAAAGTCAGACGGAAGGGCGGGGCTTCAGCCCCGCCGCCCGACGTGCCCGAGGAAGAAGGGGCTTTAGCCCCTGAAGCGAGGCGGCTTCAGGGCCTAAAGGCCCAACCTTTAGGTGGCCCCCAGGCGGCGGGGCTGAAGCCCCGCCCTTCCGCACGACCTTCGAGAGACCGCTGTTTTCGCTTGGCCTGCCCCGCCTTTATCTGCTATAAAAGAAACAGGGCATGAAAATCGCAAAAAAGGCTTGGGCTTTAACGCTCGCGGTCTTAGTTTCCCTCGTCCCAGGCGCAACGATGCTGGCGCAGCGAAGCCAGGGGCAAGGCGGTTGTTGTGCCTCCTCGGCTTGTTGCTGCGGCAAGAACTGCCTCATGCGTTCATCACATTCCTCGACTCATGATTGCTGCCCCATGTCGAAGTCGTCCCAGACGAGTTCCAAAGCAGTCTGTTCATGCAGTTTTGCACCGCATCCTCCGGCAGCGGGGCCGACTATCCCAGTGCGCTTGATCTTCGATCTACCCGCCTCGGAAGAAGCTGACAAGCCTGCGGTCTCTCCTTACCTTCAAGCGTTCCAAACCGTTGCGCGAGAGGACGCATTTATTCCTCCGCCCGATCAACCGCCCCGCACCCATTAACGCTTCGTTTCGGCTAATTCTCTACCCACATAGATCACTTGCAGCCCCTTCTCACCAAGCAGGAGAGCCGGCGGCATGGGCCCATTTGCCGGCGGACAGTCGTGATATCTCGTCATGTTTTGAAGCCGCGGGAAGGACGGGGCTTCAGCAACAGCCCTCCGACTCGTCGCGAGCGGTTTTCAGCTAGTTCTGGCACAGCCGTGCGCTGCGAACTGGTAGGACCCGCTGTCGCAACCAGGGGCGAAAGAAGCAGTTCGGGAATGGAGGCGGTTTATGAAGCGCGCAGTGGGACTGACGTTTGTTGTTTTCTTCTTGGCCGCGATGGCCTTCGCTACGATTTTTGGCGCGGTGCGCGGCGTCGTTCATGATCCCCAACACCGCCCCATTCCAGGGGCGCAGGTTACGCTGAAGGCCCGGAACTCCGACTGGACACAGTCCCGAAGCTCCGATGAGAACGGAGAATTTGAAGTCGGTTCGGTGCCCATCGGGACTTACACGGTCACAGTCTCGTCGCCGGGCTTCGAGCCAACGCAGCAAGAAGTGATTGTGCAGTCAGGCACGAGTCCGGTGTTGCATATCAAGCTGACGCTGGCGGGCTTGAAGGAAGCCGTCGTCGTTTCGGGAACTCCCGTCGAGGCCGCTACGGACAGCGTCACACCGACAACCCTGCTGAATCGCGAGGACATTCGGGAAACCCCTGGAGCGGACCGCACCAATGCCTTGCAGATGATCACCGACTACGTGCCGGCCGCTTACGTGACGCACGATATGCTGCACATGCGAGGAGGCCACCAGGTGGAGTGGCTGATTGACGGCGTCCCCATCCCTAACACGAATATCGCCACCAATCTCGGCCCCCAGATTGATCCCAAGGACATCGATGAACTGGAAGTTCTGAGAGGCAGCTACGATGCCGACTATGGCGACCGAACCTACGGGATCTTCAACATCGTGCCGCGCACCGGTTTCGAACGCAATAACGAATGTGATCTCGTTGCCAGCTTCGGGAATTTGTATCAAACCAACAACCAGCTCAGTTGCGGCGGACACTCGGAGCGCTTTGCTTACTATGTCAGCGTGAATGGAAATCGCAGCAATTACGGACTCCAGACTCCCATCTCGCAGGTCTTTCACGATGCCGAGAATGGCTACGGAGGTTTCGCTTCGTTCATCTTTAATCCTGACGCCAAGAATCAGTTTCGCGTGATCACTTCCTTGCGGCAGGACTACTATCAGATTCCTATCGACCCCAACCCCAACTCCGCCGGAAACCAGATCCTGGTCGAGTCAGGGGAGTCCCCCAGCTACGGCTTGCGCGACGGCGAGCGCGAACCCGACGGCTACGCTGTCTTCTCGTGGGTTCACACGTTCAATCCCAACCTTCTGCTTACAGTTTCTCCCTTTTATCACTACAACGGCGCTGACTACCGCGGCGGCCCGAACGATTATCCCGTCATCTCGACAGTGGACCAGACTGCTCATTACGGAGGGCTCGAGGCGGCCGTCAGTGCAAGGTTTTGGAGAAGCGACCTCGAAGCTGGGGTGTACGGATTCGGTCAGCACCAAAACAGCTACTTCAATAACCAATTCACGGATGGCAGCCAAAACTTCCCGGCTTCTTCCATTGGCGTCAGGGGCGGTGTCGCCGCCGAGTTCGTCAACGAGAAATTCAAAGCGACCCCCTGGTTGACGTTGATCGCCGGACTTCGCCAGACCGAATTCAACGCCTCCGTCTCGGAAAGCGTAACCGACCCCCGAGTGGGCTTTGCATTGAAAGTCCCGCGCCTGAATGTGGTCTTGCGCGGCTTCTACGGCCACTACTACCAGGCTCCCCCGCTCGTGACGGCCACGGGCGCGCTCGTCGGTTTGGCCAACAGCCAGAATTTTACGTTCGCTCCCCTGTACGGCGAGAGGGATAAAGAATACCAGTTTGGCCTGAGGATTCCCTACCGCGGCTGGACGCTCGACGCCGACAATTATCAAACCAAGGCCAGGAACTGGCTGGACCATAACAATATCGGGGAGTCGAACCTTTTCTGGCCGATCACCTGGGATGCGGCAGTGATTAATGGCTGGGAACTGACACTACGGTCCCCGGACCTCTGGCGCCACGGACGGTTTCACCTTGCCTATGCGAACCAAATCGCGGAGGCGACCTCGCCGATCACCGGAGGGCTGATCTGTCCCACCCCCGTGACCCCGGCCTGCGGGCTCGACATACCCCCGGGTTTTTCGCCGGTCGATCACGACCAGCGGAACACCTTGAACTTCGGCTATAACACAAGCCTCCCCTGGCGCACTTATGCCTCGGCCAACCTCTACTACGGCTCAGGGTTCACGAACGGGTTGTACGACATGCCGAACGCGCAATATCCCGGGCCCTATCTGCCGGCGCATGCCACCGTTGATATTGCTCTCGGCAAAACCTTCGCGGAGAAATTCACCGTTTCCGTGAACGCCCTGAATGTGGCGGACAAACGCGTGCAGCTCGACAACAGTCTGACGTTCGGCGGATTTCACTGGAACGATCCACGACAAATCTACGTGGAGTTTCGCTACCGGTTCCACTACTGAGACGCTCAGGAAACTCTCATTCTGAGGCCCGGTATTTCGCACGTCCTTGTGACGACGGTGATTTTAATTCGCTCGGGTGGGCAAAAGGGTCATGGAAACTCCTCGCAATGGCGTCTAGATGAGGTTCTGAAGCAGACTCTGAAGCCCCGCCCTCCCAACCGTGATGAGAACCCGAGCGCAACCTACCGGTTAACAAGTCACCTCGCCGTGCGTTATAGCCAATGAAGAGGAATTCAGCCCATTCGATAAGGACGGAGGTTGGCCATCATGCATAGAAGCTCCAAGCGGCGAGTAATGTGGTTCGCAGTTCTTCTATTGGCCCTAAGCCTTGCGGGAAGCGGTTCGACACACGCGGCGCAGGACGCCGGGGGACAAAGTGAGGTGGTCGTGGGTTCAGCTACCCAACAGCAGCTCATCTCCTTCCTCGCAGCGCACACTGATATTTACAGCGAGCTTTTGAAACAACCCGGCTTGATCCGCAACAAGGCGTATCTCCAGCGTCATCCCGACCTCGCGGCCTTTCTCAAGGAGCATCCGGAGGTCGCGCAGGCGACCTCGTTCGGCGAGGCGTGGCCTGTTCCCGTCGACATGGCGCCAGTTGCGGGACTTAGCAGAGAAACGCTTGCCGGCCCGTGCGGTCCGGCGCTGAAGGTCCAGGCGCTGCAGTTCGAGGTGGAGCGCGCCCGCCACGGCATATCCCCGCAGCAGAGCGGCCTCGACCGGCACCTTGGCGATATCGGTGCTTTCCTGGTGTTTGTCATTATCCTCGGGGCGCTCCTCTGGGTGTTCAGAGTCTCTCTGGAAAATCGCCGCTGGGGGAGGGTCGCGAAAGTCCAGGCCGAAGTCCACTCGAAGCTGCTCGAAAAGTTCGGCAACAGCCAGGAATTGCTCTCTTACATGGGCACAGAACCCGGTAAGCGCTTTCTGGAATCGCAGCCCTTCCAGCTTGAAGCTGAAGGGGCGCGGCCTACTCCTTATCCCTTCGGCCGGATACTCTTTTCCATGCAGTTGGGAATGGTGGTGCTGCTGGTCGGCGTGGGACTACTTTTCTTGCGCGGCCACGTGACGGAAAGCGCGGAAGTTTGCTTGGTTCTTGGCACCCTCGCGAGCACCGTCGGAATCGGATTCCTGCTCTCGGCGGTGGCTTCCTACGGACTTTCCCAACACTTCGGACTCCTGGAAGGTGTAACATCGAAGCATCCGCAGTGAAGGGCGCGTGGGCCTCCCATGAACCATACCAGAGCCAGGCGCCCTCGCCGAAATGAGCATTGCGCCGTTATGCAGGAATTCACTTATTCCGAGCTCGCACAAGCTGAGGACGCCCTGCCGGCCGACGCCGTATTTCAGATGGACGAGGCAGCTTTCCGGGCCTTCTATAACCGGACGGCCCGCGCCATCTGGGCGTATCTCGCCAAGGTGACGGGTGACCGCGCCGCTGCTGATGACCTGATGCAGGAGTGCTACTACCGCTTCTTGCGTACTCGCCGCGCCGAGATGAGCGAGGAGCACGCCAGGCAGTACCTCTTCCGGATCGCTACCAACCTGCTTCGCGATCAGTGGCGGCGCAATCGCGGCAGGCTGAGCGTCCCGCTCGATGACGCGGAAAAAGTACCAACAGCGGAGCAGACGGCCGAGAGCGTGCAGGCACGGACAGACTTGCAGGGAGCCTTGCGGCAGTTAAAGCCACGTGATTTGGAATTGCTTTGGCTGGCTTATGTCGAGGGCTCGAGCCACGCGGAGATTTCCGGCGTGATAGGATTAAAGGCTGCCAGTGTGAGGCCTATGCTATTCCGGGCGCGCCAAAAGCTTTTGGGGATTTTGCGCAAAGCCGGCATTACAGCAGGGCGCACGAAGTGAGCCGGTAGCGCGGAGATCGGCAATGAAAGCTCTTCAGTGCGGTCAGGAACGGCGGGTTGTTGAGTCGCTTCAATCCGGGCGCTGGCCGGAGGCCTGTGATCCGGAATTGCGTAGCCATGTCGACCATTGCGCGGTGTGCTCGGATGTCGTTCTGGTGGCTCGATTGATGCGGGAAGAGCACGCCTCAATGCTGGCGGACCTGAAACTGCCGGACGCCGGACTCGTCTGGTGGAAGGCTCAACTGCGGACGCGGCGAGAGGCCGCCGAGCTTGCCACGCGCCCGATTGCGCTCGCCGAGAGATTTGCCATGGCCTGCGGTTTGGCGGTCTTGCTGGCCTTCGTGGTTTGGAAATGGAGTGACTTCTACACTTGGCTCGGCCGCCTGGCGAACTTCGGACATTCCGATGCTCGCTGGCTCCTAAGCCTCCTGCTCAACTCTTTGAACCAGCCTTTCTCCGTCCTCTTTGTAGCTTCCACCAGCTTGCTGGTGATCTTCATGGCCTGCCTCGTCTACGCCCTCTGGGCAGAGAAGTAGAAGCAACCCCGCACCTCAGCATTCTGGGGCAGCCCTTGCGGCCGCCCCTACGGTTGGAACCTTCTAATTTCCCGCGCGTATGATTACAATGGAAGGCGTGATGGAGGCTGGCGATGGTTAAATTTCTTCTTTGGTGCATACTTCTGGTTCTTTGCTGGCCGCTGGCGTTGCTGGCCCTGGTGCTTTATCCTTTTGTCTGGTTACTGCTTCTGCCCTTCCGCCTGGTTGGCATTGCGGTGGGGGGGGTCTTTGACCTGTTGGCGGCAATCATCTTCTTCCCGGCGCGAGTTCTGCGCGGCCCCCACCGCGCTTGAGGCGGTTACGCCTTCACTCTGTCATTCCGAGTGGTCAGTGGCCTGCGGCCCACCCATGGAGATGCAAGGCGCGCGGAAGGGCGGGGCTTCAGCCCCGCCGCCCAACGCGCCCGATGGAGAAGGGGCTTTAGCCCCTGAAGCGAGATGATTTCAGGGCCTAAAGGCCCCAACTTTAGTCGGCCCCAAGGCGGCGGGGCTGAAGCCCCGCCCTTCCTCAGAACATTCGGAAGAGCGCAACGAGGAATCTCGCTTTGCTGCCGCCCAGATCGATTGGCAAGAACCACGGCGACATTCCTCGCTGCACTCGGAATGACAACCTCTTGTTCCCAGTAGCATAACCGCCGCGCCGCTACACGACCTTTCCCTTGCCGGCGTCCCACGCCACTTTCGTCCCCCGCTTCAGCGAGGCATTTCCAATCCAGGACGTGCGCGCCGCCTCGAAGGCTACGTGGATGTTGGCGTTGGGTGTCTTCCGGCTGTGCACGCAATCGACGAAGTTATTCACGTTGTCGATGGTGCCGTCGCGCTCGGAGCGCACCAGGATTTCGGGTTCTGGAACGAGCGTGCCGGGCACGGGCCTGCCGCCTTCGGGGTAAACCGCCATGTGCTCGCGATCGATCTTGAGCGTGGCCTCGCTGCCTCGGAAGATAATCCCGCCGTCATCCACACTGCTGTTGATGGCGCCGGTGAAGGTAACCATAAACTTCCCAGGATATTCGTAAGCCGCGGTAACGGTATCCGGGGCCTGCCAGGGCATACGGTAGAGGTCCCCGGTGCTCGTCGCGGTCAGGGGCGCGGGCTGGCCCATATACCATTGAATAACGTCTATCCAGTGCGTGAGAAGATCAGTTAATATCCCCCCTCCAAAGTCCCAGAACCAGCGCCACCAGTAGAATTTCTCCGGTGTAAAGGGCTGGTCCGGCGCGTCGCCGAGAAACCGTTTCCAGTCAAGTTGCGACTGGTCCACGGGCCTCAGCCCCTCGGGGTCCGAGAGATAGTTCTGGTACCAGTAGGTGTGGACGAAAGTGATTTTGCCCAGCCTGCCGGAATCGACGATCTGCTTGCCCATAATCCAGTGCGGCCAGCTCCTCTGCTGTGTGCCTGTCTGGACGATGCGCCCGCTTTGCTCGACAGCTCGCACCATCTCGACGCCCTGCTCAATCGAGTGCATGATGGGCTTCTCGACGTAGGCGTCCTTGCCCGCCTGCAAGGCGTCAATGAGCATTTGCTTGTGCCAATGATCCGGGCTGCCGATGATGACCGCATCAATATCCTTGCGATCGAGCAGCTCGTGGTAATTGAGGTAGGATTTGGCATCCTCGCCTGCGATGTCCAAGGCCTTGTCGCGGCGCGGCCCGTACACGTCGCAGACGGCCACCAGATCCACGGAGGGATTCTGCTTGAAGAGCCTCATCAGATACTGGCAGCGCCCGCCCGTGCCCATGGCGCCCACCCGCACCTTGTCATTCGCGCCCAGCACACGCGCCGGCGCCAGACCACCGAATGCGGCTGCCGTTGCACCAACCCCCGCCGCCTCCTTCAGGAAATCTCTTCGCGTCATTCCCGTTTCATTGCCCATCGTTAATCTCCTCTCTGTGGTAGAAACGACCCTTGTGGTCGCCGTGGGACAGCTTCGAGCGTCTAGGGGCGGCTTTACGCCGCCATTGGACGCTCGAAAGAATGCAGATGTGGCGGGGTAAACCCGCCGCTACACGCCGAAGGAAAGACCCAGTTGCCGCGCCACTCCCTGAATATACTCGCGCCCCTCGGTATATTCCTCAGCGGTTTTCAGGTGTTCGAGCATCAAGGGAGCGTCCACCGCCAGCTTGGCGAGTTCGCTCAAATAGGCTTTGTAATCGATTTGACCTCGCCCGGGAATCACCTCCCGCAGGCACACCTGCACGTACTCCTCCCACTTCAGGTCCTTGGCGTGGCAGGAGGCGATCCATGGCCCTAGCTTACGGAAGCATTCACGGATCACATCGCCATTATGATACATGCGCTCCGGGCTGTTCATCACATTACAGACGTCAAGATGAACGGCGAAGGCCTTGCGATCCACCCCCTTGATCAATTTCAGGTATTCGTCCGGGCCGCTGGGGAAGTTGAACGGCATCATTTCGATGGAGAACTTCGTCCGCACCGGCTTCACCGCATCAATCAGCTTACGGCAGTTCTCCACCGTCGCGTCGATGAATTCCTGGCTGAGGTTCTTGGGGTTGGGGCCATACCAGATCTTAGGGTCGTAGGATCCGGCAATGTCCACGCAACAACGCGTGCCCAACTCCTCCGCCAACGCCAGCCGCTCTTCGACATAAGACATATTCTTGCGGCGCTTTTCAGGATCGGGATCGAGCATGTTGACCCACGCGCCCACTTCCGCAAGGGCCACGTCCTGGGCTGCGAATTCCTTGATAATCGCTTGAATCTTGTCCTTGTCCTTCAGCTCCACCTTGGGAGCGTAAGCCGCGCGATATCCCAGCCTGCGGTGCTCTCGAGCTTGTTCGGCGGGATCTTCCGAATTGAGAAAGATCGGGCCGCCCAGCCGCAGGGGCCGGTCGCTGGATGCCGCGCCGGTGCGCGGGAAGAC
>Ga0187782_10002140_pt1 | contig 14509 bp, 12 predicted proteins | sample 0715_SJ02_MP15_2_FD_132454 | JGI IMG/M metagenome (GOLD analysis project Ga0187782, IMG submission 132454) | Tropical peat soil microbial communities from peatlands in Department of Meta, Colombia - 0715_SJ02_MP15_20_MG | ecosystem: Environmental > Terrestrial > Soil > Wetlands > Peat | place...
AGGGTCTCGCGCGATCACCGTGACCTGATGGCCGCGGGAAAGCGCTTCATTCAGGATGCGCTGCCCGATCATGCCAGTTGCGCCAACGAGTGCGAGTTTCATGGGAAGTTCTCCGTTCGAGTGTGCGATTGAACTCTCTGCCTTTGATGTCGCAGGCGAGCGGCCGGATTCGCCGGAACACGATTCGCGCGTGATAGAATCGCGAATTCCGCCTCGCATTCTCTAACAAATGAGCGCGACAAGCCAAGCGCCGAATGCACGGAATTCGATTCGAGCGACGCATCGCGCCGCTGATTTTTCTTCGCTTGAACCATCACACCCATAAAACTGCGGCTTCGAACTGTTCCTTCGCCTGTACAAAAACTGTACTGCATGAGCGTTGACACCTGGTGAGCGCGCGCATATCGTCGCGCGAGATTCGCTAGCCCAGTCTCGAATCGGATTGCCCTCCAGCCCGGCGCCGACCTGGCGATTGCCAGGAGGCAAACCTGATTTCTCCAGCCCTAGGGTCCCAGCGCAAGGAGTGTGCCCAGCCTTCGGCAGAAAACCGCCAGAGGAGAACTGCAATGAAGAAGGGAAAGAAAATCGCAAAGGGTTTCGCGACGCTTTCGCTGGGCGCCGCGGTCTTGGCGCAAGCCCAGAACGGTGGTTTCATAGCGCACGACCCGGGTGTTCGCACCGATGCCGTGAAAGTCGGGCAACCTCTCTCCACGCTGAGCGCCTCGCAACTTCAGTTCTTCCGGGACGGTCTGAGCCGCTTTATCGAAGTGGATTCCGTAGCCGGGACGATTAGCGGTGAGCCGGGCAATGGACTCGGGCCGGGCTTCAATTCCAATAGCTGCGGGAGTTGCCACGCGCAGCCCGCCACCGGCGGCACGAGCCCGAGTGCCAGCATTTACCCCAACATCGGTCCCAATCCGCAGATTGGCGCCGCCGCCGACGCGGGGGCAACGAACATCATTCCGCCTTTCATCCGAAGCGACGGGCCGGTCCTCGAGGCGCGATTCCCGTTTGTCGTGACGGGCGGCAGGCTCACGTCCGCTCCCGATGGCGGCGTTCACGACCTCTTCACCGTCGCGGGCCGCAGCGACGCTCCCGGTTGCAATATGGCGCAGCCCGACTTCGAGCAGATGCTGCAGTTGAACAACGTGATCTTCCGGATTCCGACACCGGTTTTCGGAGCGGGGCTGATCGAGAACATTCCGGACTCAGCGATTCTTGCCAATATGAACGCGAACATGACACTGAAGCGCAGTCTGGGAATTTCCGGCCATCCGAATGAAAGCGGGAACGACGGCACGATCACGCGGTTTGGATGGAAGGCGCAGAACAAATCGCTGGAAATATTTGCCGGTGAAGCCTACAACGTCGAGATCGGCGTGACGAACGAACTCTTCCCGAACGAGCGGGGGAATCCTCCATCCTCCTGCATCTTCAATCCTACTCCCGAGGACACGACGAATTTCGACCAGTCTGGCACGCAAATTCCGAGTGACATCGTCGAGTTCGCCAACTTCATGCGATTCCTCGCCCCACCGGCGCAATCCAGCCAGGGCATTCCCGGCAATCCGACAGCACAATCGATTCAAAACGGAAGCAGCCTTTTCTCGCAGGTGCACTGCGACCTGTGCCATACACCGTCGCTACGAACTGTCGGCTCATCTTTCACGTCCGGGCTCAGCAATCAAAACGCTGCGCTGTTCTCCGACTTGCTCGTGCACCACATGGGCACGGGGCTTGCGGACAACGTGTCCCAGGGCGCGGCCGGGCCGGACGAATTTCGCACGGCTCCGCTATGGGGCGTCGGGCAGCGAGTCTTCTTCCTGCACGACGGGCGCGCGACACCCGCGAACGGGGGGTTATTGACTGCGATCCGAGAGCATGCCGGCCAAGGTTCCGAGGCCAACGGCGTGATCAGTCTGTTCAACGCGCTTAGCCAGCAGCAGAAGCAAGACATGCTGAATTTCCTTCGGTCGTTGTAACCGGACGTGGCGCTGAAAGGCCGCTCCGCTGGAGCGGCCCGCCAAGAAGGAACTTGCCCTCCGCGGAGCCGGATCGGGGACCGGCTCTGCCCTTGTTCTCTCACGGGTGGTCGAGCCACCGCTTGTACCGATTGTCAGCACCTGTACCAAACCTGTACTTCCCCAGCGTCGATTCGTGGCAGACGTCCGCGTAGCCTCAGAAAATGCGGGCATTAGAGTGCAGTCCTGCTCGAAGTCAGATTCTGCTGGAATCTTCATAAAACTGAAATCGATGCGACGGTCTGGGCGATCACGAGAATCGCTCCGGCCGACAACTTCGCGCCCCCCGGGGCGCGATTCTTTGGGGGAACTGCTGATGACGAGAGTCCCGAAAGCGGCGGTGACTGTAGGGAGCGTTGGGGTAATAGCGTTCTGCACGGCTTTGTTTGTGCAGGCGCAGAATGGCTCGGCGGCCCACGATCCGGGTGTGCGGACGGATGCCATAGATGTGGGGCAACCGCTCTCGACGCTCAGTGCAGCGCAGCTGCAGTTCTTTCAGGACGGCTTGTCGCGATTCACGGAGGTCGCTTCGGTCACAGGAACCATACCGGGCGAGCCAGGGAACGGTTTGGGTCCTGGCTTCAATTCCAATAGCTGCGGAAGCTGTCATGCGCAGCCAACCGTGGGCGGGACGAGCCCGAGCGCAAGTGAGTTTCCGAATATCGGCCCCAATCCGCAGGTTTTTGCTGCCGCCGACGCAGGTGCAACCAATGAGCTGCCTCCGTTCATTACCGCCGATGGGCCGGTGCGAGAAGCTCGGTTCCCGTTCGTAATCACCGCCAACGGCAAGCTGACCGGGACTCCAGACGGAGGCGTACACGATATTTTCACGATCGCCGGGCGGTCTGATGCGCCCCAATGCACGATGGCGCAGCCGGACTATGACCGCGCTGAGCAGCTCCACGACATTATTTTCCGGATTCCGACGGCTGTTTTCGGAGCGGGACTGATCGAAAATATTTCCGACGAAACGATCCTGGCCAATATGAGCGCGAACGAAGGGCTCAAGCGCAGCATGGGAATTTCCGGACATCCGAATCGCAGCGCCAACGACGGGACGATCACGAAATTCGGCTGGAAAGCGCAGAACAAGTCGCTTGAGGTGTTCGCGGGGGAAGCCTACAACGTCGAGATCGGTGTGACGAACGAGCTGTTTCCCAACAAGCGCGCCAACCCACCGGCATCGTGCCTTTACAATCCGACGCCGGAAGACTCGACGAATTTCACGCTGGCGGGAACTCAACTGCTGAGCGATATCGTTGAGTTCGCCAACTTCATGAGATTCCTCGCCCCGGCGGCGCCATCGAGCGAGGGCATTCCCGGCAATCCGTCGGCACAGTCGATTCAGAACGGGCAGAATCTGTTTTCGCAAATCCACTGCGATCTTTGTCACACGCCGGCGTTGCAGACAGCCAGCTCCTCGTTTACTCCCGGCTTGAACAATCAGACTGCTGCGCTCTATTCCGATTTGCTGGTTCACCGCATGGGCGCGCGCCTCGAGGATCGAATCGTCCAGGGAGAAGCCGGACCGGATGAATTTCGCACGGCGCCGCTCTGGGGCCTGGGGCAGAGGATATTCTTCCTGCACGACGGGCGCGCGACTCCCGCAAATGGCGGCCTGCTGACCGCGATCCGCGACCACGCGAGCGCCGGCTCGGAAGCCAACCGCGTGATCAATCTGTTCAACGGGCTGAGCGAGCAGCAGAAGCAGGATCTGCTCAATTTCCTGCGCTCCCTATAGGAACCGCCTGGCCGCTCACTTCTGGAAGTGCGGCATCACTTCGCTGGTGAAGAGCTCAAGCGAGCGCATGCTCTCTTCGTGCGTCAAATCACCATACGCGAAGCGCGCGATGAAGTAATTGGCGCCGCTTTCTGCTAAATCCTGCTCGATCTTCGCCCGCACAGTGGCGGGCGTGCCGGTAAAGAGCGTCGACTCGCTGGAACGCAGCACTTCCTCGAACGTAAAGTGCGTCGCGTGATGCTTCCGCCAGAGATAGGCGAGGCTGTCGTAGAATCCTTTGTTGCCAAACATCCCCCGGTCGCGCGCCTTCTCCTCGGATTCGCCGATGTAGAGATTTCGGGCAACGCCAATCCTCGGCATCTTCAACCCTTTTCCGCCATGAGCTGCATTCCAGGATTCTTGAAAAGCCTCAGTCACGGCGCGGGCCTCTTTTGAGGGGACGAGGCAAGCGACGTTCATGTTCTGTTTGCCGACGCGCGCAGCGCTTTCCGGGCTGTTCGTCGCATACCACAGGGGCGGATGCGGCCGCTGCACGGGTTTCATCTCGATCGGCACGCCCGTGTAGTTGAAATACTTGCCGTGGAAATCGACGGTATCCTGCGTGAGCGCGGCCATCAACACTGCCGTCGACTCGCCGTACAACGCAGGCGCCTCCTGTTCAGACACACCATAGAAGCCGAGCTCGACGCCGGAGACGCCACGGCCGGTGCCGATTTCGAGACGACCGTGGGTTAGATGATCGAGCATGCAAATCTCCGCGGCGAGACGAAGCGGATTGTAAAGAGTTGTGATCAGCACCAGTGGAGCGAAACGGATGTTGTTCGTGATCCGTGAGGCCGCAGCGTAGAAAATCAGTGGCGAAGGCGCCAGGCCGAGCGGCGTGAAGTGATGCTCGGTGACGTGGTAGGCGAAAAAGCCGGCCTTGTCGCACACATCGAGCAGCTTGAGGCGGCTATCGTAGGTCTCGCTGATTGGCTTGTGCTGCCGGTCGACATGGTCGATCACGCCAAATTCCACTTTCATGCGTATGGCCTTCCTTGAGGGTTCGGATCTGTGCTTCGCCGTCGAAGGCCCGTTTTGGGCGCAGAGAATGTACCGCTGACTCCTCAGGTTAGCAAATCGGGCGGTATCTGCAGGGGCGTAGCGATCCGGGCATCGAGCGGCAAGCCTCAGCCTTGCCCGCTATCAATGGGTGCTATACTTACGCTCTAAGGCCGGGCGCGTCCTTCTAGAGGAGCACGAGATGGGGATCCAATTTCGGGAGCTTTGGGGGTGGGTCAGACACCGAAAAGCGTTCGCCTCTCTGCTCGTCACGATCACATTGTGCGTCGGCATTCTGATAGGAAGCGTGATCTCCGGCCGCGCGTTGGCCACGCGAGCGCAGGCACCCAGCGGAGCAGCCCTGCTGGCGGTGCCCGATCCGATCAGCCTCTCAAGCGCGTTTGCGAGCATCAGCAAGAGTCTGGGGCCCGCGGTCGTCAACATCTCGACCACGCAGGTGATCGAAAAGCCCAAGGGCGGCGGCAAGACACCCCGCGGACAGAACGATCCCTTTCAGGATTTCTTCGACCGCTTCTTCGATTCGCCCGATGACGGCGCCGACGCCGAACGCAGCCTCGGCTCCGGCGTGATTGTGGACAAGCGCGGCTTCATTCTGACGAACGATCATGTGATCGACCAGGCGACGAAGATTCAAGTGGCTATCGATGGTGACGGCAGCCATTACAGCGCTCGCGTGATCGGCACCGACAAAGACACGGACATTGCCGTTATCAAGATCGATGCGGACCACGACTTACCCGTCGCGAAGCTCGGCAATTCGGACGGCGTGCAGGTGGGTGACTGGGTGCTCGCGTTTGGCAGCCCGTTCGGCTTGAACTCGACCGTTACGGCGGGCATCGTGAGCGCAAAAGACCGCTCGAACGTGGGCCATCAATTCCAGCGGTTCATCCAGACCGACGCGGCAATCAACCCGGGCAACTCGGGCGGTCCCTTGGTCAGCATGGCCGGGGAAGTGATCGGCATCAACACGGCGATCTATACGGGGAGTCGCGGCTTCGAAGGTGTCGGATTTGCGCTCCCGTCAAACGCGGCGATTTCGGTTTACAACCAGCTCATCACCACCGGCAAAGTCGTGCGCGGGTCGATCGGTGTCACGTTCCAAGAAGAGAACAGCAACAATCCTGTGCTGATGAAGGAGCTCGGCGCGCCGTATGGCATTGTGATCGAGGCGGTCGAGCCGGGCAGTCCCGCAGACAAGGCCGGCTTGCAGGCGGGCGACGTGATCACCCAAGTCAACGGCCACCCCGTTCACACCGGCGCGGACCTGGTGAATCCGATTGCGCAGACTCCGATCGGCCAGAATGTTGATCTTCAGTACGTTCGCAACAAGCAGGCGAAGGAAGTCAGCCTGATGGTCGCGGATCGCGCGAAAATCTTCCCGCAATCGGCACAAGACGACGAGGAGCAACCGGACCAGGCTGAGGAGCCGAGCCAATTCGGTTTGCACGCCGAGGACCTCACTCCCGATCTCGCGCACAAACTTGGCATGTCCAAGCTGAGCGGTGCTGTGGTGACGCAAGTTGATCCCGCGAGTTTCGCTGAGGACGTTGGTTTTACGCGCGGCGATGTGATCGTCGAGATCAATCACGTGGCGGTCAATTCGATCGGGGAATACCGAACGCAGATGGCGAAGCTCAAACCGGGCGATGACGTGCTCTTCCGCATCGCGCGGCGATCGGACACCGATCGCGTCCTGATGCTTTTCCTCGCCGGCACTGTTCCAGCGAAGCCGTAGTCCGTTCGCGTTGCGGTTAGTGCGCCTGCCAGCCAGCACCTTACTGGCACCTTCGGCAACCGCAGACGGCCCAAATCTTGCCAGCGCTTAGTCCCCCGTGCCATACTCCGGCTCCCCGCACATTTAGGCTCAGAAATGGGGGTATCACCATGGGGATATTCAGTCGTTTCTCGCTTCATTCGGTGGTCTTGGCAGGCCTGGCTTTGACGTTTCCCGCAATCGCCCTAGCCGGCGGCGGCGCCAACACACCCGCTTTACCGCAACCCCGGCCGGTGCGAGAAGTGAAGGTGTGGACCAACGATGACATTGCGGCCCTCGGACCGCGGTTTGAATCAACAACCGCGGCTGCTCCCTCTGCATCGGCAAGCCCGGCGATGGGGAACGCGTCCCCGGCATCGGCCGCTCCGTTGCCTCCCGGCCAGGACTCGCAATGGTATGCGGAAGAATTGAACGGCGTGGAAAACGAGTTGGCGAGCGTCTCGGCGCGCGAGCAAGAGCTGCGTGAGTTCCGCGCGAGCGGCTCGACCGGCGGTACCGGACTCAATGTAGTCGCGCCTTGCGAGGGCATCACCACTGACAATTTGATCGCGCAGCTTGCCGCGCGCAGACAAGAACTGGAGCAGCAACTCGATGCTCTCGGCGACACCGCTCGCGCCAACGGTCTACCTCCCGGGGTGCTTGTCGAGGGGCGCGGACGCACAATCTTGGAGAATCGGTTGACTCCAGAGCAGCAAGCACAGAGTCTTGCCGATCGATACCGAAATCTCTCGGACGATCTGGCTCAGACGCAGGCGACGATCGCTTCGATGCAGACGGATGCCAGTTCGCGAAGCATGACGCTGTTTCAGCCGGACGCTCACTGGGGTGGCAGCATGACCGCGAACCTCTTGCAGGGACTCTACGAACAGCGGACCGCGTTGCAGAGCGAGCTGAGCGCAATTCAGGATGAAGCGCGGACCAGCGGCCTGGCAAACCCTGAGCTTCGCTGACCTTGCGGCGCGGTTCGCGGTGGTAGAAGTTTGGGCGCAATCCGAGGCGAGCTTGGAATGAATCGTGGCATGGGCGATTGGGCTTGGGCGTTGAGTGCGGCAATCGTGCTCCTGGGAGCAGCCGCGGCTGTCATCTTCCTGCTGCATCCGGGCGGGGCACAGGGGCAGATGGCCTGGACCACAGGCTTGCTGCCGGGGTCGATCGTCGGCGCCATGCTGCTGGGTGTAGTGCAGGATCTGATGCCGCACGCGCAGCGAGCTGGCTACCTGGCCGTCACAGTCGTGTTCAGTTTTTTGTGGTACTTCCTGATCGCCTACGTTGTGATCAAAATTGCCACGGCCGCCGCCGCAGCAAGAAAGGCGTAGCCGCTGTGGCGAAGAAGGCTATTACCTGATTCGAAGGCGCGTACGGCTGGATGGCTTGAGTTAGTCGAGAGAGCTGGGACAATCGAGTAACGGGTCGGTACGAGCAGGGCATCCAGTATCAGAGTAGGAAGGCAACGATTCATGAGATGGCTCACGGTTGCTGCGTCCTTAGCGCTTGCTTGTGGCCCGGCGACAGGCGTCGCAAAGGCTGCGCGCAGCAGTCAAACCGCCACGCCGACCCCTTCTTCGGCACCTGCCAAGACTAAGCGAACCAGCCACAAGCATCGGCACTCATCCAGGCGCCAGCCCGGCCAGAAAGCGCCCACCGCGGATCGGATATCCGAAATCCAGTCGGCGCTTTCGAAAGGGGGCTACTACCAGGGCGATCCGAACGGAAAGCTCGATTCGAATACGGTAGCCGCTCTACAGAAGTTCCAGTCCGCGAATGGTCTCGACGCGAGCGGGAAACTCGACGCGCCGACCCTGCAAAAACTCGGGCTGGGATCGGATGTAGCCGGTGTTTCGGCTCCCAAGACGGTCGTGCCGAGTTGCTGTTCGACGGCATCGCCGAATGCAGCGCCTCCGTCTGGAACGCCGGCGATGAGCTGCTGTTCGGCCGCTCCGGCAACGAAGTCACCGATGTCGCCCGGTGATCCATCCCCCGGTAGTGCCCCGAATGGCGCTGCTTCCTCCGATCCGAAGTCCGATCAGAAATAAAGGCATTGGTCCTCCGGTCCAGTCCCACAACCAGCCAGACAGCAAGTGCGGGCGCCATTGCTGTTTCGCTCCGGTTGATCATTGGGCAACACAGCAACTCCGGAACGCGGCTGGGGTTCGATTCCCGGATAGACTTGGTTGCGTCCTTCCACGCGGCTCACGCGGCGAAGAAACTCGAGCAACCTGCAAAGGAGAACCGATGAGACTTGTTTTCAAGCTCGTCCCTGCAGCATTCCTTGTGATTCTGGTTTTGGCGCTGGGCGCTCAGGCTATGCCCGCGCCACAACGCCATCCGGCTTATTTGCACGCGCTCTCAGATTTGCGGTTCGCGCGCGCGCATCTGGAACGACCCGACGGCGGCGAACTCCATCAGCAAGAGAAGGACGCGATCAAGGAAATCGACAAGGCGATCGATGAAATCAAGAAGGCTTCGATCGACGACGGCAAGGACCTTGCCGATCATCCGCCAGTGGACGCTCATCTTCCTTGGAGTGGACGTCTCCACAAGGCCCTGGACTTGCTCGACAAGGCTCACAGTGACGTATCCAAGGAAGAAGACGACCCCGCTGCCCAAGGCTTGCAACAGCGCGCGATGGAGCATATCGACAAGGCACACAAGCACGTACAAGAAGCCATTGCCCTGGTGCAGTAGTCGGCGCAACGTGACTCCGCTTCTCGTAATCTGGTTGCGATCTCACCGCTTTATCGGTCGTCGTGAAAGAAATGGTCCCGAGCCTTCCCGCTAGGCGGAGAGGGCCGGGACCGTTCTCTTGTTTGGTACAGCGTCAGTCTTCAGTGCGCTAGAATTCGCGGAAAGCAGCGTCCGCTTCTTCCGCCAGTTGCGTCAGCGTTTGGAAGAACTTCGTTGATTGTCCAGTGAATAGCCCGTCGTTCGTGAGCGCCGTTACAGCCGCTTGAGCGCCTGCAAATCGGTCATCGCTCGGTCGGATCACCGCACAGTGGGGCAAGTTCGGGCTGATGAATTCGCAGGGAACAGGGAAGATGAGGCTGGGCTGAACTAGATTGGGCGGTTGCAGTGGCGGGTTGGTGAAAAAATTCGGGAAAGACAGGCCGGATATAGGGTCCGTAAATGGCGCTACGGGAGCCTGCACGCCATTGCCCGCAAAATCAGTCCATTCCAGGAAGTGAGCGATCTCGTCTCCGCCAATTCCGATCGTGATCTTGAGCACTTCCAGGCTGGTGACTTTGCGGCTAAGCGTCGAATAGAGGCTCGATCCACCCTGTTCAATCATTCCGAAGTGAAAGGCCGCTACGTTGGCGATCGCCTGGATATGATCGTTTCCGGCAAAATTGGGATTGGCAGCTCCGTTGAAATCGCCGTCATTCCGGGGAATGGCGGTGACGTTCTTGAAAGTCAGCGCCTGAGGGAAAGTGGCGCCGAAATCCGGATTGGTTGTACTGCGGTAGCGAACGTACCAACTGGTGTCGACGTTGAGATGCATCAGATTCGTGAGGCGCTTATTGCCGGATGATCCTGTAGCCGTGCTTCCCTCCAGAGTGCGGAACTCTTCCAAACTGACCGGCTCAGCTCCTTTGGACTCGAGATAGGCATTGAGGAAGGTGGCGTGGCTGATTTCATCCAGAGTATTGCTGGCAATGTATTGCGGGCCATCGGGGTCGAGGTTCGACAAGGCTATCTGATAATTGTTCAACGGTTCGTTCGGATCTAGCTCGATGGGTGGATTGTTGCCGATGCCGCCGAGTTCCGCATACTGCGTCCAAAGGTCGGATTCGAGGATCTCAGCCGCAGCCAGGAATCGAAGAATTGCTATGTCTCCCTTCGTGATGCGGTCTTCGATGCTTTGGCCAAATGCGAGTCTGTCTCCGCCGGCCAGCACGGCGCCTGCCGTAGCCGCGCCTGCTGCCAGCGCTCCCTTCTGCATGAGCGACCTGCGATTCATGAGACTTCCTTTCGTGTTCATAACTCTCCTGTACCGAAGGATTGAAAAACCGTGCGCACGGTCTTCACGTTAGGCGCATTCGTCGGCAACTGTGTCAAGGAGAAGTCAAATAGTTGTCTGGTTTTTGTAAGCACTTTGGTTTTCTTCCGAGAGTTCCGTACCGAAAGTCGGCATCGCGTTGACGGCCTAAGCTTGCGGTTGCTAACCTAATCTTCGCGTTCGGCTGCGCCATCCAATTGCGCAGCGGAATTCGCGAGGAGCCTCCATGGCAACTGTTTTTGCTCCGAAGACTTTCAAGAATTACCTCAACGGCGAGTGGGTCGAGGCGCGCGGTGGAAGAGCCATCGAGAACCGCAATCCCGCGAACCGCGATGAGCTGATCGGAATGTTTCCGGCGTCGACGGCGGAAGACGTGCGGGACGCCACCGATGCGGCGCAATCCGCGTACAAGAAGTGGCGGCTCGTGCCGGCGCCGAAGCGCGCGGAAATTCTTTTCCGCGCCGCCGAAAACCTGGTTCAGCGAAAAGAAGACTATGCGCGCGACATGACGCGCGAGATGGGCAAGATTCTGTCCGAGACGCGCGGTGACGTGCAGGAAGCGGTCGTCATGACGTACCTAATGGCGGGCGAAGGGCGCCGCCAGTTCGGGCACGTCGCGCCTTCCGAACTATCGAACAAGTTCGCGATGGCCTTGCGCGCGCCGGTGGGCGTGGCCGGCATGATCACGCCGTGGAATTTTCCGATGGCCATTCCCTCGTGGAAGGTGATGCCCGCACTCGTCTGCGGCAACACGATCGTACTGAAGCCCGCCGAGGATACGCCGCTTTCGACTTACAACTTGACGCAGGCGCTCGCTGACGCGGGTCTGCCGCCAGGAGTGCTGAACGTCGTGTTTGGCGATGGACCGGAGGCGGGCGGGCCGATTTTGGATGATCCAGGCGTGAATCTGGTAAGTTTCACGGGCTCGACGGAAGTGGGGCGCATCGTCAGTCAGGCGTGCGCGCCGACATTCAAGAGATGCCATCTCGAGATGGGCGGCAAGAACATCATCATCGTCATGGACGACGCGAATTTGGAACTGGCCGTGGAGGGCGCGGTGTGGGGCGGGTTCGGCACCACCGGCCAGCGCTGCACCGCGGCGAGCCGCGTGGCCGTACAAAAGGGTGTCTATCGCGAGTTCGTCGACAAGTTTGTGGAGCGCGTGAAGAAACTCAAAGTCGGCGACGGCCTCGACGCCGCGACCCAGATGGGCCCTTGCATCAACGAGCAGCAGCTCAATACCGTGATGAACTATGTCGCAATTGGGAAGGAGGAAGGCGCGAAACTCGCGACCGGCGGGCACCGCCTCGAGACTGGCTCACACGCGCGCGGATGGTTCCATGAGCCGACCGTCTTCATCGATTGCAACGCGAAGATGCGCATTTGCCAGGAGGAAATCTTTGGGCCGGTCGTGGCCGTGATTCCGTTTGGGACGTTTGATGAAGCGGTTGAAATCGCCAACGGCGTGAGCTACGGCCTGTCGGCCTCAATCTACACGCGCGATGTCAACAAAGCCTTCCGTGCCCAGCGCGATCTGGAAACGGGCATCGTCTACGTCAATGCGCCGACGATCGGCGCGGAGGTTCATCTGCCGTTCGGCGGCACCAAGAACACCGGCAACGGCCATCGCGAGGCCGGCCTTGCTGCGCTCGATTTCTATTCCGAATGGAAGACGGTGTACGTCGACTATTCTGATCGCTTACAGCGCGCCCAAATCGACAACTCCTAGCGCCTGCCGCTCCGGTGAATCTCACCGACTACTTTTTCGCTGCCAGAATGCGCTCGATCTGCTGAAAGTGGTTGATGTCGTGGCCGGCGAACATCTTGACGACGGTCTCGACGCTCTCCTGGCCGCGCTCGTTGTGAATTCCGTAGTGTTTCCACTGCTCCGGAGTGAGTGACTTCAGCAGCGCGAGATTCGCCTCGCGCAGCGCGCGATATTGCTCGAATGATTTCTTCAGATCTCGCTTCTCGTAGTGGAGCGCCGTGACCCAGGCGTCCTGATCGAACCCGATGATCTGCGTGCCCGGCGCGCCCAGAATGGCGCGAATCCGGTAGCCGCCGACGAGTTCCGTGTCCGCGATGTGCGCGACGATTTCGGCGATGGACCATTTGTTTGGCGCAGGGCGCTTACGCGCTTTGGCAGGCGATACTCCCTTCAAGAGTTTTGCGAGCCGGGCCGGGGCCGCGGCTTGCAGCTTCAGGGGGTCTTTTCCATCCAGATGGCTAAACATTCGCTGGCGATACTGCTCGGCTGTTTCCGGCATCGATGCATCCTCCGAAAGTTTGGTCGAATAACTAATTCTAAAACCGCGCCGGCGGCTTCCAAATAAAAACAGGTCCGCGCCGGGTCGCCGGCGGAGCCAAATTGGCTTGACCGTTTCTCCGGGCAGCTATTTCCGGTTCTGTAAACTGAGGCTGGTAAGCTCAAAAGCACGCTCGGGGCGCATCGTAAAATTTGATGATTGGAAGGCGCTTCGGCCGCTTGGGATTCGACCGGTCGGGCGCCTCGACGCAGCGAACTCTCAGAGGCGAACATCATGGCGCCCAAAGCGGCGGATCCGCTGGCGACGGCGAGCCCCGGCCAGGCGGCGAATGAGCATTCGGCCAAACCGAGCGCTCAGCGGCCCGCGAAGCCTGAAGAGCAAGAACTGGCACGCAAGCGCGACGAGCAAGCCGCGCTCGAAGCGGAGCTCGCCGAGCGCGAACTGCGTTCTGCAAACCTGCGTGCGGAGCTCGGTGCCTTCGAGCGTCAGTACTTGCACTTTGTCGGCTCGCGCTACGCCGAACTGGACGGGTGGAAGGCCCGCCTGGCCGAACGCCTTGCACGCGAGCAACCCCACAATGAACGCGCACAGGAAGCGGCCCGCGAAGCCCGCGCTCGCGCGGACGAAACCAAGTCCGCGGCAGGCGAGAAGGCGGCGCACGAACCACGCGCGTTCGAATCCGCGCCCGAGATGAAGCGCCTCTATCGCGACGTTGCCAAGCGGATTCATCCCGATCTCACGTCCGACCGCAACGACCGCGCCAAGCGCCAGCAGCTGATGGCCGAGGCCAATCAGGCGTACGAGCGCGGCGATCAGGAGCGGCTTGTGAAAATCCTCACCGAATACGAGCACAGCCCTGAAGCGGTGGAAGGCGAAGGGCCGGGCGCCGAACTGGTGCGCGTGATTCGGCGCGTCAGCCAGGCGCGCAGCCGCCTTGCCGAAATCGAGGCGGAAATGCAGGAGCTGCTGCGCTCCGATCTCTACCAGCTCAAATTGCGCGTGGACGAAGCCGAGAAGAGCGGGCGCGCCATCCTGAAAGAAATGATCGCCAAAGTGGACGAGCAGATCGCGCTCGCCAAGCAGCACCTGGAAATACCGGCGGAGCAACGGCACTGATGGCCAGCCGCCTGCACTCTTCGACAAGGGAGATTGTCCCGGCGCCGCAGCACGCGCTGGCCGTGCGGTCGGCCGCGCTGGTGGCGCGTGGCTTGCGCGACCTTGCGCGCGATTCGAACTGGCTGATCAAGAAAGTGTTCACGGGACGCGCGCCACATCTCGCGGTATCCGCCGCCGGGCAATTCTGCGCGGTTTCTCCCGCTGTGCGCCACGGCGCGGAGCGAATCGCTTTGTATGACATCGAGCTGAGCAGGCCGGTGATGATGCTCCCGGAACCAGACGTGCCGTCAACGTCATCGGCAGAATCGCAGGCAGCGTTCGCGTGGTCGGCGACCGGACGCTACCTCATCGCGGCGTGGGGCGGCTGGCAGCCGCAGCTTCATGCCTTTGATTTTCACGGCAAGGTTTCACTCGGTGGCTTTGGCCGCTTCTCGCATTTTCCCGAAAATCTGGCATGGTCTGACAGCGGACGATACTTCGCGTCCGCATGCGGCGGAGTAGCGGAAGCTCGCGTGCGTTTGTGGGAGTTGGAGA